>Ga0193726_1001384_pt1 | contig 19277 bp, 20 predicted proteins | sample H2c1metaG_FD_144928 | JGI IMG/M metagenome (GOLD analysis project Ga0193726, IMG submission 144928) | Soil microbial communities from a riparian zone of the East river system, Colorado, United States - H2c1 | ecosystem: Environmental > Terrestrial > Soil > Riparian zone | place: USA: East River... | reverse complement strand
CGCCGCCCGAGATGAAATTGAGAGGGAGTTGACCGAGTCCAAGTCTGGGAAAACAACCCGGTCAAACTCCCAAGCATAACGTAGGACCTGCCGACTGCGTAGTGAGTCCTGCCTGCACCAACATGTTTCTCCAGGGATTCCAGCCAACTGCTTCGCTGCGGAAGAACTCAGTAATCGCTCGGGTGACCCGTAAGCCACGCAAAAAGCGAATCGTGATTCTCGGCGGTGGTTTTGGCGGCGTGTATGCCGCTATTAATCTTCAGAAACTACTCGCAACAAATCGCGTAGCGGAGATTTGCCTCGTTAGTCACGACAACTTTTTCCTGTTCACGCCGATGCTTCACGAAATCGCGGCCAGCGATCTCGAGATCACAAATATCGTAAATCCGCTCCGGAAATTACTTCATAAGGTTGAAGTGGTGGTAGGGGACGTGGACCAGATCGATCTAGCCGCCAAGCGAGTTCTGATCTCGTACAATTCTCGCAATTACCCACAACAAATTGGCTACGATCATTTGGTCATAGCGTTGGGATCGGTCACTAACTTTTACAACCTCGCTGGTTGCACCGAGTTGGCCCTGCCGATGAAATCGCTTTCGGACGCAATTCGATTGCGCACACAAATCCTGCGCCGTTTGGAGGAGGCGAACTCCGAATGTTCGCCCGGCGATCGACAGTCATTACTTACTTTTGTCGTAGCCGGGGGCGGTTTCGCAGGTGTAGAAACGGTTGCTGCGTTAAATGACTTCGTGCGAGAAGCACTGCCGTTCTATCCGAGGCTGCGTGAAAAGATGTTGCGAGTTATACTCGTGCATTCTGGACCTGTAATCCTGCCGGAACTTGGTGAAGGTTTAGGACGATACACCCAGAAGGTGCTCACACAACGCGGCGTAGAAATTCGACTGAACGCCCAAGTCAAGGCCATGACGGAAGAGGCCGTATCCGTGCTCGATGGCGTTTCAATTCCAACCCGCAATTTGGTGTGGACCGCAGGAACCGCGCCAAGTCCCATCGTCTCTTTGCTCCCTTGTAGAAAAGAACGAGGCCGCTTACTCGTAGACCAATTCTTGCGAGTTCCTAATTGGCCCGACGTTTGGGCAGTGGGCGACTGCGCCTTTGTGCCAGACATCAGAAATCCGGGGAAATCTCATCCGCCAACCGCTCAACACGCCATTCGAGAGGGCGAAGTTCTGGCGCAGAATATCGCGGCTGTTCTAGTGGGCCGTCCTTTGAAATCATTTTCATTCAAGACTATCGGACTGCTGGCTTCAATCGGTCGTCGGACGGGCGTGGCTCGCATTTTCGGTTTCAATTTCTCGGGTTTCTTCGCGTGGTGGCTCTGGCGAACCGTTTATCTGAGCAAGTTGCCTGGCTTAGACAAAAAGATTCGAGTCGCATTTGACTGGACACTGGATCTTCTCTTCCCGAAGGACGTTTGCGCGGTATATGATTTCGACCATCACGGTGGCAATTCCTCTTCGCCAGGCCGAGGCAAAGACACGGCCAGGAGTACAGACGACTCCCAATCCCCTACGCACGCACTAGTGTCCTCGAGTGGGGTCAATGGCATAACGACAAACAAGCCGTTGGTAGCCGGGATGTAGGAGGATCAAACCTCGATGAGTAATCCCGTGCACAGTGGTAGACTGGGTGGGACTCTTTTTGCTTTACCAAACGATGCCCCTGTATTTCGATGCTCCGTAACAGCATCATGCAAAGAACATGGAAAATCTGGGTGCTGTGGTTAACCGCAGCCTCATTTGTTACGGCGCAGGCCGACAACGAGAAAGGTGTCACAGCCGCTCAGGTCAATGGCACCTGGAAAACGAAATACGGTGAATTCAAAATCTGGGCACTGGGTAAACAGCGACTTCAGATCGATTTTTCGGGCGTTTACGAATACAAAACGCCGCAGGGTCCAACCGCGAACGAGGGCGTAGGCAGCGGCATCGCGACGATTGACGGCGATACCGCTATCTTCAAACCCGATGGCGCGGAAGAGGAATGCCAAATCATTCTAAAATTTACCCACGGCAAACTGGTGGTTACCCAAACCGGCATTTGCGGATTCGGCCACAACGTGACCGCAGCCGGCACTTACAAAAGGCTTTCCGCCAAGAAACCGAAGTTCGACCCGGATTAACATCTGCTCTCTGTTCCGTTAGGCCATGAATCATATTGTCCGCTTTGTTGCGCAAACCGTTGTCGCGCTCATTATTGTTTTTCCAATTTTCCGCCGAAATCAGATAGCGCCGATTCTTTGCTTGTAACACGACTCGCAACCGTCCCTAATTTGAAAAAGAATCGCTTATGAACTTCGTCTTCCTTCTCGCACTTGGAATCGGGATCGTCGCTGGGCTGCGTTCGTTGCTGGCGCCCGCGGTGATCGCTTGGGCTGCGCATTTTGACTTGTTGAATCTGTACGCTTCGCCCCTTGCGTTCATGGGATCAAGGGCAGCTGTTGCGATATTCTCTATTCTCGCGATCGGCGAGTTAATCGCAGACAAGCTGCCGATGACTCCGAAACGGACCGCCTTCGCACCGTTATTAGCGCGCATTCTACTGGGCGGCCTTAGCGGCGCGAGTCTCTGTGCCGCAACGGGAAAATCATTACTTGCCGGAGCGCTCCTGGGTGGAATTGGCGGGGTGATCGGAGCGTTCGTCGGTTACGAAATCCGGAGACGCGTCGTGAACAATCTGCACATCAAGGACATCTTCGTGGCTGTTTGCGAAGACGCAGTCGCGATCGCTCTGGCCTGTTTTGTTGTCTCGCGCTTATGAGAATTGTTTCGCCAGGTTACACTTAATCAGAAGTGCTCAGAATTTCTTCGTCTCGCCCGGCTTCATAAACACGACGCGCGGATCCTTTTCAAAGACGGCACGCAAATCCGCTTCAGTCGACGAACCTGGCAAAGCTCCGTAGTGCATGGGAATCACAACCTGGGGCTTAAAGTAGCGAGTGACCGCGATCCACGCCATTCGAGGGCTTTGGCCGTCTGCCGCCGCTCCGACAGGCATCAAAATGATGTTGGGGTGATAAAATTCCTGGATCAAAGCCATGTCGCCAAAAATCCAGGTATCGCCTTCATGGTAAACCGATCGGCCGTCGGCAAATTCCACCACGAAGCCAACCGGCCGGCCGCTCGGTTCGCTACTGTGCATCGCCGGAACAACATGCACCTTCACATCACCCAGGGTAAGATGGTCGCCCACATTCGCGGGCTCGATCAGTTCGCGCGGCAGTTCCCCTTTTTTAAACGGCTCCGGCATGTAAACGCTGACGATTTTAGCCTTACTCATCTTCGCCAGCTCGACCGCATCGCCCAAATGATCTCCATGCGAATGGGTGACCAGGATAAAATTAGGGTGATAATGAGACAGGTCCTTGAGCTCGGCTGGCGTCCCTGGATTCTTCGTCAGGAACGGGTCGATCAGGATGTCTGTGCCCCCGGATGAGACCAATTCAAAGGCCGCATGTCCCAGCCACGTTATTTGGATTTCTTTATTCTTTGTTGGCGTCTGAGTTTGCGCGCGAGAAAGAGAAAGCACCGTCACCAAGAGCACCCCAAACCAGATTATTTTCCTTCGCATCTAAGATCTCGGCGTGGCCATTCGAGAAGGCCACTGTTTATTTTTGATTGTAAGACAACACGCGAAGCACGCGAATCGTCACTGGCTTGTTGTCACGCTGAATGTTCCGCTTTTCAATGTCGAACTCGATGGTCGAAGCCGTCGTAAGCGTTCCGCCTCCGTTTTCCTGATACTCCACCTTGTAATGATTGCCTTTCGACTCCAGCACCCGGTAGCGCATGAATCCGTTGCTGTCGGGCGCCGGAGATTGTAGCCATTCGCCATCCTGCTTTAGCCCGTTCTCATTAAACTCGTTCCCATTTTTCTCCACGGCATCCAGATTGATTTCGGTTACCACCGGGCTTTCCGAATCCGAGATCCAGCAATCAATCATGCTGAAAACTTTCGGGTGAATTTTAGGTGCAGAAGTTTGTGCGGCCGCAGGCGTCGCGGGCTTTTCATCTCGAATTGGATGAAGCGATTGAACGATCTTCGAAAACTCCGCGACCGAAATACCGGTCGCGGAAAATCCGTGATATCTGCCGAGGATTGGATGGCTCTCCGCGGTTTTGGATGTTTCCGCATTCATGTTCGCGTCGCTCACCCAGTTCGCCTTGATCTCATGCTTGAGACCGTTCTTTCCCTTGGGCCGATAGATCAGATACATCGGCCCGAGAGGCGTTTGGATTTCTGTCTCTTCGGTGTTCTCCTCCTCCATGATGTTCCGGTCGCCGATTCCTTCGCGTGCCGATTCGATTGAGAACGTCGCTCCGCTCCGCGGATCGTTGCTGTAGACGATCGAGTAAAGTGGAAACAGACGTTTCGGTTCATCCGGACCGGGTTCGTCGTACGCGATGTCGACCCGTTGTAATCGAAAACCCTTCGGTAGGTACGAAGGAGCAAAGCAAATGATCTCCAGCTTCCTTAGGTCATCCAACGTAAGTTCCGGCGTAGAATGTACTGCCGAGAGCGAGAACGCGGACGCGCACAGCACAAACCACGACTTCATTCGTTTAGAGCGATTGCAAATCATCACTATTCCAATACGACCGACCTAACGACTCTGTCGAGAATCGAACGCGCGGCTCTTCGGTTTGTCTTCAATGCCGCCGGTTCGGTCTGTTAATCTGTCCCGATGGCAAAGCCTCAGGAAAAGACCGCCGCGACTGCGGTGCGACCGATCGCGCCGCCGCCGCTTTCACAGCATCTGCGAGAACTGACGTCGCGCCCAGGCGCCTGGGCCGTGCTCACGCGCAATCTGATTCCCGTTGTCGGCATCTACTGCTTTAGCTGGTCGGCTGCGCTCGCTGTGTTCAACTACTGGTTCGATGGGCTGAGCGCGCTGGCCGCAATTGTTGCCGCGTTGATTCCGCGTGCGCTGCGAGAGACGCAACCAAAATCGATCGGCGCGATGTCCGTGGCGGTGAACATTGTGCGTGGCGCGCTCACATGGATTTTCCTCGTCGGCATCGTGGGTCTGCCCTACTGGATCGTACTGATTCCGTTGCACGATCTGCTGCTCGGCGACGAGCTGCGCCGCCAGCTCGCGCATTCTCCCGCACTCTGGTTCACCTTTGGCTCGCTTGCGGCCGGACACGTTTGGAAGGCGTTCCAATCGGGCTATGACGCGATGCCCGACAAGGAACTGAAGCAGCGCGTTCGCTGGGATGTGTATCTTCTGGTATTGCGCGCAATGGCGATGTTCATCATGGCCGCGCACGGCCTCGCCTTCATTCTGGTGCCGTTGATGGCGCTGCTGTTAAGCTATTTTGAGATCTGGCCCGAGCGCGCGCTCGGTGCGGTCTTCGGCGATCCGTCGCGTCTGTACGAATACAATCCAGACAATTCTGCATCGACTCGACGCCGACGCTGAGAGCAGCTGCGTGTCGCGGCGAACACCGCTTGGCTCGTGTGCGACTGTCGCCGCGTAAGAATACAATGATGATAACCAGCAAAATGTACTGGCAATCAACGTGACTCTTGAATAAGCAGATCGCGCGCCCGTAATGCTTTTCAATTCGCTTACCTTCGTTGTCTTTTTTGTAGTCGTCGTCGTCGCCTATTGGAGCATACGTTCCTGGAATGCGCGCAAGAATCTTCTCGTAATCGCAAGCTACATCTTTTACGGCGCGTGGAATCCGCCCTTCGCGGCGCTGCTCTTTTCGACGACGGCAATGGATTTTTGGCTCGGCAGGCAAATGAGCAGGGCGAAAGGCCGGCGTTCACGCCGCGCGTGGTTGGTTGCCAGCGTCTGCATGAACCTGAGCATGCTGGGATTCTTCAAATATGGGAACTTCCTGCTGGAAAATTTTCAGTGGCTGCTCGCTCGCATTGGCATCACTTATCAGCCACCGCATCTGGACATTCTTCTACCCGTCGGCATCTCCTTCTACACTTTTCATTCTCTCTCCTACACGCTCGACATCTATCGCGGCGTCCTGAAGCCTACCAAGTCGTTGCGCGATTTCGTCCTGGCCGTTTCGTTTTTTCCTCAGCTGGTCGCAGGGCCAATTGTACGAGCTGGCGATTTTCTTCCGCAACTTGTCAGGCCGCAGCCTTTGCGCGAAGGGCAGTTTTTGTGGGGATTATTACTTATGACCCTCGGCCTGTTCGAAAAAATCGTGCTCGCCGATACGATGCTTTCCGGTTCGGCCGATCGCATCTTTGGTTATGCTGGGCCACTCATCGCAGTGGATACCTGGCTGGGTGTGATGGCATTCGCCGGCCAGATATTCTTTGATTTCGCGGGTTATTCCACCTGCGCTATCGGTGCCGCGTTGTGTCTGGGTTTCCATCTGAAAGATAATTTCCGGTTTCCGTACGCGGCTATTGGGTTTTCCGATTTCTGGCGGCGGTGGCATATCTCGCTTTCCACATTCTTGCGCGATTACCTTTATATTCCGCTCGGCGGCAATCAGGTCCGTCCCGTCCGTGCCGGGACAAATCTGATCGTCGTCATGTTTCTCGGCGGCCTCTGGCACGGCGCAGCCTGGACATTCGTAGTTTGGGGCTTTCTTCATGGTTCTTATCTCGTTGTGGAACGTGTCCTGCGCGGCTTATTCGAGCACAAAGCGTGGGCTAACACTCTCGCGACTCGGCTTCTTGGTGGGTTCGCCACTTTTGCTGCTGTCTGCGTCGCCTGGGTTTTTTTCCGGGCACCGGATTTCACGGTTGCCGCACGAATGCTAGGTGGAATGTTTGGTGGACATCCGCACGGCGACGCCATCCTCACCACGCGCGAGATGCTTCAGATCGCGCTTGTCACTGGTGGGATGATTCTCGTGCACTGGTCCCTCCGCGATAGCAATGTCGAAACAGCCGTGATGCGTGCGCCGCCCTGGACTGTGACAGCGGTATGGGCGTTCATGGCCTGCGCCATCATTCTTACTCAAGGTAACAGTAATGCCTTCATTTACTTCCAATTTTAAACGCAGGCTTCGTCTGCCGCGGTTGTTCTTCAGAAAGCCGCCGGAAATCGAAAGTATACATGGTGGCCCTCCTCTGGAATATGTCCGGCCGATCCCACAGTTACCCTGGCGCGGTATCATCGTAGCCGTTGTTCTGATCGTCATTGGCGCGGCGTCTGGATGGGAACTCTATTGTCGATCCATCGGTTACGGTCCCACGCTCCACGATAACGAGGATCTCTGGACATCCGCTCGCCGCGGCGTGAAACCCGAGTCAATTGTCATCATCGGCGATTCGCGCGGATGGTACGATCTCGATCTCGACGAACTTGAAAAGGGACTAGGCAAACGTCCCGTTCAGCTGGCAATGGGCGGCGGTTGCGCTTACCCCGTACTGGCCGATCTGGCCAATGACAAAAATTTTCACGGCACAGTCATTTGCAGTGTTGCTCCCCGTTTGTTTGTCGCGCCGCCGGGCAGCCCGCCGATGGATCACGCTGAAAAAGCCGTTCGGAGGTCTCATACTCAAACACTCGCGCAACGGGCAAGCCAATATCTCGACATGCCGCTGGAAGAACATGTCGCATTTCTAAAACCGGAAGAATTGACTCTCGACGGTTTGCTAAAACGTCTGCCCATTCCAAATCGTCCCTACGCCCTCGTATCGCCGCGGCTTCCGCCCTACTTTGGAACTTTGGACCGCGAACGTCGCGCGCGCATGATCGAAGAATGCGCCCGGCCAGGCAGTGAACTGGCGAGGATGACTCAAAAAATCTGGATCCCGCTTTTCACTCCGCCGCCGCCACCGACTTACATTCCGAAAGAAGAATTTGCGAAAACGATGGGGAACGCAATTAACCAGCGCTTCAAGGACGTTGCTGCAGCCGTACAAAAACTTCAGGCTCGTGGAGGCAAAATCGTTTTCATTCGTTTTCCACATAGTGGAGACCTGAAAAAATTAGAGGACCGCGAAACGCCACGAGTTGGTATTTGGGATCGTGTGCTCAAGGACAGCGGTGCACCCGGAATTTACTATGAAGATTTTCGCGACCTCGCGGGCTTCAGTTGCCCCGAATGGTCACATTTATCCGACGGCGACTCCGTCGAATTCAGCAAACGTCTGATCCCACATCTTCGCGCCGCGCTCGGGATGTGACTCAATAATCTGTGCGTATATGCCGCGTTGTCCCTGGGCTGCTACCGAGCCGAACATCACTTATCACGATGAGGAATGGGGAGTCCCTGTGCACGACGATCGACTGCTTTTCGAATTTCTGATCCTCGAAGGCGCGCAGGCAGGACTCAGCTGGACCACGATTTTGAACAAACGAGACAACTACCGGAAGGCATTCGATGGATTTCGCCCGGAGAAGATCGCACGTTACGGCGCGCGCGATGTGAAACGCTTGCTTGGCGACGCCGGAATTGTGCGGAACCGCTTGAAAATTGCGGCCGCAATTGAGAACGCAAAGACGTTCCTCGCCGTGCGCAAAGAATTTGGGACTTTCGACGCTTATCTGTGGAGTTTCGTCGGCGGCAAACCAATCCAGAATCGCTGGCAACGCATGGCCGAGGTCCCCGCGCGCACGGCTGAATCCGACGCGATGAGTCGCGATTTGCAGCGCCGTGGATTCAAATTCGTTGGCTCAACGATCTGCTACGCGTTGATGCAAGCCACCGGGATGGTCAATGATCATCTCGTGACATGTCCGCGACACGCACAGCTCGGCGGCGTACGCCGCCGCAAGTCAAGCGACAGGTAGTAAACGCAAGAAAAGCATTCGGACCGATTTCATGAATGTTGTAGCCATCGGCCTGTGGGCCGGTCACAGTTTCGCAAATGCTTTCACATCAGGGGACGGCCCACAGGGCCGTGACTACAGGGGCTACAGTCGTATAAACCCTCTAGACGCCGTCGGGTCTGTTCAGCGGCGGCGGCGGTGGTCCGGGCGGAGCGGAATGTTGATTATCGCCCGAGGCACCTTTCGCGTTCGCTTCGGCGGCTCGTTTGGCCGCCCACCTGGCTTTCATCGCCGCCGCCAGTTGCGCGCGACGTTCTGGCGAAAGATTGAGCTTTTTTTTCTCTTTCTTGACAGCAGCGGGTTTCTTCGGCTCGGCTCGCTTAGAAGACTTGGCAGCCGCGCGAGCGGCGCGAGCGGCCGATTTTCTCGCGGCTTTCAGCTTCTTTGCTGTTTCCGCCGCCTGTAGCCTTTGTTTTAGCTTGGCCAGCTTCTTTGGACCTTCTTGGAGACGGTTTTGGAGTCGCCGGATTTTTTTCTTCAAATTCTTCGTCTTCATAATTTGTGTGTCCGCTTGCGGCAGACGCGGATAAACGGTTCTGTGCACAGTTAATGACGGAACTTAGCCGATGTCACGTTCTTCTTTAGCAAAAGACCACTGGCTACGGAACACGGACCCCTGATCAACGGTCCTGTCGCCCGTTATCCCGCAGTCTTGTAGTCTTTGGGTCTCGTCGTTATCTTCATTCCTTCTGTGCCGAACAGTCCTCTGTCCATCGACGCTCACGAGGAAATCTGGCCTCTCAGGCAACCGTTTCGTATTTCGCGGGGCAGTCGCACTGAAGCGCAGATCGTCGTTTTGACGGTTAGTGATGGCAAACACATCGGTCGCGGCGAAGGCGTTCCGCTGGCACGCTATAACCAGAGCATTGCCTCGGTCTTGGCACAGATCGAATCGATACAAGCCGATAAGACTTTGAATCGCCAAAGTCTTCAAGGCCTCCTGCCTGCAGGTGCTGCACGCAATGCGTTGGACTGCGCATTATGGGATCTTGAAGCGAAAACTTCCGCCCAACGTGCCTGGGAACTGGCAAATATTCCGATTGCTCCTGAAGTCGAGACATCGTTTACGATCAGTCTGGATACACCGGAGAAAATGGGAGAGGCAGCGAGTACTGCCGCCTTCGCCCAAGGCTTCGGCGTGCCAAGGATCCTGAAGCTCAAACTTGGAGGCGACGATCCGGACCTTGCCCGCATCGAAGCCGTACGCGGAGTCAGGCCGAATGCGCGACTTCTCATCGATGCTAATGAATCGTGGTCGCCTGAACATTATCAGAAAATTGTCCCAGCTCTGAAACAATTAGGCGTCGAGCTCATCGAACAACCTTTCCCTGCGAAGGCCGACGAAGTCCTGGAAACTCTCGATCATCCGATTCCAGTCTGCGCCGATGAGAGTTGCCATACGACTGGCGATCTTCCTCACCTGACGAACCGCTACGAAGTCATTAACGTAAAGCTCGATAAAACCGGCGGGCTAACCGAAGCCCTGCGCTTGTGCGAGCGAGCCCGCGACGGCGGTTTCAAATTATTGATCGGTTGCATGGTTTGCACTTCGCTCGGGATCGCGCCTGCTCGCCTTCTGGCGAGCTTCGCGAACTGGATCGATCTCGATGGACCGCTCCTCCTCGCCCGCGATCGTGATCGTCCGGTGCCATACGCAAACGGAAGGATTGGAATTCCGCCGCGCAACTTGTGGGGTTGAGATTCCCTGGCGCAAACACCTTATCGATTTTATCTCCAACTCGCCGGCCCGCCGGTCACCAATTCATCAATAAATCGTTACGGCGTAAGGAAAGTCTTGCCTGTGTAAGGATCTCTTACTTCTGTTCCAGGAGGAAAACTCCGGACGTCGATGTAACCACTGTCTGGCGAGAACGGACTGGTAACCAAGCCTTGTTTTCCGGGCACGGGAATTCCGTACGGCACGTCACCGTTTCGGTTCTTCTTGGCAGCAGTTGCTTTCGCCACGCGGACGTTGTTCGGGTTCGGAGGTGCGGGGGCCGGAGTCGGACTTGGTGAAGTTCGATTACTTGAAGTATCTGAAGCATCGCTTGGTGGAATTTCATTACTCTGTTTAGGGCTGCTCCGTTGCGGTTGCGGCGTTCGCGGCTTTGGTGCGGGGAGCGCAAACGAGTTGCGTATCGATCTAAAAACGTCTTCGAAAGGTCCCGCTTGCCCTATGTCAGGGGCACCAAACAGGGTGAAGATCGACATGTACATGACAATTGTGTGGAGCGGCGGTTTCATAGACTGACGGATACTGCCTGCATCTTTTGAAAAATGCCAGTCTTCCTAATTTCCCAATGATTCCAACTTATTAATTCTTACGTCTACATATTTTCTTAGCGCTCAAATAAAATTTAGTCCTCGCGGGTTCGCGGCGAGTGAAATGTCAAATGTTTAGACATGACCTCGTTCAAAGGCCTGTCCGGAAAGCTAGGTGCGCCAGCTTGTAACCATCGACTCTGGAATACTTCGCAATCGCAGCGAAGTGCCCGCGCGTTTCCCTTCCACGGGGCTATTCTTCAACGTGCACAAGATTCGGGTCGAGTCTGACAATAAGCGGTGAGCGCGATGCCCGAAGATGGCTTTAACTCAATCCAGAAAGGGTAAAATATGAATAAACTAATAAGCACATGGAATCCGCTAAGAGAAATGGAGGAAACGCAAAATCGCTTCAATCGTTTCTTCTCGGGCGGCTTTCCCAACAGAATAGGCAGTGGAGAAATCCACAGCCTTGCGGTCGCAGATTGGTCACCAGAGGTTGATATCAGTGAGGACGATCACGGGTATCTGCTCAAAGCTGACCTGCCTGAAATGAAGAAGGATGACGTTAAAGTAACAGTTGAAGACGGCATACTTAGCGTTTCTGGAGAACGCAAAGTCGAGAAGGAAGATCACAAGAAAAAATTCCATCGCATCGAACGATGCTTTGGCACTTTTCGACGCACCTTCACGTTGCCTGAAGACGCCGATAGCACGAAAGTCACGGCAGAGTTCCGCGACGGAGTGCTGAAAGTGCACCTCCCAACAACGACCAGAACAAAATCAAAAGCTACCCAAGTTAAAGTGGCGTAATCCTCTAACACTGACCGCGGGCGTGCGGAGAGTTCCGTGCGTTCGCCCCAGTGTAGGAGTTCATTCAACGACTGCCGGGAGCCAGGAATTACACGGGGACCAACCCAGCCGGTTTTTATGAATTAGCACGGCCACCAAGTAGCCGCCTCTCCGCACCGTAGAGCCCGTGCAGTCGTTGCCTCTCCGAAAATTTGGTTCAAAACAACGGATGTGGCCGTGAGGAAGCCATCAAAGTTAAAGAAGCGGTGTCACCGAGCCATCCTCATGTCTGACGAAATCCATTCTTACCTTCAACTCCAGCAACAGATCCATCACGACCTTGCGCGTGCAGCATCCCGACTGGGTTGAGCCGAACGGCAATTCCCCCACTTGCGACTCCTATGAGTCACGCCTTGCAGACCTGCTTGGCCTTTCTCCCAGACGAACAGTGCTACACCGAGCGTCGCAACTTCGGAAGGGATTTGCGAAATTGCGTGGGAGAGCGACCGACGATTCGCCTAAACGCGCGATTGAAGTTCGTCATGGATTGAAATCCGCATGCGAAAGCAGCTTCGCTAATTCGCGAGTTAGGATTGAGCAAAAGCGCCTTTGATTTCTCGACTCGGACTCTCGAGAGATAGTCGATGAAATTTACCCCGGTCGCTTTCTTGAACATCTTGCAAAAGTAGTGCCTGCTGATGTTAGCTGCCTGGGCCACGCGCCCGAGTGACAGGGGCTCCGCCTGATGCTTCTCGATGAAGTGCCGTGCTCGCGCCATGTTCTTGGACTCGTCGTTTTCACGCCGTACGGCTAGTTGATTCGACAAGATTGAAAGGTGTTGCGCAAAAATACTCAGGAGCCGCAACATCGCGCGATACCGGTCCGGTGATAAAACGCACGACCGAAAATAGGCCCGCTCAAGTTTCTTCCAATCCGCCCTGTAGCCCCACGCGCGGAGCTGCCGAGTAATGCTCGCGAAGTGTTTCTTAGTCGGGTTCTTGAGCATCACTTCACCTGTCTCAAGAAAACCAAGAATGTGGTCACCTACATACACCGGCACTGCACTTTCGGAGAGTCCCGCAAACCACGTAACGGTACGCGTTGTCGAGTTCGGTTCTCGAGATGCGTCGGTTTGAGCCCTTAAGCATGCGGCGCGAGCCTTGTTGAAACGAGCCAGAATTGAGGCGAATGAGTGGTGGTCGTCCTTCCCATGATGCATAGGCGACCACGAATCATGCCCTCGGATATTTAGCGGTAAACCCGTGGCTTCGCTAAAAGCTCGCTCGTAATCTTTGAATATGTGCGAGCGCGATAGATGTCGCATCACTTCCTGATCAGAGGATTGGGATGCTTTTCGCTTGCTCATATTTCACCCTGCGAAGCAGTACGTCTAACCCCGTTTGCGTGTCGCATCGCCGGGCGCATACTCAAATTCGAACCCTCTCAGCCACAGCTGGCCTGATCGAAGCCTTTGTCCGATGAATGCGTTGCCGAACGTCTGCTGCTTAACACCGCAGATCTGATCTGCGGCCGACGCGCGAAGCTGCCTGAAAAGCGCAGCCCGACGTTTAGAGCCCTTATGTCGCTTGAAATAATTCGCGCTGCTTTGTTGGACGGTTAGTTGCATATCTGTTGATAAGGAAACTGCCGGTGCTGATCTGAGCTACATTCGCAGCCCGCGAAACACCGCACTCCAGCAAGGGTTTGGTCGTCTCCTCCAATCCAGGAGATATTTGAGCACGATCGGATGAATTGCATGCGCCACTTCAGCATCTCGCATTATTTCGCGAAATTGGATAAGTGCATGTTCGGTTAACCTTAAGTGACGCGGCTCACCGCCCGTTGTCCTGATGAAGTCGTCGTGCGATGAAAAAGGCCGTGTAGGCCAGCTGCCGCTGAGCATCCGGGCGCTGCTTGCTAGCTGCGGTCCTAGGTCCACGGAAAAGCGTGGCGCGACGTTTTGAGACTTTACGATGCGCAAGATAAAGCGCGCTGTTTTGGGTGATCGTTGGTTCCATATTGTTTTCCTTTGTGGTTTGATTTTTTAAATGCGTCGATCGGATTCCGTTCTCGGAACATTGCCGCGCCTAATACTCTCTCGATGCGAGTGCGCATCGCCGCGCATCTGTATTTCAGATTGGTGCTCTGAGCGGGCAATAACCCGACGCTGGCGACCCGACATGGTAATATTGCTGGACAAAAAGTCCGTAAGCCATGTTTGGTGCGCGTCCTCTTTTGTGTGAATGAATACTGTCATAGAGAGATGGTTCTACCCTGTATGGTTGGTGCAGAGAGAAGGGCCGCACCGGCGGTCGATTGACGCTGCAAATGCTAGCGAATCAATGTATACCCGCAATGCCAATCACCTAATGTTATTTTGGCGTTTGCGCGAGTCACGTCGTGCTTCGGATCTTGTCTGGAGCCGATCGGCTCAAGCTGCTCTTTTGGCAACGTCCAGTGCTGTTGCTATTCGAACCAACCGTACTGCTAATCTTAAAAAATTGTAGCACAATCACACGGTCGAGGATGCCAGACTGGCATTAGCTGCAGTGTGTGAGTGTGGGCAACGAGTGAGTTTCAGTAGAGCGTGATGGGAAGCGTTGGACATAGGATGGGCAAACCCGAGCGATTGAAAATGACCGCGATTACACGAGTCAATGCCTTCGAAATTTTGACGCGAACCGATCTCAAGGCGCTAAATCAGAAACGAAAAGGGCTTGACACGATGGCGCGAACTCTGTACAAGATCTTTGATTACGTCATCCGACGTTTCAACGCACCTTCGGCCGGGCTGAAAAGCGGACTGAACCTTCGCTGAGACACCGCTTAGCGCGATCTCCAGATTCAACTGAAACCCCGAGTCACCGAAGCGAGGCGGCCATTCAAAGGGCCTCGTGAGGATTGGTTCCTCGTTTCGCGCGGATTTGGAGCAGTCAATCCAATTAGAAAACCGGTTTATGAAATTCGTAACGCTCAGAAAGAGCGCACTCATCAGACGGGTGGAATTACATAGACCACTAAAACAGAAAGAAGGCGCGTTATGACGAGATCAACTCCGACCCTTACCCAAAGCGGACTGCTGGCCGTGTTACTGCAACGTCAGCACTACAAGGTAATCCAGTTGGCCTGGCGTCGTGCCCATCGCAAGGACATGCTCGCCGCCCTTTGGAGCACCCTGACCTGGCCATGGCGGGCGCTTAGGGTTCACATGCCCGTCCGCGTTTCGCACCGAGCCCTCCGTCTGAACCGTCCCACACCGCATTTCAATGTTTTAACGAGTCCAATTCCTATGTCTCACCAAATCCACACCTACACCGAACTCCAGCAACAGATTCACGACGATCTGCGGATCCAACACCCCGAATGGGTCAAGCCAAATGGCGAATCCCCCGCGTGTGATTCTTACGAGGCGCGCCTGACAAAAATGCTCGACACTTTGACGCGAAGGGGATCCAACGAGTCTATCGTTCCTCCTCATCGCGCACTGGCACACGCAGTAACTGGAAGCTAAAGACTTATGGAATATGTTTTAAAGCTAGTTGAACCATTTCTTATTCTGCCTGGGGATAACCTGCTTGAGGCTCAGGCTTTCGTAGCTGCGCGAAGTAAATGATTCACTGCAGATCCACCTTAATAATTCAGTTCGTTCTTTTAGCTGCTATTTTTCTCGCTCCCTGACTTTATAAGAGGAGCAAGAGCTAGGTTTGTTCCGCTCAAGTCTGATGCCGCTCGGCCTGGTTGAAGAATGATTCGCCCGACCGCAGCGATTGCTGCCTTAAAGAAACTGCTCTCGAGACTGTATGAAGGTGCGCTACCTGTGGGCAACGTGCCACTCACTCCTGCCCTGCTCCGACTCGATCCAATGTTTGATTCACTGCGAAATGATTCGCGCTTCCAAAAACTCGTCGTCTCGCCATGAGAGATCAATAAAGCTCTGGCACTGCTATACGAAACGAGTTTCGCTCAACAACCTGTAAGACCGCCCCCGTATCCTACCTTATCCGGGCAGTCGTCGCTGGACGTAACAAGCCCCTTCCACAGCCGCAGAAAACGCTTACGACGTTTCCATCGGGCCACTGCTGTTTCGGGCATCCAAAGGTGAAAGTGTTTGCGTTGGAAGGCTCTCCTAATGTTCCTCATGCAACTAATATCGCACAGTTTACCCAAATCTCTGCAGAATATCTCTGCGACGCTCTGATCAGGTGTATGCGCCGTTTATAACAGCTGTTAGCTTAGCTAGTTACAAACCAGAGCAAACAAGCCCAACTGCCGATTGAGGAACTAAGTTACTTGGTAAACAATGGCGTCTGGGCTGCGGTATCTTTAGGTAAGGGCAGTCAAAAGCTCGCTTAATTCGATTCTGACGATGCTCGAGGCCGTATCGCTAATGCCATAGGGCAAAATGAGTTGACCGTTGTGGACGAGGGACCCACAAGAGTAAACGACATTAGGAACGTAGCCCTCCCTTTCATTCTCTTCAGGTCTTAAGAGCGGCTCTTTCAGCCGGCCAATGACTCTTGCAGGATCGTTCAAATCGAGCAAGGTCGCTCCAATGCAGTATTTTCGCATTGGACCTACGCCGTGAGTAAGCACTAACCAGCCGGCTTCGGTTTCAATCGGCGAGCCACAGTTACCGAGCTTCACAAAGTCCCAGGGCTGTTGGGGCTCTTCTAGCAGCTGTGGGTCGCTCCAAAAATGCGGACTGTCCGAAAACATAAGGTAAAGGTTTTCATCATCCTGTCGTGAAAGCATCACATAGCGTCCATCGATTCGACGAGGAAAGAGAGCCATGCCTTTGTTTTGAACCGCCGGCCCGTTAAGCGTTAAGACACGGAAGTTAAAAAAGTCCACCGTCTCGATTAGCTGGGGTAGGATCACTCGCCCATTGTAAGCCGTGTAGGTTGCGTAGTACATAATGCTTCCATCGTCTTCGATAAAACGAACGAAACGAGCATCCTCAATGCCGTTGCTTTCGTTGGGCGACACGGGAAAGATGATGCGTTCCGATATTTCCGAAGAAGGAGCGAAATGAATTTCGTAGTTGGATTCCGCCAGCCAATGCATGCACTCCAAAGTTCGCGGCACGTCGCGCGTGTGTGCAGAAGCTTGGTCGGGCGCTGCTTGCTGGATAGACTTATCCAACTCATCAAGAAGAAAGGTCTTACCTAATCGCCCCATGACGGAGGCGGCCCAGTCATTCTCAAGTCCCATCTCACTTAGTTTGTCCAGAAAGCTGCGTTTGTGGTAGGTGGGATTAAGGTCAAGCTCAGGGAGTGTTACAAAAGGCGTCGTCTTGTCGATCTCTATTGAATAGTCACGATGGATAACTCCGGTTCGAAACTGGATCGAAGAGACATGTCCCTCACCGGTCGAGCGGAGGCTCATGATAAAACGAAGATCGCCCTGCCCCAGACCAGTCTGGTCGGGGTGCGGCACAATCGAGGGATTGAACAAGGCTGCCGATTCGAGCGCATACTCGCCGGAGAAGAGTGCACCGATAAATAGTCGACGTCCTTCGGAAATCGTTTCGCTGTCCGCGATATGCCCTCGCACTTTTTGGAAATTTCGCAGCCAACTCTTATCAAGATCGATATGTCTCCCGCTGAAATCCGCTCTAACTAACGAAAGCTGCTGTTCGGTTTCGTGCTCACTTAGCGCGAGAGCGCGCGCGATAATATGCTCGACACGCGTGGGATTAATCGGGATGAACGGACGCACCACCACGCGTTTATTGTCCGGCCGAAGAAGGACGCCCGTCGGATGAAGTTTCATCCAGCGTTGTGACTCGCGATGTTTAAGTCAGGCGCGGTTTCCGCTTGCGTCATCTCGGCGAGAGATAAGTAAAACGCGAGACTTGATTCTGCTCCCTGATTCTGGCTCACGCGATCCTGATGCAAAGCGTCACGACATCCTCCCGAGCCGGAATCGTAGAGCGATTCTCCGAGGTCGTTCCGACCAAGGAACCACTCGAAACAGCGTCGCGACGCGCGCTTCCAGTATTCGTCATGTGTGAGAGCAAAAGCCTCGAGACAGGCCGAGATGGTAGCATAGGCCTCCACCGGCTGTTGATCGAAGCGCGCGCGTTCGCCGCCGCGCTTCCAGAAACCGTTGGAGCCAATCGGCGCGAAATGTCCGGCTTTCGCTCTTTGCGTTTCCACCAGCCAGCGGAGCGACTGCAAACCTGCCTGGAATACTTCGCCACGCGAAGTCCAATGACCACTCAGAATCATCGCATGCGAAAGCTTTGCGTTGTCGTAGGTGGCGATGGGCTCAAACCATTGCCATTCCTTCGAACTATTAGCTTGAAACAACTCCAGCAGTCGTGTGGTAAGCAGGTCACGCAGCTGATTCACCATCCGGTCTCCGGAGAAGCTGCGCAGGTATTCCTGCATAGCGAGCAGGACGAAGGCCCAGGCGCGCGGCGAAGTGAACTGCTCTACAACTGGCAAACCCCCTTGGAATAAGAGCGCGCAAAGATTGCGGTGACCGTCATTTCTGGAGCGGCCAAGCGCCATTCCCACAGCCCAAAGCGCTCGCGCGTGACTGTCTTCCGAGCCGACCTTTTCCAGCCATTCCCGGCCATGACTCATAAAATTCCGAAAGCGCTTCGTTTCCTGATCGAATGCATCCCATAAAAATGAAAGATAAATGCTGGCCAGGCGTTCAACGTCCCGTTGCGCCACACGACTGGTCATCTCCGGAAGTAGCAGGGTCAGAATAAAAGCCCGTGCGTTGTCATCGGTGCAATACCCTTCCCGGTAATTCGGCACGTTGAAAATAGCGTGCTGGAAAATTCCGGTGTTGTCGGTCATCCGAAAAAGATGATCGAGTTTTAGCAACGGAAATTCATAGGGACGATTTCCCAGAGTTCGAACGGCAAAGGCTTTGCGTGACGGCGCAGTCAATCGCACTCGCGCTCGCTCAAAGCTTTCCATGTAACGACCGGCTACTACCGGCCAGATCATTTCGCGTCCGAGTTTCCATGCACGTTTTCGCATTCCCGCCATCAGCGCAGGATTAGATAGGAGGCGAGTTACTCCTTCGGCAATAGCATTGCTGTCGCGAAAGGGCACAAGAATGCCGCCCTCCTCCGCGAGTAACTCCTGCGCGTAGAGATAAGGAGTCGAAATCATCGCCTTACCTGCACCGAACGCATAGGCCAGGGTGCCGGAAGTGATTTGCGCTTCGTTCAAATACGGAGTGACATAGATATCGGCCGCCCCGATAAAGTCGGTTAGTTCCTCCAGCGTCACGAAGCGATTGTAGAAAATAACATTGCCCGTCACACCTCGATCTTCAGCCAGACGCTCAAGCTTTAACCGATAAGACTCGCCTTCCCGTGAAAGAAGATTGGGATGTGTCGCACCAAGGACAATATAAACGACATTCGGGTGCTCCTTGAGAATTTCCGGTAACGCCTCGATTACATACTCAATGGCTTTGT
>Ga0193726_1001383_pt1 | contig 19293 bp, 18 predicted proteins | sample H2c1metaG_FD_144928 | JGI IMG/M metagenome (GOLD analysis project Ga0193726, IMG submission 144928) | Soil microbial communities from a riparian zone of the East river system, Colorado, United States - H2c1 | ecosystem: Environmental > Terrestrial > Soil > Riparian zone | place: USA: East River... | reverse complement strand
CCGGCTTCACCGACAAGGGCACGCCCTCGCCGCTCGCGCAGGCGATCCGCGCGGGTAACCTGCTCTTCGTCTCAGGCCAGGGTCCGCTCGATCCGAAGACGCGCGAGGTGGCAAGCACCGACATCCGCGAGCAGACAAAACAGACTCTGACGAACATCAAGAGTGTTCTCGCCGCTGCGGGATTGAATTTCACGCACGTGGTCAACATGCGCGTCGTACTGAGGAACACCGAAGACTTCCCCGCCTTCAACGAGGCCTTTCGCGAATTCCTCCAGGGCGAGAAGGTCACGCGCACCTGCGTCGGTGCCACACCGCACAGGAAGGGCGTGAACGTCGAGATCGACTGCGTGGCGAGTTTCGACTAGGAAAGCGCGACACTACTTGCGTGACACACCCGGTCTAGCGGGTAGCGGTTGATCTCTCAATCAACCAGCGGACGGGCTTCCGGAAGAATTTCCGTGCGATGCTCGTCCATCGCCAGGTACAGCCGTCTGGCGAATTCTCTGGGATTCATCCATCCCCATTCGGAATCAAAGAGGATTTCCACTCCGGCATCCAGCATCTCCGGAGTAATTTTTACCGGTCCGTGGTCGCTCATTTCGATATCTCACGCATACGATGTCGAGGAAAATGCCATGGAGAGCGCAGTGAACGTTGCGCTGGGCACAGACTCCGGACCGAGGGAGGGTCGGTCGCGGAATCCTTTTATTCGCCCCCTGCACTCTCCATAGCGAGAAGCTTCTAGCCGTACTTACCCGGTTGCCGCGATCAGTGACGGCCCGAGCGATCGGGACGGTCGACCTTGTCGGGCCGATCCATTCTGTCGGGACGATCCACCTTGTCCGGGCGGTCTATCCTGTCGGGTCGGTCAACTCGTGCGACGCGATCTTCCTGGCGGACGTCACCGGCCGCACGTTCCGCAGCCCGATCCGCCCGACGGTCTTCGCGACGGACGTCGTTGGCCTCGGCGTGATCTCTGCCCCTGCCGGAGCCTGAGTTGCCCGCCATAGAACGCCCGCTCCCGCTGTTACCGCCCCGCGAGTCGACGCGCACACGCGTGAAGCCGAGCGCCGCGAGCTGCTGCTGGATCTGCGCCACTTGATCGGCCGTCAGTCCGCCGATATTTTCGATCCGGGCGCGCAGAGTCCCGTTGTCCGCACGCTGCACGCGAACCCGGGAGCCATCTGCCCCGCGCAGCGTCACGCTGCGCTCGATGCCGTCGCTGGGCAGGAGAGCGCCGATCTGGGCGAGCACGCTCTGCATGGAGTCGGCGCTCAATACGAGGCCTTGCAGATCGCCTGCCTTGGCGCCGCGGAATTGGATCTCGCGCGTGCCCTGGCCGACCTGGGTCTGGACGTCGGCGAGCAGGGTCGTCACGTCGACCGCGCCGGCATCGGTGCGCGGCAGCGCGATCTTGACTTCGACGCCGCGGTTCTGAACCTCCATCTCGTTTTCCATCCTGCGGTCTTCCCGGCGGACGTCTCCTGCCGCGCGTTCCGCGGCGCGGTCTTCCTGACGGATATCCGCCATCGTGCTCTGCGCCGAGGCGAAGCCCGCCGCGCCGGCGAGGGAAAGCGATGCGATGGCAGTTGCGATAGTGCGTTTCTTAAACATGGGAGTCCTTTCCTGAAGTGGTTCTCTACGGGCCCCGAGGGGAGGCTCGTCACTACGGAATGCAGTATATGTGGGATATTTTCCCACGTCAAGCTTTTTGTGGTAAACTTTCCCACGTTACGAGGCTTTGGAAGAAAAGAACCCCAGGGGCTGTATACAACAATGACACCTTCTCCTTCGTTCAATGCGGCACTGAGGCACCTGCTGCGCCCGCTGGTGCGTCTGCTGGTCGCCAGGGGAATCACTTTTACGATGCTGTCCGATCTTCTGAAGCAGATCTACGTCGACGTGGCCGACCGCGAATTCCGTCTCGACGGCAAGCCGCCGACCGACAGCCGCGTCAGCCTGCTCTCGGGCGTGCACCGCAAGGATGTGCGCCGCTTGCGCGGCGCAGTGCCGGGGGACGAGGAAACGGTGCCCGAATCGGTCGCACTCGGCGCGCAACTCGTCTCCGCGTGGATCAGCCGGCGCGATTTTCTCGACGCGAAAGGCAAGCCGCGACCGCTGCCGCGGCTCGCGAGCCAGGGCGGCGAGCGTTCGTTCGAATCGCTGGTCGCAAGCGTAAGCAAGGACATCCGCGCGCGTTCGGTGCTCGACGAATGGCTGCGCCTCGGCGTGGTCGAACTGGACAAGGAAGACCGCGTGGTGCTGAAGACCGCCGCGTTCGTGCCCAGCCGCGGTTTCGACGAGAAGGCGTTCTACCTCGGCCACAACGTCCACGATCACCTCGCGGCCGCCGCGAACAACCTGCTCGGGGAAGGTCCGCCGTTTCTCGAGCGCAGCGTTCACTATGACGATCTCGGCGAGCAATCGGTCGACGAGCTCGCCGCGCTCGCCGAGAGCGCCGGAATGAAGACTCTGCAGGCGCTCAACCGGAAAGCAAGCGCCTTCGAAGGGCGCGACCGCAAGACCGGCGCTCCCAAACGCCGCTTCACCTTCGGTGTCTATTTCTTCAGCGAGCCGCGCGCGAAGGCCGAGCCCGGCCCGGGAGACTCCAAGCGATGAAGAACGGGATTTTCGCGCTGGCGGTGTGGACGGGGCTTGCCGTCTTCGGTGCGCCGGCCGCGAGCCTGGCGGCGCCCTGCTCCGATCCCGGTGGGATCGGCGGGACCGGCATTCGCGCCGACACGGGCGGCACCGGAGGAACCGGAATCCGCGCCGAGGGCGGTATCGGCGGGACCGGCGCGCGTGCCGAAGGAGGCATCGGCGGAACCGGCATACGCGCGGACACCGATCTCGGGCTGATCGGCGTCGTTACCGGCTTCGCCAGCATCTGCGTAAACGGTGTCGAAGTGCATTACGACACAGCGACGCCGGTGACAGTCAACGGCCAGCCGGCCTCCACGGCGGCGCTCGCGCTCGGACAGACCGTCGCGGTACGCGCGATCGGAGCCGCAACCGAAGCGCGCGCGCGCAGCGTTGCTGTGATCGAAGCGGTGGCCGGGCCGGTGACCGCAGTCGACCAGTCCGCCGGGTCCGCGCAGGTATTCGGACAGCGCGTGCGGCTTGCGTCCTCCACGGTGTTCGGCCCGGGCGTCACGCGCGAAGCGTTCGGTCGAATTCAGGCGGGTGAGACACTACGCGTGAGCGGGCTCCGGACTGCGGATGGCACGATCATGGCTACGCGTATCGAGCTCGCCCCGGCAGGCGCTGCGCTCGCGTTCGGTCCCCTGACGCGCGATGCCTCGGGCGCCCTGCGAATCGGCGGTTTGCAGATCGACCCTCGATCTCCCGCGCTGGCGCAGCTTGCGAGCGCCGAGGGTGCGGTGCTCGTTACCGGCCGCGCGCAAAATGGAAGACTCGTCGCCGAGCAGGTATTGACCGCGCCGCTTGCGGCGGCGCTCGCGCCCGAACGCTTCATCGTGCAGGCCTACGTCGCGGAAGTCCGGGGCGAACGCGAACTGCGCGCCGGCGGATTGATCTTCTCGGTCGACCCGCAGCTCAGCGCCGCGCTCGCACCGAATCGTCTGGTGCGCCTGTCCGGTCACACCGAAGCATCGAGCAGGCACGTCGTCGATCGCGTCGAATTCCTAGCCGAACCCTTGAATCCCCGCCCCCTGGGCGCAGCCGAAGCCGGCGCCCGGTCCTCCCGGAGCGGCGGGGACGACAGGCGCGGGCGCGGCGAATCCGAGTCGGGTGACGACCGGCGCGGGGGATCCGGCTCGGAAGGTCCGGGCGGCGGAGATTCCAGCGGGCGTTCGGGTCCATCGGACCGCGGAAGCTCGGGACGGCCGGATCGCATCGACCGGCCCGACCGCGTTGACCGCCCCGATCGCACGGACTCGCATAGCGGCCGGCACTAGACCACGTTTCACGCAGTTTTCAAACCCGGGAGCAACAATCTTTGGAGAGCATTTGATGAAACACGCGATTCACATTGCGCTGGCGGCGGCGCTCGTCAGCCTTCCGCATTTCGCCATGGCGGCCGCGGATGACTATGTCACCTTCAGCGCGGGCGCCGAAGCCACGACCGGCAAATACGGAGGCACAGAAAGAACCAATATTTACTACGTGCCATTCACCGGGAAGTACGAGACCGGGCTGTGGACGTACAAGCTGACGGTGCCCTACGTCAGCGTCACCGCTCCGAGCAACGCCGTCGTCATCGACGCCGAGGGTGGTCAGGTCATCAGTGCCACCGGCCCGCGCCACACCGACTCCGGCCTCGGCGACGTGGTCGCGAGCGCGTTCTACACCGCGCTCAACCCGGCGAAGGCCTCGCTGGGAATCGACCTGGGAGTAAAAGTGAAGTTCGGCACCGCCGACCACGCGAAGGGACTCGGCACCGGCGAAAACGATTATTCGCTGCAGGCTGACCTATACAAGAGGTTCGGTGCGTTCACGCCGTTCGGCACGATCGGTTACCGCTGGTACGGCGACCCGCCTGAAGTCAACCTGCTCAACGCGTTTTTCGGCACCGTCGGCGGCACCTACCGGATCTCCCAGTCGAGGACGGCCGGGCTCGCCTACGACTTTCGCGATCCCATCGTCGCGGGCGGCGGACGCGTCAGCGAGCTGACCGCGTACTTTTCCCAGTACTACTCGAAGAACTGGAAGCTTCAGGTCTATACCATCGCCGGTTTCGCGAACGCGAGTCCCGATTTCGGCGCGGGCGCGACGCTCAGTTATACCTACTGATTCGGGCTAAGCTTCCGCACGCTTCGACCGGGCGGCGTATTCCACGCCCTTCGCCATCCTGTATACGCTCTCGGTCACGGGTACAGGCACATCGAGCTCTTTCGCTTTTCTGACGACGTAGCCGGTCATCGCTTCCAGTTCCGTTTCGCGACCGGCCTCGATGTCCTGTGCCATCGAGCCGGCGTGTTTGGTGAGCGGCGCATCCCCTGCGCGGATTTTTTTCACAAGGTACATCGGATCGAACGCGAGCTCGACGCCTTGCGCTTCGGCGACGCGGATACATTCGGCCGCCATGTCGTCGATGAGCGCGCGTATCTCGGGCACGTTGTAGCGCGCGGCATTCACGCCCTGCACGATCGCGCCGACCGGGTTCATCACGCAGTTGAAAATGAACTTGCCCCAGATCGCGCCGCGCGGATCGGCGACTACGCGAGTCGGAAGGCCGGACTGCGTCATCAGCTCGCCCAACCATCTAATCGACTCCACGCTCCCGCGCGCGGGCCCGAGCCAGGAGTCCTCGCCGTGCACCAGATGGTGCACGCGCCCCGGCCCGTCGTAGCGGGCGGCCTCGAACGAAACGCCGTGCGCGACGTCCAGGTCCGAAACTCTCATGAGTATTTCCTCGTTTCCCATGCCGTTCTGAAAAGTGACGAGCAGAGGCCGGCCTTCGAGCACCGGACGGACCGAGTGAAAGGCCGCTTCCGTCGCCTGCGACTTCACCAGAAAGATCACCGCGTCGAAACGGCGCGGGCCGATCTCCGCGGCGTGAGAGAAGGCAGCGAGCTTCGTCACCGATTCGGTGCAACCCGTCAGCGTTAAGCCGCGCCTCGCGATCGCCTCGACGTGCGCGCGGTTCGTGTCGAGCACCGCGATGTCGGCGAGTTTCGCGAGGCGGGCCGCGTACAGGCCGCCGATCGCACCGGCGCCCGCGATGAGAATGTGTTTGCGCTCAGCCATCACCCGGGGCGAATGATAGCCGGTTGCGCTACCATTCCGCTTTGCGCCGGACTCCGAAGAGGAACCCTTATGAAAAATTCTGTTCGCTTGCTCGCCGTATTGTTCATGTTGACCGGCGCGGGCGCGGCCTTCGCGCAAGGCTATCCCAACCGTCCGATCAAGGTCGTCATCCCCTGGCCGCCGGGACAGGCGACGGACCTGGTCGCGCGCATGGTGTCGGAAAAACTGGTCCCCGTGCTCGGGCAGCCGATGATCGCCGACAACAAGGGCGGGGCCGGCGGAACCATAGGCAGCGATTTCGCCGCCAAGCAGCCCGCCGACGGCTACACCATCCTCGCCGGCTCGAGCGGACCGATTTCGATCAGCCCGAACGTGCAGAAGGTGGGCTACGATCCGATCAGGGATTTCGCGCCCATCACCCTGCTCGCGGTCAATCCCTTCGTGCTGGTCGTCAACCCTTCCGTTCCGGCGAAAAACGTGAAGGAACTGATCGCGCTCCTCCGCGCGAATCCCGGCAAGTATTCGTTCTCCTCTTCCGGCTCCGGCGCGACCAGCCACCTGATGACGGTGCTGTTCAACTCGATGGCGAAAGTCGACGCGGTGCACGTGCCCTACAAGGGTAGCTCGCAATCGGTGACCGACGTAGTGAGCGGCCAGGTCGCCTACACCATCGAGACGGTGCCCGGCGTCATCAGTTTCGTGAAATCGGGACGCCTGAGAGCGCTTGCCGTGTCGAGCGCGAAGCGCTCCGCGGCCATGCCCGAGCTGCCGCCCATCGCCGACGATCTTCCCGGCTACGACATGTTCGGCTGGATCGGCTGGCTCGCGCCCGCGGGGACGCCGAGCGAGCCGCGCGCGCGTCTCGCAGCCGAATCGCAGAAAGTCCTGCAGGCTGCCGACATCAAGGAGCGCTTCCTCGCGCTGGGTCTGGAGCCGTCCGGATTGTCTCCCGAGGAATTCACGGAATTCCTCAAGAAGCAGAACGCACGATACGGCTCGATCGCAAAGCAGGCTAACGTGAGGGCGGATTGAATCGACGCGGCGAGCTCGAAAATCGGAAAGCGGGATTCGGGTTTCACGATCCATCCGCCTTCCATGCATCGGTTCCAGCTCGCGGTTGATTGCGGTAGCCCGGCCTCACGGCTCCGCGTGGTACCCACGCCCGATCGGCACGATCGCGGAACGGAGTAGCGTGGCGCAGCACATCGTCTGCATCACGTTCGACTTCGACGCGATGTCCGGCTGGATCGCGCGCGGCATGACCACGCCCACGCCCTTGTCGCGTGGCGAGTTCGGCGTGATCGGCGCCGCGCGCATCCTCGCGCTTCTCGGGAAATACCGCATTCCCGCCACATGGTTCATCCCCGGGCACACCCTGGAAACGTATCCGGAGGCTTGCCGGAGGGTGCTGGAGGCGGGTCACGAGATCGGCCACCACGGCTGGACGCATGTGCCGCCCGCGACCCTGTCGCGCGAGCAGGAGGAAGAGGAACTGGTGCGCGCGAACGAGCAGATCAAGAAACTCTGCGGCCGCCGCGCGCGCGGCTACCGCTCCCCGTCGTGGGACCTGAGTCCGCATTCGGTCGAGTTGCTTCTCAAGCACGGCTTTTACTACGACAGCAGCATGATGGGGAACGACACCACTCCGTACCGCGTGCGGGTCGGCGACCGGATCGAGCTGCAGAGGCCCGCCGTGTTCGGCAAGGAGACGCGCTTGATCGAGATGCCGGTCAGCTGGTCGCTCGACGACTATCCGCACTTCGAGTTCGTGCGCACGCCGAACAGCGTGCTGCCGGGACTGATGAACGCGGAGAGCGTGCTCGCCAACTGGGTCGACGATTTCCTCTACATGAAGCGCGAGACGGACTGGGGAATCATCACTTATACCTTCCACCCCTTCGTCATCGGCCGCGGCCACCGCATGCTGGCCCTGGAGCGTCTCATCGAAAGGCTCGCCGCCGAGAGCGCGGAGTTCATGCGCATGGAGACGGCAGCGGAACTGTTCGACCAGCGCGCGCCTTACAAGTGAATCCCGGCCTCGGTCACCGGACGCAGAATTGGCACGTGCGCAAGCCCGCGGCGCGCACGCGTAGCGGCATCGTCGCCTCCCAGCATCAGCTTGCCGCCGAGGTCGGCGCCGAAATGCTGGCCGCGGGAGGCAATGCGGTCGATGCCGCCGTCGCCGCCGGCTTCGCGCTCGCCGCCATCGAGCCATGGAACAGCGGCCTGGGCGGTATCGGATACATGCTCGTCTACCTTGCGAAGGAAAATCGCGTCGAGGTGGTCGACTTCGGCCCGGTCTCTCCGCGCGCGCTCGATCCCGCCGATTTCCCCCTGAGCGGCGGATTCGCGGGCGATCTTTTCGCCTGGCCTGCGGTCAAGGAAGACCGCAATGTCCACGGGCCGCTGTCCTTCGCCCTGCCGGGTGAGGTCGACGGCCTGGGCCTCGCGCTCGAGCGCTTCGGCACGCAAACGCTCGCGGCGGTTCTGCAACCGGCGATCGATCTGGCCGAGGAAGGAATCGCGGTCGACTGGTATCTGACACTGAAAGTCGCGACTCAGGCGAGCGAGCTGGCCCGCTACGGCGTGACCCGCGACATATGGCTGCCGGCGGGAATGCCGCCGGTCACGCCGGCGGATGCACCGCTCGACCGGCTCAAGCTCGCTGGACTTTCCGATACTCTGAGAAGACTGGCGCGCGCCGGACGCCGCGACTTTTACGAAGGCGAAATTGCAGCATCCATCGCGAGGGACGTCTCGGCGATGGGCGGCGTGCTCGGCGCGGAGGACCTGAGACAATACCGCGCGCGCGTCGCCGTTCCGATCGAATGCGACTACCGCGGCGCGAGGATATCGCTGGCTCCGCAGCTCACCGCGGGGCCGAGCATGGCATGGACGCTAGTCCGGCTCGCCGGCCGCAGGTTCGAGCCGCACGGGCCGCGCGCCGACGCCTTCGTCGCATACGCCGAAACGCTGCGCGAAGCCTACGCGCAGCGATTGCAGACCATGGGAGAGTCCTCCGAGAGCCACGCCACGTCGAGCACGACCCATCTCAATGTCATAGACCGCGCCGGCAATATGGTGGCGCTGACGCAGACGCTGCTCTCGGTATTCGGAAGCAAGGTGGTCCTGCCCGGCACGGGCATCCTGATGAACAACGGCGTGATGTGGTTCGATCCGCGCCCCGGCACGCCGAATTCGCTCGGCCCCGCCAGGCGGCCGCTCACCAACATGTGCCCCGTGATCGCCCGCCGCGGGGGAAAACCATGGTTCGCGATCGGCGCCTCCGGCGGGCGCAAGATTTTTCCGGCGGTGCTGCAGATCGCCTCGTTCCTCATCGACCACGGGATGAGCCTCGAGGACGCCTTTCATCAGCCACGCGTCGATGCGAGCGGCGGCGAGCGCGTCGGCGTCGATCCGCGGCTGCCGCAGGAAGTGCTGGACGCGCTCGGGGAAAAATTCCACACCCATTCCACCGAATTCGTGGTTTACCCAACGAACTTCGCCTGTCCGAGTGCCGTGCTGAACGACCCGGCGACGGGCGAGCGCTTCGGAATGAGCGACGTGATGTCGCCGTGGTCTGGCGCCGTTGCACAGAAGGAACCGTGATCCGCGCGGCGATCGTCGGCCTCGGTCGATGGGGACAGAACCTCGTCGCGAGCGTGCAGGGCCAAAGCGACACGATCCGTTTCGTCGCCGGCGCGACTCGGATTCCGGAAAAAGCGCGAGGCTTCGCCGACGCCCACGACTTTCCGCTCTACGAGAGCTACGAAAAATTGCTCACCGATCCCGCGATCGACGCCGTTGTGCTGGCCACGCCGCACACGCTGCACGCCGGGCAGATCGTCGCCGCCGCAAAGGCGCACAAGCACGTGTTCGTCGAGAAGCCGTTTGCGCTCGATTCGCAGAGCGCGGGGGCCGCGCTGCGCGCCTGCGCGGAAAACCGGGTGACGCTCGCGATCGGCTACAACTGGCGTTTTCAGCCGGCGCTGCGGGAAATCAAGCGAATGCTCGGCGACGACGGTCGCCTCGGAAAATTGCTCCACATGGAGGGCAATTTCTGCGGACCGAGCGCCTACCGCTACGAGGGCGAACACTGGCGCCAGAGCCGCGAGGAAGGTCCCGCCGGCGGCATGACGGGGCGGGGCGTGCATCTCGTCGACGCCATGATCTGCCTTTCCGGGAGGATCGAGTCGGTCTATGCGCAGAGCTCCCGCGCCGTCCGGGATTTCGGCCTCGACGACACCACCTCGATGCTGTTCCGGTTCGCAAGCGGCGCGACTGCCTATCTCGGCACCGTGATCGCCACCGCCGAGACCTGGCGGCTGCAGGTGTTCGGCTCGAACGGCTGGGCCGAGGTCGGCGATGTCGAGCACCTGAACACCTGGCAACTCAAGGTCTCCATGATCGACCGGGAGAATCTTCACCTGCATCGCGCGCCGCAGATCGTGAGCTTTCCACAGACCAGCACCGAACGCGCCGAGCTCGAGCATTTCGCGAAAGCCGCGACCGCACGCCGCCCGATCGCCGAGGCGGGCGGCGACGAAGTGCACGGCGTCGCGGTACTCGAAGCGATCATCGAGTCGGCGCGGAAGGGCTCGACGGTCCGGGTCGGATGAAATAGCATGAACGCGAGTGCTGACCCCGGGAGGAGAACCCAATGCGCACAGTCCTGACCCTGATCGCAGCCGCGACGCTCGCGGCCTGGACACCGGCCGGCTGGGCTCAAGGCAGCGCAGCGAGCTTTCCCGCGAGACCGGTGCGGATGATCGTGGGCTTCACGCCCGGCGGCGGGACCGACATCATCGCGCGGATCGTGGCGCAGAAACTCGGCGAGCGCTGGGGCCAGCCGGTGCTGGTGGAAAATCGTGCCGGCGCCGGCGGCAATATCGGGACCGAAGTGGTGGCGAGGAGCTCGCCCGACGGCTACACGATACTCATGGCGTTTTCCTCGCACGCGAGCAACCCCGCCCTGTACGGCAAGCTGCCCTTCGACATCAACAAGGACTTCAGCTCCATCACGCTGATCGGAACCGCGCCCATGGTGGTCACGGCGAGCCCGGCGCTGCCGGCGAAGACCCTCGCCGAGTTGATCGAGTACGCCCGCTCGCGTCCCGGCGCGGTGAAGTTCGGTTCCTCGGGCGTGGGAACGCCCGTGCACCTCGCCGGCGAGCTGATGATGCAGCTCACGGGAATCAAGATGGTCCACGTGCCCTACAAGGGCATCGCGCCGGCGATGACCGCCATTCTTGCCGGAGAGATCGAGATCACCTACGTGGCGGTGCTGACGGGCCTGCAGTATTTCAAGGCGGGCAGGCTCAGCCCCCTCGCCGTCGCCGGCCGCAGCCGCTATCCGGCGCTGCCCGATGTGCCGACAGCGGCGGAGGCGGGGCTCAACGGCTACGAAATCGAGTTCTGGTACGCGCTGCTCGGGCCGGCCGGGATGCCGGCGCCGCTCGTCGCGCGCATCCAGCGCGACGCCGCGGCCGTCCTCACGACACCGGAAATGAAGGAGAGCCTGCTGGCCCAGGGGTGTATCGCCGTAGGCAGCGGGCCCGAGGAATTGTCGGCGCGGATCAGGAGCGACTACGAGCTCTGGTCCAGAGTAATCAAGACCGCCGGTGTAAAACTGGAGTGATCCGTTCGGCTCGCGCGAACAGAGCCGCATAGGCTGCGCGGCGCTCCCCGGGCGAGCGCCCCAGCGAAAAGTAGTGCGCGTGCGGCATGAGCAGGGCATCGTCCTCGCCGAGCGCGTTGGCGCGATAACTCGACCATGGATACGCACCCGGATGCGCCGCCAGTCCTGCGCGCACCGGATTCTCCTCGATGTAACGCATGCACGCGAACAGCTGGCGTCGCGCGTGCACGGGCGAGGCGTCGTAAGGCTCTTCCCACAACGCTTCCTCGTGACCGTAGATGGACGCCAGGTGGCGTGCATAGCATGCAGCGATCGCCGGCATAAGGCGCGCCGCGCCGCCGGTACGCGCAGGAGTGAAAAGCAGATGCACGTGGTTACCCATCAAAGCGTAGGCGTGCATCGCACACTGCTCGCGCTCCGCGCACTCGCGCACTGCCCACAGATAGGCGGCGCGATCTTCCGCGCAGGAAAAGCAGGCCGAGCGCGCGCGTCCGCGCTGTACCACGTGCAGCGTGACCCGGGGTTCTTCGGGGCAGGCGAGGCGAGGCATGGCGGAGGTTCCGCCACGATCAACGCCACCGGGTGCGGCGCCGTTGACGACCTCAGGAATCGATCAGGTCGTCAACGAACATCTGGTAGGTCTGCCGCTTCGGCTTGTCCGCATCTTCGGGCAGTACATAGCGGATCGAGGACTTCCCGCGCAGTTCGGCCGGAAGAACCATCACGCGGGCAAAAGCCGTTGGTTCGCGCTCGGACGCGAGCGCCAGGACGGGATCCGGGCCTGCCTCGAACCACGCCTCTCCCGGACGCACGAGGTGCTCCCTGCCGGACACCTGGACGCGGATCTCTCCGCTGAGCAGGCAGCGAATGCCCGGCCCCTGATGGGTGTGGGTATAGGCGATGCCACCGGGCGGGAAATCCACGCGGTCGCAGCGCATGAGATATGCACCCTCGGGATCCAGCGTCAACACTGCGCGCAGCGCACTCGCTGCGCCGGCCGTCCCGGTCTCACGCCGCAGTTCCCATCGATAGATCTCCGAACCGGCATTTCCTGCGACCACCTCGCAAGAACGATCGCCGTGCCACGCACTGTTCGGCGCCAGGGTCGTGACGATCGCATTCGATCTCGCGGTGAGCGAGCCCGAGCGGACGTACAGAACACGCGGGCAGGAGTTCGGCATGGACAGGCGAGTGCCCGCAGGGAGCTGATCGCGGAAAAATTCGAGTGCGTGTGCGCTCATCGCACCCCTTCCAAAAGGCCAGCCGACGAGAAAACTACAGTACCGGTATGCGCACGTGCATCAGCGCCGAACGGCCGCCGCGCACTTCCGCGAGGCAGCGCTGGATCGCCGCGGGCACCGCTTGCGGATCATCCACCCGCTCGCCGTAGCCGCCGGCCGCCTCGCAGATCTTGGTGAACTCGATGTCGGGCGCGAGGAGCGCGTTGAATTCGTTGCTCGCCTTGGCGTCGCCGTCCGGGTACACGCGCAACGTCGCTTCCTTCACCGCCGACCAGCCCGAGTTGTCGAAGAGCACCGTGAAGATCGGCAGCTTGTATTGCTTGGAGACCGCGTAGGTGGAGGAGGGATTGCCGAAATAGAAGCCGCCGTCGCCGACCATTTGCACCACCGTCGCATCCGGCCTTGCGAGCTTGATGCCCAGGGCCGTCCCCGACGAGCTGCCGAGTCCTCCGCCCGCGAAACCGATCGATGAGCCGGGCCGGCTGCGCATGATCTGGTTGTTGACGACGGGACCGTTGCGGATGCCTTCGTTGACGACGATGGCGTCGTCGCCGATCGCCTTGGAAATTTCCGCGCAGAGGTAATTGGGGTTGATCGCCCCCGCTTTGCCCTTGTCCGCGGACTGCTTCGCCAGACCCGCGCGCCGTTCGTTGCCCTCGGCCCGCATCGCTTCGACGCGCTTCGCCGCCGCATCGCGGAACGCGGGCGTGGCTCTTGCCTTGAGCGCCTCCAGCACCTGTTTGAGAATCAGGACGCTGTCGCCCTGCAGGCGCGCGTTCGAAGCAAAGCCCCAGATCGGGAAGCATTCCTTCACCACGTCCACGTCGATGTGCGCCCACCAGGTCTGCGGATTTTCTTTCGTGTGCTTGGGGATCCATGGCACGTCCACGTCCACCAGCAGCCCGACGTCCGCCTCGGCGATGTTCGGCATCATTCCCGAAAAGCACGGCGATGCGCGTGAGATGTTGAGATAGAGCGGATTCGCCTCGAACACGCGGACGCCGGCAAGGCGCGCGATTTCCTCTATGAGCGCCGGGGCGGCGAGATTGCGCCCCGCGTAGGAAGTCACCATCACCGGGTGTTTCGCCGAAAGCAGCTTGTCGACAATCTGCGCGACCGCGGCGGCATCGGCCGCGCCCGAGCGAACCGCGCCATAGCGCTCCGCCGGGAAAGCGCGCATCGCCGCTTCGTCCCAGGTCTGCGTCAAGGTCTCGCGCGGCAGCATCAGGTAGACGGGGCCCATGGGATCGCTGTGCGCGACGCTGTGGGCGCGGCGCAGCGTTTCCTTGGTCATCACTCCCGAAGGCAGCGCCCACTCCCACTTGGCGTACGGCCGCACGATTCCCGCCTGGTCGAAGGGTTCCTGGATGAAGTGCACGTAGTTGTCGCGCGAGCCCGGCAATTCACCGCGCACCGTGTAGGGCGCCTTCCCCGCCATGAGCACCAGCGGCAGCCGCCCGCGGCGCGCATTGTGCATCGCCATCGCGGAATTGGCCGTGCCCGCGTCGACGTGCACCATCACCGCCTGCCCGCGGCCGGTCGCCATGGCGAAGCCGATGGCCATGTGCATCGCGGTGTTCTCGTGCGGGCAGTTCAGGACCTTGGGATAGTGCCACCCCTCTTTTTTCCAGCGCGCCATCTCCTCGATCAGCGGCGCGTGGTCCGTTCCGAAATTGGAGAACAGATACTCGACGCCGATGTCGTTCAGGCCGTCGAGAAAATAATGCGAGGTCGAGTGGAGTTTGACCTGGGGGGCTTTGTCCATGCTGGATTCCTTCTCCCTTGACGCGATGGGGGAGAAACCGCCCTCTCCCAACCGCAGGATCGTTACGCGAATTCAGCGTGATGATAAACCGATTTGCCCGGATTTTGACGATCGGCGTCCGGAATGACGGGCCTTCGTCCCGGCGATGGCGACGCAGCCCTGCCCCGGCAAAGACTGACGGCGGCGGATTGCCGCGTCACATCTTGTAAATGCGGCGGTACATCTCCTTGACCACCCCGTAGCACTCGCATGCGGTGGCTTCAAGCCCCGCTATATTGAGCAGTTGGATATTCCCGCGGGTATAAGTAATCAACTTGCGTTTCTGAAGCTTGCTCGCGGCTGCAGTAACGCCGACTCGCCGCACGCCGAGCATATGCGCCAGAAACTCGTGCGTGAGATAGAAGCGCTGCGAATGCACGCGGTCGCGGGTCGCCAGCAGCCAGCGGGCGAGGCGCGCTTCAACCGTGTGGAAGTGGTTGCACGCAGCGGTTTGTGCAACCTGGTTCATCAGGGCGTGCGTAAAGCGGAACAGCTCGCGGTACCAAGAACCATGTGTCCGGAGCTCTGTGTGCAGGCGAGACGACTGGATCCGCACCGCCGTGCCGGCTCCCTGGACCACCGCACGAAGGTGCGAGACGTGGATACCCAGCGCGGCGGAACCGCCGACCACTCCTTCATTGCCGACAACCCCTACTTCTGCCGCTTTGCCCGCACCGACCACGGAGAGCAACGAAATCACGCCGCTGTAGGGGAAATAAACATGCGGTATGCGACCCGCCGGTTCGTACAGCACCTTCCCGAAAGTCAGCGCCACGGGCTCGAGGTATCGAGCCAAATGCTGGTAGTCCTTGCGGGGCAAGGCAGCGAGCAGGCGGTTTTGAACAGACGGCTGAGCTTTACGTTGCATGGACTCCCTGTACGCATGTTCTGCGTTTTGTTATAGCCCCGACCTATCGAGCCCTCCTGGACTTCAACGCGGAGTCCACCGCAGTATAAAGACATTAGAAAAAACAAGCGCTTATGTTCGCTAGCGCACCCATGGCGCCGGCTGCGCAAGATCAGGCCGCCATGCCTTACTTGCGCATGCTTTCGAACATAGGGAAGCCGGCAGGGGCGCGGCCGGGTCTTCTACCCGGGCTTCATGTCTAGGAAGCAGTCACCTTGTAGACGTCGTCGCGCTCGCGCGCGTGCTCGGTCACCTTCAGGCCGATCTCCTGCCTCTTGCCGGCTTCGGTCACGGACTGGTGCTCGATCTGCATGGATACGATGCGCTGGCGGAAATCGCTCGTGTGTCCGAGGATGCGGATCGTGTCGCCCACGCGCAGGATTCCGGATTCGATCCGTATCGCGGCGACGGAAAGATGGCCGTAGTAGTGGGTCACGAAACCCACCCGCTCTTCGCCCGGCAAGGGGCCCCGCTCAGGGGCCGGAGCGATTGCCTTCGGCTGCGGCTTGGGCGCCGGGCGAGCCGCCGGCCTCGGTGCGGGCGCGGCGCCGCGCGGCGCTTCCGACGCGGCCTTCTTCGGCGCTGCCTTTTTCGGAGCCGCCTTCTTCAGGACGGCCTTCTTCAGTGCCGGCTTTTTGGCGGCGGATTTCTTGCGCGCTGCCGGCTTGCCGGCCAGCGCCTTCTTGCTTTTGACTTTGGCTTTCTTCTTCGCTGCGGCCATGGCCCCTCCATCAGGTATGCGTTTCCGGTAATCCTAGTCGCCTGGGCGGAACATATCAACGCGGAACAATAAACGGCTGCACAGGCTCCGGCGGGACCTCGCCGGGCAGGCCATCCCTTCCCTGCTCCAGCAGGTGCGCAATCGAATTCGCGTAATAGCGCAAGAGCGGCAGCTCCTTCTCCTGCGCGAGGTAGATTCCCTGGTCCTCATCGACGAGATGGCGCATCAGCAGCATCCGCAAGCCCACGTCGAGCGCGTAGTCGAGATCGCGCCGCGGCACGTAGACGTGCGCCGAGGAGCGGTCGAGCCGTTCGATCAGGCGCCCGACTTCGGCTTTCAGCTCGAGCGCCGAGAGCCCGCGTCCGGGGTTGTTCACGAACACGGTCGCGATCAGCGGCACAGGCACCACCGGCACGACCCGGCCGACCGAGCGCATGAGATGCTCGCCCAGCGCCGCAGTCGCGCGCCGGCGCTCCTCGCCCGCGAGCCGCTGGAAATCCAGGCCGCGCGAGCCGCAGTAGGCGCGCATCGAGACCGGCGAGCCGAAATTCACGCAGGCATAGCCGAAGCGGTGCCACTCGCTTTTCAGCATCAATCGCAGGTTGCGCGCGGCGAAGGCGAGCGCGTTCCACAGGGCTTTCATGCGGCCCACCCGCGGCGCATCCGTATCGAGCGCGCGCAGCAGGCTCCTGTCCTCGAGCACGCGGTCGTAGTTGATTCCCAGCGGCACGAACACCAGGTCGTGCCCGCCCTCCATGCGAAAGCCGCGCATCATGTAGTCGATGACGCCGAGCCGGGGCTCGCGCATACGGCCGTCGCGCGTGAGGCCGCCTTCGGGGAAGAGCGCCTGCGGCACGCCTGCCTCGGTCGCCATTGCGATGTAGCGCTCGAGCACGCGCCGGTAGAGCTCGTCCTTCGAATTGCGGCGCACGAAGTAGGCGCCCATGGCGCGGATCAGCGCCGAGAGCGGCCAGATGCGCGCCCATTCGCCCACGGCATAGGAGAGCGCGGCCTGGTCCGCGGCGAGGTAGGCGGTCAAAATATAATCCATGTTCGAGCGGTGGTTCATCACGAACACCACGGTGGCGTCGGGCCCGATTGCCGCGATGCCTTCGGAGTCGAGATAGCCGATCCGCACGCGGTAGAGGGAGCGCGCGATCCAGCGCCCGATCCAGTAGCCGATGCGAAAGTAGAGATAGGCGTTGAACGCCGGGACGATCTCGCGCGCGTAGCGCTCGACCCTGCGCAGCGCCGCGGGCACCGATACGCGGTTTTGCCGGGCGAAATTCTCGGCGGCAAGCTGCACCCTCGGGTCGGTGAGCAGTCGATGGATGAGCGCCTGGCGCTTGGTGCGCTGAAAAGGCCGGATGCCGATGCGCAGGCGCTCGCCCAGCTCGTCGATCACGCGGTTCGCCGGGTGCGCAACGAGGAAGCGAAGCGCCGGCGCCACCACGTGCTCGTAGAGCGCCCACAGAGCGAGCGCCCCCATGAGGACCAGGAACCAGGCCGGTACGGCGACCTCGCTCACCGCTCGAACATGAACATCAGGTAGGCGAAAAACAGCAGCAAGTGCACCGCGCCGAGCAGCACGTTGGTCCGCTCGGCCGCGAAGGTCAGCATGCTGAGCACGAGGGTCAGCACGAGCAACGTCGAGTCGATGGCGTCCAGGCCGAGGACGATCGTCTGGTCGGTCACCATCCCGATCACCAGCACCGCCGGAATCGTCAGGCCGATGCTCGCGAGCACCGACCCCAGCAGGATGTTCACCGAACGCTGCAGCTCGTTCGAGAGCGCCGCGCGCACCGCCCCGAGCGACTCGGGCGACAGGATCAGCACCGAGACGAGGAATCCACCGAGCGCCGCCGGCGCGTGCAGGACCTGGATCGTGTGGTTGATCGGTACCGCGATCTGCTTGGACAGAACGACCAGGGGCAGGACATAGATGACCAGCAGCGCCGCGTGGTAGGGAACCGATTGCAGCTCCTGGCCGGGGGCGTATCCCTCCTTCCTGCCTGCCCCGCGGGCCTTGGGCGTAACGAAATAATCCCGGTGTCGGGAAGTCTGGATGCCGAGAAACACGGCGTACAGCACCAGCGACATCACGACGAGGAAGCCGGCCTGGAGCGGCGACAGGGTCGGCCCCGGCGAGGACATCGTGAACCTCGGCAACACCAGCCCCAGCACCGCAAGCGGCAAGATCACCGCCAGGAACGCGTTCGCGCCCTGCAAGTTGTAAGCCTGCTCATGGTGGCGAAGGCCGCCGAGCATCAACGACAGGCCCAGCATTCCGTTCAGCACGATCATCACCACGGCCATCATCGCGTCGCGCGCGAGCGCCGAGTGGCCCTTGCCCGCGTACATGATGGCGGTGATCATCATCACCTCGATGCCGGTGACGGCAAGCGTGAGGATGAGGGTACCGAAAGGCTCGCCGAGTTTCGCTGCGAGGGCCTCCGCGTGGCGCACCACGGCGAACGCCGACAGCATCATCGCCAGGAAAAGCCACAGCGAGACGACGCTGAACCAGACCGGATGGGCGAGGTTCGCCAGCCAACCCGCCCCGAAGAAGAGAAAGAGCACCGTCGTGGCGAAGTTCACCACCAGGGCCCATTCGCCGCGAAGAAACCTCGCCGCCTTGATCATCGCCTGTGTCTTTCACGGGGCCGGCCTGCGCCCGCCGGCCGGGGGAGCGATCAGGGCTCCTGCGAATCCATCAGGATGAAGGCGACGCGGCAGGGCTTGCCGCTGCGGTTGACCCAGGCGTGATTGGTCGCCTGCTGCACCACGACGTCGCCCGCCTTGAGATGGACTTCGCCTTCGTCCATGAGCATGTCGATCTCGCCGGACATGATGATCGCGTAATCGACGCTGCGCCTGCGGTGCATCATCGGGTGGCGGGGCGGCAGGCCTTTCGCGGGCGCGTGGTCGCCGACCACCTTCATCATGGTGTTGATGTCCATGCTTTCGATCTTCTGCGTCGTCGGCACGAAATCGACGATGCGGAAGATGGTGCCGTTTTTCGGCGGGACGAGCCCGATCTTGGTCTTGCCGCGATCCGCGTTCCATGAAAAATCAGGCGGGCTGCTCTCGGTGACCCACATCTCGCTCGCCGGGTTCGGGGAGCGGAAACTCGTCAACTGCACCTGCCCGTCGAACATCACCACCGCCTTGCCGGAGGAATCGATCTTGGTGACGACGCGCCGCACTTCGGGCGGCTGCTGCGCCGCGACCGAAGCGGCGAAGATCAACGCGATACCCGGAATCACCCACGAT
>Ga0193726_1001382_pt1 | contig 19311 bp, 15 predicted proteins | sample H2c1metaG_FD_144928 | JGI IMG/M metagenome (GOLD analysis project Ga0193726, IMG submission 144928) | Soil microbial communities from a riparian zone of the East river system, Colorado, United States - H2c1 | ecosystem: Environmental > Terrestrial > Soil > Riparian zone | place: USA: East River... | reverse complement strand
CTGTTCGGCGCAAGAAGAGGGGCTGGACGATTATCTGGTAAATCTTGTGGCGCGGCTGGGCGGGCTTTTGGGATTCCGGGATTTGCGCGACGACGGATTGAACGCCCTTGAAAAGGAAGAACCGATTCGCAGATTCCGGCAATTGGCCCTGGGCCAAGGTCTGCGCAGCGTGGTGGCAATTAGTTTACAGGCCAAAGAACAAGCTTTCGGCGTGCTGCTGCTGGGAACTCCCGATAACCGGAGATTTACGCCGGCCGAACTGCGATTGCTGCTGGCGCTGGGACATCAGATTGGAATGGCAGTGGAAAACAGCTACCTGATCCAGCAGACGTCGCGGCGTTCAGAAGAGCTCCATGTTTTGAACGAAATTGGCCGCGCCCTGAGTTCCACGCTGAACAAAGAAGACTTACTGCGAAAAATCTGGGAAGAGCTGCGGCGTCTTTTTGACGTCGATAATTTCTACATCGCTTCGCTCGATACAGCGCGCGACGAAATGAATTTCGACCTGGAAATGATTGACGGGCAGCGAATGCCGAAACGCTCCCGCCCGGCCGGCAACCACATTACCGAATATGTGATTCGCACGCGGCAGCCGGTACTGATTCGCGACAATTATTCAGAGGAAGCACGCAATCTGGGCATTGAGCCGATTCGCGAAAAGGGATGTTTCTGCGGCGTGCCCCTGGTGGCCTACGACCGGGCCATTGGAGCGATGGCTATTTTCTCCGATCATGAACGGATCTTTGACGAAGGGCATCTGGAGCTGTTACGGGTGCTGGCCAGTGAAGCCAGCATTGCGATTGAAAATGCGCGACTATTCCAGGAAGAGCGGACCAAAGCGCGCCATCTGGCGCTCTTAAATACGATTTCGCGGGATGCGATCGCCACGCTGAACCCCGACGAGATGCTGACCAAGATTACCGAACAACTCGAACTCGGGCTCCCGTACGACCACATTGGAATAGGGGTGCTCGACTATTCAACCCGGGAAGTTGTGATTCAGGCCGAAGCCGGGAAGCGGCGCGGAGTGCTCGGACAGAGAATTCCGCTAGGAACCGGACTGGTCGGGCACGTGGCGCGGAATGGGCAAACTGCCATTTACCATGCATCCCATCTCCCGGATACGTCGCTAAAACCCCTGATTGCCGACACCGCGACGGCCATTGCGCTGCCGGTTTTTTACGCAGAACAGCTGCACGGGATTCTATATTTTGAAACGTCAGCGGCCATCGAATTTTCCGAAGAAGAACTGCTGCTGCTGCGGACGCTGGCGGATTTGATCGCGGGTGCGCTGCACAATGCGCTGACATTCCAAAAGGCGCAGGAACAGGCGATTACCGACGGATTGACAGGCGTCAAGACGCACCGCTTCTTCATGGAAGCCCTGTCGGCGGAGTGGAAGCGTTCGACACGCGCGGGACGCGCCTTTGCGCTGGTACTGATGGACCTGGACCGCTTCAAGTTTGTGAACGATTTTTACGGGCACTTGGAAGGCGACTTGGTTTTGCAGCGCGTTGGACAAATTCTGGAAACGAACTGCCGGCGTTCCGATGTTGTGGCGCGCTATGGCGGAGACGAGTTCGTAATTTTGATGCCGGAAACGAATATGGAACACGCGCGGCAACTGGCGAGCAAATTGCGCGGATGGGTGGCGTCCGATCCGCTGTTACGGGAGAAAAATATCAGCGCGAGCTTTGGCATCGCTTGTTATCCACTACATGGATCTTCGCCGCAGGAATTAATTCAGGTGGCTGACGCTTCAATGTATCTTTCCAAGCATCAGGGTGGAAACGCAGTCTCAACGGCGGATCATTTTGATCCGAACGAAGCGAAGAAGTGGAAGCGCGACGTGCTGGAAGCGTATCTGGGCGTGACGCTGAAGCGCCTTTTCTCGACCGGACCTGACGCATTTGAAGAAATTTACGCGCGACTGAAACAGTTTACGGAGTCGCTGGCGGCCACTGAAATTACAAACCAAAATGGCGCACCGGCCGAGGGTTCGCAGTCGCTGCCGCAAGCGGTGCTGGACACGGTTACTTCTCTGGCGTTTGCCATTGACGCCAAGGATCACTACACGCAGGGCCATTCGCAAAAAGTTTCGGCGTATGCCGCGCTGATTGCAGAAGGCTTGAACATGAGCGATACAGAAGTGGAAGAGATCCGGCTGGGAGGCATACTGCATGACATTGGCAAAGTGGCCATCCCGGAAAACATACTGAATAAAAGCGGCCCGCTAAATCCTGAAGAGTGGGAAATCATGAAGTCCCATGTGATCTATGGGGCAAAGATTCTCGAGCCGCTGGAGCCGCTGGCGCGCGTTCGCCTGATGGTCCAGCACCATCATGAGTTCTTTGATGGCTCAGGCTATCCGCATGCGTTGAGCGGCGAAAACATCCCGCTGGGAGCGCGCATTGTGGCGGTGGCAGACGCCTATGACACCATCACGAGCGACCGAACGTATAAAAAAGGACGCTCCTCGGCCGAAGCGCTGACCGAACTGGAGCGCTGCGCAAATGCGCAGTTTGACGGGAAAATTGTGGAGCTTTTCGTTCGCACGATGCGGACGCTGCCGAATCCGATTTTGGAAGTCGGCGCGACATCGACGGCCCAGCCGAATTCGCAAGTTTAGCAACAGGTTTAGCAACAGGGACCGCGCGATATTGCTGCACCCGGCAAGGGGGTAGCGTCCCCGGACAGCGAACTCCCGGCGGCCCGTTCATCATGGTGGAATCAGCGGGTATCTACGTCGACATCCTTTATCGGCACGTCGGTGTGAGATTCCAGGATTTCAAATCTTCGCTGTTCTTCTTTTTTGTAGGCATCCTGATCCGGAAATAATTGTTTGATGATGGGGCCGCTGTCGAAATTGTCGTTGGCGGTTGCCGCATTTCTAAAAACGATGACGACCCGATAGTCCCAACGAGCGTCTTCGGCGGCATGCAATCGCGGCGCGACCACCGTTACTTTGAGGATGCGCCCGAGTTCGATTTCTTTCCGGAGCACGGGCAGGTGATTTTTCTTGAAGAGGGCAAGAAATTCATCAGCGTGGCCCCATTTTGCCTTGTAGGAATATTCGACTACGTAGGGTTGCTCTTGGGCCGCGGATTGTTGAGCTCGTGAAACGGGCGCCGCCATGGCCCAAGGTAGGCCCGCAAAAATGGCCAGCGTGGCGTAGCGAATGAAAGCAGCGAATGTTGATTTCATTTTCCCTCCGAGGCATTGCGCACTGAGAACGAGTATACAGAAAATACGGGTGGAGTTTGGAGGCGACGGCAAGGCTGGTATTCTGGTGCTGCTCGCGCAACTTGCTCGCCAGGCGGTGATGAGATGCAAACTGCGACTGTGGAATGGATTGGGAAACAGCAATTTGTCGCCACCAGTCCGTCGGGACACGCGCTGGTCGTGGATTCCGATCGCGACCTGAATACCGCTCCGGGACCAATGGAATTGGTACTGATGGCACTCGGAGCGTGTACGGCTACGGATATGGTGATTGTGCTCGAAAAGAAACGACAGCTGCCGGATGCGATTGAAGTGATCTGTTCGGGAGAGCGCGCGGCGGAGCCGCCGACGGTTTGGGTCAAACTGGAGATCTTGTTTCGCGTGCGGGGAAATGTGGAGGAGGGAGCGGTAAAGCATGCCATGAAGCTGAGCGAGAGCAAGTATTGTTCGGTAGCGGCAACGCTGCAGAAAACGGCGAAGATTTCCTGGCGGTACGAGATTTTGCGGACAGCACAGTAAGTGTCCCGGGGTTAAAGGCCGCGCCCCAGAAAACCAGCCTGCCGCAAGGGAAGCTGAGCAAAGCAGAGCGAAGCGCCTGCAGCGTAGGTACTTTACTCTTGCGTGAACTCCCAGCAAAAGGTATATGAGTACATCCCCGATGGGCCCTGCGATTCGGTCACTGTTCTTCGGAGTGGCGTGTTTCTGCACGTGCGTGGAACTGTCGTTCGCGCAGGTGTCTCCGCCAATTGGCAAATCCACCATTCCGCTGGCCGCTATTCCGCGGGTCCAACGTCCTCCAAAACTAGAAGACTTTCTGGAAAATAATCCGCGAGAAGCGGAGTTGACCGTTTCCGATTTTCGGCAGTTTCAACCGGGCGACGGAGCTCCGGCAACAGAGCTGACGACCGCGTACCTGTCATACGATGAACGGAACCTGTATGTGGCGTTCGTGTGCCAAGACGTGCCCGGGCAGACGCGGGCGCATCTTTCAAAGCGCGAGGATCTGGATCGCGATGATGGGGTTGGCATTCTGCTGGATACGTTTCGAGATTTTCACAGGGCTTATTTCTTTTATTCAAATCCATTGGGCGTGCAGACCGACGCGATCTACACCGAAGGTCTGGGATACGACTTCAGTTTCGACACGCTATGGAATAACAGCGGGCGAATGACCAAAGACGGATACGTGGTTTTTTTCGCCATACCGTTCAAGAGTTTGCGGTTCCGGCACGGGCCCCCACAAACCTGGGGCTTGGCCTTATACCGGACCATTCTGCGCAAAAGCGAATTCGACTACTGGCCGTACATCACGCAGCGGGTGGAAGGGATTACCCAGCAATTTGCACCGGTAAAAGGTCCGGAGAACGTTTCGCCGGGAAGGAACATTCAACTGATTCCCTATGGGTTGCTGGCCAGCGATCACTTCCTGGATCAGCCGACGCAGCCCAACTCGTCGGGCGTGATTGCTCCCCCTGGATTCCAGGACCGTTTTGAGCATCGGGCCGGGCTGGATGCAAAATTTGTGGCCAAGGGCGCGCTGACGCTGGATCTGACGCTGAATCCGGATTTCAGCCAAGTGGAATCGGACGATCCGCAGGTAACGATCAATCAGAGGTTCGCGGTATTTTTTCCGGAAAAGCGGCCCTTTTTTATCGAGAACGCCGGATTTTTTACGACTCCGATTGACCTATTTTTCTCGCGGCGGGTCGCCAACCCGCAATTCGGCGGGCGCATGACCGGAAAACTGGGCAAGTGGACCCTGGGTGCGCTCGTAATCGACGACCGGCAGCCGGGGCAAGGAATTGTGAACGGGCCGTATGACACGCGTGCTGTAGATGGAGTACTGCGCGTCACGCGGGAGTTTGGGAATCAATCCTACGTTGGTGCGTTTGTTTCCAGCCGCGATTTTGGAGGGACCAGCAATCGCGTAGCTTCCCTCGATGCCCGCCTGAAATTTGCCAAGAACTGGGTCGTTGATCTGCAGGCGGCGCATACCTGGACGCGGCAAGATGCGCTGGTTGGACAAAATTGCCTGTCGTTTATGCCCAATGCACAAGGCACGGATTCCCAGGACGGCAATGCAGTGTGGGCGGACGCGTCTTACACCGGGCGGCACCTGACCTTCTACGCCAACTACAACGACTTCAATCCGGGATTTTGCAGCGAACTGGGTTTTGTGAACCGCGTAGACATACGGCAAAACAATGCGAATGCCGCTTATTTTTGGAAACCGAAACGCGGAAAAGTAATTAATTTCGGGCCGCTGGTAAGTGAGACCGTGGATTGGGATCACACCGGTGTGCTGCAGGATTGGCAGGCGGCTGCAGGATTTGAAGTGGATTTTGCGAAACAGACGACCGTGAACGTCAGCCGGGGTGAGGCCTACGAGCTTTTTGGCGGCATTGGTTTTCGCAAACACAGCACATCGATCTCGGTGTCGTCACAACCCTATAAGTGGGCGGCGTTTTCCGGGCGCTACACCCAAGGCACGGGAGAAAATTATTTTCCGGCGGCCGGGCTGCTGCCGTTTCTTGGAAACACGAAACGGGTGAACCTGGATTTTGCGCTGCGGCCGACCGCGCGGCTTCGCTTTGATGAGATGTTCATCTATAACCGGTTGGGGACGCGCGCCGGGTGGACGACCGCGCCTTTTTCACCGGGACAAAATGTATTTAACAATTACCTGATGCGGTCGAAGTTGAACTATCAGTTCACGAAAGAATTTTCCCTGCGGCTGATCCTGGACTACAACGCGACGATTGCGAATCAGGGCCTGGTGGATTTGCAGACCAACCTCGGAGGGAGTGACGGCGGGCCATTTGCGCCGACAAAACAATTCACGACCGATGTGCTTTTTACCTATTTTTTGCATCCGGGGACCGCGCTGTACGTGGGATACAATGATGGGATCAACGACTTGCGCCTGATTCCAACACCGCCATTTGTGACGGCCAATGGCATTGTGAATAATTCGACAAGCCGGTTGTTTTTTGTGAAGTTCAGCTACCTGTTTCGCTATTGAGAACCGGCCACACGCAGGAGCGCGCCTTGGCCACTGGACCGCGCCTTGTAACGGCGCCGGACAATCGCATAAAATTCAAATTCGTCTAAGATTGGGAACAAGTAGCAAGGAGAATCATGTCTCATCGTATCGCGGCAAAAATCACGGGTGTGAGCGGATACGTTCCGCCGAAAGTGATGACCAACGCGGATTTGGAAAAGCTGGTAGCGACAACAGACGAATGGATACGGCAGCGCGTGGGAATTCGCGAGCGCCACGTGGTTGAGAAGGGCGTAGCGACCTCGCACATGGCGGTTGAAGCTGCCAAGAGCGTGTTGGAACAGACGAAAACCGATGCAGCAGAGATTGATTTGATTATTGTGGCGAGCGTTACGCCGGACATGATGTTTCCGGCGACGGCTTGTCTTGTGCAGCAAAGGCTCGGAGCAAAAAAAGCGTGGGGGTTTGATCTGTCAGCAGCGTGTTCGGGATTTGCCTATGCGCTCACGGTTGGAGCGCAATTCGTCGGCGCGGGAACACACCAAAAAGTTTTGGTGATTGGCAGCGATACCATGACCTCCATTCTGGATTACAAGGATCGCGCGACTTGTGTCTTGTTCGGAGATGGAGCCGGAGCAGCGCTGCTCGAGCCAGCAGAGGAAGGGGAAGGAATTCTGGATTTTGAGCATGACGTGGACGGAGCAGGCGGAACTTCACTGTTCATGCCAGGTGGCGGATCGCTCAATCCACCCACGCATGAAACGGTGGACAAGAATATGCATGTGGTCCATCAGGAAGGATCACAGGTCTTTAAGTATGCGGTGCGGCGGATGGCGGAGTTGCCAATCCAATTGCTGGAGCGAAATCGGTTTACGACCAAGGACTTGGCGCTGGTGGCGATGATGCCAAAGTGATGGTGAATATCGACAAGTACGGGAATACGACAGCCGGCACCATCCCCTTGGCTTTGCGCGACGCGGTGACGCAGGGGAGACTGAGGAAGGGCGATCTGGTGCTGATCGTTACCGTAGGAGCGGGATTTACAACAGGCGGGATTCTGCTGCGCTGGGCGTATTAGACGAGAGCAAAAAGGGCAGTCGATCTACGCCGGGCGATCGAAACGCAAAGCCCCACCGCTCACGGTGGGGCTTCGCTTTTGCAGGTAGCAGAATTGTCTAGCAGGAGCGCAGGGCCGCTGCCAAAGCCAGATTCGTTTGGAGCCGGCGGTCGATTTGCACGGCGGCATAACGGGCGCAGATGACGCGTTCGCGATCGATCCAGCCTGCCAGAGCCGGCATATGGCGGCCAGTTACCGTCTTCAGACCATCAATGGCGCTGAAATACAAGCGAACCAAGCCAATTCCACCACGGCCCGGATTCAGTTCCGGAGTAAGATCGTGAAGTCCAGCCAGGTGGGCGAAGTCTTCGCCGGTGAGACGTCCGTTCTGCACCTGGGCGGCAGCCAGAACGCGGTCGGAGACCGGCTGGGCGGCTACGCCAGAGAGGACCGCTCGCCAGTAATACAGGGCGAACTGGGAAAGAGCGATAACTGAGATCGTCAGCAACATGGTGGAAAACATCACCTCGGCCTCTACCGACATTGTGCCCATGCGAACATTTTGCGCCTATAGTTCGGAAGTACTAAAGGCATAGCTCTAGTGACGTAACCCTTTGGAAACCGGGGACCTGCAGGCGATGACGGGGCTCGGGCGGCGGGGCCTCCGCCAGCTGGCTGGCAGGGAGCCTTGGGAGACGGGAGGGAATTTTCTCCCCAGACGGCCGGATTGCCGGTCCGCTCGGTGGGTTTTAGGGAGTCTTCTATGTTATTTAAAATCAATGTTTTACGAGGTGGTCAGATGCACCAGGGAATCGCAAGGTTTGCTCTGAATCTAGCTTTCCTTTTACTGTGTGGCGCCGCCGGCCCGGCTTCGCTGCTGGCCCAAGTCAAAGTCAGTCGGGAGGCGGATCAGGTGGCCATTCGTTCGGTTCTCGAGGCGCAGCAAGCGGCCTGGAATCGAGGCGATCTTGCGGCATTTGTAGTGGGCTATTGGCAATCGCCGGAGCTGACTTTTTCTGGAAGCGAGGGAGTCGAGCGCGGGTATGACGGAGTCTTGTCGCGATACCGGAAAAGTTATCCGGATCGGGCAGCGATGGGACGGCTGGATTTTTCCGATTTGGAGTTCCGGTTTTTGGGGAACGATGCGGCGCTCGTGCTGGGACACTGGCACTTGCAAAGAAAGACCGATGAGTTGGGTGGAGTATTTTCGTTGGTTTGGCAGAGGTTCGGGGAGGGCTGGAAGATTATTCATGACCATACCAGTTTGCTGAAGACGAGGAGTGCGGCAGTGAATTCGCAGTAGACCAGTTTGCAGCGTTCCTACGGGTTGCACATGAAGGATGGACTCCTCAAACGGCGGCTGGTGCGACCTGTTCGGTTGCTCCTGCAGCAAGGTGTGACGCCGGAGCGCATGGCACTGAGCCTGACCCTCGGGGTGGTGCTGGGGATTTTTCCAGTCCTGGGAACTACGACCGTGCTGTGCGCGGTCGCGGCTGTGGTCCTGAAATTGAATCTGCCGGCCATTCAGATTGTCAATTATTTCCTATACCCCGTACAGATTGCCTTGCTGATTCCCTTTTTCCGCCTGGGTGAACTTGTATTTCGGGCGCCGCATTTTCCGGTTTCGGTGGCGCAGATCCGTGAAATGGCCCATGTGAGCGTCTGGAATACGGTTCAGAGGCTTTGGACAACGACCTGGCACGCCATCGTTGTATGGGGTTTGCTGGCACCGGTCGCGGCGGGAATTTTCTATTGCCTTCTGAAGCCGGTGTTACGGCGGGCCTTGCCGGCAGCGCGCCCGCCGGTCGTGTGAACCTCGGCAACCATCCAGGGAAAGTTCTGCATCCCTTGGTCCTTGACAGAAAGCCGGCGCAGCGCGTTGTGCCCGGCAGCAATGCTGTGGGCTACAAGATCTCCAGGATTTCTTCATAGCGTTTGAAGGGTGGAATGAGGTAGGCACCCGCCATTTCGGTGCGCGCCCACTGGAGCATTTGGCGGGCTAGTTCAAAGCCGCATTCGCGGGCGGCTGCGCCGGCTTTTTCCATGGACTGCAGTACGGGCTGGGGAATCACGATGCCGGGGACTTCGTTGTTAAGGCGCAGGGCTTGTTTATAGCTGTTGAGCGGCCAGATGCCGATCAGCACGGGGATCGCCGGTTGGCCGCCAAGTTTGTTCAGGAACGCGTGCCAGTGTTCGGGATCGAACAGCGGTTGGGTCATGGCGAAGTGCGCGCCAGCTTCGACTTTGGCGTGGAAGCGCGCGATTTCGCTGTCGAGATCGTCTGCGACGGGATTGAGCGCGACGCCGATGGTGAAATTGGTGGCTCCTCCGAGCGTTTTACCGGCCCAGTCCGTGCCTTGGTTAAGACGATTGAGAATTTTTACAAGACCGACGGAATCGACTTCGTAGACCCCGCTGGTTTCCGGATAGTCGCCAACCGACGGTGGATCGCCGGTGATACCGAGAACGTTGCGCACGCCGCCAACAGTCCAGGCGCCCAGCAGCATCGCTTGCAGGCCGATGATGTTGTAATCGCGGGTAGTGAGATGCGGAACGGTTTCCACGCCGCGGGCTTCGAGCGCGCCGGCGACCATGAGCGCGTCCATGCCAACACGCGCCATAGCGCCGCTGTTGATGTCGATGGCGTCAACTTTTCCGGAGGCTATGAGGCGATCGACTTGTTCAAAGATGCGGTCGAGGGCGATGCCTTTGGGCGGATCGATTTCTACGCAGACGCCAAATTGCCTGGCCTGGAGCTTTCGCCAGAATTTGCTTTCGGGATCGCGGTGAGTAACCGGCTGGGGTCCAGCAATCGCCTCGACGGAAACTGAAGTTGCGGCCGATTTTCCCGGACGGAGCGATTTGACAGCTTCGGCCATGGCGCGAATGTGCTCAGGCGTCGTACCGCAGCAGCCGCCGAGAATGCTGACACCAAGAGCGGCGGCTTCGCGGGCGAAGAGTGCGAAATATTCTGGCGAAGATTTGGGATAGACGATGCGATCGCCTTCGCGTTTGGGAAGACCCGCATTGGGCATACCGCTGACGCGCACGCCATCAACGCTTGATAGCGATTGCAGAATGGGAAGCAGCGCTTGCGGGCCTACGGTGCAATTCGCACCAATCACCTGGACATTTTTATTCTTGAGTTGTGCGGCTGCATCGGCCGGACGCAGGTCCCCATAGGTGGTGCCTTCTTCGGAATAGGTCAGCTGCGCAACGATGGGCAGGCCGGAGAATGAGCGGATGGCGTCGATGGCCAGGAGCAGCTCCTCGATATAGGAGAACGTCTCCAGGATGTAGAAATCTACGCCGCGTTCTTCAAGCGCAAGGGCTTGCTCGTGAAAGATGGCCAGGATTTCTTCCGGTTCGGGATGGCGGGACTGGACGCCGAGCCCGAGCGGCCCCATGGAGCCGGCGATTAACACTTCCCGAGCTGCGGATTCCCGGGCCTCGCGGGCGATTTTCACGCCACGGCTGTTGAGGCGCTGAACTTCGTCGCCGAGGCCCAGTGGCGCGAGCTTGAAACGGTTTGCCCCGAAAGTGTTGGTTTCGATGATTTGCGCACCGGCATTGATGTAGGCCTGATGAACGCGGAAGACGGCTTCCGGTTCGGTAGCGTTCAGTTCATCGAAGCAACGCTGCGCGCCCACTGCTTCGTGCAGCAGCGAGCCCATGGCGCCGTCGGCGATAAGGATTGCGTCTTTTAGTCGTTCGTTGAAGTCGAGTATTTTCACGATTCGTTTTGACCTGTCTGCCGAATCTGCGTGGCGGGGAGTGGCTCAGCGTTTTTGTTCCATGAGGCTGGCTACGGTGCTCATCAGATCGTACTTGGTGAGGATTTCGTACCGGTTGTCGCCCATGTCCACGAAAATTGCGGGATTTTCGTGGCTCAAGATGTGTGTGACGCGCTCGACGGGGGCGGTTTTTGGCACCGTCGGCAAAGGTTTGTCCATCACTTCGCTGACATTGAGCTTGCGCAGATCTTTTCCCTGCAAGGCCAGCGTCAGGATTTGGTCTTCGTAAATTGCGCCGATGGGAGAATTCTCCTCAAAGACGGGGATTTGCGAGATGTCCTGCTCCTGCATCGTTTTTAGCGCGTGGAAAACGGTTTGATACGGGCGCACGATGACCATTTCGCGGACTTTGCCCGCTGCGTGCTTGGCGTGCACGATCTGCTCGGCGGTGATGCTGACAGCGCTTTCGACATAGCCCCGTTCGCGCATCCATTCATCATTGTAAACCTTGCTGAGATAGCGCATGCCGGTGTCCGGAAGCAGCGCAACGATAAACGCATCGGGTCCGAGGCCGGCGGCCAGACGCAGCGCGCCGGAGATACAACCCCCGCCAGAACCACCGGTGAACAGGCCCTCCAGCTTTACGAGCCGACGCGCGACGACGAAGCACTCTTCGTCGGTCAGCTGAACCACGTCATCCAGAATCTTCATGTTCATGGTGGTGGGAAAAAAGTCCTCGCCGATGCCTTCAACGACATAGGTTTTGGCCTTGGCGACTTCACCGGTTTTGAAAAAATCGTAGTACAGAGACCCGTAAGGATCGACACCGATGATTTTGATACTGGGATTTTTTTCTTTGAGATACTTTCCGGCACCACTAATGGTGCCGCCGGTCCCCATGCCGCAGACGAAGTGTGTGATTTTTCCTTCGCTGTCTTCCCAGATTTCCGGGCCCGTCGTGCGGTAGTGGGCTTCCGGGTTCATCGGATTGTCGTACTGATTTGGATAATAGGAATTCGGCGTTTCTTTCGCGATGCGTTTGGCGACCGAATAGTAGCTGCGCGGGTCGTCGGGTTCAACCGCCGTCGGGCAGACGATGACTTCTGCGCCGAGTGCTTTCAGCAAGTCCACCTTTTCTTTGGACTGCTTGTCGGTGATCGTAAAGATCATTTTGTAGCCACGGACGGCGGCGACCAGCGCGAGCCCCATGCCGGTATTGCCGGAAGTACCCTCAATAATGGTTCCACCCGGCTTGAGAAGACCCTGCTTTTCGGCTTCGTCGATCATGGTGATGCCGATGCGATCTTTAACTGAGCCGCCGGGATTGGTGTACTCGGCCTTGACGTAGATCTGCGGCTTGAGCCCCTTGTTGATGCGATTGAGCCGAATGAGCGGAGTGTGCCCGACCGCTTCCAAAATGTTGTTACATTTCATGTCGTAGTCTCGGGCAGGCCATCGGGAATGTCCGCCGGGCGTATGCCATAATTCATTCAGTTTAGCACGCAGCCGCGCGGGCTCGCACGGCGCGGCCAAGGAGACCCTCGTGGCCAGACAGAACGTTTCAAGCGGTGCACCTTGGGAGCCCATTGTCGGTTACTCGCGGGCGGTACGGATCGGGAATGTGATTGCGGTTTCCGGAACCACCGCCACGGGCCCGGATGGCAAGATCCTGGGCATAGGAGACGTGCAAGCGCAAACGGTGCAGGTGATTCGGAATATTGCCGAAGCCCTGATAAAAGCGGGGTCTAGACTGGAAGATGTGGTGCGCACACGGATTTATGTGACGAATATCGCGGACTGGGAAAAGGTGGGCCGGGCGCACGGCGAAGCGTTCGGGGAGATTCGGCCGGCGACCAGCATGGTCGAAGTGAGTAAATTGATTGCGCCTGAGATATTGGTCGAGATTGAAGCGGATGCCATTGTTGGCGGATAGGAGCAGGCCCGGCGTATGAGTTCGGCACTATACGATTCGTTTATCGCAGATTATTACGACGCCTCTCCGTTGGTTGCCGGAAGATTGCAGGACGTGGCGTTTTATCGCGACGCCGCGCGAGAGTTCGGGGATCCGATATTGGAACTCGGCTGCGGGACCGGGCGGATTGCGATGGCTCTGGCCGATGCGGGACGCCGCGTGACGGGATTGGATATTTCCGAGCGGATGCTCGAGTACGCGACGCGCAAACGAAATGCGCTGCGAGTAGAGTCGCGTGAGCGGGTGCATTTGATTCAAGGGGATATGACGAATTTTGATTTGGGAGACAAATTCCGGCTGGTGATTATTCCCTTCCGGCCCTTTCAGCATCTGCTCGAGACCAAAGAGCAACTGGATTGTTTGGCCTGCGTGCGGAAGCACTTGGCGCCGGGCGGCAAGTTAATTCTGGATATGTTTCAGACCGACGCAGAACGCATGCACGAAGCTTCATTTCAGACCGAACATTTTGTTTCCGAATACCGTGCGGCGGACGGCCGGCAGGTAAGGATCCTGGAACGTGTGGCGGCGTATCATCGCGCACTGCAGCGGAACGATGTGGAAATGATTTTTGAAGTAGTTCATGCGGATGGACGGACGGAACGCCTGGTTTTTGCCTGGACCTTGCGCTACTTTTTTCGCTATGAGGTGGAGCATTTATTGGCGCGGAGCGGATTCCGCGTGGCGGCACTGTTTGGAGATTTTCACCGCGGGCCGCTCAAGGACGACTCGCCGGAGATGATTTTTGTGGCCGCGACAGCATAGCCGCGCTCCGTTCTAGGTCCCGAGCAGGGGGGCCGCCTCGCGAGGCGGCCCCCCTGCACTTAGTTTCCGGGCCAGAGCAATTTACCAGCGTGCGCGAATGCGGTATTTGAGGACAGAAGTGCCGTCTTTGGCTACCGGAACATTGAACTGCGCGGCGAAGGCGGCGGTTTTGCTGAATTTATAGCTGGACGAAATCATTTCCCAATCGCCGCCGATGGGTTCGTTGACCTGCACGGTGACGGGGGCGTCCTTGTGATTGCGCAGGGTAATTTCAAATTCCATCTCCCAGGTGTGGGTGTCGATGCGCTTGTAGTCGGTTTGTTTGCGTTCTGCCACGACATCGAACGCGTTGCCGATGTGAATGTTGATGTTTTCATCTTTGGGCGTGTGCTCGATGCGATCTTCGCCGACGAAAAGGATGCCCCCCTTGGAGTCTTTCTGGTACACGCGCACGTTGCCCGCGGGCAGCGGCATGCCAAGACTGGATTTTTCGTCATTCTTGAATTTGTAGTAGACGAGCACGGCATCTTTCAGGGGGGAGCCGGGATTCTGTGCGTTGCGGTAATAATAATTTTGCCCGTTGACGATGAAAATCTTTTCAACGGGAACGCCGGAGCCCTGCAGCAGGCTGATCTGTTTGGTTTCTTTGTCTTCCACGGAGGTCTTGCGGCCGAGAGTGTAGAGGTGGTACTCGGAAAAACTTTCTTGCGCAAATTGCGGGGGCGCCGCGGCCTTGGCCATTACCGCCATGTCGCGCATCGCTTCGTTGCGGCCTCGTGTTTCGGGCAGACGATTCAGATCGCCGGCGACGAGTTGCAGCTTGGCGTTGTGGAACGCGGTGCCGCTGTTGTTGACGATGGTAACCCAGCCGTCGAGATCAGCCGCTTTGTCGTCGCGGCCCACCGTGAGCACGTAATCTGAGTTCCAGGAAAGATTGGAAGCCAGGTAAGACGCCTCAATTTGTTGTTTGTGCGAGCCGGAATTGTCGAGCGACATCAAAAGCGTGGGACGCTCAAAGAGATTGGCAGGGACTTCAGGAAAACGATAGCTCTCCGCGTAGCCGCCGGTGACAATGTCGTTTCCAATTTTCCAGACCGGCCCGTTGTTATCCGATAGCAAGGTGGCCTTTATTTCCTCGCGTTTGGTGGTTCCGCTATCCATGTAGGAGCGCACCAGCGTGACTTCTTTGCCGACATATTTGTGGAGTAGTTTGGCAGGCTCGAGGAGATCGTATTCATAGTTTTGTTCGATGATGGCCAGCTTATCGACTTCGGTGAGCGAACGAAAATGCACCGTGGCGGGATTCACCGTTGCCGCGATATCCATGAATTTAAGGCGAAACGCGCCGCTCGGAAGCGTCAGCTGGCGAACATCACGGACGAGCGCGATATTTGAATTGTAGACGGTCACATTCAAATCGGTCTGATCATCCAGGTTGGAAGAGGAATCGCTCGCCGGAGAGTGCGCCGCGTTCCGCTCCTGAGCGAAAACCTGCTGCGCTTTGGAATGCGGATAGACGCAAGCCGCGCCGGCAACCAGCAACGATGTGGACGCCAGAATCCACGAAACACGCGCCCGGGAATTTCTTGAACTCTTCTGCATGACGTTCACCTCGACCGAAATTTGCCTTCCTGATTAGAACGGGGCCAGTGGGATTTCTTGCACCTTATTTTCTCGAGAAACGTTACGGCGGTATGGTCCTATTTTATTCGCCGGCGGGTGCGGGTTGGCTATTCGTTGGCGACCTGTTTCCAGGTGGTGCCGCCGTCGCTGGTTTCAAAAGTGTCGCGCGTGAAGGCGGCCGAGACTGTGGCGTGGAGTGGACCAGTGGCGGAAATGGCGCTGAGATTTTCAGCAAGGGGAGAGGAACGTTTCCTCCAGGTTTCGCCCCCATCGGTAGTGAGAAGGATGGTTCCATGAGCTCCCACCACCCAGCAGATCTTGGCAGAGGGCGCAGAGCCGGCAATGAGATCGGCCGTAACGAAACTCTGTTGCGGCTTCCAGGTCGCTCCTTGGTCGGCAGAGAACTCGATCGCGCCCCCAGCGCCCAGGCGCCACACGGCAGCGCCGTCCGGAGCGGCGACCAGGGAAGCGCGGTGCACAAATGCTTGGCGAAGGACAGGGCTATCGCGCAGTTCGAAGTTGCCGGACTTGGCGACTTCCGCGGTTTTCGAATCGCTTTCGGACTTTTTCTTGCCGGCGATCGCATCCGCAGCAGCCCACTGCTCGTCTGGAACGACGCGGGTAGCAAGAAGGTCTGGAGGAGCGGCCGGCGGCAGCGGAACGGATTTAGCGGTCGCCGCTGGGACACGTTTCTCTTCGCTCAGCCGGGGAGAAGCGGCCACGGCACCAGCAAGGGTTTCCGTTTCCTGCTTCGGTTCCGCGGATAACTTTGCCGACGGTCGAGCTGGCACCGATGACAATCCCCCGATGAAGGCAGAAGCACCTGCCTCGTTCCTTTGCCTTCGCGCAGGAGCAGTGCCAGAAGCGGAGTCTTTTTTTCTGAAGGAGTCTGCAGACGTGACATCGCCGCCAACCGGTGGCTGGGCCGGCGGCCCTGCGCTGTCCCTGCGATTTTCGGCGATCTCGACCGGCCGAGATGGTGAGAGCTTTGGCGCCTGGTTGTCGCGAACCACAACCCAGAGCAGAAGACCGGCAGCGATAGCGCCTGCCGGAGCCATCCAACGAACGTACTTTCTCCGCGCAGCAGCCGCGACAGGCAGCGGCGATCTGGATGAAGAGATCGAAATCGGGGATGCGGTTCGGACCCCTGCGGCGGCGGTCGCGGCCGCCATATCTTCTGCCATTTCATCGCGAGAAACGGCCGCTACGGGTGCGACGGCGACCACTTGCAGAACATGGTCAAACATCTCTTCGGGAACCGCCACCTCATCAGTGGCTTCGAGCTGTGCGAGAATTTCCTGGCAAGAGTTGCACGAGGCGATGTGTTGCTTCGAAGAGCCCATTTCCTCCGGAGACAGCGAGCGGTCATGGTAGGCCGCGAGCACATCGGCAGCGGGGCAGTCCTCAGGCGCATCGTCGCGAACGCTGCGTCGTACATGCCTTCCGAGCAAGTCTTCGAACTGCTTGTCTTGATCCCCGCTGCTCATTGAAACCACTCCTGCATTAGAACGAAATTCATACGTCTTCTTGCATTACGGCAACGTTACGGGCTCTCCGGCAATGGATTCGGAACCGCGGTCTGCAAAGACGGTTTGCTTGTTGGGTTATCCAGAGCCTTGGTCCAATCGAGCGGCCAATCTTCCAGCGCATATTCAAAACAAAGGGCAATTTGTGCGTCGTCGAGGCCGCGCGGCGAGCCCTGACCGTTACCGTCGAGCGAGCCGGAACGCAAAAGGCTTTCCACCCTGACGCGCAGCTCTTTCCGTGTGCGGTCAAGTTTTCTAGAGACGGTAGCTTCATGTTCGCCAAGCGTGCGACCAATGCTGGCGAGGGTCTGGTCCTTGAGATAGTAGTTGGTGAGCCGGAGGCGTTCATAGGGATCGAGTGACCGGATCGCTTGCGTCAAGGCAGCGGAGAGCAGCGCGAGATATTGCGCGCGATGCGGGTCTGGCGTGGCGAGAGGGCCGCCTGTTGTGGCCGGCTCATGACGGGCGGGTCCAGCGGTCTCGGGCTGATCAAGAGATTCCCAGCGTTTGCCTATGCGAACAGCGTCGATGTGGCGTTGCGCCAACACGGCGCGAAGCCAGGTGGAGAGCTTGCTGCGACCATGAAAATAGTTGAGCAAAGACCCGCGGCCGGGCCTACCTGCATCCATTCCGTAAAGTTCTGCAAATAACGCGTCGGCCAGCTCCGCGGCTTCGGGCGAATCGGCCGAACGCTTCAAGATGGCCGCAGCTGCAGAACGCAGATAGGAACGAAAATTCTTGATGAAATATTCCCATGCAAATTCATGGCCGGCGGCACAGGCAGAGGCCAACGCCAGATCCTGCAAATGCAGAAGCGCCAAATAGTTCTCAAGTTCCTCGACCGAAGGAATACCCGGCTTGAAACGAGATGTCGCACTACGCGCCAGGGTTTTTACAAAGTGTTCAAAGGTCAGTTGCCAACGCGCGGAGCAAGATTGCTCATACAAGGATTGCGAAAGAAGGGGCTGCGCCTGTAGCAGATCGCTGATCGCCTGCAGGGCCAACTCCGGAGCGGAAGGGAGGTTTGCGGACATTTTGAACCGAATTTTCGACCGGCACAGGGGCACCCGATTGCCCCCCTAGTGGCATCCTAGAACAATAGCCGGGTGCCGGGAAGGGGTGCGCATAAATAGCGCCATCTTGACGGACTTTGCGGTAACCTAATACAGGTTGCTGGCCGGCCCAGCAACTAGAACCGCCTCGTTGGGTTTTGCAGCTTCCTTGAAGTGCGGTACGTGCGCTCGCGTGAGCATTAGCAAACTCGCGTCGCTAGTACGAAAGTCCTATTAGGGCTCCCCCAGCCACATCAGTACTCTGGTAAGGCTATAGCGCACTTCGTTGCTATTGCTGGTGAACTTGGAAACACCGGGCAGCTCCCGGTTTGACTCGTTTACCCAGCCGGAACTTTTTTCGAGGCGGCAAGCGGATGACAACCATGATTGCAGATCCACCAACAAGCACCACCATGGGCGTGGGGTTCCAAGCGAACCGTCTAGCCAAAGATCCAGCTGCCTGGAAAAAGAACATTGGGACAAAACCTGTCGCAGCAAGACTCGCGTTGCTCCCCGACCATAAACCTCGTTGGGATCGTATTGGTGTAAGTGCGGGCGTACAGCTGGCAATTCTGGGGTTTGTACTCTTGCTTCCCTTGATTTTTCCGCAGCAACTGAGGACCGCACTCCATTACCAAATTGTGGAACTGGCACGGCCGGTCACTGAAATTCCGGTAGCGCCTCCGCCACCCCCTCCGAAAGTTCTAAGGGCCAAGGTTCCAGAACCCGTGGCCCCTGCAGTGGAGCCCTTGAAGCTGCAACCGCAGAAACCGCATATTTTCATTTCTCAGCCGAAAGCTGTTTTGCAGCCGAAGGTGCAAACAGTAGAAGCGAAAGCTCCGGTCCTCGACGCGCACTTTGAAGCGGCCAAGATTGATACAGCTGCGAACGGCCCCAAGCGTCCCAAAGAAGACGTAAAGGTGAACAATTTGAACTCCGGCAGCGCCGCACCAGCTACGGTCGTGGCGCCAGTGAATAAGGTACAGACCGGGGGCTTTGGCGATCCGAACGGCCTGCCTGGCAAAGGCGACCCCAATCACGCCACGAACGTTGCCCGGCTGGGTTCTCCGGCACTTCCCGGCGGACCTGGTTATGGCAATGGAACAGGCGGAGACAAAGGCATCCGCGGAACGGTAGCAAGCACGGGATTTGGCAACGGCACGGCAAATCCACCTCCGGGCGGCGGAAAGCGCGGCACGGTACAGACCAGCGGATTTGGCGATCAGACGGTGGCCGCAGAGGCTCCCAAGAAGAAAGCTGCCGCGCAAGGTGATCTATCGGCCACTGTTAACATTTTGGAAAAACCGAAACCCGAGTATACGGCCGAAGGGCGTAGTCTGAAACTAGAAGGCGACGTGGTTC
>Ga0193726_1001381_pt1 | contig 19312 bp, 10 predicted proteins | sample H2c1metaG_FD_144928 | JGI IMG/M metagenome (GOLD analysis project Ga0193726, IMG submission 144928) | Soil microbial communities from a riparian zone of the East river system, Colorado, United States - H2c1 | ecosystem: Environmental > Terrestrial > Soil > Riparian zone | place: USA: East River... | reverse complement strand
CAGCGAAGAGAGGTTGCCCATGTGTCCGCTGATAACCAGCATTGCCGCTTCTTTGCCCAGTATGGACGCTGCCATCGCTTCAAATTTTTGCACTGTCGGATCTTCGTCGTAGGTATCGTCGCCGAGCGGCGCGTTCTTCATGGCCTCGAGCATTTCCTCGGTAGGCAGTGTTTGCGTATCGCTCCGCAGATTGATTAGGTCCGTCAAGTTCCAGCTCCTCACATGATGTCGGAGAATTCAAAAGCGTTCTTGCCGATGCTGCGCATCATGCCTATGCGTCTCTCCATGAGTGCCGCGTACTCTTCGTCGTTCGCCGCGCTCAATGTGGGCAGGACAGTTACTCGCTGCCGGAGGTCTTCCAGTTGTCTGGCAAAGCAAAAAACTGAGACACACCGAAGTTCCAAATCGCTGAGTTGCCGTTCCGTGCCATTCTGATACCCGCCCAAGTATTTTTGGACCTCTACGGCATTAAATTCCGTAGGAGGCACCAGTTCCACCGGTCCCCGGTTCTGGATGTCACCCAAAGCGTCATACAAACGATTACCAAAGTGCACGCAGTCCCAGTCGATTAGCGCGAATGCGCCGTCCGCGAAAACAATATTCACAGGAGAAACATCGCCATGTACCACCTGGCGTGGAAGTTCACAAATGTGCAGAGCTGTTGTCGCCTTAACTAAGTCATCCCAGTGGCGTTCAATCTCAGTCCGCCGCGCAATTAGAACTTCCCGACTCGCGCGTGTCGCGAAGCTGCCATTCGCCTGCAAATCGTCCAGATCGCTCTGCCATTGCTGACGGACATCGTCTAGAAACTGGAATTGAATCGGCGGCAAGAATTGCGAGAAGTTGCTGTTGCCTCCAGGCTCAACGCTTCGAAGTGCATCGTGAAGTTTGGCCACTCCTTTTCCGATATCCGCCAAAAAGTCATCGTCGGATCTGCGTTCCAACCATTCTCTCCACGTATACAAATGACCGTGCACGTATTCATGCAGTGCCCAAAACACACCATCGTGCGAACGCCCCCAAGCGCCATTCCTCGTCCGCACAACTTGGGGGCAGCGGAAGCCCCTTGCGCCGAGTTGCTCGAGTGTTTCCGCTTGAAACTGGAACTCTTCCTCAGTGGTGCGAAAGCGGTGTGCGCGCAATACGTACTTCCCTGTTGCAGAGTTCACCGAGATTGGCTTAAGGAACATGCCACCCTCGAGAAGCTCCAAATCGTAGACTTCCCCGATATCGTAATCGGCCAATATATTGGCTATGGGAAGTGCTGTCTGACGACAGGCCGGTGTGTTCACGCGATCAACTCAATCTTCAGCGGCTTGATGCCATCCTTGCGCATGCGGTAACACACTGTATAGAATTCCACCGCGGGCTCCACGATTCGGGCAAAAATGTTGACCTGTACCGGTCCTTCCGACATCCTCGGCTGCGCGTCAATGTCGTAGAACCAACAAATCTCCGAGAAATCGTTCTTTACGCCGTATGAAGAGCCCGCCGCCATCCAAGTAAAGGCGACATCACCCCGCGAAACATTGCTCGAAGCATTTTCCGCATCCAAGCGCAGCAAGTTGTCGAGCAACATGACGCATTCGCTTCCAGAATAAATCGCATGGTGTGCAACACCGGATATCGGCAGCAACCTCGATATGGCGTCGCAAGTCCGAGGAGCTTCCTTCCACAGCAATTTGGCAAACGCAGTTGCCCGCTCGCTGCTGAATGAAAACCGCAGCATCGCTGTCAAGCTCGTGCGCTCCTTTCACGTCTTTGCGAATCTTCTACCAGTCGGGTGGCAACACGCATCGATTCAATGGCATCTTCAGGAGTCGCGCCCTGATATTTGGTGTGGCCATGGATGCAAGCGACGAAATGGCGCAACATTGCTCCAAATGCTCCGCGTGGCTCGTCGTGAATTTCAGCCCAACCGGTCTGATCCAAAAGCGCGATGCCATCTTCTTCCGTATTTGCGCGGAAGCCACCGCGGTCGAATGAAACTTCCAATACGCCGCGAGCCCCCATCACCTGCATCCCTGAGTTCCACTGCAATAAGTCATGCTTCTGAGGGGGATAGAGCCACGAAGTCTGCAGCGCGGCAATGACACCATTTTCAAATTCCAGAATCCCCCAATTCACATCCGGATTTGGTTTTCCCAGCGTATTCCGACAGAAGGCATGAACATTTGTCACCTGACTTTGCACATACCAAAGGATCAGGTCGATATCGTGAATCGCGTTTTCCACAAAACTGTGCGTGCGGCTGTATAAATCGAATAAGTTGCGGTCGAAATTTCGGTAGGCATAGATGTTATGTATTGGGCCAATCGTCTCAAGTCTTTGTTGCAGCCTGGCGTAGCGGTAATCGAAGCGCAGCAGAAAACCGGTCATCAGCAACTTGCCTGAACGCTTGGCCGCCGCCAACATCGCGAGGCCATCCTCTTCGCTGGTGGCTAGCGGCTTTTCGACAATGACGTTTTTCCCCGCTTCCAGTGCGGCGACCACGATATCGCGGTGTGCGCTTTCCGGAGTGACCACGATGATGGCGTCCAGCGTGGTGTCGGCGCAGACGGCGTGATAGTCAGTGGAAACGTTTGGAATTGCAAATTTGCGTGCGACAGACAAGCACAGATCAAAATCTAGATCGCAAATCCAAGACAGTTCGACTCCCGGCATTGATCGCAGGGATGCGACGTAGCGGCTGCCAAAAGCGCCGGCTCCGATCACTGCCAACTTTAATGTCTGCATCAGCCACCCTTCAGAAGGGACACTACGTTTACGTCAGATATATTGTCAATGAGTACTGTTAGACACTTTGTGTCTAATTATCAGACAAGACTTGTCGAACAACATGTGTTGCACTCCCGCTGCGGACCATGTCTAATCGCTTTCCGGATGAATCAAAACAAAGAGATTTCCCCTGCTCGCTCGTGGTTGGTGGTTGCGCTGTTGTGGATAACTTTCCTGTTGAACTACATTGACAGGCAGGCAGTCTTCTCGCTGTACCCGTCACTACAAAAGGATTTAGGGTTCACAAGCGCACAATTGGGACTGATTGGTTCTGTGTTCCTCTGGGTCTATTCCCTAAGTTCTGTTCTTACTGGCCGTCTTGCGGATCGCTTTTCGAAACGAGCCCTGGTCGTAGGGTGTCTGATCATCTGGAGCTTGGCGACGATCGGAACATGCTTGAGCGGTTCGGTGTATGTATTTCTGTATTTCCGGGGACTGATGGGCGTAAGCGAATCCATGTACCTGCCTGCTTCTGTCGCACTCATTGCCACTCTGTACAGAGGTCCCGCGAGATCTACGGCCCTGGCTTTGCACCAAACCGCCCAGATGATCGGAATTATTCTTGGAGGATGGGGCGGAGCATGGATGGCCGAGCGGTTTGGATGGCGCAACGCGTTCGCCATACTGGCCATCGCCGGCCTCGCCTATGCGCCGCTCTTGTGGATCGGTGTTGGGAAACCACCCGCGATGGGACGCGAAACTGCGGAGCGTCTTCTCTGGTCGCGTATCTTCGCATCGCGATGCTATCTGGGACTGGTCATTGCTTTCACAGCCTACTGTCTGGTTCTGTGGATTTTGTATGCCTGGTTTGCTGTGCATCTCTACGAACGGTTTCATCTCTCTCAAGCACAAAGCGGACTGGCTGCAACTCTGTACTTGCAAATCAGCACCGCTGTCGGAGTGGTCTTCTGGGGATTAGCGGCAGACCGCTTGATCAAATTTACCAAATCAGCGCGCTTCCTTGTCGTGGGGGTGGGAATTATCGCAAGTGTTCCGTTTGCGTGGTTGGCTTTGTCCCTGGGATCTTTAGTTGGGGTGAAAGCCGCTTCCGTTGGATTTGGCTTATTTGCCGGCGGCCTGCATTCCAACATCGCCGCAGCTTCGCTTGACGTCGTGCCCTCGCGCAACTACGGAGTTGCCGTAGGAATGTTGAATCTGGTGGGAGGACTGGGCGGAGGATTGGCCATCCTGCTCACGGGAATTTATCGGGGGAGTCTCGGAATCGGCACACTCATGGGGTACTGCTGCGTCGCTGCGGTACTGGCATCCTGCGGCATGCTCCTGTTAGTGCGCAGCTATTTGCCGCGCGAATTTCGTAATGAGCCAGTGCCGGTTGGACGTTTCTAGCCGCCAGACAAGTCCTGTCAGACAATTCTAATGGACAACTTTTTCTTCATCTTCTAATTTCTTGACTTGTCAGAATGTCTTCTCAATTTCACGCGGGCATTTCCTAAGCAGGGTGTGTTGTTAAAAGCGCGCGGCGTATCGTTAAGTCATTTCAGCCAGGGTTGGAGACAAGAGGCCGCTGGATGACAGAGGCTTCCTAAACGGACTGCCAAAAAGAGAGGTAACTCATGTTGCGACGCGATTTTATCGAAGCCGGTTCATTGTGGTCGGTGGCGACGGCATTGCTAATGACTCAGCACGCTGAGGAATCTCGAGCCACGTCCGAAGCATTGCAAAATGCAGTGGAGTTCGGAAACCGTTTTGTTCTGTGGCAAAGCTCGTATGGCAGCGTGGACCCGGTTGTTTGTCCCTACCGTACCCCGGGCCGTCTCTCTACGGGCATTCAGGGATTGGGGCCTGGAGTCCGAGCCTTGTACAAACTTTACCAAGCGACAAAAGAGCCGATCTACAAAACGGCAGCCGATCGTTATGCCAGCTATGTGATAAATATTGTCGTAGATCCGCCTACACCGTACAGCAACAAGTTCATTGTGGACGGACACGCCCACACCAGTCTTTCCGCCGCGTGGATGTACGGCAAAGCGCTTGCGCCCTGCTTTGAATGGTTTACTTCGATGAACCCGCAAGAAGGCGCCTACGACCAAAAAGCGTTTGCGATGTACCAGTGGCTGCAACGCCACCGCCGGCCAGATAGTTATTTTGGCGTCGGATACCCTGCCGGGAAGTATCCGGACGCCCAGTTTTCCTGTGACTTGGGAGAAGTAGGAACGGGACTCCTAGGCTTCTACAAAGTCACTCATCATCGACCCGCGCTGGAAGATGCGCTCGGCTTGGCAAAATTTTTTCTCACGGATTACCAGGAAGGATCGGGACAAGGCGTTTGGTCTCCGGAACTGGGGGTATGGCTGGTCGGTCCCTGGCCGGGCGGCGGTGCAGAGCATTTTACGACACAACAATATAATACGTCCGGGTGGGTGTGGTCGGCGCTCGTCGATGGAGAATTTTTATTGCGGCTGCGCGAAGAAACCAGCGACGCGGCGTTGAAAGCGAAGATTGACGATAAGTGCGTCAAAGCTCTCCGTTGGTGCGTGGATTCTTGTCAATTTGAGGATGGCGCGCTCGGTATGTTTGGACGCGACGACAAATGGGTGGGACTCAACGCCGCCGTGGTTCTCTTGTACCTGCGACTCAAAGATGCGAACGCGATTCCTGCCGATATAGATGCCCAATACCGCCCCAAAATAGAAAAGGCATGGAAGTGGATGCTGGCGCACACCTCGCGGGAAACGTATCCGCCCGATGGATACATCCGCGTAACTGGCAAGACCTCTACCAAACCTCCCGAGAATTTAATGTGGCTGATGGCCTGGACGATAGAGGCGTTGCTCGAAGCGCCTACGAGATTCGGCACGTGAGCGAGATATTTTACGACGCGCCACACGGTGTCAGAGGAAAGCTGTCCCGAGGCGAACAGTGGTTAGGGACATAAGGCAGAGTTCAATTTAGAAAATATCCTGTCGCGAAAAATCAAAGTTCTTATGAAAGTAGCGGAGTCCTCAGCTGGAAAATATGGCAGAACCTTCCAGCAAGGCTTCTGCTGTCCACGCCAGTGCCCAAACAATATTCTCCGGTGGCTTTTTGGTGGTCGTACCGTTAACTCGAACATAGCCGTCGTGTGGAAAAGTCTCCGGCCGAGTATTCTCGACCAGCCATTGCCAGGTCTTCCGCGCCTTGGGCCGGTAGACCTGGTCGACCTCCGCCGGCAAGCTTCCCGCCCGCTTCAGCGCAATGTACAGCAGCAAAGCTGCCGCGCTCATGCCGACCCACTTGTCATCGCGCCCAAACATGCCGTGGGCCCCATCGTCAAACTGACAGGCGTTGTAACACCATTCGAGCGCCTGAACCGTTTTTTCGTCGATGGCTGCTCTGAGCGCCGGGTCTTGCACCAGACCGCGCAGCCGGATCAGATAATCGCCGCAAACGTAGGAAGACCATATCCAGGCGCTGGTGTTGTGCTTCTGATCCGTGAAGTGTTCGCCGCCGCCGCTGGACCACGGCCCGACCAACCACGTACCCAGCTGCGATGACCAGATGCCCTCTCCCGAACCAGCTTTCCACTCCGTTAGGAAATAGTGTGCTAAACCAATGGCATCATCAAGCGCCGGCTTATACTTTGTCGCATTGTACAAACCGACGAGGCCATATCCAACCTCACCCAGGTCGCAGGAAAAGAGTCCATCTGTTTCATTGGGCCCGCTACCGCTGGGATAGCCGATACCGAAATAACTGTCTGGTCGACGATATTTTTGCAGCCAGCGATGAATGGAATAAGCTTTGATATCGAAGGCGTCCTCGGCGGAATTGTGCAAACGGAATTCTTCGTAGCACGGTGCGAGAGCTTTGCCGTAAACCCACGCACGCGACAGTAAGTTGCGCCATGTACCGCGCAGTGCTTCTTCGTCGGTATGAGGCTCGCAGGAATCGCGAACCGTATTCATTTGGAAAACCGCGTAGCGGTCCGCGGCGGCCTTGTAGTCGGCGATTTTGGTGCGATCGTACAGACGGTACAGCGCCCTCGTCATCGGCCCAGTGCCGTGTAATTGTGTCGGCCCGAACGGTCCCTCGGTACGATAGGGACACCTGATCAAGTCCGGCCCACCGTAGGGACTCTGCCAGGATACGAACCAGTCGCCCAAGTAAATCGCATTGCGAATCGGAAGTGATAGCTCCTCAGGGAGCGTCCGGGAAAGCTGCGGTGTGCCGGCAAGCGCAATTTCTCCGACTTGGTAGGCTCCTATGGCAGCACTACCAACGAGCGCCGTACGTAAGAACTGTCTGCGTTTTGTGTTCATAGTCACCAGATCAAGCGTAATGCGAGCTGCAACTGGCGGGGATTGCTGTTTTCCGAAGTGATGGTTCCGAACGCCTGGCTCGTTACCGTCGTGTTGGGCGCGGCAAAGCTGGGATGGTTGAACACGTTAAATGCTTCCGCACGAAATTGGAGTTTCAGCGACTCGTAGAGGACCGTGTCTTTGATCAGTCCCGCGTCCCAGTTGTTGTAGATAGGAGCTCGTACGCCTGAGTAATATAGGGGCGCAGTTCTTAGATTGAAAAGTGGTTGGTCCGCAGAGGCCCGAACAAATCCCGCATTGGTATTAAACCATTCATCCACGTTGCGCTGGTCGCCTGAGAGGCGGATATCATCGGGATTCCCGTTGAAGAAGTAATTCCCGAAGGTCAGCGGTTCACCGCTGTACATCTGCCAAGTCCACTCCGTTTGCCAGCCGCTAATCAGTTGGCGTAACCCAGCCACAGGCTTCGACACCAGCCGTCGTCCAGAGCCAAAAGGCAGTTCGTAGATGCCGCTCAGGCTCAAGTGATGTCGGCGGTCATTGGGCGATATCGTCCTCGACGGCACCTGATCTCCGGCATTTAAATACGTGGTGGCTTCCATGAGCTTGGAAAATGTATAGGACCCCAGTAGCGAGAATCCCTCGGAGAATCGCCGTTCTCCGCGGACCTGCAGCGCGTGGTACCAAGAGTAGCCCTGATTCTCCAAAGCAGTGACCGTCCCAAATTGGGGATAAGGAAGCAGTAGTTGTTGTACGGCAACCGTCTGGCTGGCCAGGTTTGTGCCGGGAAGCAGAGGATAGAATGGGTTGTCGACCTGGGTCGTCAGCCGGTTGATCGTGTCCTGGTCGCGCACCGGTAACGTGCTGAGGTACTGGTCCGGCAATGCGTTCAGATTCTGAGAAATTGGCAAACGGACTACACGGCTGCCAACGTAGCCAACCTCCAGGAGGATTCTTTGCGGCAACAAGCGCTGTACGTTCAGGTTCCAGCGCTGGTTATAACCCGACTCCAAGTCGGAATTGAAGAACGCAATATTTTTTCCGACGAAGGTATCCGGCCCCAAAGAGCTTCCGGTCGGCGAGAGAATTCCGCTGGGGAACGGATTCGCTAGCGTTGCATCAAAAGTCTGGCCATTGTTAAGACTGGGGATGATCAGCGTGGACTGATTGAATCCCAGTTGTTGCGTTAGGGTTCCAAATGGCTGCCCGGTGGCCAGATAATAGATTCCGTAGCCGGCGCGAATTGCTGTTTCCGGGTTCAGGGTGTACGCCAAGCCGACACGCGGCATGAATTTTCTTGCGTCACCGTTATAGAGAGTTCGCGGCTGACCGTCTACCCCGGCAAATAATAGCCCTCCAATCGGTTGAAAATTCGAAGGCGGTACCTCGGAGATCGGGTTCGCCGCGTAGTTGGTTTCCGCAGCAGAAGTAACGGAGAGATCTGCCGTTGGATCGAAACCCCGGACGCTCCGATTGAAGCGTTCAGTCAGAGGCACTTCATACTCGTACCGTAGACCGAAGGTAACCACCAATCGGGAATTTACCCGCCAATTGTCCTGCACATACAGGCCAAAAAACGTCGATTGTGACGCTTGACTGTCATTGCGATCCACCTGCCCGGTTGTGGGTATTCCTAACAGCAAACTGGCGTAGCCCTGACCGAGTCCGTTGGGTGAAGTCGCCGAATTGTCGAATGGCCCGTTTGTGAAATCCGGGTTGAACGTAAAGGACGGTGTCCCAAAGCCGAACGAGTAACGATTTTCTTTGTAAACGCGCGCATCGAATCCAAATTTGAACTCGTGATTGCCGAACGGGTGGTTCACGTCAACGTTGTATGCGTGTATATCGTTGGCATACACCGCGGTAGTTTGCGGGTTTAATGCCGCCAAGCCAGCAACATTGATCGGCGGGAACAGCTGTGCCAGCGGATTCCCCAGTGCAAGTTCTGAGACCAAATCTTGCGAAAATCCCAAACTAGCTAAGTCAAACCCAGTGGCCTTGGGCACAGATCGCACCGGATGACGGTTGAAGCCGTAGCGCCCATTGATCACCCAACGCGCATTAGGCGTCCATACGTTGTCGATCATGATTCCTGTCGGGTCGCTGAAAAACAGCGCGCCGCTGGCCGCATTCCCCAGGTAATCGTTGTAGGGACCTTCTTGCTTATGGCTGTGGATGTAGTGTCCATAGACGCGAAAATGATCGGAAACGACATGATCGATGCGCAACGTGTGGTTGTAATACGTGGTGGGATCCGTGTTGTTTTGATTCACGTAGTTGTTGGTTCCGTCGGCGCTCCCAGGCGCATTCGGCAGCGGATAGAACTGCGAAATCGCCTGCCCTATAGGACTGAGCCGGTTGGTGGGAATAATGTTGTTTGGGAATGGGGCACGCGTAAACCGCCCGTTGCCCACTGGAACAGTCGTGGCCGGATCATAGATTTGATACTGCGGACCAAGTAGCAATAAGGCGGAAAAATCTCCATTGCGTTCGGCTGCCGTAGGCACGGTTCCAGTGAATGGGTTCAGCGGAAGAGTTTGGTCATATTTCTCCAGAGAATAAAAAAAGAATGTCCGATTCTTTCCGTTATAGATTTTGGGAATGTAGACGGGACCGCCAACGCTGAAACCCCAACGCACATCATGAAAGTTGCCAATGGGTTGACCGGCGCGGTTCGCGAAAAAACTATTAGCATAGAACGACGGGCTACGGTCAAAGAAGTACGCTGATCCGTGCAAATCATTGCTACCGGATTTAATCACCATGTTGAGATTGGCGCCTGAAGTATAACCGGCGCTCGCGTCGTAATCGGTTTCCGCTTTTACTTCAGCGACGGCGTCGACTGGCGGCTGATGGGAGATGCCCAGTTTTGCTGCATTCACTGTTTGTACGTTGGGGACGCCATCGAGCGTCATCTGGGTGGTTCCGAGCGGTGCACCATTGATGCTCAGATACGACGAGATAAACGGCAGAGTGGCCTGCTGATATTTCACGCCTGCCGCAAAAGCTTGATTGACCCCAGGCATCAACATAAACAGCGTTCGCGGATTACCGTACGGCGTGGGCAGTTCCTCCGCGTTGCGAGTATCGACGACATAGCCGACGTTGGGACTTGCCGTTTCCAACAAGGGCGTCTCTCCCAAGACAACAACTTTTTGGTTCACATCGCCAATGTCCAATTTGAAATCAATGGCCACATATTCGCCAGATCGCACTTCAACATGCTCGCGCTGAGATGATTTGAAGCCAGTTAGTTCAATGGAGATGCGATACTTTCCCGTAGTGAGGAAAAGCAGCTGATAGTTGCCCTGCTCATTTGTCGACGTCTGAAGAGTGATGTTGGTGCTCTCGTTGGTAGCTTTGACCAGAGCATCCGGCATGACACCTCCGCTCGAATCCATTGCCCGTCCCACTATGTTTCCACGTGATTCCTGGGCCGCGGCCGTGTGCGCTAGCGCGGTGGCACAGAGCGCGAAGATGGCAAGCGCGAATCTCCTTGTGCTGAACATTAAGAATCCCCCTTTAATACATGTACACGGCGTTCTCCGTTAAGGCATTGTTACTACCTTGGGACCACTATGCTGTCAATTAGAGTCATTAGAAAGTGAATGTCAGGAATATAGACATGTGCACAAACCAACGGCTATGCTCTTGCTCGCGTGACCTTGAATCCACACGTTTGCAAGCCTAGTTGCGAACAGTCATTAGAGAACAGCCATGGCTTTCTTTTAAGTGGATATCGAGGATGGAAGCGCAACCGTTCGATCTGCTCTGCTCAGGCTTCGCTGGCGGGAATTCAAACGAATACTATTTCGCATTGAAGGGTTCCGCTCACTGAGTGAACGAGTTCTCTTGTCGCCCGCCGAATCACTACATTTTTGTTCGCGCGCGAGCAACGTACGATACCGTGAAATCGACAACTCGGCGCGCTCGTTCTTTTTATTTTAAGAGTCTAATACCTCGCGAACAATGATTGGAAATGCTAGGGAGTTCACTCTAGGCCCTCTGCGGGTTCCATGTTCCCTTTGTCGAGCGGCGGGGGCAGTTGTCCTTTTGACCAGACACATGGGCAACTCGGTCTTGAATTGGCCGCAACTAGAGACCCATTTTGTGTTGCAACACCCGGAACCTGTTGTCACTGCGAAGCTGATCGAGTCTCGGATCAACCTTTATATACATCAGTTCGCCGCAACGATTTTCATAGGCCTTCTGCAACCATGCCAAGGCGAGTTCGTCGTTTCCGAGCCCTGCATACACGACCGCTATATCGTAGGGGGCCACGTACCCGTCCGTGGAAAGCGCCATGAGGCGGTCGATTGTTTCAAGCGCCTTACTCCTCATCCCAAATATGGCATAGGCATGTCCTAAGGCAGCAAGCCCGCCGGGGCTCTCTCCCGAGAGAGAAATGCCTTTCTTCATCTCCGAGATTGCTTCTGCCACGTTTCCCTTTTGCTCGTATACGCGTCCCAAATTCAAATGAGCTGGACCAAAATTCGTATCCAGCTCGAGCGTCGCCTGGAACTGATGCAACGCATCGTCATAGCGGCGCACCAGATAATAACTCCAGCCCAGGTTGGAATTGATCATCAATGAAAGCGGATCGAGTTCCAGCGCCTTTCTTGCCTGCTCGATTCCTTCCTCGGACCGACCAATGGCAATCAGATACGATGCATACCACTGATGAGCAATGGCGTAGCTGGCATTCAATTCGATCGCCCGCCGATATTCTTTTTCTGCCGCGGGCCAATTCCAATCGTAAACTGAATGGATGTCAGCTAGAGAGGTATGAGCATCGGCCAAGGTATCGTCAAGGCGAACCGCTTTCATTGCCGCGTCGGTTGCCTGCTCGTAGGCGTACTTAGGTGGAAGCGCTCCGGAATAGGCTAAAAGATTGTAGGAGTCGGCCATGCCTGCATAAGCTTGGGCAAAAGTTGGATCTCGCTCAATCGCGTCCTGAAAATATTCGATGCTCTTTTTCAGCCCTCCAGGAGTTCGTTTGTTCCAGTAATATCTTCCTCGTAAGTATGCTTCGAGGGTCTGTGGATTGATTGCTTGCGGAACCGGAGTTCGTCGATTCGCCGGAAGCGTGACAACTCCCTTGATATTGCTGGCAATCGCATTGGCGACCTCGCTTTGCAGTGTGAGCAGGTTCTGCATGTCGCCTTCGTAACTGTCGGTCCAAAGGAAATCGCCGGATGAAGCGTCGAGTAATTGCGCAGAAATTCGCACTCTACCGTTCGATTGGATCACCGAACCTCGCACAATTCTAGTTACATTCAGCGCGCGCGCAATCTCGACGGGCGGTGAGGTCGTTCCCGCATAGTGCATGGAGCTTTGATTCGAGGTGACGCGTAGTTCACTGAGTCTGCCAAGTTGTGTAATCAACGCGTCGGTCATGGCGTTTGCGAAGTAAGCCTGTTTAGGGTCATCGCCCAGGTTTTCAAACGGCAGCACCGCCAGGGGCACTGCCCCCGCACGCTGTCGGGCCACCGAAGCACGCTTAAAGACCGACAGTCCCACAGCCAAGACAGCCAAAAAACAGATTGTGATCGCAAGGGAAAGCCGGGTGGCGCGGCTGTGAGCAGCGCCCGGGGCCAACTTGGGCGACGGCTGCTCAGCGGAGATAGGAGCGATAAAACGATATCCGCGTCGTGGCAGTGTCTTAATGTACCGTGGGGTTTCTGCGTGATCCTCAAGGACGGCTCGAATTTGGCTCACACAGTGGTTTATTCCCCGTTCGAAATCCACGTACGTCGCGTCATGCCACAGGAGTTTTTGTATCTCATCGCGGGTTACTACCTGCCCCTCGCGATCAGCGAGCAGTGCAAGCACACGGAACGGCTGAGGAGGGAGCTTGAGAAGAATACCGTCTTTTCGCAGTTCAAGCTCTTGCTGGTCTAGTTCAAAAACACCGAAGCGAATACTACGTGGCCCTTCTGGCAACATATCCGGAGAGCGGCATTTTGTCGCACTGCCCTTCATATGTCAACCTGATGACACCCGAGTCAAAGTCCCGCTTATTCAATAAATTAGCCGACAACATAGAAATTACATGATCGTCATTGCAAGCTTGTGGTGATGCCATGTACAGAGGCAGCTATAAAATTCGTGGACCACGGGGTTCAGACAACCAGAAGGATGGAGTGCTATGAAAATGCGAAGGCTATGTATCTACGTCCTGACCTTGGTTACTTTCATCGCCGCGATCCAGGAAACCCCTGTCGTTGCGCAGACTACTTCTACCGGCGCGCTCACGGGCACGGTTGTCGATCCCTCGGGTGCCGCAGTGCCGGAGGTGGCCATCATCGTCAAGAATTCCTCGACCGGCGCAACTCGTGAAGCCAGAACGGACTCCGCCGGGGTCTACAGGTTTACCCTGCTTCCGCCCGGGGTCTACGACATCGAAATTTCCGCCTCCAGCTTCACTACAAAGAAAGTGGCCGGCGTTGCGATCAATATTACGGAGACACAACGACTCGACGTGGCATTGACCGTCGGGAGTACCTCGCAATCGGTAACCGTGCAAGCCGACGCTACGCTAGCGCAAACGGAATCCGCAACGCTTGGTCGCGTTGTTACCGAGCAGACGGTGACCGGTCTGCCCCTCGTGACACGCAACTACACCCAGATCTTGAGCCTCTACACGGGAGTCCAGGCGGACGTCAATAACGCGGGAACATTGGGAAGGAATTCTCCCGATCTGTGGGTTAATGGCGGTCGCGCCATCGACAACGACTATCAGATGGACGGCGCGCACATCAACAATTTTGGGAGCGCCAAGGCCGGCGACTGGCTAGGCTACACGGGAATCGCAATACCGAATCCCGACTCGATACAGGAATTCAAAGTGCAGACCAGCTTGTACGACGCAGGTTATGGTCGCGGTTCTGGAGCCAATGTAAACGTTGTCACCAAGTCTGGCGGCAATGATTTTCACGGCAATATTTTTGAATATTTTCGCAACGATGTGTTCAATGCCAACGACTTTTTCCTCAACCGCAATGGCCGGCCCAGGCCCGTTCTCAAACAGAATCAATTTGGTGGCACGTTCGGCGGACCACTGAAGAAAGAGAAACTTTTTTTCTTTGCGTCTTATCAGGGCACTCGGCAAAGGAACGGCATTGGCGATCAATCTCTTCAAAATGCGTTCCTTCCACCGCTGACCGACGATCGATCGGCAACAACGCTTGGTGCGACATTTTGCGGGCAGCATGGGACGCAAGGAGGCGTCGCTATATCCTGTGACGGCAGCAATATCAATCCCGTCGCTCTGGCTTTGCTGAACAAACAACTCCCCGATGGCACGTTTGTGATTCCAACGCCGCAAACCATTCAGACGAACGGTCTTGGATTCTCCGTTTACAGCGTCGTATCCCAATTTACCGAGGATCAAGTCGTCTATAACATGGATTTTGTCGCCAGTAAGAAAAATACCCTCAGTGGGCGCTATTTCTGGTCTCGCGATCCATCGCTCAGCGGATTCACCCGATCCGGTTCAAACGTTCCGGGCAACGGAGGACTCAACAAGTTTGGGAATCAAAGCCTCACCCTGAAACTCACATCTACGTTGACAGGCAATTTGCTAAATACGCTCACCGTGAGCGGCCTCCGCAATAAGGGGAATCTACTCAACTTGCAGCCGACGACAACCACTGATATCGGTATGACCGGCACCGGACAAACCGATGTTCTGCCGCAGATTGTTATCCAGGGATTGTTCACCCTCGGTGGGAACAATAACGATTTCTTTGACACCGCAGTCACCGCGTATTCCGCGGCCGATCAGCTTTCCTGGGTGCATGGCAAACACGTGATTCGTACCGGCTTTGAAATCGATCCCACCCAGGACAATTTTAATCTCTACGGAAACAAGCGCGGGAGCCTGACCTTTCAAAGCTTCCCAGACTTCTTGCTTGGCATGAGTGGCGCCGAGAACGGAACCTCCTTCAGCAATATTTTCTCAGAGAGTGCGATCAACGGCATCACCGATCGGCAGTATCGCGTCGTCGATTACTCTTCCTATATTCAGGATGACTATAAGTTGAACTCGCAGCTCACGTTCAACCTCGGGCTTCGTTGGGACTTCTACGGAAATGTTTCCGAAGCGCGTGGCTATCTGACAAACTTCGACCCCCTGCAGACGATCAATCCTCCTCCGGCCGGCGGCACTCTTTCCGGCTATATCGTTCCAAATAATTTTCCCGATTCCGCGTTAGAAGAAGTTGCCGCCTTGGGTGTGAAACGCACTGGAAATTCCGGGTGTTGTGGAATGGTGCAGCGGAACTTCTGGGGCCCTCGGTTTGGGTTTGCATGGCAGCCGTTTGCTCACTCGAGCCGCGTCGTGGTTCGTTCCGGATATGGACTTTTCTATTCCCGGCTCTCTGGAAATGATTTTCTCCAACTGCTCCTCGAGCCGCCGTTCAACGTGCTGCAAACGTTTTCGGGAGTCAGCAACACGGCCGCAACGCTCGAGGTTCCTTGGAATCCGCCGCTCCCGGCCATTCCCTACTGGCCGGTAACGTTTCCTACCAGCGCCATCTCAGCACACTCCATTATGTCCAACAATCTCAGTGCCCCGCGAGTGCAACAGTGGAACCTGAACGTGCAATATGAATTCTTTCCGAACTTCCTGTGGGAAGTTGGTTACGTCGGAACTCGCGGCACACGCATCTACGGGACCCGCGACCTAAATACACCACTTCTCGCCAGTCCGGAAAACCCTGTCAATGGAATTACAACGAACACGGTCGCCAATGCGCCGCAGCGGGTTCCCTACCCTGGATATACTTCGCTGCTCGACAATGAAACCAACGGGTTCACCTGGTACAACGGCCTGCAAACCAGTCTCACAAAACGGTTCAGCCATGGGCTGCAATTCCTGGCCTCCTACACGTGGAGCAAAACACTCGACGATCTCTCCGCGACCACGTTAGGATTCGATTCCGGACGTGGCGGCCGCTATCCCGGCAACGGCAATCTTCCGCGGCGCCTCGCCTGGGGTCCCTCGGATTTTGACCGGGCTCATCGGTTCGTCTTCAGTTATGTCTGGGACTTGCCACATCCGAAACGACAGGATGGGTTTGTTGGGAAAGTGCTCGGGGGATGGGAGTCCTCCGGTGTCCTGACGGTCCAGACAGGAACGCCCATCCCGATCCAAGACCAGCGATCGGGATCCATCATCGCTTTCCGAACTTCTGGCTATCGTCTCGGGCAAGTCTGTCCCGACGCAAGCTATTCGGATCTCAAGACGCCTGGGTCGGTCGAAAGCAATCTAACGAATTATTTGAATACGGCCGCGTTTTGCGCACCACCGGTTGTGGGCGATGGGTTCAACCTGGGAACGATTGGGCGCGACGCGGTTCGGGGTCCTGGCCAACACAACGTGGATCTTTCCATTGTTAAGCGAACCATGGTTGGAGGCTTGCGTGAGAATTCCATTCTCGAATTCCGATCCGAATTCTTTAATCTCTTCAACACGCCACAATTCGCGAATCCCGCTTCTGTTCTTCCGCTCGCGACCTTTGGGCAGATCACTTCAACAACCGTGGCGCCGAGAATTATTCAATTCGCATTGAAGTACAACTTTTGATGGTTCGTAAGACGTTGCGCAGGTTTCTTGCTTGACCATCGCTGATTGTGCAACTGAGATTATGGATTCACTTTGTTAGGACAGACCATCAGGAGGACCACATGGGGTCCGCGTTTCGTCATGGCTCTCGCTACAAGAATTGGTTCGCCCTGCTTTTCATCGTCGGATGGTTTGCTATGGCCGTTAGCTCGGCGCAGGATTTTCGCAAAGACGGCAAAGTATTTTCGACGGCCTACGGAGTGTTGCCCGATGGAGCCGGTTTGTACATGGAAGGCATGTACCTGCCGCCCGTGACAACCGGTCCGTGGACGCCGGCGTGGTCGCCGGACGGACGCGAAATTCTTTTTTCCATGCAGGGGAGCCTGTGGAGAATTCCATCCACGGGTGGGACCGCAACGCAGATTACGTCCGGTCCCGGATACGATTCGCAACCCACGTGGTCTCCGGACGGTGAGAACATCGCGTTCTCGCGCGATACCGGTCATGCCATTCAGATCTGGGTCATGCCGGTAAGCGGAGGGGATCCCCATGCAGTCACTCGCACAGGTTCCGTGAATGTGGACCCGCATTGGTCGACCGACGGGAACTCCATCTTGTGCACCTCCTCTGCTGGCGGAAAAGGCTTTGGGCTGTGGTCGATTACCCTAGCTGGGGAAATGATGGAGCCCGTTCTTCAGGATCAGTTCCAAAACATAAGCCCGTCCTGGTCTCCTAGTGGCAAGGAGATCGTGTTTGTCAGTAACCGCCCCTGGGACGGTAAAGAAACCGTGGGCACCGGCGGAATCTGGAAATGGAGCGTGGGCAGCAAGGAACCGTCGCTTCTCCTGCAGGAAGAAACGCTTTGGCGCACACGTCCGGCATGGTCGCCCGATGGTCAGAAGGTTGCCTATATCTCCTTCCGAACGGGTGATCATCAGCTTTGGCTACTCAATTCCCGCTCCGGAAATCCTCTGCAACTTACATTTTCCGGAAGCGAAGTCTTCGAACCGGCCTGGTCGCCAGACGGCGAAAAAATCGTTTACGTCTCCGATGCCGACAGCAGACTTAGTCTTTGGAGCATCCCCGCCGTGGGCGGCGAGCCATCTCCAATAAAAATTTCAAAACTTCAGTACCAGGGAGCTTCCGGCCACTTACAAGTTGTCGTGCACGATGCCGCAACCGGTCACGATACCGCGGCCCGGGTCTATCTCACGGCGGGCGACGGAAAAGCGTATGCGCCATCAAATTCCTTCGAGCGCTACGTCACGTTGACAAACGAGCACTATTTTCATACCAGTGGACGTTTCGAAATTGATCTGCCCGCGGGAACAGCTTCGATCGAAGCGATGAAAGGGTTTGAATACCTTCCACACAAAATATCCGTGGACATCGTGGCCGGCGAGACCAGCAGAGTCGAAATCACACTCAATCGACTCGTCGACATGGCTGCGCAGGGTTGGTATTCCGGCGACAGCCATATCCACATGAACTACGGGGGAAATTTTTCGGCCACGCCTCAGTCTCTGCTGCTTGAAGCGGACGGCGAGGACCTGAACGTCGCCAACGGACTGCTCGCCAATTGGAATACGCGCATCATGGACCGCCGGTATTTTGAAGGAAAATTGAACGCCAACTCGAAACCCAACCGGCTCCTCTACTTCAATCAGGAATACCGCTATTCGTTTCCGGGCCATCTGGCGCTGCTCAACCTAAAAAATTATGTGTATCCGTCAGACGTCGTTCCCGCTTCGCCCAGGCAGGCGCTCTACCCTGATCTGGCACAGGTTTTGGACCAGGTACACGCGCAGGGTGGAGTCGGCGGACTGGTTCATCCCTTCTATGGCGCGGGCTTTTTGCCGAGACGTTCGAAGGAATTCCCGGTACTCGTGGCGCTCAAGAAACTCGATTTCTACGATGTTATGTGCCTGTGGAGTGATCCGTATAAATCGGCCGAAGAATGGTACCGCGCTCTGAATCTTGGTTTCAAATTACCCGCGAGCGCCGGCACTGACGTGATGACGAATTATTCGCGCATGCCAGCGGTTGGAACCGTGCGAGTTTACGTGCACTCGGCTACTCCACTCGACTACGGTGATTGGCTCAAGAATCTAACCGCGGGGAAAACGTTCGTGACGAACGGTCCGCTGCTTTTCTTCAAGGTAAACAGACAGGAACCTGGAAGCGAATTGGTCTTTCCTTCCCGCGAGTCTGAAACCGTAAAGGTGGAGGCCGAGGCTCGTTCCATCATTCCCATGGAGACACTCGACATCATTCAAGATCGAAAAATCGCTGACCATCGACCATACCGGCTGGCTCGCTGCGCGCGTCACCGGCGCGGCAAATCTTCATCTACTCATGGACTCCTACGTGTTTGCTCATACCAGTCCGGTCTACTACACGAAGGCAGGCGCTCCGGCCGTTTCGCCCGAGGACGCTGTTCATTTTCGGGATTGGATCGACGAGATGCTTCCGGTCATTGAACAAGCCGATTGTCAGAAGCGCGGTTTTCTCTCCGCGTGCTACGACACCCCGGCCCAAAAAGCGGAAGTCCTACGGATTTGGCGCTCAGCGCGCGATGTCTATGCCGGTCTCGCGCGTAAATGACGAACCGACGAACTCTGTCCATGGGTCCGCGCTTCCGATCTCGGGAGGAAAATGTGCAAACCGTGCGGTTGTCGATTTGTATTCGGAGATCGGAAGCGCGGAC
>Ga0193726_1001380_pt1 | contig 19314 bp, 19 predicted proteins | sample H2c1metaG_FD_144928 | JGI IMG/M metagenome (GOLD analysis project Ga0193726, IMG submission 144928) | Soil microbial communities from a riparian zone of the East river system, Colorado, United States - H2c1 | ecosystem: Environmental > Terrestrial > Soil > Riparian zone | place: USA: East River... | reverse complement strand
GCATCATGAGAGTTATCTCACCGGCGTGCTGTCCTTCATTGGTTTGAAGGATGTCACCATCGTGCGTGCGGAAGGACTGGGACTCGGCGCGGAAGCCAGAGCGGCCGCCATGGTGAAGGCGCGCGAGAACATCGCGGCGATGGCGGCATGAGCGCGGTACTGGAAACTGCCGTCGCCCAGCGCAGTATTGTGCTTCGGACCCGTGGGATGCGCCATGGGCCGATCACGCGCCTGGTCAGCCCGTCGGGGGAATCGGAGATTGAGCGCATCGGAAGCGACTTGGCGGCCGCTGGATTGCTCCGCTAACCCACATGTGATTGCAGGCCCTTGACCAGTGCGTCGAAGGTGACCCTGCAGCGGGGGCTGTTGCGCAGGTCTTCGTGCATGGTGATCCAGGTTTCCAATGGCAGCGAGAATTGTCTTGGGAGGACGCGCACGATCGCATCGTCGCGACGCGCAATGGGGGTTTGACAGACCCCAATCCCAGCGCCGGCCCTGATGAGGGCCAGGTGTGCCAGGTCGCTGTCCGTCCGCAGGGCAAAGGACTCGCGTCGCCAACCGTTCAATGCCTTGGCGGCGCTGCGGATAAACGCCGTCGGCTGGTCATAGCCAATGAGTGCATGCCCGGTGAGATCGGCGATGGTCTGGGGCGTGCCGTGCCGAGCCAGATAGGTGCGATGCGCGTGCAGCCCCAGCTTGATCTGACCGATACGCCGTGCAACCAGCAGTTCCTGTCGTGGCCGAACCATGCGAACCGCAATATCGGCCTCTCGGGTCAGCAAATCTTGCACACGGTTGGTCAGCACGAGTTCGATCGTCAATTCCGGGTATTGATCCCGAAGCCTGGTCACAATGGGCGGCAGCACTTCGACACCGACGATCTCGCTGGCGCTCACACGAACGGTACCGCGCACGCCGGCTCCTTGGCTGGCGGCGGCGCGCTCCAGGGACGCAGTGGTGCTGTGCATCGATTCGGCAAAACCGCGCAGTGACTGCGCCGCCTCGGTCGGCAGCAGTCCCGTTGGCGAACGGGTAAAAAGGGCAATGCTCAACGATTTCTCCAGCGCCGCAATGTGCCGGCCGACCGTCGGCTGAGCAATATCGAGTGCGCGCGCCGCGCCGGAGAGAGAGCCCTCTTGGAGGACTCCGAGGAACGAGCGGTAAAACTCCCAGCTGATGTCAGAGGCCATGCATAAATGTATAGTTGATGGTACCTATTATGCAATTCCTTTAGTACAGCACGGAGTCCAGAATTTCGCCGTGGGTAACTAAAGGAGAGCGACATGGCAGGCAAGAGTTCGGTTCTGGTTTTGGGCGCTAGCGGTGGCATCGGCGGCGAAGTGGCGCGTCAATTACGGGACGCCGGGTGGGATGTCCGGGCGCTGCAGCGGCAAACATCGCAGCCGGTCGAGCAGCGCGACGGGATGACTTGGATTCGGGGCGACGCTCTCAACGACCGTGACGTCATGGCGGCCGCGAACGGCTGCTCCGTCATCGTGCACGCCGTCAATCCCCCGGGATATCGGCGCTGGGCGCAGCTCGTGCTGCCCATGCTGGACAACACGATCGCCGCGGCATCCGCCGTGGGCGCCACCATCGTGCTGCCCGGCACTGTCTACAACTACGGTCCAGACGCTGATCTGACGCTGACTGAGGAATCTCCTCAGCACCCCGTGACCCGCAAAGGAGCCATTCGGGCGGAAATGGAGCGCCGATTGCTGGCGGCCAGCAAGACCGGCGTCCGTGTGCTCATTCTGCGAGCCGGTGACTTTTTCGGGCGCCGCGCGGGGAACAATTGGTTCGCACAGGGGCTGGTCAGACCGGCGAGGCCGATCACAGCGGTGAGCTATCCCGGCAGCCGGGGAGTGGGGCATCAGTGGGCGTATCTTCCCGATGTGGCGCGCACGATGGTCGAGCTGCTGGCGCGCCGTGATTCGCTGGCCGCGTTCACCACATTCCATATGGATGGCCATTGGGATGCAGACGGCTCGCAGATGGTGGAGGCGATTCGGCGGGTGGTTGCCCGGCGAACCGGCAGCAAGCCGCGGGTCCGCGCTTTCCCATGGTGGCTGCTCACAGTGCTCTCACCTTTCGTCGTGACGTTCCGTGAGATGCGCGAGATGCGTTATCTGTGGCGCAAACCGCTGCGAATGGACAATGCACGGTTGCTGGCCGCTCTCGGTCACGAACCCCACACCGCGTTGGATGACGCGGTCGAGGCCGCGCTCGTCGGACTCGGTTGCATCCCGAGGCCCATGGACTCGGAAGCGGGAGCGCTGGCTTGAAAACGCAGATCGAATTCTGGACAGCCTGGATCCTCGGCAAAATTCAACTTGTCGCTGCAAACTTCGATGTGGAAGTTCTGCAGTGGCCGGGCGGAGGCCTGGTGGCGCCGTTCCTTTGGCTTTACGTCACCGGGCGGTCGTTTTGGCCGCTGGATCTCAGACGCGTCGGCATGCCGGGTGTTCATCGCTGCGCGTCGTTTGCTAGACTGGCGCTGTGAAATCCTTGGGAACACGCGCCGCCGATGCGCGGCTTGAACGCATGAAGGCGTCGCCGTTGTGGGCGGGCGATCGCTTTCAAAATCTGCACCCGGTGCTGCCGAACCTGCGCGATCCGACGGTGCCCATGCCGTCGATCAAGGACTTTATTTGCGGCGGCGAACGGCGCGTCCCCCGGCAGCCATTGCCGTCGATGAATCCGCTCGAGGCGTGGGCAAAGAAGCCGCAAAGCGGTTTGCGTATCACCTGGCTCGGACATTCGACGATGTTGATCGAGATCGACGGTGTGCGCATTCTGACCGATCCGGTGTGGGGACCGCGGGCCTCTCCCTCTGCGCTCGTCGGGCCGAAGCGATTCCAACCGGTACCCATCTCGCTGCGCGAAATGCCGCCCGTCGACATCGTCGTGGTCTCGCACGATCACTACGACCATCTGGATTACCCAACCATCCGGGCGCTCGCCAAGACCGGCGTGCCGTTCGTCACCTCGCTCGGCGTGGGCGCGCATCTGCAGTATTGGGGGGTACAAGCAGAGCGGATCACCGAACTCGATTGGTGGGAGTCGTATTCGCTGCCGAATACGGCGGTGGCACTGACGGCCGCGCCGTCGCAGCATTTCTCCGGACGCGGGCTCAAGGATCGCAACGCAACGCTGTGGTCATCGATCGCCATTCGTTCGCCGCGACACGCCGTGTTCTTCAGCGGGGATACGGGGCTGACCACGGAGTATCGATCAATTCGCGAACGTCTTGGACCGTTCGACGTCGTGATGCTGGAAATCGGCGCCTTCTATCCCGCTTGGGGCGACATCCATTTGGGGCCGGATAATGCCCTTCAAGCGCACGCCATGCTGGGCGGTATATTCCTGCCCGTGCATTGGGGCACGTTTTCATTGGCCATGCATGCGTGGGATCAACCGGCGGAGAGATTGCTGGAACTCGCGCCCCAGACCGGTGCGCAATTGCTGATGCCGCTGCTCGGTCAAGCGGTGGAACCGGCCCATGCCGAGATCGTCAAACCGTGGTGGCGTGACGTGGAAAACACCAACGTTGCGCGCGCAGCGGATACGGAGGGTGAAATCACTCTGTCGGCGTCGGCGCCCTGGCCGTTGGATTAGCGGACGGGGTAAACTGCTTTGAAATCCACCCGTGCGCTCGTCATTGCCTCGGTGATGTCGACGATGGCCATGATTGCCATCGAAGCGACCATTGTGTCCACGGCGATGCCGCAGATAGTTGCGGACCTCGGTGGATTGCGTCTCTACAGTTGGGTGTTCTCCTCGTTCTTGCTGGCGCAAACCGCGACGACGGTCGTGTTCGGAAATCTCGCGGACGTGTACGGCCGCAAGCCCGTTATGCTCGCGGGAATCGGAATTTTCCTGCTGGGATCGCTGTTGGCGGGTTTTGCCTGGTCCATGCCCATCATGATCGGTTGCCGGGTGATTCAAGGTCTTGGCGCGGGTGCCATGCAGCCGGTCGCCATGACCATTGTGGCCGATCTGTATCCGGCGCGAGAGCGCGGCAAGGTGCAAGGATACCTGGCGAGTGTCTGGGCCGTCGCCGCGGTGGTCGGACCGGTATTGGGTGGACTGATCATCCACTCCTTCTCTTGGGCCTGGATCTTTTGGATCAATATTCCCGTCGGCATCATCGCCGCCTCGGGATACATCCTGTTCCTGAAAGATCATGAGATGCATACGCGCCGCTCCACCGACGTGGGCGGTGCGCTGACTTTCACGGTAGCCGTCACCGCTCTGTTGATTGCGCTCACCGAAGTCGGCAATCACCACCCGTTGCAAGTGGCGGCGGCTGCTGCCCTGGCCTGTAGCGTCGCCGTCGTCTTCGTCATGATCGAGCGTCGCGCCATCAATCCGATGGTTTCTTTTGCGCAGTGGAGTCATCGGCCCATCGCGGCAACCAACGGCGTCGGAGTGATCGCGAGCATGACGCTCATTGGCCTTACGACCTTTCTGCCGATCTACGTGCAAATCGTCATGCAACGCTCGCCGACCATTGCAGGACTGACGCTGACGACCATGCTGATCGGTTGGCCGGCAGGGGCCACCCTGGCGGCCCGCCTGTTTCACCGTTTCGCGCTGCGGCACCTGCTCTTGAGCGGAGCGCTGCTCCAGCCGCTAGGCGCCCTGTTCTTTGTCGCACTGACGCCCCATGTATCGCCGCTCGTGCCCGCCATGGGATCCTTGGTCATGGGCTTCGGTATGGGATTGGTCAGTGTGCCCTCGCTGGTGCTCATCCAGGAAATCGTCGATCCCGCGCAACGAGGCAGCGTTACCGCCTCCAATATCTTTTCACGCAATTTCGGCAGTACGCTGGGCGCCACGGTGTTGGGGTCAGTGCTCAACCTGGGCTTGAGCCGCTCGGGTGCTCTGGCACCGGTCACCTCGGATCAGCTGCGTCAATTGTTGAACGCACCCGGTCTGACCAGCGGTGCTGCACCGGTTCGCCTCGCCATGGAACAAGCGTTGAACTTGACGTTTTGGGCCATGCTGGCGTTGTCGCTGGGCACCGTGATCCTGGCGCTGTTGGTCCCCGCGACCGACTTAGCCCACGCGACGGTCAAACCGGTCGGGGAACCGCAGCCGAAGAGGGAACCAACGTGGCCTCCGATCGAGAATTCGTGACTTTTGTGTGCGAACAGTTGCGCGGCGCCGGCGAGATCTCCTCGCGACGCATGTTCGGCGAAGCGGCCGTGTACTTTCAGGACAAAGTCGTGGGCCTGGTCTGCGACAATCAGCTGTTCATCAAGGCAACTGAACCGGGCCGGGCCAAGATTGGCGTGCCCACCGAGGCGCCGCCGTTCCCGGGCGCCAGCAACTGGTTCTTGATGGCGGATCTGGATGACCCGGAGTTTCTGGCGGACTTGGTCCGCACCACCGCGGCGGCGTTGCCGGAACCGAAGCTCAAGGCCAAGAAGACGCGCCGGGCGAAAGCAAAACCCCGTGCCAAAAAAGCGACTGCCAAGGGCAAGTGACGTCGGCTGGCGGCAGAGAGGTCCATCAATGATCGATGTTCTGGTGGTCGGCGGAGGGCCGGTCGGGATGGTGACCGCTCTCGGTCTCGCCCGAGGCGGTGTCACGGTCAGACTCATCGAGGCGCAACCCGTCCTCAGCGACTCGCCCCGAGCCGCCGTCTATCATTGGTCAGTATTGGAGGGGCTGGCGCGCATCGGTCTGATCGAGGACATTGAACGCATTGCATTGAAGTGCGCGGACTACACCTACATCGTCAAGAGCTCGGGCGAACGAATTTCCTTTTCAATGCGCGCGCTGCGTGATCACACCGCGCGGCCCTACAATCTTCATCTCGGGCAGCATCGTCTCGTCGAGGTCGTCGCGAAACAGCTCCAAGCGCAAGCAAACGCCACCGTGACCCTGGATCGGGCGCTCGTGAGTCTGGCGCAAGATTCGGAGGGAGTGACGGTAAGAACCCAGGGAAGCCGTGAGTCCGAAGAAATACGCGCCAAATGGGTGGTCGGAGCCGATGGGGCGGGCAGCACGGTTCGAAAATTGCTGAATCTAACTTTCGACGGGATGACCTGGCCGGAGCGCTTCATCGCCACCAATCTCAAGTTCGACTTTGCAAAATATGGATTTGCAAACGCGACATTCCTCGTCGATGCGCAATTCGGCAGCGTCATCGTTCCCTTGGATGACAGCGGCCTATGGCGCTGCACCTACATGGAAGGTGCCCAATTGGCCGAGGAGCACTATCTGCAGCGGATTCCCGCGGCCTATCGCGAGTTACTGCCTGGCGACGATTCCTACGACCTCGAGCAGGCGTCTCCCTATCGGATGCATCAACGCTCGGCGCCGAGTTACCGCGTGGGTCGAGTGCTGCTGGCGGGCGACGCCGCGCACTCAACCAATCCGACCGGCGGCTTGGGGCTGACCTCCGGGTTGTTCGATAGCTACTTGTTGCAGGACAGTCTTGCGGCAGTCCTCGGTGGGGCGGATGACGGTCTTCTGACACGGTATAGCGAGGTGCGGCGCGATATTTTTCTCAATCGTGCTTCGCCGCAGGCCGTTGCCAACAAAACCTTCATATTCCATGCCAATGGCGACGGCGAGAGGTTGGCCGGAGCACTGTCTGAGCTGCGAAAAATGGATCATGACGACGAGCGCGCGCTTCGCCGACTCATGTTTACCAAATCGCTGGAGACCCCTGTGACGTTCCCGGGGTCACCGCGCATATCGAAGTAGCTTCACCGATGCTTCCCGCGGCGCTCAGTCCGAGCCGGTGTCTCGCCAAACCGAAATGGCCCTCGAATTATCTTCGCCGGCGCCAAGCGCGTCGCGTGCCTGCGCCCAGCGCTGACTGGCCAGTTGAATGTGAGGAGCATCGAACCCCAGATCCTTACATAGCTCGGCCGCTATCGCGGCGTCCTTCGCGAGCAGACCCACGCTGAAGCCGGTATTGAATTTCTTGGTGAGCACGAAGTTCTTCATGACGACGCTCGACAGGAACGACTGTCCGGTGGAAGCACTGACGATATCGACGAACATGGCGGGCTCGATCCCATAGCGTTCGGCGGTGAGCAGCGCCTCGGACAGCACCGCATAGTTTGCGGCAGCGACGACATTGTTGAGCGCCTTGGCAGCGTGGCCCGACCCTAAGCCGCCGACCTCGAAAAATGTCGTGCCCAGACAGGCCAGCACGGGCTTGGCTTTGGCCAGCGCAGAGGCATCGTCGCCGCCGATCATAATGGTCAAGGTTCCGGTGATCGCTTTGGCGACGCCGCCCGACACGGGTGCATCGATCAAGGTGATGCCCCGCAGCGCCAGTGCGGCACCGGTATCGCGAGTGACCATGGGCTGGCTGGAACTCATATCGATGACGACGGTGCCCGGTCTGGCAACGGACGCGATGCCGTCCTCTCCCAGGGAGACGGCTCGCACGGCGTGACCATCGGGCAGCATGGTGACGATAATTTCCGCGACGGCGACTCCGGGCAGGTATTCCAGCGGCGCAGCGCCGATTTCCGCGGCCACCGCGGCGGCCCGGGGGACATCGACATCGAAGAGAAATACCTCGTGTCCGCCCTTGACCAGGTTGGCCGCCATGGGCTTTCCCATATTACCGACGCCGATGACGGCTACTTTCAAGATGCGTATCCTGTGCGCTCGGGACTGAGTGACCAATTATAGCGAATGCTGCTTACGCTGCGCCCTGGCCGGCGTCGGGCCGCAAACGGAAGTCGTAGCTCACGGTGTAGAACGCCGTGTCCACGCGCTCGCCGTTGGGGCCGGTTCCCGGCGGGTGCCGGTCGAATTGCGCCACCAGCGACTCCTTCATGCCGAACACGGCGTCGGAATCCAGATATTCGCTGGCGGCAACGAACAGGTGGGTGGTCACGGGCGAGTGCCCGGGCGCCGAGACGATCATGTGGATGTGGCCGGGACGATACGGATGACGGCCCATTTTAAAGAGCATGCGTCCCACAGGCCCGTCGGTCGGCACCGGATAAAACGTCGGTCTGATGGAGCGGAACCAGTAGCGCCCAGCGGCATCGGTGCGGATCTTGCCGCGCGCCTTCATGCCGGTCTCCGCGGGCAGTTGCATGTCGTAGTTGCCCTCGCCGTCGCCCGACCAAATATCGAGCAGCGCATTGTCGAGCGGCCGGCCGTCCGCGCTGAGCACGCGCCCGGAATAAAAGGTCGGCTCGCCCTTCACTCCTTCGGCAAGATTGCTGCCTCGCGGCAGATCGGGTGCGCCTTCCCAATAGAAGGGACCCATCACCGTCGATTCCGCGCTGCCCTCGTCGGCGGGATGGTTGAGCGTGATGACCAGCACCGAGACGCCCAGGGTATCCGACAGGAGAATGTACTCTTGGCGCTTGTCGGTGCAGGTCTTGCCGACGTCGGTAAGGAATTGAATGGCCGCGAACCATTCGGGCTCGGTCAATTTCACGTCCCGGACGAAGCCGTGAAGATGAGTGATGAGCGAAGTCATGATGCGCTTGAAGCGCGGGTCGTCGCAGTCGGCCAAGCGCCCGATCACCGCCTCGGTAATGCTCTTCTCATCAAACTCGCGCATGCGGCGATCTTCCGGTCAGCGGTAGGTGTTGTTCGATTGGTGATTCCCCGCCAGCCAGCGCTTGAGTTCTTGGTGCGCATCCTTGCGCCGATCGCGCGAAATCGTGTCCGCCTCGGGATGATCGAGCGTGAATTCGAGCACCAACCCGTTGGGGTCCGTGACGTACACGGAGCGGCAATAGCCGTGTTCCAGGACGTAGGTGTCCGGGGGCTTGATGCCCGCGGCGGCAATGCGCTTCTCGAGGGCAGCCTGGGCCTCCGCCGTCGCCGCCAGTGCGATGTGATGAAACGGCGACGCCGGCATCTTCGGTCCGAATTCCGCCTGGTCCGCGGGGTCCTTGAACTGAAAGAAGGCGAGGGCGCCGCCGTCGGCCATGGCGTAGAACGTATGGCAATAAGTGCGCATCTTGCCGAACAGCTCATCCGACTCGCACCAGGTCGCGACCAGCGGCATGCCGATGACGTCCTCGTAGAACTGGCGCGTTTTCTCCTGATCGCGCGTCACATAGGCGTTGTGATGCAGCCGGAGCGGTAGCAGTTGTGACTGGGCCATGGTGGATTTTCCTAGCATCAGAATTTGAAGGTGAAGTCGACCCCGTAGCGGCGCGGCGGAGCTCTCCAGAGGAAGCCGCCCGGGGAGAATTCCGCATTGTAGATCTTGTTGGTCAGATTTTTCGACCATGCGGTCAATGACCAGCGGTCGGCGTCGAGGCCGGCACGCAAATTGATCAGGTTCACCGGATCGCGCGAGGTCACGTCGTACGGATCCCACCAGGTGCGGCCGATTTCCTGATAGTCCAGACGCAGCACCCCGTTGATCCCATCGGCCACCGGCTGGTGGTACTGGATGCCGGCGTTGATGGTGTTCTTGGTCAGCAGCGGCGGCTTGTTGCCGACGACGGTGGGGTCTTCCATGTGGGTGATCCTGCCGTCGGTGTAGCCGAAGTTCGCGTACAGGTCGATCCGATCGGTCGCTTTCGCCGTCAACTCGAGTTCCGCGCCTTTGTACGTGGCATCGAGGTTGCCGAGATTCTGGGTCGAGGTGGTGGATTCGAAGAAGAAGAAATAGCCGTTATGGGAGTCGGTGTGATAGAGCGCCAGATTCGCGCTCAGGCGGCGGTCCAGGAACTGGCTCTTGGCGCCCACTTCCCACGTGTCGGCGACTTCGGCCTGGAAAATGTCATGAACGCCGAGTTTGCCTTCGGACGCCGCGATCGCGCCAACGCCGGTCTGGTTGAAGCCGCCGCTGCGAAACCCACGGCTCCAGCCGCCGTAGAACGTCAGGTTATCGGTTGGTTTGAAGCGCAGCGTCCCTTTGGGCTGGGCGGCGTCGAAGGTTTCGTCGCGCACCTCACCCGTGTGGGCGCCCGAATTCACCGGCAGGAAACCTTGCGGTGTATCGGTGGTGTTTTGGCGCTTGTCCTGGTCGTAGCGGATCGCCGCATCGAATTCCCATTGCGGGTTGAACTCGTAAGTCGCATCGCCAAACACCGCCCAGGCGTTGTTGTGCTGCGAGTCTGAGAGGAACGTGACATTGGTGTTGGTGGCGAACGGATTGGTCGGGTCGACGATCGGGGTCTCATAGACGCGCGGAATGCCTTGTCCGCGGTCGACCAGATTACCGGTGGAAATGAAGCGGTCCGTGTGCACGTAGTACGCGCCCGCGATCCACGAGAAGCCGCCGGTTTTCTCCGAGGTGAAGCGCAGCTCCTGGCTGTAGGTGGTCTCGTCGATGAACTGGGCCTGGCTCTCATCGAAGGTCCCGCCCAGGGAAGGCGGGACGAAGGTGAAGAAGGAGTTATAGGCGATTGAGGTGGTGATCGGCCGGAAGTCGTAGGCGTCTCCGGTGTCGATCTCCTTGGTGTGGTTGTAGTCCGAGACCGACGTGAACGTCCCAAACCCCGGGTTGTAATCGAGCTTGAGGGCGGCATCGGTGATGTCGCGAGTGTCCGATCCCAAATTGTTGGTCTGGATCGGGCTGCTGATGTTGTTGGCGTTCGGCAGCGTCGTGAACGTGCTGAAGGGATTCGCTTCGTCGTCGCGCGGAATGATGTAGTAGTAGGCAGTGGTGTCGACGTGATCGCGGTAGAACCGCAGGTCCGCGCTCCATTGGTCGGAGGGCTGCCACAGCAGCCGCAACCGGCCGGAATAGTCCTTGTACGGATCGGCCTTGCGGTCGAGATAGGTGTTCTCCAGAAAGCCGTCGGTATTGTAGTAGCTGAGCGACGCACGGTACTTCAGAGTTCCGGCCGTATCGATCGGGCCGCTCAAGGCCAACTGCGCCTTCTCGGACACCCCGTTGCCGACACCGACCTTGCCTTCACCCTCAAAATGGTCGGAGGGATCCGCGGTATGGATGATGATCGCGCCGCCGATGGCGTTGCGGCCATAGAGCGCCCCCTGCGGTCCCTTGAGCACTTCGATCTGCTTGATGTCGAACATCTCCTGGTCGAACTCATAGGGATTGGGCTCGAGCACACCGTCGACCAGCACGGCGACCGAAGGCTCGCTGTTGCGCGCCTGCGAGATGCCGCGGACCGTGATGAAGGAGTTGCCGACGTTCTGCACCTCGACGATGGTCATGTTCGGGACCATGGCGACGAAGTCGCGGGGCGACTCGATGCCGGCTTCCTTGATCGCTTTCGCGGTGAACACGTCGATGGTTACCGGCACGTTCTGCAAAGATTCATCACGCTTGCGGGCCGTGACTACGATCTCAGTGAGTTCGCTGGTCTGGGCCGGTGCAGGCGCCGCGATGATCGCCGCGATCGCTGCCGTCACCGCAGCTGCCCATCTACCTCTTGAAGTACTCATATGACATCACTCCCCGTTTCAATCCTTATTGATCTAAGTGTCTACTGGTCCTTCTCGCTGCCCGCACCGGGCCATTGCTCGCCCCGTGCAATCGCCGCGCGTATCGAATCTCCGTGTTCGTTCAACAGCGGCGCCGCACGCACCGAACTGTCGCGAACGCCGCCGAATTGGACCGGCGGCCGCACCGACCGCGTTGCGCCGTGCGCAGGCGAGACCGGAACGATGAGCCCCAAATGCTCCACTTGCGGGTCGTGAACGACCTCGTCAATGGTGTTGATGGGCGCGTACGGAACGTCGTGCCGCCCCAGCCGTTCGACCCAATGCGCCAGATCGCGGCGCGAGAATCGCTGATCGAGCTCGGCATTCAGCGCGTCGTAGTTCTCGATTCGTGCCAGGCGCAGACGAAATCTCTCATCCGCGGCCAGCTCGGGCGCTTCGATCGCGGCCAACAGTCCATTCCAGAATTTATCGAGGGATGACAGGTGTATGGCGATGAGCCGGTTGTCTGCCGTGTGCAGGATGTAAGCCTGGGCGAGCCGCGGACGATCGCTCGACGTCGGCACGGTATCGAGCGCAAAGTAGGCGGCAAAGGGCTCGACGGCAAAATGCGCCATCGCCTCGAGCATCGACACCTCGACCAGCGCGCCTTCGCCGCTGCGGCCGCGCTGCACCAGCGCGCCCAGGACGCCGTACGCCGCGTAGATTCCGGTGATCGCATCCGCGAGGGCCGGGCCCAGGAAGCGCGGGCGGCTGGAGTCGACCACCACGCTCAAGAATCCGCTCAAGGCCTGGGCGACTGAATCGTAGCTGGGACGCTCCGCGTAAGGGCCGCTCGAGCCAAAGCCGCTAATCGACGCGTAGATCAGCCGCGGATTGATCGACTTCAGCCGATCGCTGCCGGCGCCGAGTCGCGCCGCGGTTCCCGGCCTGAAATTCTGGATGAACACGTCCGCTTCGCGCACCAGCGTGTCGAATACCAGGCGCTCCGCGGGTTCCTTCAGATCCAGGACGATGCTGCGCTTGTTGCGGTTGTAGGCCTGGAAATGGGGCGAGTAATGATCGCCGCGATAGTTGCGATACGGGTCGCCCTCGGGACTTTCGACCTTGATGACGTCGGCGCCGAGGTCGGCGAGCATCATGCCGGCACAGGGTCCCGTGATGAACGTGCCCTGCTCGACGACGCGGATGCCGTGCAACACGCCGCCCATCGCCAACGATTTGTGAGTGCTATTCACGGGCCGGCTCGAAGTTCGTCGGGGTTTCCCCGTCGTAGTCGATGGCAGCGGCGCCGGCGTGAGAGAGAACGAAGCCAATGGGGCGCACTTGCTCCTCCAGAAGGTGCGCGATGAGCCCCGCGGTTCGCGCCAGAATGGGCACGCCCTTGAGCGCGCCCAAGGGATAGCCCGCATCGAGGAGAACGGCCGGAATTGCGCCCGACACGTTCAGCTTGAGCGGCTTGCCGATCAGATCCGGCAACAGGCTCTCGACCAGGCGGGCAATCTCGATATGCCTCCCCTCTGAGCCGGCTTCCGCCGCCGTTGCAAACAGGCTGCCGACCCGTGGGTCGAGATCCTTGTGTTGTGGATGCCCATAGCCGGGAATGGGCCGCCGCGCGCCGCGATAGTCGACAATGACCGATTGCGCCGCCGGCGTGGGCGCGCTGCCCGCGGCGATCTTCGCTGCAATGGCGGCATAGAACTGGCCGGCCGCCTCGGACGAGCCCAGCACGACGGAGCCGCAGCCGAGGATGCCGGCGGCGACTGCGCCCTGCAGTGCTTCCGGCGCAGCTGCCAATGTCATCCGGCTCGCCTGTACGCTCGGAACGAGGCCGTGCTCGGCAATGGCGACCAACGTGGCATCCAGGACGCGGCGCTGCGCCGCCGTTGGCATGGCGCCGGTGAGCAGCAGCCAGAAATGGTCGGTGAAACTGATCCGGCCGATCAACTCCTGAGCAAGGTCATGGCCGCGCACCACGATGGTGGATGCGTTCGAGGCGGAGATCGCCGAACTGTGGTGCGCTTGCGAGCCGATCTTCATTTAATCCCCCGGGGCACGCCTATGATATTTCGGATACCGAAATGCGCTTCGTATAACGAATTATGCTGAACTGGAAGTCGCTGTCCGTCAAGTTCGGCAAGAAATCATTCCCAGTTTTCGCATATCGAAATACACTGAGGCCATGACCCGAACTAAAACAGTGCAGCGGCGGCGTGAGGCGATGGGCGGACTGGCCAAGGGGCTCAGTGTCATCCGCGCCTTTGCCCGAGACCGGCCTTCCTTGAGTTTGAGCAACATCGCGGCTGCCACCCAAATGCCGGCCGCCACCACCCGGCGCTGTCTGCTGACGCTGGAGGAACTCGGCTACGTCACTCGCAGCGGCCGGCAATTCGTGCTGCGCCCCAAAGTGCTCGAACTCGGGGCGGCGTATCTGGAGTCGATGAACATTGAGCTGCTCACCAAGACCCATTTGGAAGAGCTGGCGCGAACCACCGGCGATTCGGCCGCGCTCTGTGTGCTCGACGGCACGGAGATCGTCTATGTCGCACGCGCCTCGATACGTACCCTGGTGCGCTTGGAGGCGCATGTGGGCAGCCGTTTCCCCGCACATGCCACCTCCACCGGCCGAGTGCTGCTGGCGGGCTCGAGCGCTGATCATCTGCGCCAGTACTTCGACAAGGCGAATCTGGAAGCGCTCACGGATCGGACCGTGACCGATCCGGCCAAATTGCGGCGGCTCATCGAGGAGTGCCGCGTGTCGGGATATTCGGCGGTCGAGGATGAACTCGCGTACGGCGTGGTCGCTCTCGCGGTTCCGGTTTTCGATCAATCGGCCCGCGTGGTCGCCGCGCTTAATTCGTCGAGCCATTCACGGCGGATCAACAAGACGAAACTGGTGCGCGAACGCTTCGCGATGCTGCAGCAGGTGAGCCGCGAGATATCGGCGGACCTTGCCAGCGTTCCTGGATTGTCGCTCAGCGCCGATCCCTAGAACTTGAGGAGTTTCAAGCGTATGAGTCCGCATGCGGGACCGCCGGTTGCACCGTTCGCGCTGGCATTGCTGGCGGCGCTCAGCCTAGCGGCCTGCGGCCCGGGTCATTCAACGAGGCCCGCGGCGCGCGCCGACGCGGCGACGATCGGCTCAGCGCCGGGCACGACCAACGCAGACCCGTTGGCGGCCGCCTCGACCTGGGTGGCCGAGAAGAACTGGCCGCAAGCGCTGGCGGCGCTGCGATCGATCATCGATGACAAGACATTCAGCACTCTTCCCAGCGACGTTCAGTATCGAGCACTGTCCATCGCCGGCAAAGTAGCCAGCTATCACGGGCCAGCGGAGCTGGGCTACGAATACCTCGGCCGCACCGTTGCAATGCCCCAGGCAGATTATGGCGATTGGTCCGAGCGGCTGCAGGCGGCGGGCAGATTGGGCCACAAGGCCGACTGGATGAGCGCTCTGACGGTGCTGATGCAGCGGTGGCCCGAGCGCGCCGGGAATATCGACCCCGACTATATTCTTCAGTTCGTCATCGATCCGCACGACTTGCCCAGCAGCGCCGTGATGCCGCTGCTGCAAGCTCTTTACGACGCGCACTGGAAGCTGCAATGGAATATCGAGCCGAGCGCGACCTGGCGGGATCTGGCGCTGCTCCTCCTGGAAAAGGATCGAGTGCGCGAGGCGAATGAGGTCGCCACGCATATCACGGACTCCTACGTTCTCATTGCGATGCGTGCCGACCGGCGTTTCGATGCCATGGTCGCGGCCAATCCCGCGCAATTTGACATTGAGAGGGCGGCTCAGCGCGAGTTTCATGCACTTCAAGCGGCATCGGATGCGGCACCGCAATCACTGCAACTCAAATCTTGGGTGATCGAGTCACTGCTGCATCAACAACACTATGAAGCCGCGCTGGCCGCTGCGGATTCCATCCTGTCGGACATTCGCACCACCAACTACCCTGGAAAACTGTACGAAGATTTTGCCGAGACGCACTCCTGGTTTCTGGAGCTTCGATCCACGGCACTGCAACGCGTCGGGCGTTGGGATGAAAGCGTCGCGCAATTGGCTGCAGCGAGCCTTTTGTCGGAGAAATATGGCGGCAACATCGATCAGGTCATCAATCTCGGAGACCTATATTGCTCGCTCGACCGCCCCCACGATGCCCTATCAACCATCGCCAGCGTGTCGGCAGGCATGGGTCCGTTCGGAGCAATGCAACTCGAGAATGTGCGTCTGAACGCCGCCTCTCAATTGGGCGACGTCAAACAGGTGGAGCGCTCGCTGCGCTATCTGCGTGTACACCGCAGCGATGCGCCGGGCGCCTATGAGGATGCCCTGATCATCGTCAATCAAGCCGATCGGGCCGCGCGCGAATTGATTGCGGAATTGACCAATCCGGTTGAGCGGCAGAGCGCACTGCTCGGCGTCCAAGATTTTGCACTGACGCCGTCGACGCCGCGCGACCGAGCCAAGGATGCCCGGCGCCGCTCAGTCATTGCCAGAGCCGACGTGCAGGCGGAGATTTCGAAGGTAGGACGGATTGAGAGTTACCTCCTCGAGGAGGAGTAGGCGAGGGCGGCGGTTCTTTGCTACTTTTTCTCGGTTGCGGTGTTCTAGGTATATGAGTCCTTCAAGGAGTGCCCATGGCGCTGGCTGATGAACTGAGCAAACTGGCGGAATTGCGTGCCAACGGCGGCTTGACGGAAGAGGAGTTCAAGCGCGCGAAGGAGCGGCTGTTGAACCTGGAGCAAACACCGTCCAGCGATCCGCTCGCATCCGCCGTCAATCAATTTCGGCGCAGCCGCACCGACCGGTGGTTCGGCGGCGTGTGCGGCGGCATGGCGCGATCGACCGGAATGGAGGCCTGGGCATGGCGGCTGCTGTTTGCAGCACTGTTCATCTGTGCCGGGGTCGGCCTGCTGGTGTATGTGCTTCTGTGGATTTTCGTGCCAAGCGAGTAATTGGTCTCGTTCATTTGTTCGCCGGGAGCTTGACAGTCCGGCCACAATCTCTATCCTTCTCGACGGGCCATCCGCTCCCAACGGCGGACGCTCATCTGTAAGGATGGGAGTAGAACTTGACGCTAGACACACCGCCGCCGGGTATCCGCCCGGCTGATGCCCGATTTTCATCGGGACCGACCAAGAAACGTCCGGGATGGAGCCTCAAAGCCCTTGAGGGCGCTTTGCTCGGGCGCTCGCACCGCTCCAAGCCTGGAAAAGCCAAGCTTAAGGAGGCGATCGACCGCACCCGCGCGATATTGGGTGTACCCGAGGAATTCAAGATTGCGATCGTGCCCGCCTCCGATACCGGCGCCGTGGAAATGGCTCTGTGGTCGATGTTGGGGGCACGGCCGGTCGATATATTCGCCTGGGAAAGCTTCGGCGAAGAATGGGTCACCGACATCGTCGAGCAATTGAAGCTGCCCGACTGCCGCATTCATGTCGGCCGGCCCTATGGCGTGCTGCCGGATCTATCGCTGGCGCGCGCAACGGCGGACATCGTGTTTACGCAAAATGGCACGACGTCGGGCGCAAGGATCCCCCATTTCGATTGGATTCCGGCGGATCGGCAGGGCATCACCTTCAATGATGCAACCAGCGGCGCGTTCGCGCAGCCCATCGACTGGGCCCGGTGCGACGTGGTGACTTTTTCCTGGCAGAAGGTGCTGGGCGGGGAGGCCGCTCACGGCATGTTGATCCTGTCGCCCCGAGCCGTTGCGCGATTAGAAATGCACACGCCCGCCTGGCCGTTACCCAAGATTTTCCGCATGACCAAGAAGGGCAAACTCGATCAGGAACTGTTCGAGGGCGCCACCATCAACACGCCGTCATTGCTGGCGACCGAGGACTACCTCGACGCGCTCAAATGGGCGGAGGACATCGGCGGTCTTGCAGCCCTGCAGGCCCGCGCCGATGCCAACACCCAGGTGCTGTCGCAATGGGTGGCGCGCACTCCCTGGGTGGATTTCCTGGTGGCGGATGCGGCCATTCGCAGCAACACCAGCGTTTGTCTGAGAGTGGTGGATGAACGCGTGACGTCGCTGCCGGCAGCCGCACAGACGGAGTTTGCGAAAAATCTAGCGGCCATCCTGGAGAAGGAAGGCGTGGCGCTCGACGCGGCCTCCTATCGATCGGCACCGCCGGGGTTGCGCATCTGGTGCGGCGCCACGATCGAGCGTGGGGATGTGCAGTCCCTCACCCCATGGCTCGATTGGGCGTTTGAACGCTGCCTCGCATCACTCAAGATCGCCGCGTAAGGATGCCATGCCTAAAGTTCTCATTGCCGATGAGTTGAGCCCCAAAGCCCTGGAAATATTTCGCAGCCGCGGCGTGGAGGTCGATGTGCGCGTGGGCCTAAAAAAGCCCGAACTGATCAGCATCATCGGTGGCTACGAAGGCCTGGCCGTGCGCTCTGCGACCAAGGCTGACAAGGAGGTCATTGCGGCGGCGAAGAAACTCAAAGTGATCGGCCGTGCCGGTATCGGGGTCGACAACATCGACATTCCGTCGGCCACCGCGCGCGGCATCGTGGTGATGAACACGCCCTTCGGCAACTCGATCACGACCGCGGAACACGCCATTGCCTTGATGTTTGCCGCGGCCCGCCAGATCGCCGCGGCGGATGTGTCTACCCAGGCGGGAAAATGGGAAAAGAACCGCTTCATGGGGGTCGAACTCTATGCCAAGACCCTGGGGTTGATCGGCTGCGGCAACATCGGCGCGCTGGTCGCGGACCGGGCGTTGGCACTGCGCATGAAAGTGATCGCCTACGATCCCTTCCTGTCGCCGGAGCGCGCGGTCAAGCTCGGCGTGGAGAAGGTCGAACTGGAAGATTTGCTGCTGCGGGCCGATGTGATTTCGCTGCACACGCCGTTGACGGACAAGACTCGAAACATTCTGTCGGCGGAAGCGCTCGCCAGGACCAAAAAAGGCGTCATCATCGTGAACGCCGCCCGCGGCGGTCTGGTCGATGAGCGGGGCTTACGCGCGGCGCTCGACAGCGGACATGTCGCTGCCGCCGGCTTCGATGTTTTCGTCACGGAGCCTGCCAAGGAGAGCGTGCTGTTCGGGGCGCCGAATTTCGTCGCGACACCCCATCTCGGCGCCAGCACCAATGAGGCGCAGGAAAACGTCGCGCTGCAGGTGGCCGAGCAAATATCGGACTACCTGCTGTCGGGGGCGGTGACCAACGCACTCAACATGGCCTCCATCAGCGCGGAGGAGGCGTCGCGGCTGAGGCCCTTCATCGGGCTGATCGACAAGCTCGGCGCCTTTGCGGGTCAAATCGCCGACGACGGTCTCGAGGCGGTCGAGATCGAGTACGAAGGCGAGGTGGCGCACCTCAATACTCAACCCCTGACCGCCCTGGCATTGGCTTCCCTCATGAGACCGTTGATGCCCGACGTGAACATGGTGTCCGCACCCGCCGTGCTGAAGCAGAAGGGGACACCGCTGACCGAATCCAGGCGCGAAACATCCCCCATCTATGGATCTCTCATCCGCATCAAGGTGCTCACCGGCGGCCGCTGGCGCACGCTCGCCGGCGTGGTCAACGCGGGAACGGCGAAAATCGTCGAAGTGAAAGGCATGGCGCTCGAAGCCGATTTCCACCCGGTAATGCTGCTCATCAACAATATCGACAAACCCGGCTTCATCGGCGCCCTCGGCACTATGTTGGGAGAGGCCAGCATCAACATCGCCACATTCCATCTGGGCAGGCAGGCGGCGGAACAAGATGCCATCGCCATCGTGGGCGTGGATCAGATGGTGCCCGACGCCGTTCAGCAGAAACTGCGAGCCCTGCCTCACGTGAGGTATGTGAAAGTACTGACATTTTAGCGCCTTAGAATTTGTACACTCCTTGCAGGGCGAAGCCGGTCTGGCTGTCGGCGAACGGGTTGCTGCTCTCGTCCTCGGTAATGGTTCTGACGAAGGTGGCTTTGTCCGATT
>Ga0193726_1001379_pt1 | contig 19316 bp, 39 predicted proteins | sample H2c1metaG_FD_144928 | JGI IMG/M metagenome (GOLD analysis project Ga0193726, IMG submission 144928) | Soil microbial communities from a riparian zone of the East river system, Colorado, United States - H2c1 | ecosystem: Environmental > Terrestrial > Soil > Riparian zone | place: USA: East River... | reverse complement strand
GCCTTGTCCGTAAGATGGGGCTGGCGATTGCCCATAAAGACGCGCCCGCAAGTCGGGCAACGCTTCATTCAGCTTGCGCCATGCCCGCTCTTCATTGCGCTTCTGGCGGTGCGCCCGTTTCCAGTCACCGCCACCGGGGTATTTACCGCCTAGCGAATTATCGGGCACGGGTCGCGCTCCATATGATGAGTAACACGCCGCTGATCAGCAAAATGAACATTCCAGCCACCATTAACACGTTACTTAGGGTAAAATGATCCATCCTATGACAACTGCCTTGAACAATGTGGTTTTGGCGCTGGCGGGCAATAACGCAATGCCGACGATGACGATGGCCGCGCCGAACAAGGCGAGGGTTAACCAGTGATCCGATTGCGCCGCTATCCGCTCAAAGGCCGGGCGTTCAAGCGTAAACCACGGGCTATCGAATATTGTGCCCGTAGCCATGCGGCTAACCGAATGGCCCTTTGCTGGCGCTCACGGGCGCGACGGCGGCCGTGATCAGCGACGCGCCGCCCGCTGATAACGCTTGAATGACACTGGACGTTTGGGCGTTCTGACTGATCAGGATTGCCACCATGGCAAGCCCGATCAGTAGACCAAACGCCGTGATCAGGAAGGCTAAACCGCCGTTCATGACGTGGCCTCGGTTAGCCCTTGGCAGGCGTGAACGCTGGCGCTCGCGGTGGCGTTCCGGCAACGGCGGACGGGTCCACGGTGGCGACGGTTGAGGCTGCGGCCGCGAGGGTCGGATGCGCTGCGGCGCTATCGGCCAAGACTTGCCCAACTGGCGACGTTGGCGACGTGCTGGCGGGCGGCGTTACGGCCGCCTGCAACTGCGACGTAATTGCGTTGATGCTGGCGATTGCCGCCGTGGGGTCGGTTCCGCTGGCGATGATCGCGGCTTGTGCGTTGATATCATTTACAGCGGCGGTGACGGCCAATTGCAAAGCCGTAACGGCGTCGTCTAAAGCAGACATGATATGTTCCTCTAGTTTGTCTAGTCTGTGGCTCACACGTTCCGCGAAGATGCCTGCCACATAGTCAAGCGTCGTCGGGTCCAAACATATCACTATTCGCAATTCCATGCCAGTCTAACCTATTGCCAAGTCTGCGACGGATTATAAGCGAAAACTGAAATGCCGTGCGAGGGGCCTATGGGCGTCCACACGCCCGAGGCCCGACTACCAACGCCCGCCGCGCCTAAAGGGTCCGCGCTAATCGTTGAGCCGACTGGCGGTTGCGCGGTTGCCGCGCCGCCAAGCAACGAAACGATTATGTTTGTATGACTGGCGTGCTGATACATGATCAGCGCCACGGCGGCGACAAGGATCAGGGTGGTCCACATTGCGAATGTATAGTGATCAGGTTTAAACCACTTATTCACGTCGATGATCCCGTTCCGCTTGTTTCGCCGGTCGTAATTGGCGCGGGCGTTCCCCATGGTAGCACGCCGCTTACAATCGACGCAAAGGGGCTAGCGGCCGTCGCTGGCGGGGGTGTAGCGCTCGCGGCGGGCGTGGACGCCACGGCTGCGGGCTGGCCGCTGGCGGTCACTGTCTGGCCCACGGCGGCGGTAGTTGAAGCGGCGGGCGCGGACAGGTTGCTAAAGGCCGATGAAAATTGCGCCCAAAGCCCTTGTTGCTGTAGGACGAAAACGGCGAGGATCAGGCCCATGAACATTTTGGTGGCGCGCGGCATATTGAGAACGTTGCCGGCGACGGCGAGGAAAACCAGCGCGCCAATCCATAGCAAAAAAGAGCCTGATCCGGTCAGGTCTGAATTCAGTTGCGACGCGACTTGAGCCGTATTGCCCTTGACGACCGTCACGGCGAGCATGAGGCCGACAACTAACAGCGCCATCCCCATGCCGCCCATTTCAATGCCGCCCTTTCAACAGACGATGGATTAGGCCAGCTTCCTTTTTGCCGATCTTTTTCCCGTGACGGCCCGATGATTTAATGGCGTTGTTAACCGCCTCGCGGTTGTAAGTATGAATAACGTGCTTTGTCTTTTTAGCCATGACTAAAGTCTTCCGCTTAGAGCAAGAATAAGCACAATAATTAGAATAACGCCGAGAAGCCCTATCCCGCCATTGCCGAACCCGTAACCGTGTTGCCAGTAAGGAACATAAGTTCCGCCACCAAGGCCGCCGAACAACAGCAGAACAAGAAAGATGACGACGATAAGGCCGAGTAAACTCATGGCGTTTTCGCTGCTCCCACCGGCTTAATGATTGTCGTCACCATGCTTGATAGTGTCGAGAATAGGCTAGACAGCGACGTTGAGGTTGTCGCTTGTTTATTCAGGACTACGGCGACGATCGCCAGTCCGACAACCATGGCTAAAAGCAAGTCTACGGTTCGCATGTCAATTCCCCATGCCAACGTTAGCGCCCGTTGTCGGATTTGACGCGCCGCCCGCGCCAGTCGTGACGGCGGGAGGGGCTGCGGTGACGGTAAGTCCGGGCGTGACGGTTCCGCCTGCCACTGGCGCGGCGTTGCCGCCCGGAGGCGTATAGATGAAAAACTGTAGGTAAGTCGGTAATTCGCCCTTAGCCGTAATATAGACGACAAATGCGAACATGAGCGCACCGATAAGAAAACCGAACGTTCCTTCCTGCCCGCCACCTTGACCGAACGTCGCGTCGCCAACGCCCGCGCGAAGCGCGCCGCCGAGAGGTGTTGATTGCGGCTTGAACGCCATATCAGTTCAGCGTGCCCAAGTCCGGTTGTCCGGTCATGCCGCCCGGATTAGGCGGCGGATAGACCGGGCGGCCCTGACTGTAGCCGACGATCGCGGCCGGGTTGATCAGGGTTGGAATATTGCCCCATGCGTTGCCGCCCCAGCCCGCCGCGACCATGCCCGCATATTTGTTGCGGTTGGTCCACCAGTAAATCCCGGCGATGACGCCGAGGCCGATCAAAACAAATCTGAGGTTCATGGCACGGCCGCCAAAGTTATGTTGATAGGGTTGGCGCTAGAGCTGCGCGAGTTGAGGGCGATAAATATCACGGCGAGGGCAATCAGCACAATCGCCAGTAGGCCGAGGCCCGCCCGCTCAAACCATTGTCCTACGTTGCCAAAGATTGAATTCAGGAAGGTGTTAGCCGCATTGTTGGCGCTCGTCGTCGCGCCCGTGATCGCGTTCGACGCCGTGCCCGACGCGCTGGCGATAGCCTTCCCCAGCCCTTGCGTTAGGGTGTTAAAGCCGGTTGCGATTGCGGTTGGAACGCTCGCCGCCTGTGCGTCGCCGGGCGTGGTTGTCGTGTCGGTTGGCGCGGGTTGCGAGCCAAGGCCGGGCGTTGAGCCGGTTGCGCCAACCGATGACGGTCCGGTGACAGGGTTAACGCCCGCGCTCAACGTGCCGGTAATATCGCCGCTGCCCGTCGAAATAATGCCGCTTGTTCCGGCCGCTGGCGAACCGTCGAAAATGCCTGAATTATCTGTACTTAGGCCGCTGCCCTGCCCGCCGAAAGCGTTATATCCGGTTGTCCCGCTGCCGGTCAGTCCGGGCGCAAGCGCCGAGCCGCTATCGAACATTCCCGAATTCGGATCAAAACTATTCCCGTTCGGCGCAACCGTGTCGGGCGAGGCCGTGCCCTGATCGAGTTGATTGCCGATCACGGCCGAGGTGGTAATATCGTTAGTCGGATTTAAAGGCTTCTCAAAATTCGTTGTCAAAACGCTTTGCATGTCCGACATGCTGGCGTTTGGATCGTTGAGAACATTCAAGGTTGGATTGTAGCCGCCACCTTCAATTTCACTAATTGCAAAAGCGCCTTGCGACTGAACGCCAGACAGAGAAGCCGGAGCCGCTTGGCCTAGTGCGTCAACCATGCCAGCTTGACGGCTTGTCGTCGTGTCTTGAAACAAGCCTATTCCGCTTCCCGAGCCTATGCCCATGTTGGGCAAGCCGCTAAAATCCGAGCCTATCCCCTGCCCTTGAATACGGCCGCCATAGCCGCCGCTTTCCGCGCCCGCAACCGAGGCGATGGCTTGCCCGGCGTTTGGGTTGGCGAAAAGGCGCGTTCCGTTAATGTAGGAAGCGAGCGAATTAAGCGCTGGTATATTTGCCATTATGCGCCATCGCTTGCCGCCATGGCCGCCTCGGCAAATCGGCGATGCGAATTGACGCCTTTGTTATCTGTCTCGCGCGCCTGAATTGCGGCTGGTATGCCAACGCCGGTTTTGAACGCCGTGGCGACCGTGCCCACGGTCAGGCGTCCGTAATTATACATGAACGACAGACCAGCGCATTGCGCGCCCGTGCCCAGCGCCGTCCAACTATTGCCGCCGATCGTGTTGACGATATGAGCCTCAAAGACGGGCAGGCGAAGCCGCAGATTAGCCAAGGCGCGCGCCCGCGTGGTCGTCATGCCCTGAGTGACGGGCACGCCTTGCGGCCCTTCTGTGTCGCTTCCAAAGCCTAAGCGCCATGCGTTCACATCCCACTTGGCGACGCTAAGGTAGCCTTCAAAGAAGGCGATGAAATTCCCGGCGCGGATAGGGTCGGCAATCATTTAATGCACCGTCGAGGGGGCTTGTGTCGAAATGGCGTATTGCGTCGTTAATTTCGACTGTTCAAGCTGCAACGTGTCTTCGGCTTGCGCCGAGCCAAGTTGCAACGCTGCCGCGTTTTGCGCCAGCGCGACGGTTGTCGCCGCGCCCATATTCGTTGCGTCGATTTGCGCCGCCGTGGCGTTGTTCGATTTGATGGCGGCCAAGGCGTTGTCGGAAGTATGAATTCCGAGCGCTTGCGCGAGGCCCGCAATTGCGATCGAGGCGGTTGTGTTTTGACCGTTTATGGTCGTTGCGGCGTTCGCCTGCGTTGTCAGTTCCGTATCGTTGGAAGTCATCTGCGCAAGGCCCAGCGTCACCGCCGCGTTGTCTTGGTTTTGGGCAATGCCGATCGCGGCATTGGCTGCAACCACGTTAGGGTCTTGCGTCTCGGCATAGACGCCGCTAGCGGGCGCGGCGGCCGTGCCCGATCCGCGCATCAAATACCAGAGCAAAAGAACAAGCGCCAATATCGAGCCGCCAACCGCATATGGGTGGCGTTTGGCAAGTTCCCAAACGGCGTCGAAGTTCACGCTTTACCTCAATCCGGCGATTGCCGATTGCAGCGCGCCGCCAATCGCTTGCAACGGATTGGCGGGCGGCCCTGATTTTGGCGTTCCGCTCGTCGCCGGAACGGCCGAGCCATTCGCCAGCGCCGCAACCACGGCCGGGTCAGGCGTCACCGTAGTCCCGGCGCTCTTGGCAATCCAGTCAGTAATGGCGATGACTTGCGCCAACAGCGACGGGTCGCCTACCGCAGTTCCAATCCGGTTAACGCCCGCTCGCGCGAGACCGCCGACAGGTCCGGCCGAATTGAGAAAACCGCTAAGTTCGCCCAGGTATTTCTCGATTGCGTCGAGGCGCGCGATAATCGTTGGGTCCATATCTTTAACCTCCATTTGGTCCGTAAATCGCCGCCGACATAGCGTCGAGAGGGGCGGGCGTATAAAGCCCGGTCATGAGGAACGATCCGCCAGTAACCGGCATGCCCTGCCAGCGCATAGCAAAATTCGCGATGATCGGTTTGGTTAGCGACTTGAAAAACGTGGCCGGGTTGTCGCCGGGTCCGCGATTATCCATCGGCGCAAGCCACCGCGTGCCCCATGGGTGTTGCGGCGCGTCGCCAACGCCCCACGGCATGACAAATCCCCATGACGGTTGATAGCCGTTGCCCGTGGCGTCGGGCACGGTCTGTACCGTGATAACGGGGCTTTGCTGCGTCGAGGCCGCGCCGAGCGGATCGTCAGGCCCGCCGAACGGCGGCGCGGCCGACAGCCATGGCGCGCCCGGTTCCGGCGCGGCCGGTTGCCAATATGCGTAGTTGCCCTGATCCATTCTGCATCTTCACTGAAAGTTCGGCAGGCCCATGCTCATCTGCGGCAGGCCAAAGCCGCTCGCGTTCGGATAGCTCAGGTTCGGCTGCACCTGAACGCCCGTAACCGGAGAAATGGCCGTCGCCACGTTATTGCCGTAGCCGCTGGCGATTGCCTGAACAACTTGCGCCGTTGTCGCCTTCGGCGAAATCAGCAAGGCGATTATGGCGATTGCTGCGATCAGGCCCGCAATCGTGATCCCAGCCTCTAGCGTTTTCTCATACATGACGGCGACGCCTCAGTAGGTCGGGAGCATAGACAATCCGGGCAGGCTGCGCAGCCAGCCGGAGAAAACCATACCGATCAGGACGAACATAGCCAAAAATAACAGATGATAGATGCGCATGGGGTTTACCTCAAACGTTCGTCAACGCGCGAATGATCATATGCCACATGACAGATATGACCATTAGCAGACCAAAGAACAAAAACCAGCGATACGCCGACATTGACGGCGAAAAGGGTTGCTCCACAAAGTCCCGAATGTTGCCGAAAAGTCCCGCGCCCATGGGCTTACGATCCGATGCACAAATAGGTGAAACCAAGTTGCGCCGATGATTGCCCGGTCAGAAGCGCGGCGGTCGTCACGGTCTGGACGGCGATTGCCGCCGCGCTCGCGCCAAAGTCGGCAATCAGACAAACGGGGATATTTTGCCGCGGCGTCGCCACGCCTGCCGAATTAGTCCACGTAATTGTGCAGTTAATGGTAGTCGCGCCTTGAACGACAGTTCCATAAACTGAATTGCCGACAACGGTCGAACCCGCGCCGCACGCCGAAATGATCGGATTGCCGCCGAACGCACCGAACGGCGCGGTCGGATTGCCGCCCGGATTGGAAACGCCCGCGCCGGTTTGCGTCATGGCGGCGCTGGCGCTCATGAGAAGGGCAAGGGAGGCGTATAAAATCGGCCGCATGCGCTCTACCTCAAATCGTGGGCGAGCCGATCGGCGGCCCGCCCCAGCCTTGCCAGCGTCACGACTGGAAGATTGATCCCGCTTGGTTCATGACGCCTTGTAGCGCAAGACTTTCATAGCCGATCAGCAATTGCGACGTTCCGCCCGTCACCGCCGACGGATTGAACAAGATTTGCATGTTGCCATATTGCAGGGTGTTGATCGGTTTTGCCCGCGTGTCGATGTAATACGTACCGGCGGCAAAATCATCGTTGATCTTGGTGCGGGTCAACAGCGACAGCAAAAACGGGTCGATTTTGAACAGATTTGTGAAGTTCGCCGATTGCATGGCGATATAATTTACGTCTGTTCCGAGGTTCAACACGCCCGCATTGTCGTAAATAATGAACGTGGATAGGAAGTTGCGCCAGTTGGCGTATGGCAACGCCTGATCCGCGCCCGCCGCAAGGCCAACTGAATTGGTGTTATTGAGCAAATAGACATATTCAAGATCGAGCGGCGGGAGAATAACGGTTCCGGTTTGCGGATTGACGGGCAATTGATCGAGACAGTTTTGGTAAACTGTCACAGTCATGGTGTTAATTTTGCCCAACACGCCCGATGACGATTGATAAACCGCCTGCGTTGCATCGGTGCCCGTCGCCACGAAAAAATTAGGGTTGACGGTCATCTGCAGGTTCATGGTGGCGTTGAGCACGTTGGCCCAAATGGCGCCCGACAGGTCCGTGTCGGAATAGGCGACCGGAACCTCATAAAACCAGCGGATATTTTGCGCCGTGGTGACGGGCGAAGGCGTCGTATTAAGCGCCCAGTTCGCGCCGATGCCGGACGGGTCCGAATTCGTGAACGCCGCGCCAAACGCCAGTTGCCGGCGCACGGTCGCCAAATAATGCAGATGCCAGCCCGAGGTGGAAACGCGGGTCTGATTGTTCAAATCGGTCAGGATGACTTGCGAGAGAATATTCGCGCCCGCCAGCGCCGTCTTGGTTTGCGTTTCCGCGCCCGACTGTTGAACGTTGGCGGTAATTTCGATGAAAAACCGCTTGATAAGGCCAACGTTGCGAACGGGCACGTTGATAACGAAACCTTGCCCGGCGACGTAAGTCGTCACGGTTGTGGTAAAAATCTGCTGGATCAGGTCGACCGCCGAGCCGACGATAAGCTGGCGCGCCGCCATGTTCGCCTGACGCGCTTGCATGGCCGCCTGCTGCGTCTGGCCGCCCGCTGGCGCGGCCGTAGCATAGCGCTGGAAAGTCGCCAGCAGTTCGGCCCGTCCGATAGGGTCTTTGATGCTGCGGCGGAGATGACGACTAAGCAAGACAGGGCGCATGGGTCAGGTTCCTTGTGGCGCGATGCGGATTGACGGCGTTAATACACCCAAATTTTGATAAATTGTGAAGAGGGCGTAGGTCGAAAGTAGCAGGATCAAAAATATGATGATCCAGTTGGCCGGGTGCGAAAGAACGTCGAGGTTGAGCCAATCATTCATGGGACGTTCAACCGGTCGCCGATGCGGGCGCTGATCCCATGCTGCGGCCGGTCAGCGATTGATACGCCTTGGCGACGCCGACTAGCAGGCCGTAGCCGAGAAGGCCGCACAGCGTGACGGTGATCACGTTCGCAGGCGTAAGGGTCAATAGCGTTCGTTCCATGATCCCTCAAAGCAACGTCTGGCGCGGCGTTAATCGCCGGTCGAAAGTCGCCAATATCTGCGCCATATCCGGAACCGGGTCAAGCATGCAGGAAAAGTCCGCGCCCACGTCATACCAGCGCGAATTGTATTTCTTAAGACGTTGTGAAGTATCGGCCCAAATGCCGTCTTTTGGCGTAAATTTTTCTACCGTCTCGCGGTCGCGCTCGTCATGTAAATGAAAGCATTGATAGAAATCGCTTTCCGAAATGGTGAAGCGCGGTAGCCTAACCGGACGTTGCGACAAAGTATAAATAGGTATTTGCCGACTACGGCCCGTTGTCAAAAGCGTGGCGAAAGCTTTTTTGTCAGGTAACAAATACCCCTCGTCAATAAACAAACCTATTTCGGCTTGTTTCCATACACTCCACAACCACGCTTCCATTTCGTCAACTTGACTGACAAGGGGCTGCATATGGTAAATGCCCGGCGCGCTTGGCAAGTCATCATTGATCGTCAACGGTTTTGCGCGCGTGATCTTGTCAAATAATTTTTCGCCTTTGTAATTGATGATAATAAACGGCTGGCGGTGAAAATCGGCCATCGATAGGAGCCACGCGCCCGCCACCGTCTTGCCTGATCCGGTGCGCCCGTTGATCGTCACGCGATCGTTAAGCGATGGCAGGCGAAAAGCGCGGGCGTCGGCGAGTTCGGCGGGCGCGCGCCCCAGCCGGTCAGCTATGGCTTGGATTGACACTTCCCGCCGCGTCTTCCGTTCGCTTGTCACCGAGGTTGGTTTGCGCCGTAATTGACGCAATTTGCGCGTTTTTATCGCGCGGGTTTTCGATTGCGACGCGCGCCGACAAGTCCGCGATCGAGGCGACAAGGTGAGTATTTTGCCCGTTGACAAGATTATGCGTCGCCGCCGACAGCGCCGCCACCTTGGCTAGTTGCCGGTTGTTCAGGTAGCCGATTAGCGCCGTCACCGCCACCATGACGGGCGTGATTAAGGCTGCGGCTGCGGTCAGCCACTCAGGGGTCAGCACCATACAAGCCCGTTGTCAAACATGAGTATGCGCCCGATGACAAGCGCATGAGGATCGTCCGAACCGTTGCGGGTCAACGCCCAAGCGCGGGCGCAATTGCCGAAATATTGCGTCAATTGCCCGTTCCTTCAGGCATGAACCGGCGCAAGTCGAATTTCGCCGGCGCGGTCGGAACTTCATCGGGAGAATTGAGCGGCGGGGCGGCGTGAAAGTTCGGTTGCCCGTTAGCCAGTTGCGGGCGTGGCCCGGCTGGCGGCGTAGGCGGCCCGCCCACGGCCGGTTGCTGCATCACTGGCGCGGCTTGCGGCGCGACCGGCGAGGCCGCTGGCGCGGGTCCGCTAGGCGCTGGCGGGGTTGATTGTGGCGCGCCGCCAACTGGAGCGGGAGGCGGCGCGCCGCCCGGTGGCGGACGACGCATCTGTAAGACGGTCGCGGCCGGGCGTCCCTCTTGTGCTTTGCGTACACGATAGGCCGCAATCCGCATGCCATAAACGCCCGCCAGCACGGTAGCAAGTTCAACATGATCCTTGGTTTTTTGCGCGATCTTGGGGATTTTATACCAGCGCGCGACGTTGGCGTAGGCGGCCGCAAGATCGGCCGCCTCTTGTTCGTCAAGTTCAAATTCGGGCGCGCTTGTCAGGCGCGCGAGGCCCTTGTGAATGGCGTAGAGAAGGCCCTCGGTTCGCTTAACCTCGTCCGGGTCTACACGAGCCGAAGCCCGCCCGCCGTCCGCTTCTCGCGGCCGGTCGCGCCTGCCTTCGCTTTCGGGTCCGGGGATTGCGGCGGACGGTCCAACAAATGCCGCAGGATTGACGACGCTTCCGGATCGTTCACCATCGCCTTTAGGTCGCTTAGAGTGTAGTCTTTTTGCGATCCCGGCCACCCCTGCGATCCGCTGCTCATGCTGCGCCCGCCGCTCGGCGCTCCACTTGTAGCCTTTTTGGAACGCCATTTGATAAACCTCTCCAATTTCGTCGCGTCATCATCGCCAATGCTGGCGAAATCCGCCAATTCTTCGGCCGTGAAATCGTCGTCGTCGCCGGGCATGTTTACTGTTTCCTTTCCGTCCTATCAAGATAGCTAAACCCGTCTTCATGGGTCAGATAGTGCGCCGGTTTTGGCGCGTCGCGCATTGGCTGCGCGAGAAGGCCCGGCGCGGCCCAGCCGAGTAGTCCGTCATCGGGCAGGATTAAGTCACCGTTCACGGCGTTGGCGAATTCGCGCCGCAGCGAAAACAGCGATTGTTCAAGCCGCAAGTTCGACTGCTCAAGACGCGCGACAGTCAGCGACATTTCTTGCATGTTGCGGGCGAACGTCTGCAACATGGCGTAAGCTTCGCCCGCCTGCGTTTTCAGTTCGTCCGGGTTTAGGCCGAGGCCCTTGATGATCGCATTAACCATCATTTCAGAACCGTTCATGCGCGTTGCTCCACTCAGGAATTCTCACGCCAACCGTGAGAGAAAATTGATTGCATAACGAGCGGGTTAGGCCCGATCGCGGGCGCGTAGCCGCTCACGTTGGATTGATTGAAGGCCGAAATTAACGCCATGTTGGCGACGCTCGCGTTCGTGATCGCGTGCGAGCTAACGCCCGAGGTTAGGCCCGCCGAGCCTGCCCAGCCGCTCGCGCCAAGGCCGAAAGCGTCCACGGCGGGCGTCTGAGCGCCACCGCCGAGACCGCCCGCGTTCGGCTGGATATTGAGATAGGAGCCACCGCCGCTGATCGGCTTGACGCCGCTCTGCGACGGAATAACTGCGGTTGGGGCGGCCATCGTCATGACGCTATCCTATCACGAAACGCCGCTTATGCCAGCGTTCATAGTGAACAAGGCGGGCGTTACGTTCGTCATCGTCGTCAATAACAGTTGACCGATGCCAAGCGCCGCCGCAGGGATTAGTAAAGGTTTAGAATTAAAATCCCATGTCAAGGTTTTGTTGATGAAATTTGCACCGACAACAGAATTAAACCTGAATTCAAAACCGAATGTATTGACGGCCGACGCAATTTTAATTCCGTCCGTCTGGAATTGTCCTTTGATGACGGTGGGAGCCGCAGCCGCCGCGACATAATCAATAAGCGTAATATCCAAGCGAGACAGATAAATGTCGTTCTGGTACTGGCACGGAAAGACAAAACTATCCGCCAGACTTGCGAAAGTTATGGTTCCGCTGGCTAGGACGTTATCAACAATCGGCAAGACTAAGTTTTCCTCGCTTTCGTCTTGCGGGAAGTTGAAAAATATCGCCGTCAAGACCATCGGCGGCGCGGCCGTAGGCAGAATGAGCGGCGTGCTGGCGTAGGCTTGGAACGCCAATTGCCCGGTGTAGAGCGCCGTCACTTTTCGTGTCAACGGCGGAACAAGGATGGTCTGCCCGGTGTCGGCGACAACTAGCGTTAGCGGATTGTAATTGCCCGTATTGTCAATCAACACGCTTTGCAGTCCCGACATGCCCGAATTCGTAAAGTCGTATGACACGGTCGCCGCGCCGCCGATGGTTGCGTTCGGCGGGTTTGTCACGTTTGACGGCTGCATAATGATCGGCTGCGGCGTGCTGGCGCGCGGCCCTTCAGGGTAGGCGCGGCCGAAAAAGATAGGGATTGTATAGGTTATTGCCATTTTATTCGCCTTTTCCGTAGTTGGAGCCTAGTCCGAAAGTTGGAAAAAATCCTTATTACCAAAACAAAATGTGGGGATAGGCGACGCTAGCGCGGGCGCTGGCATGGGGAAAAAGTCGCCGGGGTCATTCTAACTTGGTTACTGGCGGCCATTCCCTGCCCTTCCCTGCCCGTTTAAACGCCTATAGGTAATAGCCGGTGATGTACGCCGAAACGTTCGTGTTGCCCGCCCCGAGAGATGGAATTGTCAGCACGGACGAAAGGCCGGGCATGATCGGCAGGGCAGGAAAGAAATTGTCGCCAGCGTTGCTTCCCGCAACGCCCGCGCCGAGCGGCGCGCCGACCGTGAAATGCATGGTCTGCGCAACGCCGCCGTTGCTAATGTTCGTCAAGGTGGCGTCAACTACGGCCGCCGCTGTCGCGCCGCCCGGAATAATATTGACGGCCGTTATGTACGCCGTCCGCCCGGCGAGCGCCGGAACGGTCAGGGTCAGGATGGCCGCTGCCGCCGTCGCCGACAGAACGAACGGCGTGCCCAGCGCCGCGCCTTGCGCTGGCGCGGTCAAGAACGTGCTGTCTGGCGCAATGTTGAGCCACAAGAGATTGACGATGGCCGCCGCGCCGCCCGCGTTGGCAATCGAAAAGTCCAGGTTGTCGTATGGCAGCAGTTTGATAAAACCTTGCACGCCCGCCGCGATGACAAGCCGCTGGCCGGTGCCCGCCATGACGATGACGGTTGGCGTCGGCGATTGCGTGTTGTCTACCCACAGCATCGAGAGAGTGCCCATGCCTATGTCGGCAAGGCTGGCCTTGAACGTCTGCGGCGTGACGCCGAAGGTGTAGGTTTGCGGGAACGCTCGCGCGGCGTTGTTCTGGTTTATGTCGCGATCGTTGAAAAAACCGATGGCGGGTTGCTGCGGCATGTCAATAACCTTTGTGCGATTGCGCCAGCTTCCACGATAGAAAACGCGGCGAGGTGTACGCCCTCAATTTCAAGCGAATGTGTGGCTTGCCCGGACGCAAGATCACTGTGCGCCGCCCAGCACGCCGCCCGCCACCGCGCCGCTAATCGCGCCAAGGTAGCCGCCGCTCGCCGCGCCGGTGATCGCGCCGGTCAGCGCGCCGCCCGCCGAACCGGCGAATTGCGCCACGCTGCAAGCGTTGAGAAGTCCGAGAAGTCCGAGAAGTCCGAGAACGCGCATTATCTAAATCCCGCGTCAATTATTTCATCGTCCGTCCAAGCGTCCGAGGCAAAACCAAATTGATAGTTAAGCCATTCCGGTTCGCTTGGCGCGCTCAACACTATATCGCCCGTTTTCAAATCGTTCAAGACGCCGTTAAATCCCATGATGATCGGCATGGTCTGGACAAGATGACTTTTGCGCCCCTTGGCCTGTGACGGGCTAGCCTTCAAATCGCGTTTGTTGCCCGTATTCCATAGGTCCAGAGTTCGCTTGGCGTCGAACCACATACCCGCCCGCGTCCACGCTTCACGCGACACAATCGACGCCCCCAGCGTCATGTAAGAATGATAGTCGAATTCGTATTTGCGAACGCCTTGCGCCCATAGCTGCGGCACTTCCTCTAAAAGCACGTCCTGAACCTTGCGCCCTTCAGCGAGGTTCGACGGCTTGAAGCCGCGCGTCTTGCTCTTGTAAATTATCGCGCCTGTCTTTTTGTCAATGCCCGACACGACATAGACGCCCGACTGGACAAACACGCCGCCGACCGGAATTTCTTCCGCTTCCCACGCGCCTAGCGTCTTGACCTTGGCGTAGGCGAGCGGCAACGGTCGCGTTGAGACAATGCCATCGGTCGCGAATGACACGATCGCTTCCGGATCAGTCAGCGCCGCTTCCAACAGCGTGCGCCGGGTCCAAGCCGTCATGGCCGCCGCATGGCTTGGCGAACAAGTATCGGGCGGATCGCCGCGCCCGCCGACCGATTGCGCCATCTTGCCATAAACTGAGTTGATCCCCAGCTTGATGACTTTTTCGCGAATGTCTTTTGGATCGTCGGCGATGATCGCGAGCCGCAACGCGAACATTTCCGCCATGAACGCGAACGGCGACGGCGCGCCCGGATCAGCCGGCACGAACTCACACATGCGAACAAGTTCAATCCGCCCGCGCGGAAATTTCTTGGCCCACGCGAACGCGCCTAAAACATCGTCGCGCATGTAATAGCCGTTCACTTCGCGCGGATATTGAATTGAACCATCCTTGCAACGATAGGGCAGGGGATAGATGATTGCATGCTCGTCAAAATCATGCGTTTTGACGTGGATCATAGACAGGATGTTGGCCTTGCGCACGTCCGCCCGCGTCGGCCGATCAATCCAGCGCCAGCGCCCGCCTTGCATCGAAGGCGTCTGTGTCGCGCCATAGGGATAGGCGCTCGACACGTCCGAGCCGTACAGCCGCTTTTTTGTTCGGCCCGATTTGAGCAATTCAATCCGGCCGCCGAAGAACGCATGATGCGCCCATATTTGTTCGTCGCGCAGGTCCATACTCTTTAACGGGCGCAATTCGCCAATCCGCAGATGCGATTTAATCTCATGCTTGCGGATCAGCGCCGAGCCGATCGAACCCGCGCCGACCCATGACTTGAGGCGAATTTCGGCTGCCAGCATACCTTGGCGCATGATCGTCATGGCCTTGGAAAGCGCCCTTAGTTCCTCGGCCGTATAGGTTTTGATCATTTCGATTTGATCAATCTTGAACGTTCCGCGCTCGCGCTTGCCCGCTTCGATGATCGCGAACGCTTCCGGCGACGCAGCGCCCGGAACCTCTTTAATGGCCTTCAAAAAAGATGATTGAAAAAAGCCGAATTGATCTTGAATTCTAATGGTCGAACCGGGCACTGTGACAGGATATTTTGACAAATCGCCATTCGGATAGGTAATGCGCGAAATCATCAAATACTTGTGCTTTAGGTAATTGAAAGCGTAATTTTTCCAGAATACGCGCCGGAAACGATTGGCGCGCAGCTTGTTCAATTCCAGTTGCGCAGGATCGTCCGCCCACGGATAGCCTTTCGACACGTCGAACGCTTTTTCAAACGGCATGTCGGCGAAAATCTGATTGGCGTCGTAGCCAAACGAATAGGAAATATAGATCGCGTCGCCGCACGCTTTTTTCAGGGTCAGCAACCACTCAATAATTTCAACGCTTGACAACGGACGGCCGGTGAACAGCCAAGTCGGCTCGCGCCACTCGCGCCCGCTCGCGCCCCATAGGAACGTCTTGTGCGGCTGGAAACGACGCGCGCCGTCCGCGTCCATAAAAGCTTCGCCCGCGTCGCCGCCTTCGCTGTCAATGGCGATAAATTGGCGCTCGTCAACGTCTGTTTTTAACTTGGCGTTGGCCGCCGTTCGTCGCCGACTGCCCTTTTTCGATCGTTCGCGATCGTATGCTTTTTGCTGCTCGCGCCGTCCGGCGTTGAATTCCTTAAAGTAGGCGCGCCGATCTGGTTTAGTCACCATCATCAGGGTCCGAGCCAAGCGCCGCCATCATCGCCGGGCGGCCATAGCGTCCAAACATTTCATTAATGTCTAATTGTTCCTGATCCGACAGACGATGCCAGCCGACTTCATTGCGCTTGACGATCAGGCGCAAATCTTTCGGATTGAAAATCACGTCATCGTCAACACGCTTGACAGCGCCGCGAACAGCCGCAGCCTCGCGATTATATTTCGCTGTCTCGCGCGCCCGTTGTGAACTGTAGCGTGCCTGCCCACTTAGCAACGCCTTGGTGTAACGTTCGCGCGTGGTTCCGGTTTTCGCTTGCGCCGCCTGCCGATCGGAAAAAGTAGGCGTTGACCGCGTGACGCGCCCGCGCGGTATGGAAGCGTCAACGCGACGCTTCGATGTTGCGCTGTAGCCCGGCTCGCCTTTGACAAGGCGTCTAGTATGGGAGGGTATGCGGCTTTGCGCCATTCGCCTCTTTCAATCGCATCTGCCAAGACGCGAAGGCGGGAAGCTACAATCAAAAACGCCCAGCCGCAAGGGCCGGGCGTTTAAGGGCAGATGGTCGAAAGCAGGGCGCAAGCCGTGGGAGGATTGCCCGCCTTATATACGGTTAGAAAGGTATTTCGTCAAGCGACTGCGGCTTAGGCGCGAATTTATACAACGCGACGTTTTCGCCCGTGTCTTCATCCTTGCCAGTCCAGACCACTCTTTCAAGACTTTCGTCGCCGATTGACCGATCACGGCGCGTAACCGGAATGATCCGGCCGGAGAACATATCCGGGCGCGGCCCAGCGACACGAACAAGCCAACCGCCCTTGCGCTTGTCAGCGGCGTAGGTTGCGACATGACCACCGCCTGAACGTGCGGGCGTGGCGATTGTCGGGCGTGGTACAGGATTGACCATTTCGGGCGGTTCCAATCCGGTTTGTTCAGGCAATTGCTCGTCTCGTTTCGTCTCTGCTTTAAAACGGTTAACCATGCTCCAACTCCATTTAAGGCAAAATTGCCACATTGCGCTTTCGCACGCAAGGTGCTATATATGATTGTGGCGGGTTTTGTCAATGCCGCCTTAATGGAGCTATAAACATGATGATTTGTCCTAAGTGCAAAACCAAATTCGAGGTTACGGGTTGGACGCAAGACTATCCCGGTCATTGTTCGCATGAAGATATAAACTGCCCGAAATGTAAATTTAGGGTGACAACGGCGCGTAATGACTGGGGCATGTTCACAACTTACGAAATTGAAACCGACGAAAGGCCGATCAAAAAATGATCGCCCACATCGCCTGAATGGAGTGAATGACATGTCTCATACTTGCCACTGGCCCAAATGCCCGCGCGAGGTTCCGCCGAAAATGTGGGGCTGCCGCGATCACTGGTTCGCATTGCCTAAACACTTGCGCGATGAAATCTGGCGCACCTATCGGCCCGGACAGGAAAACGACAAGCAGCCGTCGCCTGAGTACCTTGCAGCCGCGCACATGGTGCAAGATTGGATTGCGGCGCGATGACGCCGCTTAACTGGTTCCGCGCCTACGCGGCATGTCTGGCGGCCATGATCGAAAACCTTGAGGCCGCCCGCCTCATGATGACGGACGCCGCCAAGGAAGCGCCCGACGCAATGTCGTTAGCCATGCTCAACGTCCACATCCATCGAACCACGCGACACGTCGCCGCGATGCAATCCGATCTGCTCCACGTTCAGGCCGAAGCGCGCATGCTCGCGCCGATGACCGAAAAGGATGTACTGCAATGAAAACCGAACCAAAAACCAAGGCGTTCATGCAATCCACGATTGACAAATTGTGGGCGGATTTGAAGGCGGCCGAAAAAGCCCGCCTTGCATCTGACAACGCCGCAGCTACGGCAAAATCCGACTTGGCGCAAATCCGCGAATTACTGAAGATGACGCGAACGCCTATTCAACGCATGTATGAAATCATTCTGGACGCTGATCCGGCCGTGAATGTTTTCTCGCCCGCGTTCGGTCGCACCCATGATCTAGCGGCGCAAGCCCGCACGCTAGGCGCGGAACGTCAAGGCGACCATTACATCGCAACCGGCGACACATGGAAAACCGCCCGCCCTAATCTTGGTGAATGTCCGCATACCGGCCGTTTGTGTGAGCAAAAATGTGATCGCACAAAGGCCAGCTCGCCCTGCCAAGGCGCGTTTCCTAATCCGACGCACCGTCTATGCGCGATCGGCGGTTATTGCCCCTTGAAACCGCCATGCGCGCTTGGCGTGATATGCGCCAGAATAGACAACGCCACACATTCCCAAGCCGCCACCGATCTCAGCCGGGCACACGACGCCAAGACAATGATTGACCTAAACCGAGGGGGCGAAGACTAAACGCAAGCCCACGCCCGCCGCTTGCGGCGGGCGTGACCGTGCGATTAGCCGCGCGAAATGGAGCAACGAACATGCGAGACACAGTGAGAAAAACCAAGGTTAATCCGACGCGAGCGCAACAAGCGATGATCATTGATCTTGTGCGCCAGCATTGCCGCTTGAACGAAAACGGTTGCGCCGTCTATAATCACCCATGGAATGATGACGCCATAGCGCGCGCCGTTGGCGACGAAATTAACGAAACCCACGTCGCAAAATGGCGCGTTGATCTAATCGGCCCGCTCGTCAAGTCGGTTGGAATGGCGATACTGGAAAACGCCTTGAAAGTTCGCTTGGACGCGCTTGAACGTCTTGAAACCGAACTCGCGCTAAACGTTGACGCCTTACTGCAATGGGCGACACGCCAAGACAGTTCCTTTACTTCTGACTGGTTATCTCACCACATAAACACAACCGATGAGGCCGGAAAATGAGCGCGCTCAACGAAGGCGTCCTGATCGCGCAATCCGGCCGCACCGCCGTCCGATGGATATTCATTGCGTTCATGTGGGGCTGGTTTGTCGGTATCGCCTCAATGGGCTTTATCTTGACGCGCGACGCGCCGCATGCGACGTTTTGTTCGCGGTCAATCCTGACCGTGTTAGAAGCTCCTCGGCTCCTAGCGCAGATCGACACTCAGTGACTTCACAAGGCCGCCTGAAAAGGGCGGCCCTTTTTTATGGAGCTAACGCCATGCTTAAATCAATCGCCGTCCACACCGTATTTCTGATCGTTTGTGCGCTTCCTATTCCGGTTCGCGCGCAATATCTGCCCGGATCGTCATCGCCAAATGGCAAACCTTTCACCGTCATATGTTTTGACGGTTCATGGGCGCAATCATTCGCACAATGTGAGCGCTGGCAGGCCGTCGCCAAAACGCTAGAACTGCCGGTGTATCGTCATCTATGGTCGTCTCATGCCGATGAAAGCGTAACAAATGACTAGCGCCACGGAACGCGATTTGCGCGAACAAGCCTATTACCGCGCCCGTCACCGCCCGACGATTGTATGTCTAATCTGCCAGCGCGGCCCGCGTGACGGGGTTGCCCTTCGCGCTGCCCCAGCGCCTTGGCGTGTTTGCAAAGGCGGCCATGGGCGTTCTGAGCGTCGCCTAGCGTTCATGAACTATTTCAACCGGAGCAAGACAAATGTACATAATCCGCAAATTTGAGGAAGCACGCGCGGCGTTTCATGTCATTCTTTCGGCCATGACGTTCGCCGCCATCGCGCCGCTGATCATGCCCAACTCACGCCATATGCGCGAACAACAGCGCCGAGCGGCCAAGCTGGCGGCGGTTTGCTACACCATT
>Ga0193726_1001378_pt1 | contig 19351 bp, 22 predicted proteins | sample H2c1metaG_FD_144928 | JGI IMG/M metagenome (GOLD analysis project Ga0193726, IMG submission 144928) | Soil microbial communities from a riparian zone of the East river system, Colorado, United States - H2c1 | ecosystem: Environmental > Terrestrial > Soil > Riparian zone | place: USA: East River... | reverse complement strand
TCAAGAAGCGATGGATGCGCCCGTTGCCATCTTCGAATGGATGCACGAAGACAAAACCGAATCCTGTGAGAACGGCCGTACATACCGCATCCACTCGATCCTTTTCGACACGAGCCACCATGCGCATCCATCCGTCCATGAGGGAACCCACGTCTCCCGGTTTCGGGCAGACGAAGTGAACCAATTCCACATAGTTAGGTCCCGTCTCCGAAACGTAGTTCTGCCCGGTACGCCAATCCTTCTGCGCGTAGCGAGCGTCCACGATCGCATTTTGCAGTTCCACAAACGCAGCCTTGCTCGAAGTATCGAATTCCGGAGCGCGGGTCAGAGCTCGCACAAACCGTTCGGTCCGTTCTGAACTCGGTTTCTCTCCTTCGATTGCGAACGAGGATTTCGTTTCTTTCGTGAACAGATAGTGAACCGCTCTTCTTAAGACGATCGGGTCGCAATCCTCAACAATCTTCTTCGCTTCGGCCTCCAAGCCTCGCGCCATCGCAGCCTCGAGAGCTTCGGTGCGCCGTATGGTCGGGCAGTAGTCCCGATCTCCCAGGAGGTTATCGATCACTCGCTGCCGTCGGATTCGCGTCCCCGTCGTCGTTACATGCAATGCCGGGTCTAACAAGAGGATGTTATTCGTCGGAGGCACATCCGGCACATCAAGAATGTTCCCGGTCAAGAGTTCGTACAAATACCAAGCCCGACGCACATATTTCCCGATGTATTCCGAACGCACCCACTTCTCCACGTTTTCTCGCGGGATCTTCTGGAACGCCGCAGCGATCACCCCGACGTCCACCGGTTCGTAGCGCATTGCGAACCGAAGCTGTCCGAGCAGGTCCGTTGGTGCATAAGACAACGGATATTGTTCAAGAATCGAATCACCCGAGATTTTGGTTCGCCGGGCCCCCCGAACCGCCTCGGAGCGGACTGTCGGTGCGGGTACCCTTAATCCCAGGTCTTCGACCAGCCTCGATAAGCCAATTAGACCGGCTTCCTTGTTCATTTTAAATCCAAAACCACTAAAAATTATTCCGTATCACTAAGAAACGACATTTCTTGAGTAAATCGACTAAGCTATTATACTACAAAATTCACTAAATATCATCCAAAAACACTAAAAACGATCTGCAGATCAACAATACCACTAAACTCCTTTGTTTGGCACCCGAAAACCGCTTGTGGTCCTAGACCGGTCGAACGCGCGTGCGGAGCCAGCCTGCAACGCCACCCCCGAGGGCATTCGGGAGGGATATGACAACAGCGCTGGTGAAAAACGCTGTCAAGCTTTCGAACCCAGGAAAGCAAAGCATCCAAATGCGGCTGTCAACGATTGGCAGCAACAGGCCAATCGCGACACCTATTGAAATGCTTGCGGCGGTCGCGTGAATCCGCAATGTCAGTATCCATAGAATCACAGTTCCGAGGAAAGGAAGCGCAAGCAACGGAAACAGATAGATGATCGCATCCGCATCTTGCTGCCTTGCTGGTTCGGCGTTAAGGTCCTTCACCCGTTCGTGACCATCAACATGAACACCCTTTTGACACACCACGACTGAACTCTTGCCAATCCATCCGCGCTTCCCTTTTGTCTTGTGCTCCTGTATTAACGATATCAATGCCCACCGAACCCATCGGCGGAGTCGGAACACCTGGCGCCACGCGAGAATGGATCTCTGCCGAATGCGACCTGGCAATAAAACACCTCAAGAAATTCTGTGGCGAGCCTCCTCCTGAAATGGAGCTCGAGGTTCAGTGGCAGGAACGTGAGCGCGGAAGCTACCCGACGATTGTTCTTGCTTGGGAGGATGCGATGCGCGGAGCGCCCTGGGAATACATCGAAAAGTGTGAAACGGCTCTGACGGCGTACCAAGACAAGTAAGGACTTCCGCTCTTGGTGCTTTCAAGAGACATTCCTTGGAGCGCCGTGAAGAGATCGGAAATATATCGAGGATCGCCTTCATAGAAAAGCTCCACCACGCTGTTGTCGACTGCACATCTCACCAATGATCGCGGTTCACCTGACAAGCGCGTGAACTCTAAACAGTACCCGGAATTCTTGCCAGCCGAGATCGTTCGTTTCGATTCGAGTTGGTACCCAGATTGGCTGGCTTCTTGAGTAACACCCTTTTCGAATCGAGAATAATCTCGGTCATATGCAAATGGTTGTTGATCCGGCCGGCTGTAGAGGCTGACATGGCCGTAAGGCACATTAAATAATGGGATGCCAAGAGTGTGTTTCCACATTGTCGGACCCATTTGAGACTTCCCCACGTAAAACCCTTTTGGGACTGGGATTCTCCAACCTCTATAAGAAATGAAATCTCCGTGAAGCAGATGCCATCCAGGTCCAAGTAGTGGAACCACTAGCAGAGCAATCAGGAGGACCCCAACGAAAATGGCCAAGAGTCGAAGCATGAGTCTTACCGACTTGTTCTTTGGCGCCGCTAACATTTTTTCTCCTTTTCAGGTCCGCATGGAGGAGGAGGTGGAGCTGGCGGTGGCGGCGAGGGTGCATTGGGCGTGGTAGATGGTTGTTGGTTTGGATTAGGCTGTTCTGGTTGGTTCGGTTGGCCCGGCTGTTCTTTGCTCTTTTCCTTCGCAGATTCAACCATCTTGCCGGCAGCTCTATCTTTCAACTCATCGATAATAACGTCCTTGATCTCGGTTGGGGGGGGTTGCGCTGGGTATGGTGTTTGTAATTGCCTCCACCGCACCTCCCCATATGTATTCAATCGTTCTTTGTCGTATGCTCATTCGTCTGAGTTTTGACGACCCTAGACCGGCCGAACACGCGAGCGAAGCCAGCCTGCAACGCCACCCCCGAGGGCACTCGGGAGGGATATGACAACAGCGCTGGAGAAAAAAGCTGCCGTGCGTTCGAACCCAGGAAAGCAAATCAGCCAAATGCGGCCGTCAACGATTGGCAATAAAAGACCAATCGCGACCCCTATTGAAATGCTGGCGGCCGCCGCTTGAATCCGCAACGTCAGCAGCCATAGGATTGCAGTTCCGAAGAAAGGAAGTGCGAGCAAGGGAAACAGATAGATGATCGTATCCGCATCTAATGGACCACCGTCGAACCGCACCAAAAAAAGTAGTGCAGGGTAGGTAAGTGCGGCCCAAGCTGCGGAGCAGCGCAGAAACCTCACGTGCCCACGAGCATTAATCGCCATCGATCCGATCCCCTATTTATCCTTACAGTCTAACAATACATCCGTCAATAGCTCATACGACATTCTAATTAGAGCATTAGCCATGAGCGTTAAGATCCTTCACCCTTTCTTGGCCTTGATGCTCGGAACCGGAGTGTTTCAGAACTTGCGAAATCCCGGAACCCGCGCAGCCACTGTATCCGCGCCAAGGGGTAGGTTTGCCATTCACTGTGTGAACGGGGCTCGTGTAGTCAGAAACCGGATGCATTGCGATCCCGAAAACTCTCATCGCGTCGGCATGCCTTCCGGCATTGTATAAGTCGCGAGCGCTATCAGAATACGCCTGCACGAAATTGGCTGTTTTGTCCATTGCTTGCTGTTGGGTCTCGTGGTCCGCGTCATACAACGCATGCGCAAACGACCATTCCGCTGGTCCTCCAGTTTTCTCATCAAAATTCTTGCTAGATTTCTGTATCTGCCAGATTATCTCATTTGAAACGCCGCACGGATGCAAGGCATTCCAGAATTCCAGTATGCGCTGCAGGACTCCAGTTGCTAATTATGTAGCGTGAGGGATCACCTGGATGAGCGATGCTATTCAAAGTTGCGGTAGTACCGGACAGAGCGCCGTTATCGAAAATGGGTGGGGTGATAGCAGATCCCGCCAAGACCCCGAAGCTCCCGCCAGCAGCGGCAAACATGAATTTCTCTGTAAAATTCAGAAGCGTTTGAATGAGCCATTTCATGAAGTCCGTACCGGCAGGGTCGACGAGGTTCACCGGATTATTTCGGACGTAGGAATATCGGTTCCAGGATTGGGGGTCGGAGGGTTGACTCAAAATCGGATCCGCCGAGCAGAACCGGCCGAATCGACTAACGTAAAAACGGGCCATGGCATAGTCGAGTCCGGTTTGGGCATCGCGATCATAGGACGTGAAGAGGAATTTCGTGGAGTTCGCTGCATACCACTGTTCCCCGTATGGATAGTGGCCTTGTTCGCCGATTTTCGTGCCACTTACGTCGGTGCTCACTCGTACAGAAAGATGGTCAGAATGATGATAAGTCGTGGATGAACCGGCGATAGTGGCAACTCGCACGGCATCTGAATAAATGTATTCTCTGGACGGCGATGCAGGTAAAACTCCATTGTCGTATTCCGCGATGTCCATCCCACCTTGAAAATGAAAACAGTTGTTGGCGAGCCGGAAACTTTTCGGACCCGGATGCCGCTGTCATCGTAAGTGTAAGAGCTGGTCACCCCGCCGTTAGTGACCGCAGTCAGGCGATTTTCAGCGTCGAAAATACTGGAATTAGACCCATCGCCGAGCATATTTCCACTTGCATCAAACGCGTAACCGTCGGGTCGATTGGTGTAAGCGCGTGCAACAGGACTTCTCGCTCCCTCCCTTGTCGCGCATTGCTAATTCCTAATGCTGCCGCTTACGCGACATCAAACTCGATGCGCATTTGCACGAGTTCGCCTGAGTTGCTGAGGTCACGATAGACTTCAGAAGCATAGGCCGATAACCTGCTAGCGAGATGTTTTCGCCATCGAACAAAACGACCATGAGCCTGTGGAGGCTGCTGACGGTATTAGTGACCTTCGCGGTGCTTTTGGTCGTAGCGACCGTACCGCAGTCGGGTCTTGTGGCGATCGCGGCGCAACAAGTCACCACAGTCATGCCGCACGACCTCCAACCGGTACCTAACCCGCAACTTCCAACAGCCGAACGTCTCGCGCAGCTTCATAAGGCCCTTGCATCGTCGGGCGATCCTCACGACGTCATTCTGGAGATCGGCCGAATCGGCGACGCCGCGTCAGTTCCGTTCTTGATCGAGGCATTGGCGAAACAGGGGACGGTGCCGCGCGAAGGACCGTACGCCGCCATTGACACTCGTTTTCACGTGCTGGACGCTCTCCAATCAATCACCAATCGCGATGCCGGACCTAACGCCGAAGACTGGCGGCCGTGGTACGAAAAGAACAAAGGTAAGACGCAAGCGCAATGGTTCAAAGATGGGTTCGTCGAACACGGGTTTCCCACCTCCGACCCTCCGGACGATGCGTTCGTCACGGCGTTGATCCAAGCTTCGGATCCCCAATATCAGCTGCGGTACCTGCAAATAAACGCCCTGCGAATTCTGCGGACAGTCCCTTCGGAAACCGTCGTACGATTGGCGAAAGTACTGAGCGTTTCAAAAGAGAGTGCCGCCAGAAGGGCGACAGTGGCAGCTCTTGAAAGAATTGACAGCACTGGTCGTCTCGACGTTCTTCGCGACCTCACGAAGGACAGCGACGTCGACGTTGCCGAGAACGCGCTCAGAACATTGAACGAGGCTCTTCGCTCGACTCTACCAGCAATCGCCGCGGAGACAGTCTGGGACATCCCACTGGCCAAGGCGGGAGTTCACGTTCTCAACGTTCTCGACGATCACACTGTAGTCCTCGGAATCGGATACGGAAGTGTCGACAAGACTCGAGTCTCCGGCTTCGACCTCGTGTCTCACAAGATAATCTGGACATATCCGACGACAGATGCCGTGCGGTCAAATGCGGTTCGGATTGGAGACCGCTTGTACTTCGTCTCCGACGACCGTGTGGTTCATTGCATTTCAGTCAGAGGCAAGCCCGTGTGGGCGAAGCCGTTGACCTCGAATCCCACCCTGGGAACGACGGGGCCGTCGGTCGTTGCGGCGTTGGGCCGGCTGTTCGTGCCAGACGACAAGTCCGTGTACATCGTAACCCCCGATGGTCAGATCCAGACGTATGCGATGGGCGAGGACGTATCTCGAAGTCTGGTGCAGGGGCGGCGGCGGGTGTTTTCGGCCATTCACAACGGTCCACTTCTGGTGTTTGACGACCCGACCCAAGCACCAACTCGTGTGAGTACCGGGCTAAAAACTGCCGCGCTATCCGCGTTCGGCGACGCGGTCTGCGTCGTGAGCTTTGGTCCGACATACCAGCTCCAATGCCTGGAGCAAGAGACACTTCGCGAGCTGTGGCGCGCCGATCTGCCAAATGAGTTGGGCGCATATGACCGGCTTGAACAGGACGGCGAGAACGTGTTCGTCCTGGCACAGGGCCGTGCACTGGCCTTCAACGTTGCGACGGGAAACCGGCTATGGGCCACCGACGAGTTCACGAGCTTTGCATTTTTCAAGACCTTCGGTCGAGCGGCCGTGACGCGCAACGGCCATTTCGACCTTGAGTGGCGTGACGCGTCGTCGGGCGAAGTGATCGCAATATGGGGAAAACGAGACGGCGGCTTTGCCTCGAATGTAGTGATGGCCGGTGAGAATGTCCTCGTCGAGATCAGCGACAATAGCCATCGGGGTGATGGCTTGCGTCTGTTGAGAGTTCCAGACGCGCTCAAGCAGCGACTCAGCAATGCCACAAAAGGAGCAATGCGCTGAGATTGACCTGATTATACGAGCGAATTTTTCAAAACGTTTAGGGATAATGGCGACTCTCGGAATCCCGAGATAATCCATCGAAAACATAATCCGCACGAAAGCACACAGCGGCCTAGCTCTGTCTAGGACCACTGAATCCTGAAGGTTTTCAAGGTCGGAGGATTTCCATCGCATTCCCGCCAGCTACAGCGAGGCAATCTCTGTCAGGCGCAAAATAATGGTGCCGACTCTTTCTTGGCTGGCGGCGTCCGGCGGCACATGGCCGGGGAGAGCGTCGTTAAACGCAGGGATCGAAATCAACCTCTTGATTTCCTTCGCCAGGTAACTGCGCACATTGCTCTCCGCAGCTCGAATTTCTCCGAGCAATTCGGCACGACCGTCGACAACAGCAATAATGTCTTCCAGATCCCTGCTCCCGGCAAAATCATCATTTCCGCGCCGCTCAAAAGCCTCGAGCTTTGAAGCACAGAAATATACCGGCGCCACCAACCGAATCTTCAGTCCATTTTCGAGCTCGCGTTCTTCCGAATGTTCCATTGCCGGCCGATACCATGAATTCGAGAAACCGAGAACCTTTGGATCGAGCGGCATCACATCAAGAGTCGTCGTCTCTTGCCGCCAACGGCAGCGCGGTGCGTCTTCTTTTGTGTCTTCTTGAAAGCCGAGCTTTTTGAGTCTTTCCGAAAAAGTATCGTATCCAGCATAGGACGTGATTTTCGCAATCGCATCCACATCAAAAGTTGGACGCACGTCGGCCGCTGCCTTATCTGTGATAAGCAGTGCCGTCGCACAACCGCCCACGAACACCAATTCTCCGAGCAGCGGCTCGAGCAACTTGGCCGCATCCGTCAGAAGTTCGAGATTAGGATTGGCCATGAGCCGACCTTAACCTCTGGACTAAATCGCGCTCAGCTAGATTTCGCTCGCGCGCGCGTCCATCCCGAATTGCATCTACGAGCGCCAGAAATTGGTAGAGCGCTGGGTCACGTAACGCGGCATGCGGCACGCTTTTGTAGAGAGGATTGAGGCTAACACCACGGGTTTCGCCGTCAGGCCAGGGCCAGACTGGCGGCAAATCGTTCGAGGCGGCGATTTCACTCTTCAGCGGCTCGGCTGCATACGAAGTGGCAACGCCCCTGGTCACCTCGCCGTGCTCCGCAGGAAAGGCATATTTCAGTCCATGGACCAAGAATTCTTCAAGACCAGAAATATTCGGTTTGTCTTTCAGCGCGGGACCATGCAGAAGCTTCGAGCTTCGCAGGCGCTGAATGGCTCCATGAACTTCCGACGGGCTAAGGCCGAGATCACTCGCTACAATCGACATTGCTGGACGACCATTCGGATAGCCGAAGAGCTTCAGCGCAACCACGACGTCTTGGGGCTTCAGGTTCATAGTTCATATTCTATATTCGCGAATCGCGAATAGCAAATGAAATCTTAGGGAGGCTCAAGTCCCTTCTTTTGCTAAACATCATAGGTTGCAACTGCGGTAAGCGTAGTCCCGTGCCGTCTGGACGGAGAGAGTCCGTATATAGATGATGGCCTTGGTGGACATCTCTAACAATGTCGGCCCTGTCAAATAGTTTTTGAGCGTGAGAGTCCCTCCACTCCGAAGAGTGGTCTTCCTTGTTCTTTGTTGACCTCTGCATCGACGACCACGGCTCGCTTGTAATCTTTCGGTCGGCTTCAGTCCGACCCAAACATCTCTTCGATCCGTACTTCGACCATGATTACTAGTTCAAACTCCTCTTTTCAGGGAGCGGGATGCCCAATCACATGCCACGGTGTTCTACTTCCCACTATGTCCACCACCGAGCTGTCCCGCGTACGAACCGAACTCTAACTTCGGCGAATACTCGCAACCGTTCCGCCACATCCAGTACAACCGAATCGCCAGCCTGCGTCCCATCGCAACCTTCGCGATGCTCTTGTGTCGCCGCATCGCCAGGTGAATGTACCGACGGCGCCAGTCCGGATGTTTACGCGCCGCTGCTTGCGCCGCTTCTACCAGCAAGAATCGCAACAAGGAACTGCCTTGCTTGCTAATATGCCCCAGCCGTTGCTTGTGGGCACTGGAGTCTTCACTCGGAACCATTCCTACGTAGGTGCCGATCTGCTTGCCACGTGGAAACCGAGTCGGAGTTCCGATGATCAACACGTAGGCGAGTGCCGTAAGCGGGCCAACACCGGGATGGGTCATCAGCCGCATCACGTCGGGTCGCTTCCGGGCTCCCCGCTCGACGGCCGCGGTTAACTCCTGAATCGTCGGATTCATACGGTCCAACAGTTCCAACAACTCTTGCCGGCGTCGACTGGCCCAGGGACCTAACGCGATTTTCTCTAGCTGCGCTCGCCCCTGTTCGCTGAACAGTTTTTTCTTCCAGCGATAGCCCTCGTTCATTGCCAGCGCCTGCAGCTGATTCATGATCCGCGTGCGCATCTGCACCAACCGGTGCCGGTGCCACAGCAGTTGTCGCAGATCCCGATTCTCCGAGCTCGGTACCCAAATTTGCGGAAAGTTATTTTCCCGCATGAGCCGGAGTAGGAGTTGCGCGTCCTTGCGGTCGGTCTTCTGCTTCTTCACTCGTCTGGTCTTAATCTCCGCAGGATCACCGACCCACAGCTCGAAACCTAATTCAGCCAGCAGCCGCTCGAACCAGCGTGAATATCCGGTAGCCTCCATGCCTACACGTACGCGGATTCCTCGCTGCTGCAGGTCCCGATAAAATCGCTCTGCTTGTCCATCACTGTGGCTCAATTCCTGTTCACCACACTCACCAGTCTCTTCCATTAAAAATGCAATCGACTGAAAGCTCGGGTGGTAATCTACGCCTATAATCATCATGTTCGGCTCCTTTCTCCCGAGCCTGCGGTCGTTAAGCAACCACAGTCTACTCGGGTCAAGGAGCCGACATTGTTATGCAATCACATCGATAAGTGTCCACGAGTGGAGGACGTGGACATATCCGGGCAAGCAATAATCGGGACAGTTAAGCGGGTGAAACGGCAACGGCGATCACCTGGAGAGAAGCTACGGATCGTCGAAGAGACATTAGAGACCGGTGCGTCGGTAGCTCGGGTAGCGCGACGGCATGGGGTCAACGCCAACCAGGTTTTCTACTGGCGTAAGCAGTACCGTGAAGGAAGACTTGGTTCCAAATATGGCTTGAACGCAATCGAGCTTGCTCGGTGATGTGGAACGTGGGCCATACTCCGGTGCCAACCCCGCCGCCTGCATGTACTTGCGAATCGTCTTGCGGTCCCAGCCGGTCAACTTGCTGATGGCCTGGATGCTCATTCCTTGCCCTTGCAGATCTTTCAATTCTTGCACGTCTTTCCCTCTTAACAAGTTTCGGAACCTCCTCCGTATGGAGTGGGCTCCGGTTTACCACGTTAAGGGGTGGGGAAAATTCAACCGGCACTATGGGGATTTTTGCACCGGCGCTGACACATTTACCAAGCCACGACGTGTAGCCTGCCCAGAATTGCTGAACTTCATGTCAAAAAATCCAAACGCTCATCGAAGCCCAAAGTATCGCCAACAGTGAACTGCCTGTGACCATGGCAACACGCGTTCGTCCCTTGCCAAAGAAAGAGCATGCCACCCCGAAAAAGATTGGCATAAATCCCAAGTGGACCCATGGCCTTACATAGAGGGAAGGCCAATCGTGGCTCCTCAGAAACCATTTGGCCGGAGAAAACTCAAAGTAAAACGTCGGAATAGAAGCCGTCAACAAGACCAAATCCACAACAACGATCAACTGCCTCCACTTATTATTCACTTCGCGAGAGAAGATTTGAAAAAACCACGCTATCAACAGTGCTGAACAACCAAAAATGAATATCAACCATTGTCCAGTGCGGTGGCCCTTGAGTGCGCCGGGTAAAAGGATGGCCACCAGAAAACTAACGCAGACGAGGACTAGCCCAGTACGGGCTTGAAATGAAGTATTCTCAAGTGAAGTTGAAGCATTAGCAGTCATTGGTTCTCACTCCATCTGTCATATTAAGTTTTCGACAGTGGATCAGTCAACGCAACGATCAATGGTTTTATTACTCCGCCATTTCAGTTTCCATTCCTAGTCGACAATTTACCTATTCCCAGTTCACTTCAGATCACGCCGGGAGGAGTGAAAATGTTGATTGGAGACTTCCAGCAGTTCACAGTGGTAGATGAGGCTGGCCGTCCTCGATATGACGCGACATGGAGCATAGACAACTCCTCGCTTGGAACGTTGACAACAGACAGCGCACCAGTTCTGACAGCGCTGACTTCTGGCCAGGCTAATTTGACCGCAACAGTTCAGGGAGTTACTGCGCAGATGCCAGTCACCATCTCTCGATCAACTCGATCCCCAAGCACTGAAGTCACTCGTCCTGGCGCTACGTGAGCAAGCCTTCTCTCATCAGAAACAGCTCACCACACAGCAAGAAGAAATCCTTTCGCAACGCGAGCAGCTCGCTTCACGCGATGTGGAGATCGAACACTTGAAGCTGCTGATCGCGAAACTGCGTCGCCAGCACTTCGGCCGCTCTTCGGAGAAGCGCGATCGCCAGATCGAACAACTGGAACTGCGGCTGGAAGAACTGGAAGCAAGGCGAACCAAGAATTAGCGTGAACTGGGTATTCTTAAATCAATCGGAGTTGCGGAGTTTTTTGCGCCCCTGCGCGACGGAACGAACATGTGGAGGGAGTCACCTTCCATCCTGTGCCTGATCGTGGCTGACGGATGTAACATTGCATTCGGATTGGCGGGCTCTTCTGAAGATTTCGGCTTATCGCGCTCTTCCGGAGTCGCTATATCCTGTAAGCTCGTCTCCACGTTGGCATTTAATTCCTTCGCCTGTGGATACCGCTGCATCAGTAACTTGAACAGAATCCGAAGATTCATTTCCGAAAAGTCTTCCGGCTCCATCAAAATCGTTAGATCCTTGCCAGCCCCCCCGATCATTGACGATTCATAAGCAATAATGTAGCGAAAGGGAGGGCCATTGTACTTTCTTCCTGTTTCCTGTGGCGTGAGCTTTTCTGTACTCGCGCCAGATTGTAGAAATGAAGGGCTTAGGAGTGTCGATAACATTGCACCGACCGCAACAAGCTGACGCAGTAGCAATCTGCGATTGTTTGATTTCATTTCGTCCCAGCCTTTTGGCATTTGCTATTGAAAAAAGCAGAGATAACCTTCGTCGCGTCAGTCGGGCTGGGAACCGCAAGACCTAAACTGGTAGCGAGATCCAAGTCAAGGTTTCCCGTTTGACTGGCATTCTGAACGTAGTGGGTCAATTCGTGTAAGTATAGGAAAGAATTATTTGCAGCGCCGAGCGTCGTAATTCCTCCACGAGCGTAAATACCGGTCTGATTGTATCCTCCCCTTACCGTCACTGCATCAGAATGTTTACTGTCAAATGCGAAGCCGAGAGTCACTGGGCCCATCCCCTTCCCTGTACTACTCCAATATGCTGTAACGGGCTGTGACCCTATTATATTGACGTCATAGACAGGAGCCGTATTGACCTGCCCCCCGTTTTAGTCCGGTCTTAGCGTAGTTCTCTCGTAATCCAAGACCTCGATCGCCGTACAGGTGGAGCTTACGACTGGCGCGGGGGTAGGCGCCAGTCGTGCCGCGAACTCGGCCGGCGTCTGATAGTCCAGCGAACTGTGTGGCCTTTCCGTGTTGTAGTCGACTCGCCAGTCTTCGATGAGTTCCCGAGCATCTCTCAAGCCGACGAACCAGTTTTGGTTCAGGCATTCATCCCGGAACTTACCGTTGAAGCTCTCGATGTGTGCGTTCTGCGTTGGTTTCCCGGGCTCGATGAAGTGAAGCTCCACTCCGTTCTCGTAAGCCCACTGATCAACCACCCGGCTCACGAACTCCGGGCCGTTGTCCACGATGATCTTCGCAGGTAGCCCACGCTCGCGCTTCAGCCGCTGCAGCACACCGACTACCCGGATTCCTGGCAGAGAAGTGTCCACTTCGATCGTCAACGCTTCTCTGGTGTATCCATCCATCAGGTTCAGTGTCCGGAACTTTCTCCCATTCGCCAGGCTGTCGTGCGTGAAGTCCATCGTCCACACCTCGTTCTTCCTGCTCGGCAGATCGAGCCCTGTCCGTCCTTCACTGCGCAGTCGTTTTCTCGCTTTTCGCCGCATGGCTAGCCCTTCTTCGCGGTACAGTCGGTACACACGCTTGTGATTGACGGGCCACTGAGCTGTTCCGTCTTCTCCCTGGTCTCGCTGCAGAAGAACATGCAGCCGCCGATAACCGAACCGCGGTCGCTTCACCGCCAGCTCTCGCATCCGCATCCGTAACGCCCGATCGTCTCGCTGACGCCTTTGGTACCGCACACTTCCTCGTGCGATGCCCACAAGCGCGCCGCTCCGAGACCATCCCTTCCGCTCGAGCGACACGCACCGCCTCCCGCTTGGCTTGTGGGCCTACCACTTTTTTGACAGCACCGCCTTTAACGCATCGATGTCCAATGCTTGCTGTGCCACAATCTTCTTCAACCGCCCGTTTTCTTCTTCCAGCGTCTTCAACCGGCGCGCTTCGTTCTTATCCATCCCACCGTACTTCGCCTTCCAGCGGTAGAATGTCCCTTCGCTCACTCCCAGCCGTCGGCACAGCTCTCCCACGGGAACGCCGGCTTCGGCTTCCTTCAACACCGTCACGATCTGTTCTTCTTTAAATCGACTTTTTCGCATTGCGCTTCTCCTTTTTCCTTATACCGGAGAAGCTACGCTTTGGCTGCTCTAAATTAGTGGGGCAAGGTCAACGTGAAGCGCATCTTGCAGAAGATGGTAGTCGCATAGCAAAGTTGCGCGATGACGCAACGAAAACGAAGCAGACAAGCGTGGACGAAGTGGCGCAGGCTGATTTCCGAACAGAAGCGGAACGGGAAGTGTGTGGCGGACGGACCGCGGCGATCCTGGCCAGCTTGACCAGCAGCTGCCGGCAGCACGAAATGGATCCGCAACTCTACTTCATGCAACTGCTGATGAATCTCCCTTCGTGGCCGGCAAACGACATCGACGCATGGCTTCCCGATCGCTGGAACAAGCTCACGCTGCCAGGTGCGAGGCTTTGGAAATACCCCCTCTCGATTCCTGTACAACTGTGCCTCACGTATCGCTCACCGAAGCGCGCCATAAATCGGCGCTTCGCCCGTCCGAGGACAACACATTTTGAAGCTTCTACCGACCGAGGGATTGTTGAATGTAAATCAATTTACCTTCAAAAGGCTCAAACTCAAATGTGTATCGTGGATGCGAATTGTCAGGCAACGTCGAATCGGCGCTAATTGTCCAAATTAGAGAAGCAGAAGCGAAGTGGCCTGGTGTGCCACGCGTCGGAAAGCTGAATTCCGCTTCTATATTATTTAGTCGGCCAAATAATTTCTCAGCGCTGGCGCTCGGGAAGGCCCGAACGATAGCCTCTTTGCTTGAAGGCCCAAACTTCGCTCCGGCTTCCGACAATTTTGCCGTGATTTTATCGTTGGACCATTCCGGATGTGCTTCGACCGAACGGCGAATTGCTGCCAACTGTGGTTGGTGGGCCGCATCTGAAAATATCCTAATTTCTTGTACGCGACCATAGGGCACTGGCGGGAGCCACATCGTACCAGACAAAATAGGATGATCGGTAGTTACAGGTTCCGGACTAACTATTTTATCCGGTGGGCTTACGTCAGCGCGTGTTATGACGAAAAATACTCCCCCCAGAGTCTGCCAATCAAAGTCGCCAGGCGCGACGGCGCATAGACTCAACCGATTGTTTTTGTTCAAAAGCTCAGGATAGAAAAGTTTTACGAAATCGTGCGCGAGAAGTAGCGTTTCCTGGGTACCGACCTTGTTTTCTTGAGGAAATACAGAACCGGTCTTTGCAAATAGCAGAGCAAACAACAGAACACATGCGATGCTATTTTTTGCCAAGCGTAACATTGCTTCCTCCAATAATTCTCCACTTTTCGTTTATTCTACCTATCTCCCTCCGTTGGAGGAATAGGTGCGACTGTAACTTTAGTAGGTGCGGGTTTTGGAATCCAAAGTACGAATACCGTCAAGTTGAACGGAGTGTCTGGGTCCGAGTGACACAGTGTACCTAAGACACTTTTGGGCCGAACGGATTTTCAAGCGGTTCGAGCACTCGAGTCTCCAGATCGAAGTAACCCTTAGGATTTCAATCTTTTTGGCGGTCTGGTCTTTCGAGAGATTCGATTCGCAGTCGTTCACAGTGCCGTATATTCCGGAAGTAAATCAAATCTGAGAAGGCGATTATTTTCATCAAACACAAAAACAATCTTGATGGACTCGGATTCCCACCAACCTTGCCAAGTATGTCGCTTTTCTCGCCAGCATCAGGGGTGCCCCCCATACGTGAGGCGCAGGGTCTCGAATTCCGTGAGTCTCAGCAGGCTTGAGTGTTCCAAATGTTGAGAATCAAGGAATCGGATGACATCATCCGTAGAACAGCCGACTTTGATACTCTGCGCGATCTGACGCCTGAGCGATTCGGGTCGTGTTGTACGCAAGCCAAAGACAATAAAGTCTGCGGACATTAGACTAACAACGATGGCCCGATTCTCCAGCCGCAGACTACGGGAGGTTTTAATGGAACAGCACACAGAAATGGTTCGTCAGCCGTCCACAGCGCCCGACAAGTACGCGAATGTGCCGGTTCAGCGGCACCGCAACGACAAATAGCTGCGAACTGTGTCGAGGTGTTGGCTGGCAAATGGAGAATGGCAAGGCGTTCGAGTGTTCGTGCGCGATGGCTCGGAAAATAGCCTCTCGGTTGCCACCGCGATACCGCGACGCGAGCCTGGCCGATTTTTCGGAGCGCATCAGTGGACTTATCCTCGAACACTTGGCGAAGCCCACGGACGGGATATTGATTTGGGGTCCGGTGGGAACCGGCAAGACGCATCTCGCGGCGGCTGCCACGCGCCACATCCTGGAAACCAGAGTCAATGCAGTATTTGAACGATTTGCTAAGTTTTACGCCGACCTTCGTGAGTGCGTTCGGAGGCACTTGCCAGAAGATTCGATTTTCGGCCCGATGGTACACGCGCCCTGGCTCGTGTTAGATGATCTCGGTGCCGGAAGTCTTTCGGACCACGAGCGCCGATCAACGCTGGAATTGTTGGACCGTCGATTGAACAACCTCTTGCCAACCGTTGTCACCACAAACTGGTCGCTAACAAAGATTTCCGAAGCCATGGATGATCGCATCGCCAGCCGGTTGTCCGTATTTACCCTAATCGAGCTGACAGGGCCAGACGTGCGGGTCCGCAAGTAGCCCAATCCCTCACGCGGAACTCATGAGTCGAAAAGTGACAAACAGATTCCGGCCTTGCGCGGACGAAGTGGGCGGGCCGAGTTCGATCGGATTTCGTGAGTTTTTGCGCGAGGTATTCTCCTCCAGGCCGCACGATTTCTATTTGCAACCTATGGCTGATACACTCCAGCCGGTTGCAGCACCGCGTCGGAGAGGCAAGTCTCTTATGCGGCGGAAGGGCCAAGACGGCTCAATATTTCAGAAAGGGAGAAAACAGAATGAAAAATGGGTGGCGGACAAGCCTGCCTATCTGCGGTTCTGGCGAGACGTTCCCGGACAAGTAAATTGTAGAAGAGGAATAGTTTCACTGGGATTGTGCCGGACTAAGAGGGAAGCGAGGGAGAAAGCCGATGCGACGATTGTTCAACTCGGAATCAACTCCAGTCGCAGCTTTAAAGAAGCAACCTCAACAACAACGTTCCGCCAACAAGGAGAGTGGTGGCTGAAATCTCTGGCGACGCGAAAGCGCAATCCACTTCAGCAAACCACCATTGATACTCGGCGCTATGCCCTCGACAAGTGGATTTACCCAATCTTGGGAAACCACCCGCTGGCAGAAATCAACAACCGAAGTCTGAAAGGACTCGTAGAACAGATGGCCGTAACTCTTGCAGCGTCCACGATTCGTGACTACGCGAACGTCGTAAAAGCGATTGTTACGTCCGCAATTGATGAAAACGGCGAGCCTGTTTATCCGCGTAAATGGAACGATGAGTTCATCGATGCGCCCATGATCGGAGAGCAGAACCAACCCTCTACGACTTCAGCGGGAATGACGAAAATTCTGTCAGCTGCGATCGGACAATACCAAGTGCTGTACGCATTACTCGCGGGCTGTGGACCTCTGCGAGTTGGGGAAGCGCTTGGATTGGAAATCGACAAACATATTTCTCCCGATTGCCGCACCTTCTGCGTAAAACAAAAAGCGAAACGCGGTGAAATTCAACGTTTTTGAAAACAAAGAACGGCATCCGCGAAGCGGATTTGTGTACTTCACTGGCCAAGATGTTGAAGGACTTTGTCGGTAGCCGCAAGGAAGGACTGCTATTTTGTACTTCCACGGGAGCGCAACTTTTGCAGTCGAATATTTTAAGTGACAGCCTGCATCCCGTGTTGCGGGCAATCGGGCACGTAAAAGGCGGCTTTAATATTTTCAGGCGATTGCGCATCACGCATTTGCAGAAAACCGAATGCCCGGAAGTTCTCCGGCATTTTTGGTCGGGCCATGCACCACGGCACGTCTCCGAGCGGTACACCAAACTTCGTGATGAACGAGAGTTTCGGTTGGGATTGGCGGAGAAAGTAGGGCTTGGATTTGAATTACCGCCCGCAATTGGGCAACTTGGGCAACTGCGACTCGTTCCAAAAGTCGCCTAAGTGATTGAAAACATGGTGGACGAGATCGGGATCGAACCGACGGCCTCCTCGTTGCGAACGAGGCGCTCTCCCAGCTGAGCTACTCGCCCACGAGCAGCAAATGAATTTTAACAGACCCACTGACAGATTCCAACCAGCTGTTCCAAAGGAAAAGCCTCGCCACATCAAAGCAGGCGAGGCTTTTCCTTTTCCTGATCAAAATAGCTCGTTATGAACTAGGGCTGATCGACCGATCCACCGGTCCGCTGCGCCACAATCTTCCTCGCATTTTGATACAGCGCTCGGGCCTGCGGAATCGCTTCCACAGCCTTCTGCACCTGGGGATCGGCAGCCAATTGCACTTTAAAGCCTTCTTGCATGCCAAACGCGGACATGAATACTTCCTGTTTGATCTTCCGCTTCACCCAGTCCAGGTTTTCCGCAAAATCCGCTTCTGTGTATTTCACGGTGTGTTTCGTCAGGAAGTTGCGAAATTCTCGCAGCACGTCGTCGTTTACCTCAAAATCCTTGGTGATGGTTGGCTTGCTACCGAGGTAGTAGCGCGTAAACCCACCAACGCCCTGGTCCAAGGCAAACAACACGTCATACCGAAACATGGTCTCTTGAAACTTGTTCAGCTTCGGCTGCGCAACAGCGATATCCGGTGTAATTCCTCCGCCACCGGTGACCTGCCTTCCGCTGTCCGTCAGCTTCACTTCCGTTGGATGCTCGGGAACTTTGCGTTCGTAGTGATATTCGTAAAGGGAAACTGATTTGTAATCACGCTGAATCAATCGTCCGCTCGGGGTGTAATACCGTGCTGTCGTCAGCGCTAGGCCGGTTCCTTCACTCAATGGAGTTACCGTTTGTACGAGTCCTTTGCCAAACGTTGTATCTCCAACAATCAATCCCCGGTCGTGATCCTGCACCGCGCCGGAAACAATTTCCGTTGCCGATGCCGAATTATTGTTCACCAGGATGACCAGCGGCACATTTACGCCCTGATTTCCGCGTACCGCGTAATAGCGACGCTCCGGTGAAGTCCGTCCATGATGCGACACGATCAACTGATTTTTTTCCAGGAACATGTCGCCCACGGCAACGGCTTCATTTAGCAAGCCGCCGGGGTTGCCGCGCATATCGAGAATCAGTCCATCCAAAGTCGCTACGTTCAGCTGATTCAGCGAATCGGCAATTTCCCGGTCCGTTGTTTCGTTAAACGCCGACAGCCGAACATATCCAATCCCGGGCTTCAGCAAAAACGCAATGTCCACCGAGTGCCGCGGAATCTCGTCACGCGTCACAGTAAACGTCAGCGGCTCCGGATATCCCTCGCGGGCAACCGTAATCTTGACAATCGTTCCCTTGGGGCCCTTGAGCAAATCCGCAACATCGCTGGTCGTAAGTCCATCGGTAGACTTGGTGTCGATCTTTACGATGACATCGCCCGGGCGGATACCTGCGTTGTAGGCCGGAGCTCCCACGTAGGGCGACATCACGACGGTGTGATTATCTTTCGGCGCAACCACCATTCCGACGCCGTAATACTTTCCGCGTTGATCCTCGCGCAGCAAGGCAAACTGTCTTTGATCAAAGAAATTCGAATGGGGGTCGAGCATGCGCAGCATACCCGGAATCGCGCCCTGGTACACCGCCTTGTCCACGTCAACAGGGTCCGCGTAATTTGTCTGCACCACATCGAGCACGCGCGTAAATTCGCGCACAGCAGCCTGATAGTCGTCCGCCGAAGTGGACGTAGCGCGCGCATTGGGACCGTAAACGCCGCCCAGTATGGCAGATACGAGCAGGACTCCAACGACAATGAGTAATCCGCGACGCTCTGTTTTCATCCTAACCTCGCCACTTTCAGGAGTAGCCCCAAGTATACCGTAAACTGTGGTTTGACAGCGACTGGCACCCTTTCTATGATGCCAATACCGGCTTAGACGTTCCGGAACACGAATGTTTAGCATTCCTCACATGGTCGTGCTGTTTATCATCGTCCTGGTCGTCTTTGGGCCCCAGAAGTTGCCCGAGCTGGCCCGCAGCCTGGGTAAGCTTATGGCAGAGTTCCGCAAGGCGTCCACTGATTTC
>Ga0193726_1001377_pt1 | contig 19369 bp, 14 predicted proteins | sample H2c1metaG_FD_144928 | JGI IMG/M metagenome (GOLD analysis project Ga0193726, IMG submission 144928) | Soil microbial communities from a riparian zone of the East river system, Colorado, United States - H2c1 | ecosystem: Environmental > Terrestrial > Soil > Riparian zone | place: USA: East River... | reverse complement strand
CCGATCAGGCCATCGTTCCCCGTTCTTTGCTTCCCGGCGCTTCGGTCGCTCCCACCGGACGCATTTTTTCTACGGAGTTTCACCCTGGTTCAACTACGGATTCCCCGGCTCCTACGGTTATCCCTACTATGGGGACTACGACGATTCTTCGTCGGATGCGTACCCGGCCTATAACAATTCAGGCGGTGATAGCAATCCATCGGGAGACGGGCAGCGAGACCGCGACGCCCAGCAAAACCAGATTGACCGCCTTGAGGACGAAGTGGCGCGCCTGCGCAATGAGAAGGAATCCGCCGGGTCATCATCTTCGCAAGCCAGGCCGGAAATCCATGCCGCGACCGTTCTGATCTTCCGCGACCACCATGCTCAGGATGTTCAGAACTACGCCATCGTCGGAGAAACTCTCTGGGTCTTCGATGCTCGGAAGGCGACGAAGATCGCGGTCGACTCCCTCGACGTTCCGGCAACCGCCAAAGCCAACGACGATCGCGGCATAGATTTTCGCCTGCCCGAGTCGCCGTAGTGAAGTCGCAGGAACCGAGTCGCACTCCTCCGACCGCTCGCCAGCTTGATTCTTCCTTGATTATTTCCGAGGCCGCCGCGCCAGGGAAGGCGGATCCTCGCCTCGCTCGAAATGACAATCTGCCCAACGGCAGAACAATCAGCCGCATAGACTGAAGGCCAGACCATTCCCAGGGGTAGGGAACAATCTGGCCTGCCAATCTGTCCTCCCTCGGGTCGGTACTACGGCATGACCAATCCCGTCTGAGGATCCAGCTTCAGCTTGGGTGCGCGGCGTTTGCCGGTGAAGTCGAACATGCCGTCAAGCGTGCCTGCTTTCACATCGGTCGAATCGCCCCCAATCCGTCCCAGCCCCCAGTTGTCTTCGACGAACCGAAGGACGGAAGACTGGTCGGTGATTTGGTGGTCCACGTAATTGACCCGTGCGTACGGTGAAATGACGAGCAGGGGCTGACGCGGACCATAGCCGCAACGGCCCGGGACGCCAGCGCCTGGAGTCACGCCGCAGGTGCCGGGGCCGGTGAGATTGTCATCCGCGGCGCTCGACTGATTGACAATCGGATCCATGGCATGGTCATACCAGCCATCCGAATCATCGTATAGAACCACGATGGCGGTGCTCCTCCATTCTCCGGATGTCTGCAGCCGGTTGACGAGGGCCACCAGACCGGCCTGCTCATCAATCGGATCGGAATTGCCGGGATGGCCATCGTTCAAGGCCTTCATCTTGATGTAGCTGACGGCGGGGAGTTGACCGGCATCGACTGCGGTCCAGAAATCATTCAAATCGTACTGATGCTTGGTCAGCGTATCGGCGGAAGTTCCAATCACACTCGCGCTCGCCGGGCGAAGGTGATGCTCATTGGCGGTCGAAGGAAAATACAGGAAGGGTGAGTGGTGAGAAACGTAGTCGGTGACCACGCCCGGGATTCCGACGCTTTGTGCGCCGCAGTTGGCTACGCCTCCGATGACGTTGGTCGGCGCGAAGCCGCCCTGAAACCATCCCCACGAAAGGCTTTTGGCATTGAGCAAGTCGCCGACGTTCAATCTGCCGTTATCGATCTTGACGTAGGTCTTGCCGGAAGGTCGGCAATCGTCAAGCGCCGGACGCGGATCGCCAATAATCGTTGCGTTCGTCGTGGCGCCATTCGCGGTGTTGCCGGCAGCGCTTCCGCTGGTGACCGTGGCTCCCGTCGTCGAGCCGCTGATCAGGTTGAGCGCCCCGACCGACGACGGTCCAAACATCGTGCTGAAGTGGTTGTCGCTCATGGCATAGTGTTGGGCGTAGTTCCACATGGCGGTGACGGTGTTGCCGTCGTAATAGCCCATGGTGAGGCCGGTGCCATAGCCGAAGTCCGGGCAACCAGGACCGCCGCTGCCCACTTTCTCTGGAAATTTGTCCATCAGGCCATGGTTGAACGCCGCCTGCTCGTCTCCATAGTCGTGGTCCTGATCGCAGGTGAGAGCCTGCGAGCGGTCAAGGCGGAAGGGTTGCGTGGAATTCGGATTTTCATCCAACAATCCGCTGCTCAGGAGATTGTTAATCCGCGGAGTCTCCGGCAGGGGTTCGAACTGCGGCTGCCCGACAGGATTCGTGGCAAAAGGGTAGGTGGCAAAATAGTGGTCGAAAGAAATATTCTCGTTGAAAACCACCACCAGGTGCTTGATGGGAGTGGCGGTAGTGTAGCTGTCGGCAGGGTTGGGCTGCTTGGCTGCAAACGCATCGGCCAGGGGACTCATCACCAGGCATGCGGTCGTCAGCACGGTGGCTAGTTTGCGGATCTGCTCTTGGATCATTGATTCTCCTCGGGGAAAAAGCCAACTTCTGAAGCTGCCAGGAGCCTACGCGGCGTTTGTTAATGGCTTGTGAACAAGAAATTAAAATTTTGTCTCGCAATCGGAAAATATTTGAATGGCGGTGGAAAACGCGAATGTCAAGAAAACGCAAACCTTCGTCATCCCGGAGCCGGCGTTCTTTGCGGGCCAAGCGTCCCTGACTTCGACTCTTTACTTTGAAGCCATCGGCACTGCGGTGGACGGCGCCGCTGGCTCAACCCGTATTGTCCCCATCATGCCACCATCCTCATGCTGCAGAATGTGGCAGTGATAGGGGAACGTCCCTACGATGCCGCGACCGCGAAAATCCATGCGTAGTTTGACACTGGGATACTGTGCCGAATATCCATTCCAGAACTGGACATTGACGGTGTCGCGAAGATAGGGTTGGTGGACTGGAACACCGTGACTTTCCACGACCATGAAATGGGCCTGATGAATGTGGAAAGCATGAGTTTCCGTGCTGCGATTTTCGATCGTCCAGTCCTCCACGTCGCCCTGACGCACTACGATGTCGGGCGCAGGCGATGCGGGATCAAACGCCTTGGGAGTCTTGCCCTGTTCGGTGATGTAGAAGATGGTCGCACTGTTCGGGTCTTTCGGGTCCTGCAACTGTTCAGAAAAATACAGCTTGCGCTCGCGTACCGGCTTGACCGATGCCAGAGGTGGAAGGCTCGGCGGGGGAAGAGGCACCGGAGACGCGGGCAATAACGAAGGGGGTTCCACCGCCGAAGCGGAAGCAACGATCGTGGCCAGTGGCCGGGGAGGACTGTGGTCGTCGTCGCCGCCGGCTGCATCGGTGCCGTTGGCCGGTGCGGCTCGCGCCGCCGCGGGTGTCGGCGCCAGCCCGGTTACGGGACCGGTCACCACGGCCTGGGTTGCCAGACTGGCTTGCACTCCCTCCGGCGGGCCATTGACGACGAACTCCGCGCGCCCGGCAGGTGGCAATGCAACGTGACTTTCCCACAGCACATGATTTCGCGGGACCCCGTCTTCATATCCGATGGGAATGCCGTCCAATGCAATCACCCCTAAAAACTGCGGCTTTCCGTCGAACAATAGTTTCAGATCCACGTAAGTATCGGCGGAGGCGTTCAGCACACGCCAGAACTGCCTTTCCGATGGCCTCATCTGGATCACAGCAAGCGTGTAATCCGGATAAGGCACCGGAACGAAATTGAGGGAGAGATCCTTGCCGGGTTTTGCAGGATCCACTCTGGTGCTGGCCACCCTCTGATCGCGGATCACAATGATTCGCTCGGGCAGTCCGGCAATCAGGCGATTGGCTTGTTCGATCCCTTCCACAATCAAAGCGCCGGAAGCGCCACCCAGCACCTGCGCTTCACTGAATCCATGGGGATGAGGGTGGTACCAGTAGAGGCCGGGTGGTTGATCTGCCGGAATGCGGAAGCGATATTCGAACTGCGGATCGGTGGGCTGGATGAGCGTCTGGAGGGAGTCATCCTGATGGCAGACCGGCGGGATCACCAATCCGTGGAAGTGCAGGTTGGTGGCTGATTCGCTCATCGTCCCGCTGCCGCACGAGCCCGGCATGAGGTGTGCGTGGCCGGCGGGCGCTGCGGTAGGAGGAAGTGACAGGTCATTCTTTAAGTGCAGGATCAGCAGATCGCCGGGATACACTCGCAGCGTGGGCGACTGGACGCCATCGTCCGATACATAGCAGTAACGCATTTGTCCCGCGGCATCCAGGAAGTTACGGAATGACAGATCGACTTCCAGCACACCGTGCTGGCTGCGGCGATCTTGCGGCGAGGATAAAATGCTTCCGGCGGGGAAGCGCTGACAGGCTGAAGCGGGGAGTTCCTGGCTCAATGCAGCGGTAGATAACCATATCGCCGGGGTGAGGAGGCCTAGCGTCTTGAGCAAGAAGAATCTAACAAGGGTTTGGGTGGGGAAACGAAGGGTCACGACAGAAAAGGCTATCAAACCGGGCCCGCGGGAATGTTAAGGCCGTGTGAATTGTGGCTGGTTCGAAAGCGCCCCTGCCGGATCCCTCGCCCGGCTGAAGCGCACCGCATCTTCGTGATGACCGGAGTTGGTTCGCTTCCAGAGATTTGCACAGTTCTGGGGCGTTTGCATCAGGGTGTCCAGCAGATAGAATAAGAGTAGTTCGCGATCATGTCTCAATTCGTCCACCTGCACCTACATACTGACTACTCCATGCTCGACGGCGCCTGCGACGTCGACAAGCTTGTCCATCGCGCCAAAGAGCTTGGCATGCCCGCCGTGGCCATGACGGATCATGGCAACATCTTCGGTGCGGTGCATTTCGTGAATGCGGCCAAGCAAGTCGGCGTCAAGCCGATTGTGGGTTGTGAGCTGTATATCTGCAAGAAGGATGATCACCGGATTGAGCGAACTCCGCCGGAGGGCGACACCTACAATCATCTGCTGGTTCTGGCGCAGGATGACGAAGGCTACCGCAATCTGACGAAGATTACTTCCGAGGCTTCGCTGCATGGCTTTTACTACAAGCCGCGCGTAAGCAAGAAATTTCTCGCCGAGCATTCCAAGGGACTCATCGGACTCTCCGGGTGCCTCAAAGGCGAGGTCGCTGAATTCCTGATGGAAGAAAGGTACGACGCTGCGCGAACGGCCGCAGCCACCTATACCGACATCTTCGGCAAGGAGAATTTCTTTCTGGAAATTCAGGACCAGGGCTTGGAGCAGGAACACCGCATCCGTCCCGGACTTTTTCAGCTGGAGAAAGACCTTGGCGTGCCGCTCGTAGCCACCAACGACAGCCACTATCTCTGCGAAGACGATGCACACGCCCAGGACGTGATGCTGTGCATTCAGACCGGTAAATCGATCCAGGACGTCAATCGCATGAAGTTCCAGGGCACGGACTTCTTCGTCAAAAGCCACGACGAGATGTTGCGGGTATTCAAAGATTCGCCGCAGGTGCTGACGCGCACGCTGGACATTGCGGAACGCTGCAACATGAAGCTGGAGAAAGTCAGCAATCCATTCCCCCATTTCGACGTGCCCCCCGGATTCACTCTGGACAGCTATTTCGAGCACATTACGCGGGAAGGCTTTGGCCGCCGCCTGGACACGCTGCGGTCGCTTCAGGATCAGGGCCGCCTGAAGCACAGCCTGGATGAGTATGAGAAGCGCTTGGCGGAAGAGCTGGGTATCATCCAGCAGATGAAGTTTTCCGGCTACTTCCTGATTGTGTGGGACTTTATTCGGTACGCGCGGGAAAAGAGCATTCCGGTCGGGCCGGGACGCGGATCGGCGGCGGGATCCTTGGTGTCATTCGCCATGTCGATCACCGATCTCGATCCCCTGCAGCACGAGTTGCTGTTCGAGCGCTTTCTGAATCCCGAACGCATATCGATGCCCGACATCGACATCGACTTCTGCATGAACCGGCGGGGCGAGGTCATCCAGTATGTGACTCAGAAATACGGACGCGAGAATGTGGCACAGATCATCACCTTCGGCACCATGGCCGCCAAGGCAGCGATCAAAGATGTCGGCCGCGCCATGGACATCCCCTACGCCGACGTCGACCGCATCGCCAAAATGGTTCCGGCCACGCTCAACATCAAGCTGGCGCAGGCGCTGGTGGATTCTCCCGCGCTGAAGCTGGCGTATGAGAGCGAGCCGCAGGTCAAGCAGCTGATGGACACCGCGCTGCGGCTCGAAGGCCTGGTGCGTAACGCCGGCGTGCACGCTGCCGGGGTCGTAATCTCCCCCCGGCCGCTCACCGATCTGGTTCCGCTGCACAAGACCAAGAACGACGAAATCGTGACCGCCTTCGACATGACGGCCATCGAGAAGCTGGGTCTGTTGAAGATGGACTTTCTAGGGCTGACCACGCTGACCATTCTCGATGACTCGTTGAAGCTGATCGCTCAGACTCGTAACGAGAAGGTCGTGCTCGAAACCATTCCGCTCGACGATCCTACGACCTACGAAAAGGTCTTTCACAGCGGGCTGACCTCGGGCGTCTTCCAGTTTGAGTCGCACGGCATGCGCGACGTGCTGCGTCGCTACAAGCCAAGTTCGATCGAAGGCCTGACCGCTCTCAACGCGCTTTATCGCCCGGGCCCGATTCAGGGCGGCATGATCGACGACTTTATCGATCGCAAGCACGGCCGAAAGAAAATCGAGTATGAACTGCCGGAGTTAAAGGAAGTCCTCGAGGAAACGCTGGGCGTAATCGTCTACCAGGAACAGGTGATGCAGATTGCCAACCGGCTGGCAGGCTACTCACTCGGCGAAGCCGACCTGTTGCGGCGGGCGATGGGCAAGAAAATCGCGTCGGAGATGGCGGCGCAGCGGCAGCGTTTTGTCAGCGGCGCCACCCAGCGTAATTTCCCGCCGAAGAAGATCGAAAAGATTTTCGATTTGATGGCGCAGTTCGCCGGATACGGTTTCAACAAATCGCACTCTGCGGCATACGCCTTGCTGGCCTATCACACGGCCTATCTCAAGACGCACTATCCCGTGGAATTCATGGCGGCGTTGTTGACCTCGGTCACGGGAAATACCGACGACGTCGTCAAATACATCAACGAGTGCCGCGAGATGGGGATCGCCGTCGAACCGCCGGACAGCAACGTCAGCGACGCGAATTTTACTCCGCACGGAGCGGCGATCCGCTTTGGCCTGGCGGCAGTGAAGAACGTTGGCCATAATGCGATCGACTCCATCGTTGCCGGCCGCAAGAAGCTGGGGCGCTACTCATCGATCTACGAATTTTGCGAAAACGTAGACTTGCGGCTGCTCAACAAACGAGTGCTGGAGTCGTTGATCAAGAGCGGCGCCATGGATTCGCTCGGTCGCCGTGCCCAACTGATGGCCGTCCTCGACAAGAGCATGGAGCACGCGCAGAAAGCCCATCGGGACGCGGAGTCGGGCCAGCATGGATTGTTCGGGGTGTTCGAGACGGAACAGGCCCAGGGCAATGGGGAACAACTGCCAGACACCCCCGACTGGGACGAACACCAACGTCTCACCAACGAAAAAGAAATCCTCGGGTTCTTCATCACCGGCCATCCCCTGGAAAGGTATCGCGACCGGCTGGCCGACCTGCACACCCTGAGCACGATTGAAATTGCCGCTCGAAGATCGTCGACCGGCAAGGATGAAAACATTTCCACTGCGGGCATCATTACAAATATCCGGGTGCTGAAATCCAAGAAGGGTGATTTCTACGCGCAGGGCGCACTCGAAGACATGCTGGGCACGGTAGAGATGGTGGTGTTTCCCGACGCCTACCGCAAACTTGGGGACAAAGTGAAACTTGAAGTCCCGGTCCTGGTGCGTGGCGGCCTGCGCGTCGAAGAAGGTTCCAATCCCAAGCTGATGGTGAACGACATCCAGACGCTCGAGGATGCGAAGGTTCCGCTGCCACGGTCTCTGCGTATTCGCATACCGCTCGATAGCGCAAACGAGGCCACGGTGGACGATCTCCACCTGCTGTTTGCGCAGCGCAAAGGCGAAGCCAAAGTGTTGTTTGACGTGGAACGTCAAGGCGATTTCATGGTGGTCATGGAAGCGGAAGGCTATAATGTCCAACCAGACCGCAATTTCATTGCGCGGGTCGAGGAATTGTGCGGGCGGGGCGCGGTGAGAATCATTGACTGAAATCTGCGGCGGATGACGGCTTTCATCAACAGGCGTGCGAGCGCTCCAGCGGCGGCGGCTCCGGCCAGTGCCGATGCCGTGCTGGTGGTGACGGGGGCAGAGTTTCTCGTCTCGATGGTGGAAGCGCGGTGGACTGCCAGGAACGGTGACAGCCGGAAGATGGAATCGGGACCCAAGGCAAAGCAGGAGCTGGAACGAATTGCGCAGCAGATGGTCAAGCTGGAGTCGGTCGATGGGCACGACGAAGACACCCGCCGCCAGATTCAGGCGCTGCACGATCGGGTCCAGGCTCTGCAAAAACAAGTGACCGCCCCTCGCGGCGCTTGGGAAAAGACGGAATTGGCCAGGCATCCACAACGTCCTTATACGCTCGACTACATCGAGCGCATTTTTACCGACTGGAGCGAAATCCACGGCGATCGTGGATTTGCCGACGACCCCGCCATCATTTGTGGCATGGCTCGTTTCCATGGCGCGGAAGTCCTGGTCATCGGCCACCAGAAAGCCCGCGACACCAAGCAGAAGGTCTATCGAAATTTTGGCATGCCCAATCCGGAGGGCTACAGAAAAGCGCTACGGGCGATGAAGATCGCGGAAAAATTCGGCCGCCCGGTTTTTACATTCGTCGACACGCCAGGCGCGTACCCCGGTCTGGGCGCGGAAGAGCGCGGCCAGTCCGAAGCCATTGCCCGCAATCTGCGCGAGATGTCCCGCTTGCAGGTACCCATCATCACCACCATTGCCGGAGAAGGCGGCAGCGGCGGCGCTCTGGCCATCGCCGTCGCCGATCGCGTGCTCATGATGGAAAACGCGGTTTATTCGGTGATCTCGCCCGAGGGATGCGCCGCAATCCGCTGGAACGACGCCACCAAGAAAGAGCTGGCAGCGCAAGCCATGCGCATCACCGCGCCGGATCTGAAAGAGCTGGGTTGCATCGACGACACCGTCCCCGAACCCGAAGGCGGAGCGCATACCGACCACGAAGCCGCCGCGACGTTGCTCGATGCTGCGTTGAGTAAGCATCTCGCCGAGCTCAAGAAGCTGCCGCTCGCCGAGCTGCTGACAACTCGATACGATAAGTTTCGTAAGATGGCGCAGTTCCTGGTCATCGCCTAATCCGCCGTTTCTCCCCACAAACAGCCCGAAGGCCCGGAAACACCGCAGCCGGGCCTGGCGCGAGACTGCATCGCGATCGAACGGGGCTGCCGTCGATCCCTCGACACCCTGAGCGCAAAGACCTGCCCAAATCATGCAAGCAAATCATGCAAGGTGCAGGGGGCCTTCGACTTGCGCAGGTTCGCCGGGTGAACCTGCGCCTGCACCGAAGACGACCATGGGGATGGTTTTCGATGCCAGCGACGCACCCTAAGCTCCCCCCCAACCCCATCCGGATCCGCCTTGGTGATCCTCCTTGGTGAATGCCCCGACCCTCGCCGCTCACGTATAATGAAGGGTTCGGCTTTACTACCATTTCATCGCATATGGAGCGGGCGATCCCGCTCCAGTTCCAGGAAGGATAGGGATAGGGAATGGCAACCACAGACGTCGCGTTCCAAGGGGCCTCTGGCCCGGTGGAACGCAAACCTGTCGTCAACGACTTGAGTATTCAGGTGGCGACGGTCAATGGTAGCGGCTCGCAGAGTTCGAACACGGTTCTTTTGCGCGCGATTTTTCAGATGGGCGTTCCAGTCTCGGGCAAGAATCTTTTTCCGTCGAACATCGCGGGGTTGCCCACCTGGTACACCATTCGCGCCAACAAAGACGGATACGTCGCCCGCAAAAAGGAAATCGATTTTGTGATTGCGATGAATCCGGAGACCGCACAGGAAGACGTAAAATCGCTGGCTCCCGGCGCGGCCGTGCTCTACGACGAGCCGCTGAAGTTGAACGCACTTCGCGACGATCTTACTTTTTATCCCGTCCCCTTCGACAAGCTGGTCGCACCGGTTTGCCCGGATGCCAAGCTGCGCAAGCTGGTCAAAAACATGATCTACGTTGGCGTCGCCGCCAAGCTGCTGGAGATCGAAATGGCCGAGGTCGAGAAGGCCATCCGCCGGCAGTTTGCGAAAAAGGTGAAGGCGGCAAACCTAAACATGGCCGCCGTGCAGGCCGGATTCGACTATGCGGCCGCCAGTCTCACAAAACAGGATCCCTACCTCATCCGGCGCCTGGACAAGAACCAGGGCAAGATTATTATCGACGGCAACTCCGCCGCGGCCCTCGGTTGCATGTTTGCGGGCGTAACGTTTGTGAGTTGGTATCCCATCACGCCCTCGTCGTCATTGCCGGAAACCATCATCGAGTATTTCAAGCGCTTCCGCGTCGGTGCTGACGGGAAGGCGACGTTCGCGATCATCCAGGCCGAAGACGAACTAGCGGCAATCGGCATGGTCGTGGGAGCCGGATGGGCGGGAGCGCGCGCCATGACCGCAACCGCTGGGCCTGGAATCTCGCTGATGGCGGAGTTCACCGGACTCGCGTACTACGCGGAAGTTCCGGGCGTGGTCTGGGACATCCAGCGGGTCGGCCCCTCGACCGGCTTGCCTACGCGCACTTCGCAAGGCGACATTCTTTCCACGGCATTTTTGTCGCATGGCGACACCAAACATATCCTGCTGCTGCCGAGTTCGCCGGAAGAGTGCTACACCATGGCCGGGGAAGCTTTCGATTTGGCCGAGCATTTTCAGACCATAGTTTTCGTCATGTCCGACTTGGATCTCGGCATGAACAACTGGATGGCGGATCCGTTCAAGTATCCAGACAAACCGATTGATCGCGGCAAGGTCCTTGGCAAGGAGGATTTGGATCGCTTGGGAACCTTTGCCCGCTACCAGGACGTCGATGGTGACGGCATTGGCTACCGTACCCTGCCAGGCACCGATCATCAAGCCGCCCCCTACTTCACCCGCGGCAGCGGACATAACGAGAAGGCCCAGTACAGCGAGCGGGCCGACGATTTCGAGCGCAACATGGAACGCCTCAATCGCAAATTCGAAACCTCGCGATCGTTTGTGCCGCGGCCTGAATTGGTGAGCGACGGAAAATCGAAAACCGGAATCATCGGTTACGGCACTTCGCATTGGGCGCTGACCGAGGCCCGCGATCAGCTGCGCAAGGAATACAACATCGAGACTGATTACCTGCGGCTGCGGGCCTATCCCTTTACCCGCGAAGTTCACGACTTTGTAAAGCGACATGATCGCGTCTATCTCGTGGAGCAGAACCGCGACGCTCAAATGCTAAGCCTGCTGAAGCTGGATATTGACCCCGCGCTGGCAGTGCGGCTACGCTCCATCGCGCACATTCACGGACTTCCGCTCGATGCGCGCTCGGTGACCGACGAACTGATGACCATGGAGGGCAAATAAATGGCAACCACCACCCCCCCGGCTCCGAAGACCAACCGCATTGGCCTGACTGTAATCGACTACAAGGGCGGAAAGACCACGCTCTGCGCAGGCTGCGGCCACAACGCCATCTCCGAGCGCATCATCGAGGCCATGTTTGAAATGGGCGTGCCCCCCGAGCGGCTTCTCAAGCTGAGCGGCATCGGCTGCTCGTCGAAGAGCCCGGCCTACTTCATGAGCCGGTCGCACAGCTTCAATACCGTCCACGGCCGCATGCCGTCGGTGGCCACCGGTGCGGTCCTGGCGAACCGTACCCTGCTGGCTCTGGGTGTGAGCGGCGACGGCGATACTGCGTCCATCGGGGTTGGCCAGTTCATCCATCTGATGAGGCGCAATCTGCCGCTCATTTACATCATCGAGGACAATGGCGTTTACGGATTGACCAAAGGCCAATTTTCAGCGACCGCCGATCTGGGATCGACGTTGAAAACCGGCGTGATCAACGACCTGCCGCCGATCGACACCTGCGCGATGGCAATCACACTGGGTGCGACCTTTGTGGGTCGTTCATTTTCCGGCGACAAGCGCCAGCTCAACGCCATGTTGAAGGCGGCGATAGCGCATCGCGGCACGGTCATGCTCGATGTCATCTCGCCCTGCGTGACTTTTAACGACCACGAAGGCTCGACCAAGTCTTACAAGTATGTGAAGGAACACGAAGAAGTTTTACAGGATGTTAATTTTGTTCCGGTCTTCGAAGATATTTCCGTTGAGTACGATGCGGGCACCACAGTCGAAGTCACCATGCACGACGGCTCGCGTCTGCGGCTGCGAAAGTTGGAAGAAGACTATGATCCCACCAACCGGATCAAGGCCATTACCCGTTTGCACGAAGCCGGGGGAAAGGGCGAAGTTCTCACGGGCGTTCTGTACGTCAATACCGAAGCCCCGAGCTTCGTCGATATGCTCAACATGACGGAGCAGCCCCTGGCTACGTTGCCGCAGTCGGTCGTCCGTCCCGGAAGGGAAGTCCTCGAACAGGCAATGGAAGAGTTGCGCTAAAGCGGAGGGCCCGCCCTCCCGCGGCGTCTTGGAACCCGCCCTCGGCGCCCCGCTCAAACGACCGTTTCATCTTCATCGAAAGCCGGCGATACCAGCGGTCCGCCGCTATGCTCGGGATTTCCCCCAGGCTCTGGGAAATCGCTATCCGTTGACGTCGCCGTCGTATTCCCCCGATGTCCCTGCTGACCTCCCATGGACGTATTCGACCCCGCATCCCGCCCGTCCGTCTCCACGGCGCCCTTGCCGCTATCCTGATCGACATGCGCAAGATCTTCCTGTTCATCCCTGATCGTGTCTTCCCCTCCGGCCATCGCTACCCTCCTGGAATAAGGACTTGCACCAGCATACTCCGCAACTTTTTCCCGGGCCCGAGGTTTATGCTGTAGAAGGCGCAGAAAGATCCCCAAGGAGCGACTGGAGTCCTCATGAAGCGACTGTTTTTGCTGGCTTTGTCGGCGCTGTTTCTCACCCTGGGCACATGGACGCAACCCGCAATCGCCGCAACTCTTGATGGCGCCCACTACGCAGGGGCCTCGCAGCGTTCGCGCCGCCACCATCACCATCGCGCGCACCGCCGCCACCATCGGCATCATCATCGGCGCTGACACCATAGGCGCTCGAAGGTGGCCCACGCTCCCCGGCCTTCAGCCACCTTCGTTTTTTTTGAGTCCGCGACCATGGGGCCCTAAAATACCGGGGAGGAATGCACCCAACAATCTCTGCCGGCCGGGCGATCGCCCGGCAAAGATCGCCCGGCTCGGCCCGGAATTCAGCGTCCCCCAAAACCATCCGTTCTTGCGATGTTTTCAAGATCTCGCCGCGGAGGTACTGCCCGTGGCAGCTTCTGCTGGAGTGAGGATTGCCCGTACCGCCGCGTGACCTACGATCCGGGAGGAGGGCACCAGAGCGCGTGCGGCCATGTCTTGCAGACTGATGGTGCGGGATGGCATGGCAGGTGAAAGAGCGGCGGGAATCGGGATGGCTTCGGAGAGGGCAACCCTGCTCAGCCAAGGTCTTAAGCCGCCGCCGGCATTTGCCGGCTCGAGATCGATTGCAGGATGGATAAATTTCGGGCGAATTGGCTTAGCGGCCAAACCGTGTCAGGCGGAGCAGGGCTTCCCCCCGGCCTGCGTCCAGACGCCCTGGAGATAGAGGAATTTCCGCTCTGCGGCACCGTGCCTGTGCAAAACCGCAAGCGCCGGGTTGGGGACCGGTTTCTGCCCCAACGGGGCTTTACCAACATTCAACTCCCCCAGCTTCCGCCGCGGGATCCTCTAACGCCGCTTTGCGGCGGCAAGCTGCCTACTGCGCCCGCCGCGTCGTGCCGGTCACCGCCACGCCCTGCTTGCGCAGACGCTCCCGTGCCTGAATCGCCTCATTCGACCGCGGGAACCGCTGGATTACATGGCGCAGAGCCGCCACTCCATCATCTTTCTGGCCGAGTTCGATCATTGCAAATCCCTTCTTCAATTCCGCGGCGGCGGCCTTGTTGCCATCAGGAAAGCTCTGCATCACCAGGTCATAGTTTTTCACCGCCACCGCATAATTACCCTGCCGGTAAGCAATTTCCGCAAGATAAAAATGCGAATTCCCTGACAAATCGGTGTTGGGATAGTACTTGATGTAATCCGAAAACTCCTGCGTCGCCAGGTCGTTATTGTTCGCGTTGTAATCGCGCAGTGCATTGTTGTAAAGCACATCCGGCGGTGGCGCTGCTGCCTGCTGCTGCGCCGCCTGCGTCTGCTGGGACTGCTGCGCGGCCAAACTCTGTTGCGTCGACTGCATGTCTTCCAACTGCTTGCTGACCTTTGCCAGGCGCGCCTTCAATTCGTCCAGGCTGTCATTCAAAGTCTGGATCTGTCCGGACAACTGGTCGACATGCGCACCGCTATCGCCTTGCTGCTTCTGCAGAAAGGCCTGCAGGCCCTGCATCGCGGTGGCGGTCTTATTCATGCTGTCGGTGTTTTGATCCAGCAAATTCTTCATCACGCCCATGCGCTCGTCGAAGGACTGCTTCATGTGCGTCATTTGATCCTGCAACTGCTGGACCTGGGTTTGGAGTTCAATGATCTCCTTACTCACACCCCAGGCCGGCGTCAGATTGACGAAGCAGCCTGCAAAACATACAAGAACGAAGGCGATTCGGCGAGTTTTCATAGTTTGTCCTGACCCCCAACCAAGCAACCGGTAGGAACTGCATCGGCCCATCTTAAGATGCAGATCGCGCCGCCCGAGTCCGGGCCCGTTGCGCTTCCAGATTTCAGGCGCGACGCTTCCGCGCAAACCAGGCAGGAGCGGTGCGGCCGCACCGCCCCCGTCCATTCACTACTTCTGATACACGAAGTGCCCGACACGGTTCTGCTGCCAGCACTGTTCGTTCGACTCCGAGCAGAATGGCTTTTCCTTGCCGTAGCTGATGGTCTTGACGCTGTCGGCAGGAATGCCACCCTGTACCAGGGCGTTCTTCACGGAGCTGGCACGGCTGTCGCCCAAGGCCAGGTTGTATTCCGTCGATCCGCGCTCATCGCAATGTCCCTCAATCGTGAAGTGGATGGTGGGATGCTGTTTCAGGAACTGAACATCGCCCTGGAGGGCGGATTGCTGATCGGCGCGAATCTCGCTGTTGTCATACTCAAAGGAGATGTCCTTCACGTTCTGTGAGAACAGTTCCTCTTCGGTGGCGGAGGCCTGCGGCGGAGGCGGCGGTGCGGGCGCGTTTACCGTGACCCGCGCAGTGGCCTGCTGCGTCCCGCCGGCGCCCTTAGCGGTCAAGGTATAAGTTGTCGACTCGGCGGGCGTCACGGACTGCGAACCGCTTGCCTGTACGGCGCCGATGCCCTCAATGCTCACATCGGTGGCATTGCTGGTTTGCCAGGTCAGCGTCACCGCTCCTCCCTTATCCACCGATTCCGGATTCGCAGTAAGCGAAGCCGTGGGTGCGGTCGGGGACGGCGGTGGCGGCGGTGGAGGTGGTACGGGCTTTTTGTGGCAAGCGCCCAGCATCATGACGAGAGACAGCGCAAATACAAGAGTGATCCACTTCGTGGTTAATTGCTTCACTTTCTCCTCCGAGCTTAGTTGCGCGCCTTCGGCTTGCGCGCGCGGTTCAAGTCCACACGGCGAGGCTGATCTTCCCGCCGTGTTCCGGACTTCATGGACTGCTCTTGACTTCAAAATGTTCGACATTCGCAAAACTTAAAGTTCAAGGAAATAGAGATGACGCCATAATGCTGGAATAAAAATTCACTTCTTGAAGCGGCTACTTCCAACTCCAGTTTGGCTGGGTGTTTTTCCCCGCCGTCGTCAATACTTTCTGATTGGTTCCATCGGCGAGCATGGTCCAAATCTGTTCGCCCCCGGCACGGCTGGACTGGAATATGATGTGGCGTCCATCCGGGGACCACGACGGATAATCGTTGCGCCCGCCATCATGGGTCAACTGCACCCACTGCTTGCTGGCGACGTCCATCATGTAGATGTCCGCCGCTCCCGGCGCGCCCGGACCGTAGCGCCGCACCCATGAGATCGCCAGAAATTGCCCATTCGGCGACCAGGCCGGCGAGACCGCATACCCTTGATCGGTAACCTTCTGCACATTCGTGCCGTCGGCTTCCATGGTGTAAATCTGAGGCAGGCCGGTGCGTCCACTCACCCAAGCGATCTGCGCCCCAGTCTTGCGATTCCACACCGGGGCAAGATCCAAGCCTTTGAACGAAGTGAGTTTCTTCAGGTTCGCGCCCGCGGCATCGGTCGTATAGAGCTCCGAGTCCCCACTGCGGGAGGAAGAAAATGCCAGCTTGGTTCCGTCCGGCGACCATGCCGGGGTCTGACTCATGGCCCCAAAATGCGGAAACGCAACCATCCGGTTGAGATCGAGCGAATACATCTGAATCTCCCAGCCGGACTTGGTAAGCGAACTAAAGGCCAGGCGGGAACCATCCGGCGAAATGCGCGGCGAAAGTGAAATCGTGCCCAGGTGCGTGATCTGATGTTGGTTGGCGCCGTCGTAGTCCATGGCCCAGACTTCTTTGTGACCGCTGCGACTACTGACGAAATAGATTGTGCTCTCGGCAATCCCAGGAATTCCGCCGCCTAGACGAAAGATAATTTCATCGGCGAACTTGTGCGCAATGATGCGCACCGCCGAGCTGGTCGCGGCATCCGAATACTGCTTTCCCAGCACCTGCGGCGACGTGATGTTCTTGACGTCGTACAACCAGCCCTGGACCGTGACGTTGGTTCCCGAGACCCCGAGGTTGCCAAACGCCAGCATCGCCGCGTTCACGGGAGCGGAGTTCCATGCTTCAAACTTGATGTCCGCGGGTGCTCCGATCAGGCCGAGGGGGTAGAAACTCTTGGATGACATCTCGAAAATGCCGGCGTTGTCGAGATCATTCCAAAGCGTGTCGTTGAAAGTCTTGAGCAGATCTGGATTCTTCGCATCTTGCGTGGAAGCCTTGAAGTCGGGTACGGCCAGACGGATTTTTTCCACTCCCAGGCCGGTGCCCGTCTTCACCCAATCCTGCGCGCCTGCGCAGGTTGTCAACAAAAGTGACCAAAGAAACCAATTCAATAATCGCTTCATGGACCTCCACTTCCCCTATCTATCTCTTGTAATCGAACCAGAACTCAACCGAAACCTTATTTCCCGAATAATCCGAGGGCAGGGGACCAAATGTGTCAATGCGCTGCAATGCTCGTGACGCTGACTGATCCAGCGAAGGCACGCCGCTCGATTGCTCAACCCGTATGTTGCTGGGATGACCGTCGCGCCCCACATCAAACGTGATGTACACCCGCTGGGACTGGCTGACGCTGGGATCCACTTCGTACTTCAACCAATTTTCCGAGACCTTGCGTTGGATTTGTTGCACGTAAAAGGCGAAACGTGTTCCGAAATCACCACCGCCGCCCGTGACTCCAAAGCCGCCTTTGGCTCCCCCGGCGTTGAAGACTCCGTAGGGCCCGCTGACCGGGCCGCCTTCGCCAAAAGGCACCACGTTGCTAGCTTCCGGCTCGGGTTCTGGCTGCGGCTTTTGCCGACTCTCGCTGGTAACCGGTTTTGGTTTTTTCTTGGCATTCTTGTCTGGAATCGCGATGGCATCCGGTTCTTTGACCACCGGCTTGGGCTCGGAGTGCGTGAGACCCTTGGACTCGTTGGCCAGAACGTTCTGAGTCTGCGTGGGAGCGGCCGGCAGAGGCACCGTGTTCACCAGAGTGACGCCCATGGCGTCTCCACCGCCGCCAGTGCCCCAGGTTCCGCCCTGGCTATGAACAACGACTGCATACAAAGTGATGCAAGCAGCAATCGCGGCGTGCAGCCCAGCCGACCACGCCAGATTGCGTCCCCAACGATCGTGTTCAAAAAAAATCTCAGCGCTGGCTGCCATGTTGGTCCAGTGGCTGCGTAACAATGCTCACATTCGTAATTCCGGTCGCCTTGACCGCATCCATCACCGTCGCGAACGCGCCAAAAGGAACGTCTTCATCGGAGCGTATGAATATGGATTGATGCTTGGGGTCGCGAATCTTCTGTTTGATCTTCGCCCCAATCTCATTGATGTTCACGGGATCGTTGCCCAGAAAAACCCGCTGTTCTTTATTGATGCTGATCACCAGTCGCTCTTCCGTGATCTCTTTCACGCTGCGGGTTTTCGGAACGTTGACTTCAATGCCGGATTGCAGCACCGGAGCCGTCACCATGAAGATGATGAGCAGCACCAGCACCACGTCCACCAGGGGCGTGATGTTGATGTCGGATATGGAAGTCTGCGTGCGCCCATTGGAAGCCGTGAAGGCCATTACCGACGCACCTCCGGGGCTTCCGCCGCCCGGGCAAGTTGCGGTTGCTGACGCTCGACAGCGTTGAGCATTTCCAGAGAAAAGTCATCGCCGCGAGAAGCAAAGTCCCGGATCGAACCGCCAATGAGATTGTAGGCAATCACGGCGGGAATCGCGGCTGCCAGACCGGCCGCGGTCGTGATCAAAGCTTCTGAAATTCCCGGTGCCACCGCACGGAGAGTTGCCGCGCCGGCCGTGCCCAGGCCGTGGAAAGCGTCAATGATGCCCCACACCGTGCCAAACAATCCGATGAATGGCGTCACCGCCGCGGTGATAGCCAGCCAGGGCAAATTGCGTTCAAAACGCGTGAGCTCCTCCGAGTTTGCGATCTGCATGGCCCGCTGAACCGCGGTCGGGTTCCTGATCGCGCCGCCGGAAACACCGCCCTGGCGGCGATATTCTTCAAAACCGCCTTCGAACACGCCAACCAGCGGGCTGGGACGGAATTGCTCGGCCACTGCGCCCACGTCCTGCAGGCGCTGCGCTTTTCGAAAAGCACGGACAAAGCGTCCACTCTGCACCCGCGCCCGCCGCAGCAGACTCCACTTGGAAAGGATGATCGACCAGGACACCAGGCTGAAGATCAAAAGGATAAAAAGGACCGCTTTTGCGACAGGTCCAGTTTCTCCCATGAGATCAACAATTTCGCCACCGATAACGAAAGCCAACAAGAAAGGAAAGTGCATTATTTTCAGGGAATCCTTAGCCTTCGATTATAGACCACCTATGGACCACGGAAACGGGTTGCTCCGATAGGCGCATCCGATGCATTAACAAGTAAAGATAATGACGAATCGAGGAAAAGCCGACGCTCGCCGCCTTGAGGACCGACCCCTCTGGTCCGTTCGCAAGTGCAACAGCCTGCCTTACGCGGTAGAATATCGGCCATGAACCGACGCACCCTGCTGCAGTCCATCCCCGCCTTGGCTCTGCTCGGCAAAACACTCCCCGCCAGCGGGCAGACCTCCACCGCCGTCTACGAGCTCCGCATCTATCACGCCGCCGAAGGCAAGCTGCCCGACCTGCTCGCCCGCTTTCGCGACCACACCACCCGCCTATTCGAAAAGCACGGCATGAAGAACATCGCTTACTGGACTCCAACCGACGATCCGCTAAAAGGCAACACCCTGATTTATGTA
>Ga0193726_1001376_pt1 | contig 19388 bp, 12 predicted proteins | sample H2c1metaG_FD_144928 | JGI IMG/M metagenome (GOLD analysis project Ga0193726, IMG submission 144928) | Soil microbial communities from a riparian zone of the East river system, Colorado, United States - H2c1 | ecosystem: Environmental > Terrestrial > Soil > Riparian zone | place: USA: East River... | reverse complement strand
AGGCCAGGGAGAGTGAAGAAGTAGAGATATTTTTTGAGTAGCACCTACACTCTTGTCGGTGCAGGTTTCTTCGCAGAGCGAAATAAATACTACGTTGACGCACATCTGGCACCGGCAGGAGTGCCGGTGCTACCTACGCCGAAACGTGCACATCCGCAACTTTTCCGTCGATTGAATGACCTGCGCGGCGGCTTACTGCGTCGCCATCTCCCTTTTTTAATTCGCTGAATACAAACGTGGAGAGTAACGTCATGCCGCCGAGCACGAAAAATGCTCGGTGGATACCGTGGATGAATTGAGTCGAGTCGGAGAAATATTTCGCCGGAAGGAAAAACACTGTGACGAGTGACGCGGTCGCGACGCCGAAGCTGACCGCCATTTGCTGCGCGGTGCTGGCGATGGAGCTGGCGCTGCTTTCTTGCGCGGTGGTTACGTCGGCATAAACGAGCGTGTTCATGCAGGTATATTGCAGCGAAGTGAAAAATCCGTAGAACAACATTTCTATGATTACTATCCACAGCGGCGTGGATCTTCCGATGGTGGCGAATAGCAGAATCAACATGCCGATGAAAAGCGTGTTGGAAATCAGAACGGCGCGGTATCCGAAACGCGCAAGAATTTTCGGCATCGCAGGTTTCAACGTCATGGCGGCGATTGCTTGCGGCATCATCATCAGGCCGGATTGAATTGGAGTGAAACCCATTCCGACCTGATACAAAAGTGGAAATAGGAATGGGATGCCGCCGATTCCAAGACGAGTGACAAAGCTGCCCACCACTGACGCGCGAAAAGTGCGTATGCGAAAGAGGATCAGATCCAGCATCGGATGAGCGGTTTTACTCGCGTGAACTCCGTAGCCGGTGAGAAGCAGGATGGAGATTGCGAGCAGGCCAAGAATTTCGCCGGTGCTTAGCGTGTGCTCACCAAATACTTCCAGCACGTAGGAAAGGAGCGCGACGCCGGAACCGAAAAGTATTAGTCCGACCACGTCGAGCGGATTTGTTTTTTCGCGATAGTCTGGCAAATGTAAGTAGACGAGCACCAAACCGGCGAGTCCAATTGGAATATTCAAAAAGAAAATCAGACGCCAGTGAAAGTATCCCACAATCAGTCCACCGGCGATTGGGCCAAGCATGGGGCCAATCAGTCCTGGAATTGCGACAAAACTCATGGCGCGCACAAGTTCGGATTTGGCGAACGTTCGCACGAGAGTGAGGCGGCCAACGGGAACCATCATCGAGCCTCCACACCCCTGCAAAATACGACACGCGACGAGCAAGTGGAGGTTGCTGGAAATTCCGCAGAGGAATGATCCGAAAGTGAAAATTCCAATTGCTGACGCGAAAACGCGGCGAGTACCAAAGCGGTCGGCCATCCATCCGCTGATGGGAATGAAAACTGCCAGGCTCAACGTGTAACTTGCCAGCACTGATTTCATGCTGAGCGGCGCAACGTGAAGCGCGGCGGCCATGGTGGGAACGGCGGTGTTCAGAATCGTCGTGTCCAGCGATTCCATGAAAAACGCGACCGCGATCAGCCACGGGACCAGGCGCTTGCTGGAATCGGCGAGCGGGGGTTGCGCGGCGGAGGCCGTCTTCGGATTGGAAGACTTCAACGAGCTATTTCCCTATTTTAATTTTCGGAAATTTGCGCTTTACCGCGGCCACCACGTCTGCGTGTTCTTTTTTACCGGAGCTGCGCGCTAGAGCGTCACGTGCGTGGGCTTCATCCGGGATGGGATATTTTCGCGTGTCTTTTTCTACGAAGTCGGATTTGGGAAGTTTTTTTCTTTTGGCTGCGGTTAGTTTGGCCATGGTGATCGTTCTCCTTCACTGATTACTTTTTGGCTGGAAGTTATTTATTAAAATCCCGGCCGAGTGATAGCGTACACCCATCCTTTTGATGCGGGAATGCGGGGTTGGTAGCGCAGACAATCCTGGCTGCGCGTTTTTCTTCGCGAAGCGAGTTGAATGCCGCGTGGATGCATATCTGGCGCAGCCAGAATTGTCTGCGCTACTTACGGCCCAAATTTGCCCATGCGTCGGCGAATACAGTAAACTTGCTTCTCCGCTGATATTGCAGAGATTCGCAGGAAGTCCGCGCGGATTTTTCGGACTTCACGATTTTGACTTTAGACACGACGATTCAATTTATCGAGGAGTTGCGATGCTAGTTGTAATGGATGCGCACGCTACAGAAGAACAGATTCGCGCCGTTTGCGCGCGCATTGAAGCCGCGGGAATGAAGGCTCATCCGATACCCGGCACGCTGCGCACGGCAATCGGCATCACCGGAAATTCCGGCGTGGTGGATATGGGCACGATTGAGGCGATGTCCGGAGTGATCGAGTGCATTCCGGTCAGCAAGCCTTACAAATTGGTGAGCCGCGATGTGAAGGCGGAAGATTCCGTGATTCGGATTCCGACACCATCGGGCGTTGTCGAAGTCGGTGGGAAATCTTTGGTGATCGTTGCTGGGCCTTGCGCGATTGAAACGCACAATCAGGCGCTGACGATTGCGAAACATGTTTCGGCGGCGGGCGCGCATCTTTTCCGTGGAGGCGCTTACAAGCCGCGCACTTCGCCTTACAATTTTCAGGGGCTGGGCGAGCCGGGACTGAAAATTATGGCGGAAGTTCGCGATCAATACGGTTTGGGAATTGTTACCGAGGCGATTGATAACGAAAGTTTGGATCTGGTCGAGAAATATGCGGACGTGATTCAGATTGGCGCGCGCAACATGCAAAATTTTTCGCTACTGAAACGCGCAGGCCGCGCGAAAAAGCCGGTTCTTCTGAAGCGCGGACTTTCCGCGACGCTGGACGAATTCCTGATGGCTGCGGAATATGTGATGTCCGAAGGAAATTACAATGTGATTTTGTGCGAGCGCGGCGTGCGAACGTTCGCGGATCATTCGCGCAACACTTTGGATTTGACGGTCGTGCCTGCCGTGAAACGCCTAAGCCATTTGCCGATTCTGGTCGATCCGAGCCACGGGACGGGACGTCGCAACAAAGTTTTGCCGCTTTCGCGCGCGTCGATTGCAGTTGGCGCGGATGGAATTTTGGTGGAGGTACACAACGATCCGGACAATGCGCTTTCGGACGGGATGCAGTCAATATTGCCGGATGAATTTGCGCGATTGGTCGGTGAGGTGCGTCAAATTGCGGCGGTTGTGAATCGGACGGTTAATTAATCGCGCCGGAGATTTTCTGTGGCTGCTACTTTTGCTGAATCGTTCGCAAACTTTCGCCAGTTTCTCAAGGATCAGGGTCTTCCGCAGACTGTTGTGTGGGTTACGCAAAGCGATGTGCTGAGTTCTCCGAAGAGAGAGATTTACGTCAAGATTCCAGTTCCGCAATCAAACGAGAAAACAGTCCGCGAATTATTTGACTCTCCGATCGGCGTGCGTCGCGGAATTCTTTTCCAGGCGCTCTGTCATTCTCGAAACATAACTTTTGTCAATGCGTGGACGGCCGAGGATGCCAGCGAGGAAAACGGACGGTTGACGCCTGAAGACTTGAAAGTTTCGGTCCCTTCAGGTATGAACAACGTCCCGGGCATCGCGGTTAAGTCAGCGCTTCGATGGAAATATTTGCAGCGGAAATTTGGCGGCAGAGAAAAGCTTAACAATTTTCTATTCGGCATAGGATCGGCCGAGGCGCGCATCATGGGTGACAGTAAGGATGTGAACGGGACAAAGAAAATCTTGGAGTTTGCTTCAGATAACGAAACGAAGAAAATTCCTGATTTAGTGAAAGAACTCTTCGACCATGTGTTGTACGACGAAGATCCGAACTTCTGGATAAGCGATGAAGCAACGATTTGGGAAGTTTCAATGGCAATGCCCGAAGATTTGCTACTCCGAGTAAGCAAATATTACGGAAAGCCAGTAACAATCGCAGACCTCAAACAGCCTCTTTGGAGACTCCTGCCACAACTTAACGAGGGTCGAACCAAGTTACGTTGAGGAATTATTCTACGTGTACATCGAATGCGGCAGTTTGAACAACGCCTGCTCTTTTGATTTGCACGAATATTCTGTAGTCGCCCGGCTTAGGAAATCCGTACGGGAAACTTACTTCAGGCGGAAGTGGGGCGGATTTAGCCGACGCGTCTGCTGACATTCCAGTCATCGCAGTTCCCTGCATCGACATTCCCTGGATTTCCATCGTAGGTGAAGCGCCGGGCAATCCTTGTTGCGCTAAATCCAGAGCGGCCATTGAAACGGAACCTGCAGGGTGGACGTGCGCGAACACGGACATGTCGCTGCGTACGAATTCCGCGTGGCCGGCCATGCCCATGTAGGGTTCCATGTCGGTGACGGGATTTCCGTTTCTATCTTCCACGATGAATTTGAACTGCGTTGCGACGCCCGATTTTAGCGGGCCAGATGGATGCTGCCAGATTATTTTTGTGCCGTCGGGTGTTTGCGCGGTCGTGGAATTTGCAGCAGCAGAGGCGGACGTGAGCGGCGTGCCAATCCAATCGGAATCGTCTACCTCCGAAGAACATCCAGCCGTGCAATCTTCCATCTGTGGCAAATCGACTTGACCAATCAATGTCCAGGGAAATCCACGCCGATCGACGATGTCCGCATAAATTTGGTAATGACCGGCCGCAACGAACTGAACATTTGCAGAAAATTCGCCACCTACAACGCGCTCCGGATGCAAATGCCACATCGAATTCATTCCCTTGGTGCTAATCAAAAACAAATGCATCAAGTGGCCGTGATCCGGAATAACTTCCTTCATGTCGATATTGCGATTCCAGTTAGGATCATTGCCGGCCGCAGTGATAATTAATCGGTTTCCATTTTCCAATTTTGTTTCTGCGCGCGGCGGCGTGTAGTAATTTACGTTCCGTTGATAATCCGCCGCTTCAGCGTCCCACCACGATCTTCCGAAGTACACAGTGGCAATCACAACAATCGCCGTGACAATCATAACTATTCTTGCGCGACGAGAATTGTTCGGCGGAGTTTGCGCGCCGGGATCAAGTTTCGCTTCACGCGCGCCCGCACCAACGATGGAAACAATTCCTATGGTGAGCACGAGCAGCAGCACGATCATCGTGACTTCGAGCGGCTTTTGCATTGGCAAAACTGTTTGCGCGTATGACGGAACGGGAACGGACAGTTCACCTTTGCCGCGCGCGCCTTCGGCCGTCACACGAACTTGCAGCGCGCCGGACTCCATCAGCCACAGCGAGCCGGTGAAAAATTGCGGATCGTCCTTGGATTGTTGCGCGACGTCTGGAATGGGCGCGACGTTAGAACCTTGTCCGGTCAAGCGGAGCGGGACGACTTGAATTGAGTTAATGTCTTTCGATTCCGAACGCACTTCAATTTCGGCGACGCCGGGAATTACTTGCGGCACGCGAACGGTAACGAATAAATGATACGGACCGGCCAGCCCTTCGTAGAAAACATCCGGGCTGCCAACGTGAGCGCCAAGCGGAGCGGTAGCAAACAAAATAATCGCGAGCGCCAGCAACGAAAGGCGCGAAATTATTGAACGAGATTTTCGAGGATGCCTTTTCGGAGCGAAATTCATCGACGGATGCGCCGCATCCAATCGCCCCAGGCCAGTCCGATGCCGGTCATGAACATCGCGACCATCGCGGAGATGGTCATGAAGATCCAGAAATGCCCCGCGGTGCTATCCGTGTAAACATAAACATTGCGCACCCAAGGCGAAGTCGACGGAATAAAGTACGGATAATTTCCGGTATTGAAAAACCAGTTGTGCGACGCAGGCGCCATCAGGAAATTTGCGAACGGCCATTGCGCAGCAACAAATGCCGCGAAAAAAACAGCGCCAAGAATTGCGCCTTGCGCCCAGCGATTCGAAGTAGTGATGTAACGCCGCACGATGTCGATTGCAATTGCGCCGACGATCAGCAGCAGCGGAAAATCCGGCGGCACAAGATGCGTAATGTTCTGATAGACCGGGCCGAGTTTTGGCTGCGCCGGAATTAACGGAAATATTAGCGTGAAAGAAAGGTGCACCAGCGCGTATGAGCCCGTCATAATTGTGACGGCCCATTTCGATTTTGCAGCGACGGCGATCGTGGCCATCCAGATTGGCGCGACCAGCATAACCACCAGATAAAATCTGGCGCTGTGCATGAAAACGCGGATGGTATATTCCTGCGCCATTCCCAGGCACGCGGCAATCAGAAAAACGAAAAGGAACATAAACATGCGCTCGATCTTGACGCGATATTCGCCGGTGGCGCGATTCATTTCGGCGAGCGCAAGAATAACCGCACCGAATCGAATACCGAGCATGCCAAGCGCCAGCAAAACGTGCGGCGGGCTCAGAATTTTTACGTCCAGGCCATAAGCGTTGTGCCACCAATTGTCGAATGGCGCGGAAGCGATCATCGCGGCCGCACCCCACGAAACAATGAATGCGCCGAGCGGGCCGCGGCATCCCCACATCGTGACGCTGGAATCGCGCAACGGATGATTCTTGTCAAAAGTGATCGAAAGAATTAAATAAGCACACGAAAGTCCCGCCAGAATTCCGGAAAAATAAATAAACATGTGCGGCGTGGTCCAGAAAGAATCACGGCCCACGCTTTCGTGCCAAGAAATATCCCAAGCGCCGCCGATGGTGCCGGAAGCGATAGCGATCAGGCAGCTCCAGATATACCAGGGAATGCTTTGCGTGGCAGCAATGGCTTGCTCGTTCGCGCGGGAATTGAGCGAGTGCGGAAGAGGTAGTGTTTGGGCCACGCGCGAACTCCTTTCGTCGCCAACGAAATACGATCGCTTGAATATTTCGGACAAAAGCTAGTCTACGCTGGCGGGCGTTGTGGTTCAACTTTGGCGCGGAATTTGGTTTAGTAGCACCGACACTCCTGTCGGTGCAGGCTTCTTCGCAAAGCGAACTGAAACTGGCGTAGACGCTAGACTGGCGCCGGCAGGAGTGTCGGTGCTACCTAAGGCCCGCGGTGCTGCTAGCGCGAATGTTTGACGCTTCTTCCTTGCTCCGTTAGACTTCGTTTCACTTTGTGCTCGCTTTTTATTTTGCGCGCACGAGCCGGAATATTTTCTTACAATGCCGCGTCGAGCCCTAAATTTCCGATTGATATTTATTTCTCTCGCACTGATTGCGCTGGTTGCGCGGGAAATCGCTTTGGAGCAGCGGCCGTCATTCTTGCGGCCGGGGCTGAAGCTTTGCGCTTACGTTGCGAATGTTGGCGATGGCACTATTTCCGTAGTGGACTTGGTGACGCTCTCCGTACGCGCGACGGTTCCGGTTGGCGCAACGCCGTCCGGATTGCGCACGCATCCGACGCGCGCGGAGATTTGGGGCGTGTCAACCGATGGCGGAAATGTTTGGGTGTTGGACGCCGCGACGGATCGCGTTGTGGCCCGGATTTCCCTAGGCGCGTCGCCTTACGCGCTGGATTTTTCTCCGGATGGACGCAAGGCGTATGTGACGGCATCGGGCGCTGATTCGCTTGTTGCGATTGATTGTGCGTCGCGGCAAATTGTTGGGCGCGCGCGGACTGGAAGACGTCCGCTACTCGCGCGGGTGACTCCGGACGGGAAAACGGTTGCAGTTGTGAATCGAGATGACGCGACGTTGCAAATTTTTGATGCGTCGACGCTGGCGTTACGCGCGACGATTCCAATTGGCGGCGCGCCGCGGGATATTGTGATCCTGCAAACTTCGGACAGTTCCACGGCATTCGTTGCCGCGGACGGAGTGGCAGCTGATTCCGTAAGTGCGATTGGGCAAATTTCTGTTGTGGATTTGCGCCGAAATGCGCTGCTGACCAATCTGCCTTTGCCGGGAAATGCGGCGGGAATGTTTTTAAAGCCTGACGGGGGCGAACTTTACATTACGGTTCCTGAGGCGCATGAGCTGGTAATCGTCGATACCTGGACGCACGAGTTGGTGGAAGCGAAATTAATTGGCTCGACGCCGGGACGCGCGATATTCGACGAGCAAACGCTGCAACTTTACGTTAGCGATTCGGCGGCGAATGGGGTAGTTCCGGTTGACGTGAATTATCGGACCACGGGAATTCCGGTTTCGGTTGGGCAATCGCCCGGCGCGTTGGCGTTGGATCCCGCTTCGCCACATAATCTATTGTTGGTGGCAAATGAAAATTCAAATGATCTGGCGATTATCCGAGTACGGACGGGAAGCTTGATTACGATGGTACACGTTGGAAATTCGCCGCGGGATATTGCGGTACTTCTTTACTAAGACTTTCAACTGTGGCGTTTCCCTGCCACACTTTCTGCGTAACTTTCTGCTCTGAGCCGCGTCTTCCCTATTAACAAGTGGTCGTAACAAGATTTTCCTCACAGAGGAGTCAACAATGCATCGGAGCATTTTCTCAATCGTAGCGACTGTCATTCTGACAATTTCGATAGGCGTAGCTTTCGGCGCACCGGGCGCGGGCGACCGCGATGCGGTGCTGAAAATTGTTACGCAAATACAGCGAGCCGACTATGAAGGCGATCGCGCTGCATTGAAGCGTCTCTTTGGAGAACTTGGGCCGTATGTTGCCGACGCCAAACTTGGCTCACGCGTGCAATATTGGCGGGGATTTGCCCTTTGGCGGAGAAGTCTAAATGGATTTAACGAAGCCGCGGATCCGAAAGAGTTGGAAGAGGATTTGAATCAGGCGGTTGTGGAATTTGACGGCGCGGCGGCGAAAGATCCGGCATTTGTTGATCCCAAATTTGCGGCGGGATCTTGTTTGATGAATCTGGTCTACCTGAACCAGAAAAATCCTCCGCGCATTCAGGAATTAATGAAGAAAGCGGTCCCTCTTTTTGCGGAGGCGCAAAAAGACGCGCCTGAAAATCCGAGGCTACTGTGGGTTCTGGGCGCGAATTATTGGTATTACACGCCGGAGCGAAATGGTCCGGACCACGCCCGCGCGCTGCAAACTTATCAAACAGGATTGGAGCTGGCGCGAAAAGCGCGAGACGAGGCGAACGATCCGCTTGATCCTTCGTGGGGCGAACCGGAATTATTGATGAATCTTGCTTGGGCGAACCTGCACGCGGACGTGCCGGATTTTGCGGCGGCGGAGAAATACGCGCATTCGGCCTTGGAGTTGGTGCCCTACTGGCACTACGTACGCGACATTTTAATTCCGCAAATTCGGGATGCGAAAGCTAAGGCAAATTAAATTGGAATTAGGATGTTGGCCAAGCAAAAGATTCTTCGCCCAGCTTAATTTCCAGCGAGCCTTCCGAAGGCAGCATGTCCACCGGCAGGCCGCTTTCCCAAAGAGATGTCGCCAGCAGAATTGAATTTCGGCCGGCAAGTTCGATCACGCTGCGCGCGATGGCCACTTCCAAAATTTGTCCGTAGGCAACTTGCACATATTGCTGCGCGCCCAGAAGACAAGCGTCGTTCGATTCAATCTGCAAATCCGTTAGAATCCCGTCGCAAATGTGCGCCTGGATTTTTACTTCCTGTGCGGCGCGAACAGCCACACGGAAAACACAATCACGCAATTCCGATTTTGCTTCCTCGAAAAGATCCACGCGGACGTAGAGCCATTCTTCGTCAAATCCATAGTGAAGTTCGTGCATTAGATATGCGCGGCCATGCATGGAACCACCGCGCCGATCGGCGGCGTAAAGTCCGGCACCGAGCCACTCAAAATATGAACTTTCCCGGCCATCCACGCGAACGCTTAGATAGGATTGCGGCGCGGAAACCAGCGCGTCTTCCGGAAGCCGCTTAATGGGTTCCGCAAGTTCGCCCGGAGCTTCCGCGCCAATTTTCAAATAAACTTCGGTGAGCAGCGTGCGGTAGAACGCGTCAAATTCCGCATCATTATATGTGCTGTGCTCTGGACCATACCACCAGCACCAGTCGCTTCCTTCAGCTGCAAGTAGCGCTTCATACGCAGCGGCTAATTTTTCCGCGCTGACTGCGCCATCCACGCCTTGATTGTGCAATCGTTTCGCTTTGGCATAGGCTTCACGCGCTTTGCGCAGCATGCCCCACGCGACGAGGTCTTCCCGATCGCCAATCCAAATATCGAAATTCGCATTGATCCACGAACCGGGAACAATATTTTCGACGCACGGAATTTCTCCCGCGGCGTCGATGGCTTCAGAGGCAGTGAGCGCGTGAATATCGTGATCGGATTCGATGCGTCGATAAAATTGTTTTAGAAATTCGCGTCCGCTATTCGGAAAATATTCCCAGGCGTTTTCGCCGTCAAGAATAATGGAAACGGTCAGCGGGCGTCCGGTGTGAACGCGATCGCCGATGGCGCGCAATCGCTGATGCAAATCTTCCGCCGCGGCCATGGCGCCCATGCGGCTGTACACAAATCCCACCAAGTCAGAAAGCATGTGATCGCGAAAGAAGCCAACGATTTCCTGGCCATTTCGCTTCACGCATAACGGCGAATACATGCGATCCGCATTTTCGGGAATGCCATTGCTATCTCGGCCAAATCCACATCCTAGCGTGCGGCCCAGAACTCCTTCGTCGGTGCCGAACCAACGAAAACCTTGTTCGGCCGCGAGATCGAGCGCTTGATCGGAAACCGATCCTTCCGACGGCCACAATCCTTTCGGCGCATGGCCAAAAAGTTTTTCATGATAGTTGCGCGCGCGTCGCAATTGTTCGGCGGCGTCTTCCGGATATCGAAACGCGGGAACCAGCGGCTGAATATGGCCATTTGAAACGCGGCCCATATCTGAATCGCAAACAAGTGGAAGAATCGGATGGTAGAACGGCGTGGTGGAAAGTTCGATCTGTCCGCTTTCGGAAGCGCGGCGATATTCCGGTAAAACTTCGCGCAAAAGTTCCAACTGCTTGCCGCGCAGTTCCAGCTTATCTTCTTCCGTGAAATTCGCGCCCTTGTCTGATAGCCGCATGAGCACTGGATCGGACGTGAGCCAGAATTCGTCCATCCATGCCAGTTGCGAAAGCAATTGCACGTCGCGCCAATCGCGTTGACTGAAAAGATCCGCTGCGTTCATTTCCTTATCAGCGTGCTGCGTGCGATTGAAAAGTTCCGTGAACCGCGGCCATCGGCGCATTAAGTTTTCGCGGTTGATTTGAAACGCGCGTTCGAGGATCACAGCTTTTGCGTCGGCATCCAGTTCTTCAGCCGGACGAAATGCTATATCAAACCATGGCTCGGAAAATGTTCCGCTGGCGTACTCTTCCAGTTGCGCGGCGAGCGACGGAACTACATTGAACGTGGCGTGGAAATTTGGAAATTCGCGCAGCGTGCGCACCATTCCCCAATAATCTTTCAGCGCGTGAAGACGCGTCCAGGGCAGCACGTATCGCCCCGAAGCGGGGTCGCGATACTGCGGCTGGTGCATATGCCAGATCAGAACTAAGTTGACGCGATTCATGCTTGCTCGATCAAATCTCCGAATCGTCTGGTGCAAACAAATCGAAACGGCACTAGAATACTGTCTTCGCGATGCGCATCATCGACAAATATATCTGCAAAGAGGTTTTCTCGCACGCCCTGGTGGGCCTGCTGATTTTCACATTCGTTCTTTTCGTTCCCAAACTAATTACGCTGATGACTATTGTAGTGCGTCATTCGGCTTCTGCCAGCAGACTGGGCCTGCTTTTTCTTTGCGTGTTTCCATACGTGCTGACCTTCACGCTGCCCATGGCGGTGCTAGTCGGCGTCCTCATCGGCCTGGGCCGCATGTCCGCCGATAGCGAACTAATTGCGCTCAGCGCTCTGGGCGTCGGACTTCGCCGAGTGTTGGTGCCCGTCGGAGTGCTGGCAACATTCACCGCGGGCGCAACGCTGGCGATCACCCTTTGGGTCGGGCCGGCTGCGCAGCGAACTTTCCGGCAAATATCAGACGAGCTTACGTCAGCGCAAGCCTCCTACGAAGTGCAGCCGCGCGTTTTCCAGGAATATCCGGGAATGGTTCTCTACATTCAGGATATTGACACGGCGGCCACGCACTGGACCCGCGTCCTTCTCGTGCAGCAATCAGACAAGAATACCGAGCTGACACTCGCAGAGAATGCGATTGTAATTCCCGACCGCGAACGGGGCAACCTCGAGTTACATCTCCATAACGGGAGCACGCACATCTCAACTCCCGGCGATCCCACAAACTATACGGTTTCGACATTTGGAAAAAGCGATTGGTCGATTCCGTTGAGTGGGCTGAAATCTACGAGCACCTCCACGCCAACTGTAACCGAGCGAACCATTTCCGATTTAATGGCCACCACCGGCAAGGGATCCTATGAAGCGCGCGTGGAAATCCAGCGGCGCTTCGCGTTTCCTGTGGCCTGCATGGTGTTTGCGCTGCTCGCGGTGCCGCTGGCTGCGCGGCCTCGGCGCGGCGGACGCGCAATGGGATTCATCGTTTCCCTGCTTTTAGTTTGCGGATATTACCTGATATTTATTGTGGGCGCCGGGCTTGCGAAGGAGGGAAAAGTTTCGCCGGTGCTGGGAATTTGGGCGGCAAATTTCCTTACGGGACTCGCCGGACTGGCGCTGTTGCCAGGAATGGAACAGATCCGCAGTTCGACGCGACTTTCGCGCTGGTTCGAGCGAATCGCGGACAAGTTCAAAGGCTGGTACGAATCTGTGCGCGGAGGACGGCGCAATCAAGATGCCGCCGGACGACTTTCGTCAGTGCCGGATGTTTCGCTGGGAGCCGGAGGCGGAAAGCATGTGCACGCTACGAGCGGTGCCGCCGCGGAAAAAGCGCGCGTGATTCGCCTAAGGCCGGTGCGCCCTGCGCGTTTGCGAGTGCGCCACAGTTCCGGATTCCCGCAGATGCTGGATCTTTATTTGCTTCGGAACTTCCTGGGATATTTTCTGCTGGTGATGGTGGGATTTGTTTTCCTGTTTGAGATTTTTACGTTCTTCGAGTTGTTGGACAATATCGCAAAGAACCAAGTGAAGTTCTTTGTGGTTGTGAATTATTTTCGGTTCCTCGTCCCATTTTTATTTTATCACTTGGCGCCATTTGCCGTGCTGGTAGCGGCGATGGTGACGCTCGGCGTCATGTCAAAAAATAATGAAGTGGTGGCGATTAAGGCCAGCGGCGTCAGCTTATACCGGCTAGCTTGGCCGATTATCGGTACAGGCGCGGCGCTGGCGGCCGGACTTTTGCTGCTCAGCAACACCTATCTTCCCTACTTCAATCAGCGGCAGGACGCGTTGCTAAATCAGATTCGCGGCAGACCCGCGCAAACTTATATGAACCCGCACCGGAGCTGGATACCGGGCGCGAGCACCGGCACGATTAACAAGAAATTTTATAATTATCAGGTGTTTGACGGGGAAAATAAGCCGGTTTTGTTCGGCGGGTTGAACGTGTTCGAGCTGGATCCCGTGACGTTCCAGCTTCGCCGGCGAATTCACGCCACCCGTGCGGAATGGTCTCCGGAGCAGAACGTTTGGATATTGAAGGATGGCTGGGTCCGCGATTTTGAAACCGACGAGAGCCACTATCACACCACGATATTCCAGGTGTATTCGGCGGCGGAGCTAGATGAGGCGCCGAGCCATTTCAATCGCGAAGTTCGCCAGTCCGACGAGATGAGTTGGCGCGAATTGCAGACTTACATCGGCGAGCTGAAGCAGTCCGGCTTTGACGTTGGGCGGCTGTCCGTCCAATGGCAGGAGAAACTGGCGTTCCCCATGATCGCGCCGATTATCGCCTTCCTCTCAATTCCATTCGCGTTTTACGTAGGAACCCGGGGCGCGGTCGGCGGACTGGCGCTGGGGATCGGGATTGGAATTGTATACTGGGCAACGTCGGCTCTGTTCGAAGCGCTAGGCGGAGTAGGTCAGATGCCGCCGATTCTCGCCGGATGGGCGCCCGACGCGATATTTATTTTCCTCGGCACCTACTTCTTCTTGAAGATGCCGACCTAGGCGACGCTGCTTCACTATTCAACAAATACTTTAGATACACTTTGGCGAAATTCCCGCGCAAAAACTTCGAGTAAAACTTTGTCCGATGTCGGAGCGCCGACATTTCCTTTGAAATTATCTTGCGGAATTACTTGAAGAATTATCTCGGAACAAGCGAGCGAATTTTTTGAATTACCAAGTCGATGCCAACTTCATTGTGCCCGCCCTCAGGGATGATCACATCAGCGTATCGCTTCGATGGCTCCACAAATTCCATATGCATCGGGCGAACTGTCGCAATGTACTGCTCAATCACGGACTCTGCAGTGCGGCCGCGTTCGCGAATATCTCGCCGCAGTCTACGGATGAACCGCAGATCGGCTTCGGTATCGACGAAAATCTTGATGTCGAACAGATTGCGAAGCGCGAGATTCTCAAATATTAGAATACCTTCCACGATCAGAGCCGGGCGCGGCTCAAGGTGGACGGTAGCCGGAATCCGCCGATGCTGAGTGAAATCATACACCGGGCGCTCAATCGCTTCTCCGGCGCGAAGCGCACGGACGTGATTGATGAGCAGCTGGCTATCGACCGAATCGGGGTGATCGAAATTCTGTTTAGCGCGTTCGGAAAGCGAAAGATGCGGCGTGTCCTTGTAATAGTGGTCCTGCTGTAGCAGCAGAACGCTCTCTTCAGAAAGAGCCTCGGTAAGACGATTGGTAATGGTCGTCTTACCAGAGCCAGTGCCGCCGCATATTCCAATTGTCAGTGTTTGGGACAAAGACTGAGCGCCTCTTTTCGACTAGTGATCGGGTTGCGTAGCGCCAGCATCTTGCCGGCAGGTTTTGGCGTCGGCGCTACGATTCGTTGCGCGTTGTGAAACTACTTCGCGCTCTTGGACTTTTTCTTCGACGCTTTTTCTTCCAGCACGGCCTGTGCAGCCGCCAATCTGGAAATCGGCACGCGATACGGAGACGCGCTGACGTAATCCATGCCAACTTTGTGGCAGAACTTCACGCTCTCAGCGTCCCCACCGTGTTCGCCGCAGATTCCGATTTTCAGTTTCGGATTGGTCGAACGGCCGCGCTCGATGCCCCACTTAATCAGCATTCCGACGCCATCCACGTCCAGCGATTGGAATGGATCGTCCTTGAAAATTCCGGCCTTCTTTTCGTCCACGTAATCCGGCAGGAAGCGGCCCGCGTCATCTCGCGAAAGCCCCATCGTCGTCTGCGTAAGGTCATTCGTCCCGAAGGAGAAGAACTCCGCAACTTGCGCAATCTGGTCTGCAAGCAAAGCAGCACGTGGAAGTTCGATCATAGTGCCGACCAGATACTCGACCTTCGTGCCTTTCTCCCTAAAAACCTCATCTGCTACTCGATGTGTTGCGTCGGTGAGGATTTGAAGTTCTTTCCTATCAAGAACGAGCGGAATCATTATCTCAGGTAATACTTTAATTTCCCCTTTCTTACACTCAATCGCCGCTTCAATGATCGCACGCACTTGCATCTCAAGTATTTCTGGATAGGTGATCGCAAGACGGCATCCGCGGTGACCAAGCATCGGATTTGCTTCATGCAATTGTTCAACTCGACGCGCCACAACTTCAACGCTTACTCCAACTTTTTTCGCCAGCTCTTCCTGCTTATCGCGATCGTGCGGAACGAATTCGTGCAGCGGCGGATCGATCAGGCGAATCGTGACCGGGCAACCGTTCATCGCTTTGAAGATGCCTATGAAATCTCGGCGCTGGAAAGGTAGAAGTTTTGCTAGAGCTTTTCGGCGAGCCTCTTGCGTGTCCGCAATAATCATTTCCTGAATGGCTAGCTGACGTTCCACGCTCTTCTCCGGCTGCTCGAAATCCTTGAAGAACATATGCTCGGTGCGGCAAAGGCCGATGCCTTCGGCACCCATTTCGCGAGCCTTAGTTGCATCCTGCGGAGTATCGGCGTTTGTACGAATGCCCAGGCGGCGGATTCCATCAGTCCACTTCATAATTGTGTAATAGGCAGGAGGCAAAACCGGAAGCACCAGAGTTACCTGGCCTTCCAGAACCGAGCCATCGTTGCCGTCAAGCGTGATCCAATCGCCCTGCTTTACCGTATGCCCCTTCACATCCATTTGCTTCTTCTCAAAATCAATGTTCAAGGCTTCGCAACCGACGATGCAGCACTTGCCCCATCCACGCGCGACGACCGCGGCGTGACTGGTTTTGCCGCCGGTGGCTGTAAGAATTCCCTGCGCCACAAACATTCCGCCGACGTCTTCCGGACTGGTTTCGCGGCGGACCAGAATTACTTTTTCGCCGCGCGTGGCCCATTCTTCGGCTTCGTGTGCAGTGAACACGACCCGTCCTGATGCCGCTCCCGGAACGGCGTTGATTCCCTCCGTCAATTTGCGTTTGCCCAAATCGGCACGCGGCACGCTGCTATCAATCACGGGATAGAACAAACGCTCGACGTCTTCGGCCTTGATGCGTCCAAGCGCTTCTTCTTTGCTAATTAGTTTTTCGTTCACCATGTCCACGGCCATACGGAAAGTTGCCGTAGGCGTGCGCTTGCCTGTACGCGTCTGCAACATGTAGAGCGTGCCTTCTTCAACGGTAAATTCCATGTCCTGCATGTCGCGATAGTGTTTCTCAAGTAACACTCGAACCTTTTCGAGCTGCTTGAAAACTTTTGGCATCAGGCGGCCCATCTCGGTCAGGTGCATCGGCGTGCGAATTCCTGCGACCACGTCCTCGCCTTGCGCGTTAATCAGAAAATCGCCGTAGAAAGTTTTCTCGCCCGTGCTCGGATCGCGCGTGAAGCAAACGCCGGTACCCGAATTTTCGCCGGTATTGCCGAACACCATCTGCATCACGTTCACAGCAGTTCCGACAAGTCCGGTGATTCTTTCGACGCGGCGATAAGTGAGAGCCTTTTCTGCGTTCCACGATTGAAACACCGCGCCGATGGCACCCCACAATTGTTCTTTCGGGTCCTCGGGGAAATCCTTGCCTGTCTTCTTCTTGAAGTGGCTCTTGTACTGAGCAATCAGCTCGCGCCAGCCCTCGGCAGATACCTGCGTATCGTCCTTGAATCCGTGGCGCGTCTTCATTTCGCGCAGCAAATGTTCGAGATCTTCCTTGGAGAGGCCGATCACTACAGCCGAATACATCTGCACGAAGCGGCGATAGGCGTCATACGCGAAGCGATCGTTCTTAGTATTGCGCGCAAGCGCGGCAACCGATTTCTCGTTCAGCCCAAGATTCAAAATCGTTTCCATCATTCCCGGCATGGATCGCGCCGAGCCGGAACGCACGCTAACTAGCAGCGGATCTTTCGCATCACCTAGGCGTTTGCCGGTTACTTTCTCCAGACGCTTGATGTTGGCGTCAACTTGCGCGGCCAGTTCCTTTGGGTATTTGTGGTCGTGCTTCAGGTAGTAGTCGCAAGTTTCCGTGGTGATGGTCAGGCCGGCGGGGACCGGCAATCCAATGCGCGTCATCTCGGCAAGTCCAGCGCCTTTGCCGCCCAGCAACTCTTTCATCTCGCCATTGCCTTCGGCTTTTCCTGCTCCGAAAAAATAAACGTATTTCTTCACTGATGATTCCTCCGTGGTGTTGTCTTTCAAAAATTTGATATGGTTCGAGAATTTATTTTCGCTTACATTTGTATTAATGGATTCCATCGCACGAATTTTGTCGGCGCGCCGACACAGCCTGCTTCCAATTTCGATCGCCTTAGATACTTAAAGTAATTGTTGATGAATGCTCTCAGCGATTCTCTCCAGCGGCAATTTCAGAAAAATCCGCGATCGTAGAAAATTCGCGCAGCAACGTTTGCAGCAATGTCAAACGATTCCGTCGAACTTCTTCATTCTCGGCGTTCACCAACACATCTTGAAAAAATTGGTCCACTGCCGGACGCAACTCCGCAATCGTCTGCAACGCTTCCTTATATTTCCCCGCCCGCTTGTCCGCAGTTGCTTTCCGATTGACCGATTCCGCTGACGAATGCAGCGCGCGCTCCGAGTCAGCGTCAAATAGCTCCGGACGTACGGCCGGCAACTGCCAATCCGCAGCCGGCCCAGCCTTCTCAATAATTTTGCGAATGCGCTTGAACGAAACGGCCAACGGCTCAAAGTTCTTGGTACGCCGAATTGCTTTCAACGCCTCAAGGCGTTTCACCGCATCCACCAAATCATCGGAGCCGGCGGCCAGCACGGCATTCACCTCGTCGTAAGCAAACCCAAGCCGCTCGCGCATCACGAACCGAGCCCGGTCAATAATAAAGTCAAATATTTGTTTTTCAACTTCAGGCTTCACCTGAATCTTGGGCGGAGTAGAAGCCAGCGCTTTCACTCCAGCAGAAATCGCACTCGAAAGCGAAACTGGAAGTTTGCGTTCAAGAATTATCTTTACAACTCCCAGAGCCGCGCGCCGCAAACCGAAAGGATCACTTGAACCTGTTGGAAGAAGACCGGCCGCAATGCATCCAACCAGCGCATCCATTTTATCGGCAAGCGCGACGGCGCATCCAGTTAAGTTACTCGGAATTTTTTCGTCGAGTCCAGCGGGTCGGTAATGGTCATACACGGCCTGAAATACATCTTCAGGTTCTCCTTGAGATTCTGCGTAGAGCCCCCCAACAATTCCCTGAAGCTCAGGAAATTCTCCAACCATTCCTGTAACTAAATCGCATTTAGAAAGTTCCGCCGCGCGGTCAGCGTTCGCCACGCTCGCCTGCTGAATTCCTTGCGCGAACCATTGCTCGGCAAACCATCGCGCCAACTGACGCATGCGCTCGACTTTATCCGCATAGCTTCCGAGTCGGGATTCGTAAGTGACCTGCGCGAGCTTCGGCAAATAGTCGGCGAGCCGACATTTCTGATCCGATTCCCAGAAAAATCGCGCGTCCGCAAATCGCGCTCGAAGAACTCGTTCGTGCCCGGCCCGAATCAATCCCTTCGCGTCGCGATCCAGGTTAATTACCGCCAGAAAATGCGGAGCAAGCCGCCCGTTCGTCGACCGCAGCGCAAAATACTTTTGATGTCCGCGCATTACGGTAATCAGAATTTCATCGGGTAACTCGAGATAACTCGAATCAAAGCTCCCGATGATCACCGAAGGATATTCATTCAAATAAACGACCAGCTCAGCCAGCGCCGGATCCTCATGAACGCGCAAATGGCTCTTGGCCGCAAGCTTCGCCATCTCCGATTCAATCTTCTTCCGCCGCGCATCCGGACGCACCAGCACGAAATTCTTTTTCAACGTCGACTCATACGTCGCCGCATTGCCAATCGGAATCGCGCGCTTGCCCAGAAATCGATGTCCAAGCGTCTCCCGGCCCGCCCGAACCCCGGCAACTTCCAGCTTCAAAACTTTTCCATCCAGCAGCGCAACGATCCATCGAATCGGCCGGATAAAACGCGTGCTCTCACGCACAGTCCAATACATCGATCGCGGCCAGGCAATCTCAGCAACAGCCCGAGGAAGGATCTCTGCAAGGATGGCCTCAGCAGGACGGCCCAACGTGACGA
>Ga0193726_1001375_pt1 | contig 19389 bp, 23 predicted proteins | sample H2c1metaG_FD_144928 | JGI IMG/M metagenome (GOLD analysis project Ga0193726, IMG submission 144928) | Soil microbial communities from a riparian zone of the East river system, Colorado, United States - H2c1 | ecosystem: Environmental > Terrestrial > Soil > Riparian zone | place: USA: East River... | reverse complement strand
CACCATCAATCGAGTACGGCTCGCCGGTAAACACCTCTAACTGTTCGCGTTCATCCTGTGGCATATTGGCGCATACTTTTAAGAAATCCACCATCCAAGGGTCGGTATAGACTTTTATCATCCGAGTGCACCTCCCGAATTGCTCGGCACAGGTTGATAGTAAATATTAGCAGCCTCGAAACTCCAAGCGTTTGCGCTAGTGGTACTACCTGTAAAGGTCAGAATAGGCGAATAACTCGCCGCATTTATCGGAAGGGCTAATGGCTCGCCCGGCACTGTGTCATTAATCTGTACAAAATATGGGGTTGTAACGCCGGTTGAAGTGGTGAAAGTCGCACTATCCACGAAAGTAGATACGTCATTCTGATTGAACGCTACTTGTAACGAGCAATTGCCCGTACCTACAAGATCAATGCCCACCATCATTTTATTGATGCCTATAGAGCCTAAGTCAAGGTAGGGCCATTGCATCACGCCGTTGAATGGTGTTGGTGTGGCGGCAGTCGTAATGGTGTTTGCGTCATCTACCCCAATAGCTTGTGCGCTTATCTGCCATACTAAATTATTCGCTGTTCGCAGATATAATAGTCCGTTCTGTAACGTCCAATCAGTTATGACTTGCGGGAAAATATATCTACTCCAGGTTTTTTGATTGGAGCCGTTCATTGTCAATACGAATGCCTGGGGTCCGAAAAACAACCAATATTGACCCCGGCCCGGATAATAAAGGGAGAGAGGATCATAGGGAATAATAACGCCAAAAGGTATATTAGCCGGAGTATATGCAACGCCCGGAGTATAGCGTGCTACTCCTTTAGTGATTCGTAACTCGTCTATTTTTCCGTCAAAACCGATAGAAAATAGGGCGCCTGGACCTATTTGCATAACACCTTGCGTACCTATACTTCCGACTAAAGTTACCGTTGCTCCAACAGCAACACCGTTTCTCCATAGTCCAAAAGTATTCCCTTGCCTAACAAAGGCGACAGCCGACCACGAGCCTATGTCTATGGTTCCAGTATTATCCGCTATTGCCTGCCCGCCGAAAGTTACGTCTAAACCGCCGGCTACTATTCTTATATCAAAGCCAACCGTGCTATTTGCGCTGCTAGAAACCATTGGCATGGCTGCCCCACCACCATTGGAGTTAGGATTAACCCACATTTCTACGGTAAAATCACCAGTGCTTAAATCTAGCGGACCATTCGCCGCTATTGGTGTGCTTACGCCTGATCCAAAAGCGGATATTCCAGTAAGACTGGCGGAACCAAATTTAGGGCTTATTGTGGTAAGTGTCGCGGTGCCAGTGGCTATCAGGCTGTTATTCACGGGAGAGCTATCAACTATGTTTGTAGAGCCGTTACTGCCGTCAAAATGCAATAAAAGACTGACGTTATTAATGAGAGGATCTTGCATACTTCCTGTGGCGTACGTGGTGGTTCCATTAGCTATTAACTGAAATTGCGTTTGAATCAACGGGTCTACTGGCTGCCCTGTATTACCAATCTGCATATTAGCCGTAGCGCCGACAGTGCCTAAATTACGAACGCCAACTTCTGTTAGAAACAGCAAATCATTAGCGACTGATTGTGCGGCGCGCGGATATATTGAGCCTACCGGCTGCGCATCAAGCAGCGCCATGTTCTGCGGATCGGGATCTATCTGCCACATTTGGTAACCGCCGGCATTGAACGCAATTAAATTTCCACGATAAAGAGCCAATGCGGCAACGGGGTTATCCCCGTAGTTATTAAGCCCTGTCGGTAAATATCCTGCGTTATTTGTGCTGCTCCAATCTATGGGGTTAACTGCTGCTGAATATCCAACAATGTCGTTATTGCCATCAAAAATATGCGATGCACCAATAGTTACGGCTATGGTATTAGGACAATTAGGATCTGTAACATGTCGGTCAACACATTGCCAAGACATACTGCATTGCGTAGTGATAAACCCGTTTTGATTTGAGTACGTGCTGAAATCCGCTACCGTATTCCCGATGGTTGTAGGAAATATCGGTGCGACGAACCCTGATTGCATCAAAGGGATGGCTTGCCACGTAATGATCGATGTACCGATGGCTTTCCAGGTTACGCCCCCATCAATAACCGTGGCTCCTAGCGAAGTCGGCCAAGTGGGTTCTGTGGCTGCGGAACTGGCGGCGGCCGGCTGAATGGCTTCAAATAGGAAATTTGTAACCGCCGAAGGCGATTCAAGGTTCCACGTTACAAGATCCGCAAAGCCAGCATTACGGCTGTTGGTACCGCTGCCTGCCCCGAGCGCCACTCTACAATGTGTAGCTCCGGCCGGCGCTGAGCCAGTTACCGATATCTTGCGATAGCCGAACCCTTCTTGTTCATTTTGCTTATTGCCTGTGGTGCTTACCAGTCCGTCAGCCGCGTTATACCAATTTAACTGAATCCAGATAGTTAGATTTGCACCGTTGTTATTGGGGTTCACATAGGCCGACGCAGTAACGCTTTGCCCTGGCGTCACAAGACTAAAGCTGGTCATGGTCGCCAAGGCTCCCGCCGCACCCATTGCAGAGCCGCCGGGAACCGATATGCACGTAGAGCCTTGGTACGGAAGGGCCGTATTGAAAGCCCATTGTGCTGTTCCTGAAGGGTCGGTAAAGGTCCATCCGCCTGCGCCGCTACCGCCCTCGAAATCACCGTTAGGGATAGCGTTAATAAATGCGCCTTGATTTGTGGAGGGGACTACCACCGCCCCTGGCGCATAGTTGGTGCCGGCTGCCCACGTTGTTACCTTAGTAGAAGCCAACGTTAGCGATGATAGTGTAGCGTTGCTAGTCGTGAAGATACCTGAATTAGCAATGGTGGCCGAATTACCATACCTATCGGTAATTGTCGCATTTAACGGAGACGCAGTAGAGAAAGGACTATTAGTACCTTGCGTAGTGCCTGCATCCGTTGAAGATACATCGAAATCGCCAAATTCTTGAACAATACCGCCTGCGATTGTAGGCCATACGGGCTCTACAAGTCCTGTATGTACGGGCGATCCTGTGACGGCAATAGCCTGATACGCAAAGCCTGTTGGCGTATTGGGTTCAATATATGAACCTGAAGTTATTTGTGCATCCGCAGCCCAAAGAGGTTGACTCGGGAAATCACGCACTCCTTGGTACGCCAGACCATTAGGTGTCGGCGGCAACACGATACTTGCGCTAGTGTAATCGGTGCTACTAGTCCAGGTCCCGCTATTCTGCAACCAATAGTGAAATATATCTAAGTTGTTGAATTGCGCAACGATATATGGGAATCCCATGAAGGGTTTAGCAAACCAAATCTTATTTACCGGTTGCGTTCTGTCATTCGGATCAGAAAGCACATTAAGCACATAGTTAGTGGGCAATGCGGCTGTCGAAAATGCGCTGGAAAAAATATTGAATTGTCCGTTTGCGGCAGCTAGTCCTACTGTAGAACTATCAAGCGTAGCTGCGCGAATCGTGCCTTCCCTGGGTACGACTGAACCATCATTTGTGACGTAGCCGTTCTGCAAATCATAAAGCTGATTGGCAGAAGCGCCGCCCTTCACGCGAAGTCGGTTTATGCCGCCTTTCAAAACGGTTATAGGGAATGCCCTCACGCCCCACCGCTGCCGCCACCGTTAAAGGCGATTAGAATAGGACGCACGGCCGGAGGAACCGCAATTGTGCCGGGCAGATAATGCGCGGTCTGATGCGTTCCGGCTATAAGCTCCGCACGATAGGCGTTAGCCTGTGCCTCAATGTTGTTTGCATCTGCCTGTCCATAGTGTGACTTGGCGTTAGCCAAGGCGTGCAGGAAAACCAACTCTGAATCGAGAGTAGTCGTGTCCGTCGGAGCGATAAACCGCGTCAGACCGAAATGCCCTTTGATCCACAGGAAATAGGTCTGATCGGGCATCGGATACAATTCTATCGCCTGACGAATATCGTAACGCGCCGGGCGCCACGGTTTTGTAATCATCGTGTAAAGCTGCGGCGGAATGCCTTGAATCAACGGATACCACACATTGCGCGTATCCTGAATCCCTGCCCACTCTATGCTCTTCAATGGGTCCATTGTGAAGTTGCATAGTACATCCTCATCGTTATCCTGCAGCGAATAAAACCGCTGTCCGGGATTTACTTTCCAGCGAAATAGCCGCTTTGTATGAAGTTGCAAATACCGGCGATAAAGATACGTCTGGGCGCTAGTCAAGAAGTCCTGCACTAGCAGCGCCATGCCGGGCGGCGGATTGGTCGCCTGATTGGCGAACCCTAACCGCACAAGGATGCGAGATGATAGAGAAGACATGGTTGCCGTAGGTACGACATTATCCATGCACGCCGCATTGTAATTGACCGGATCAAAGGGGTTGGGGCTATCCCAGGTCAAGCCCTCATTGACGTTGCGAGTGATCGCTACGGCTATTTGCGTCTTGCTGGCGGTCGAAAGACTAGATCCACCAATCGAAAATAGTTGAACCGACAGTTTGGCAAGCGTGGTCAGGGTGTTGAGCGGAACGACAATCTGCCCGTTCTGAATGCCGCCTAACTGCGCGCCTGCGCTCGTAAGCGTTACCGTGGTCCATGCAGCGCCGCTAGTTAGGTAGGCGAGCTGCGGCGTGCTGCCGTCGTTTGCGGCCTGTACGACGCTCCATTGCAGGTTAACGCTATCACTAGAAACGAACGACGTATTACCAATGAAGGTTATAGGGCCGCTGGTGTTTGTCGCAAAAGCGTTGGTCTGAAACCAATAACGACCATCGCCGTTTAAGGGAAAATTGACGTTGAAAGGGACGTTGCTATAGACAGACGGCGGCACGTTGCCGGCAACGTCCTGCCACGCATTGGGGTCGGTGATATCACCCTGACCGCCGATAACTACCGTCATAGCCGTCTCCTAACGAAAAATGGCCCCTGAGCTTGCACCCAGGGGCCATAACCTACCGTTTGACCGATAGGAGCCCTACTCAACTCAGGAGACTGTCGCGCTCATAGTGCTCACGACGAGCGCGTTTAGCAACAACCGGCTTTACCGGCTTCTTGCTGTCAGCAATTTCCTCTGCCTTCGCAGCATCAATCAACTTGCGCAGCTCCGTGATGCCTTTACGGCCATTGCCGAATACGGAACTAGCGTGCGGAATACCGCTCTTGGGATCTGCACCGTAGGCTTGAACCAATCGACTCAATTCAGCCTCAGCGGTGGGGTATTCCCCTGCCACTTCGATATATTGACCCAGCGGTTCAATATTGCCCGGATCAAACAAATACTCAAGTACCGGAATCTCCCAAGGCGGCACGGAGCGATTATGAGTCGTCTCCGTGCTGCGCTTGATCATCACTCTTTCATGTCGCATAGGGGCCTCCTGCGAGTTTAGTTTTGAATCAAAATCAACGATGAAGTAGAACCGGATGCCACAATCCAATCATTGCTCAAGGTAATGACCTTCGGCGTACCAAAGCCGATGGTTGCAATTACGCTGAAAGCGTTAGGTCCCAGCGGTGCGCCGAAAGTGCCCGTCGCCAAGGTCGTGCTCTTATCAGAAGCGCCGAACAGCGTAATGCTGCCCACCAGCGTGCCGGTGCCTGCAATCGCGCCTCCATTCATTGCAACTACCGATGCTCCCGATTCAAACGGAACCAGAGTCCCGTCAGGCTGATTGGAGAGCAAGTGAACGAACGGCTGACCGCCAAGCTGCCCCAGCGTGGTAATAGCCGACAGAACGCCCGCAGGAGTCGCTGCAGAGGCCTTCTGCGTAGACAGGGTGAATGTCTGCCCGGAAGCCGAGGACACGTAGTAAGTCGTGTTCAACTGCATGGAGATGGTCGAAAGCCCTGACAGGGAAGTCAGGAACCCGCTGGTGCCGGCCACCGAGAAGGATACCGCATCGCCGTTCGACGGAAAGTATCCAGGGACGGTAACCACTGTCGGCGTTGCGGCCGTCAGCGATGCCGCCAGAGGGTCACCGAAGGGAACCGGCGCCAAACCATAGGGAAGGTAGATCGGCTGAGTGCCGGCGGTCGTACCAGTAACAATGAGAACTTGCATGTAAATTTACCTCTGTATTCCGGTGACGATTACGCGATGCTCAACACGGCATGCGCATTACGCTTGCCCGTGGTAAGTGCCGCCTTTGCGGTCAGTGCGAAGTAGTGGACATATCGATCGTACACGCGCGGCGGAGTGCGATTAATCATCCAATGGCCCTGAATTGGACGCAGCTTCAGGAACTTAGTGTTCAAGAAGTAGCAGCGCTTCTCCCAAGGGATCGTCGGAGCGTAGAGGCCATCCAACACGGTCATTACCGGGTCCCAGATGATTTCCACGTTCTTGAAGTACATTCCGGTGCGGATGCCCTCGCCTACCGAGCTATCTAGCTTCGTGGGTGACGCATCGTCCTTCATGAACACCGTGCGGTTGATGGTGTTCTTCGCGTCCAATCGGTACGCATCCAAGAACAACTCGCCAACCAGGATGTAGTTCGGAGCCATGCCGCCGTATCGAGTGCAATCGCGCCAGGCGATTTCCATCTGTTGCGTCAGGTTACCTGCCGTAGCGGTCGAAATGCCGGTGATAGACGTATTCTGCCACCAAGTATAGATCGACTGATCCAGGCCGCCGACAACCTGAGAGACGGTCGGGGTCGTGGAGACTAGCAGATCAAGGCCGGGGATGTTCGTGGCCGACTGTGTGCCGTCGAGATGCAGCATGTAGTCAAAGTTTTCTTGGAAACCCAGCTTCAAGGTTTCGCTATTCTCTTGCAGAAGGTTCGTCAACTGAACCTTTTCCGCTTCAGACGGGACGCTAGACTTATCGTCAGTCATGACGATTCCGTTCTGCGCCAATTCGTCTTCGTTCAGTCCGAAACCGTCATGGAAACTGCCCCAGGTATATTTGGCCTGTTGCAGAGTGCGCTTGCGGTTGTACGTGACCTGAGTATCACCGAAATAAGACTGAAAGTTTGAATCGTTTGAATACCTGAGCTGCTCCACGACAAATTGTAAGCCGCCAACATAGGGCTTCTTCTCTTCCATCAAACGCTTAATTAACGGTCTGGCCACATTGACGTTATCAATGGGATCATTGCGCAGGAAATAATTGATCGCAGCCGTACCTGCGTACTGAATCTGTTCACTAGTAAAGGGCATGTGCCACTCCTGAAAATAATTGGAAAAACATTGCGTTCTTCCCAGGAGTGAGCACTGGAGTTCGTGGGTCGCCGACACCCACATATCACGGCTTACGATCGCTCTATTGCAAAGCCTAGAGCATTAAAGGGTCTGTTGTCAACTTTTGGATATTCGCTTGCGAGAATTGGAAGGCCAGAAGTCCGCCTTTGGTTTCACCCACGTGCTCAAAACCAGCCATCAGGTAGCAATAACCGGGGTTTTGCTTCGCGCGTACCTTGCGCGCGTCTACGAAGGTTATCAGTCCTAGAGGCGGTGGGTCCCATAACAATGCCGTGTGCGATACTGCGGCGCGTATCAGTTCAGATGATAGCCCTGCGCCTTCGTTACGAAATAGACTATTCACCCAAGCGCCAGCCCACGCATGCCGCACATATTGGGCAAAAGGCCATGACGTGGCCCATACCGCACGCGCGCATGGCGTTTTGAACACCAGCACCCGGCCGGGCGGGGTAAAACAGGCTGCGCCTATCTTTTGTCGATTATAATGTCTATCCGCCAATTCGCGACATTGGATGTCAGCGCGCGTTGCCCTTACCCATATTTGCGCAGATACGCTATCGCTAATTCCAACCCCGCAATGTTGTCCCCGAAGTGTCCCAACGCCAGATTGCAGCGATTGCATAGCCATCCGCGAAATGCTCCTGTCACATGACAATGGTCTAAGTGGATCTTACCCGGCTCTAATGGTCTGCCGTCTAACTCGCAGTATAGCGGTTGTGGCCGCGTAGGTTCCGGCAATCCGCGATATCGCCGTGCCTTAGTGGTTATATCGCTGCTGGAACGACGTTTCTCAGCACGACTTGCTAATATTTCGGCACGATTCTCATTGTAATATTTTATTGCAAGTTCCCGTCGTCGTTCGGGGTTTTCATTGTACCAACGCTTTCGGGCTTCGCGTCCCGCTTCTGGATTTGCTAGTCGGCGTGCTGTCGCACGCGCTTTGACTATTTCCTTATTCTTTTCGTAGTAGCGTCGTTTAGCGGCTTGCTGTTTAGGAGAATACATAGACTAAGAATAGAGAAATCTTAGACTGGTGTCAACCCTTCTTGCCCTTAGCCTCCGGCTTTTTGGCCGGTTTCTTAGGCGTAGCTTTCGGCTCTGGCGGCAACGCCGTATCCATTGCGGCCTTGGCACCGTCTGCCATGGGGTTGGATACCATGCCTTGTGGTGCTGGCATCGGAGCCGGCGCATGGACTTGTACCGTGTGACCTTCTGGAACCATTACCACTGTGTGCGCCATGTCTAGTACCTTGTAAGTTCCATTCGCTTCTTGAGCAACTCGGATTCGGCAAGTCTACCATTACCCGCCAGGATTCGCACTGCGACCTCGTAGCGTGACCAAATAAACTGACGAATCATATCGTTAAGAGTCTTTCTTAATTCCGGCTGTTCGCCCGATGCGAGCGCTTGGCGGAAGATGTCATGCGCCAAAACCTCAAGCCCCCAGCGGTATGAATCGAAATCCGTCAAGCATTGCTGATCGCCCAACTTCGCCCGACCGCCTACCGGATGGCCGGTTAGGTTACGATAGTACGGAGTCTTGGCAAAGTGCACAGGGCCTCGAAGCGCTGCGTTCGCAAGATCGGCAAAGCACCAATAGGCGCCCGTACGGGGCTGCAAGATGTCCTGCAAGCCAGCACGCCGATAGATAGCGTGCTCCGGCCATACGTGCTTGTGCATCACGAAGTTCCAAAGCTCATCGGCCTTGGTGAAGGTCTGATCTTCCGCGACGTAGAACGCATCCCAGTTGGCCTTTTGCTGCACTTCGTCATACAACTGGCACGGCGCGAAGTACACCAAGACTTCCGGGTGCGTCTCTAGGAAATCTATGCCTTTCTGCACCTCCTCCGGCAACAGGTAGTCATCATCGCCCAAGAAGGCACAATACTTTGTGCTAGCGGCCAGCAGTGCGGTGCGCATATTAGGGAACGCCCCAACGTTCTGCGGCTGGCGGATATAGCGTACGCCTTTCGGCAGTTCAAGAGCGCTCTTGCCGTTATCCGCAATGACAATCTTCGTGTCGGGAAAGTCGGTGACGGTTTTATCCAACGTCCATTTTAAAAATGGATCGCGGTTGTATGTTGGAATGCAGATTGTCAGGTCTTTCATGGTTTTCTTGCTTCAATAAGTATTGCTGACCAGATCGCGTATAGGTCCAAAGCGATCATGGCTGCCCACCAACCTGTACTCATGCCTGCACCGCTATGGTATCTGTCTTCGGCTGCGGCGATTGCGGATCAAGCGTGCGCCCATCATGATTCAAGCGAATGCCGCAGTTAATCCATGGTTGGATGCCGGCTTGGTAGGCAAGATCGGAGAATGAATAGTCCTCCGAGAGCAGATTATCAAGCACAATGCGACCAAAATAGAACTGGTGGAAATTCCCGCTGCCGTACGAGACTACCATTTTCTTTTCGATCAATGTCTCAAACACAATGCGCTCTATCTTCAGGAAACCGCCCGGCACGAACCGCGCCGGCAACATGCCTTCGGCCGGAATATGCTCTAATGGTTGCTGGATGCCATCGTTATCACGACAGAAAGGCATAGGAGGCTGGCACTTGTCTGTATAGAGGCCGCTCACCATCGGCTCCTCTGAATCGATCAATGCTTTGAGCTGATCGCGCGTAAAGCCGATATCGCTATCGATGCAGACCAGCGTATCAAACTCCTTGCGGCGCAAAAACTCATTCGCAAGCACATTGCGCGCGACGTAAATGTCCGACTGCCCGGCCATCGGCAGCCATCCGCCGTGAAGGCCTGTGGATTGCATCACCCCGGCCGTATAGAGCGTGACTGTGCTATTGCCGCGAATTGGAGTCGCGAGCAGAACCCGTCCGTAATCCCTCATTTGCTGCCCATCCCTGCCAGCGCGCCGCTGATCGCCTCAAGCATACTGCTAGGGGCCTTGGTCTGACCGCCCGCCGGCTGTTTACCGGCTCGTAGAGGCTGATTGGCAGGAGCGCCCTTAACTACAGGTTTAGGTGCCGCACCGACATTAATGGCTCTATACGCCTCTTGGAATTTCTGCTTCCATTGCGCTGGCGGAATAGATGCGAAAACGGGTTTGAGTGCTGGTACGAGGATAGCTTTCTTAGCCTCGTACTGCGGATCGCTAGCTTTCAGCGTTTGCTCAAGCGTCGAGAGGTCATTACGCGCCGTTTGCAGCTCTTGTGCGGCTTGCGCTTGACGCTGCTCGGCTTGCTGCGCGTTGGTTGAGAGTTCCGTACGGAACGTTTGGCCGTTTCGCGTGCGCGCAATTTCTTTAGCGTATTGCGCCGTGATCTGGCCCTTTGTAACTGCATCCTTGAGATCCGAATGTGCGCTAAGCGGATCGCCAACGGTACGTTCTTTACCGAGGAGTGTAGCAAGTCTTTCAGCAACCGTTTCCACAAGTTCAAGGGCTTTCTCCTGTTGTGCAGGATCGCGGCTATTGAATAGTGCAAGCCATGAAAGCGTCTCACCGTACTGTTCCGGCGTGGCTCCTGTGGCCTGAATGCCGTTCACCATGTAATCGAAGTTCTGCTTTACCTCATCGCGCTCGGCAGTGACCGTCTTGGTCGTATCAATCAATGTCCGAATGCGCTCCGAGGTTTCTTTCTTCAAGTCCTTCGGGATAGGGTCATTTATGGGATCTTTTTTCGCCGGCTCTTTGGTAGCCTTGGCAGTCTTCTCTTCGACCTTCGGCGGCTCTTCGCCCTTCTTGACGAATTTGCCGGTAGCCGGGTCCCTTACAGCACCTCGTGCTTCGGCTTCTGCGTCTGTTTCTTCGCCCTCGCCTTCCGGCTCATTGCCTTCTGAGGTTTCGCTTTCTGCCTCTGGTGTAGATTCCTCCGTAACTTCCGGGGTTTCTACTTCTTCGGTTTCGGGCGCGTCAGTGATTACTTCGCCAAGCGCAGCATTCACTTCGTCCATAACTGTTCGTTCTTCGGGCATGGGGCTTCCTATCGTATTGTTAAATCAATGAGGTCCTGCACCTGCGGGCGGAGCCGCAGGGCTCGGTTGTGGCGGTTGGCCTGGAGCCGGGGCGCCCACAGGAGCAGGATTAGGAGCGGCAGGTGGGGGCGGCGGTGCGTCGCGAGCCAATGCCGGTTGTACGAGCTGCGCGGCGGCCTCTGGGCTGATTTCGCCTTTGATACTGACGCTGATTTGCGGAATGATGGCCGGCGGTGGCCCGCCCGCTCCGGGGCTGCCTGGTGGCGGCTGGCGCGGTATGAAGCGTTCAACATCACTCTCATCACCCAAACGCAACATGGTCTCTTTAACCAGCTCGATAAGCGCATTTGCCATCGGCGTATTGCCTTGCGCAAAAGCCTGTTCAATTTCCTGCAGCGACTTCTGGATCAATGGGAGAATGGTACTCCATGCCTGCATGTCGGTCGCCTGGCGAGGCTTGCCAGTGCTGCCGGCCTCAATCGTGACTTCAACAAGAGTAAAGAGGTCCTCAATATCCATGCCTTCCGGCCAAAAGGCTTTTGATCCTGCTAAACGTTGCACGTCTCTAATCTGTAAGCATTGCAACGCCTGTTGTGCAGTGTACTGCGCTAGATCAGTAAGCATTCCCTCCAAAGAGTCTCTATTAGCTGTCGTGCGCGCTTGCGTTCCGCTCTGTTGGATGTTTGCTTCGGTGGCAGTCTTCGGATTACCCGGCCCGCTGATTGCGGCACTAAGAGCTTCTTGCACTCCTGATATTCGCTCCATGTCATTGAGAATGAGCGTTGGATCATAGAGCCTCATGTCAATGCCCTGCACGGGCTTAGGTGCAAAGAGATTAGCAAGCGGCGTACTCGGATCGCTAGGACGTAGTGCAGTGTATTCTTGCGACTTGGACTCGGTGAGTTTCTTAGCTTCTACTTCGTCCAACATGGTTGCGTTGAACAAAACCCCAGGGATCGAACGTTCCCTTGTCAGTCTGAAATTGCTGCGCGTACTCGCGTACTCGTCCTGAAGCTTGTATAGCCTCCACGAAAGGGACTGCGCATGACGTTGGCCATCCACTTCGTAGAAGGCGAAGTAGAAGTACGGGTAGAATCGGGAAGTCGGATATGGTGGCGGATACGGTTCTTTCGCCCATTTCTTCACTCCGTCAATAATGGTGCGGATCTGCTTATCGCGCCGATCCCAGATCTCAACCACTCGCACAAAGGCTGGAGACTCTTGGCTGCTAGTATTGGTGGTGAAGGACTGTGCGCTTTCGGCTGACACTGTGCCTTGCGGCAAAATGTTATCCATATCGCGCGTTGTTAGTTCCTTCGGCGCCCGCTGATAATAAATCTTCGCAGACTTTATATCCTCAACGCTCAATCGCTCAAAGCGCGATAGCGCATCGTCCTTATCAATGAAGATTTCATTACCAATCCAATCAGCATCCGTATAATTTTCTATGCGATTGATATCAGTCGAGACTTGAATATTCTCTGTCTCAACATAATCGATCACAAACATTTTATTGACTGCGAGTTCAAGTTTTTCCGATAGCTCATCTATTAGCGCTTGCTTCTCGGCAATCTCGGCGTCCTTAGCTTCACCTTCGGAATCTTCAATGAGTTTTTGCTGCGCGGTTAGTCGCGCATGAGTTTCTTGCGCATCGTTAAGTGCTGTTTCGACTTCCGGTTGCGGACGCTTCTCAGCTACGAATGTGGCTTTAAACCAGCCTTCCCCATTAGACAGGACTGAGCGAACCGCTGTTCGCGCAGGCTTCTTCAAATTGCCCTTCTTCCACAAGGAAGAGATAACAATCTCCAACGTTCGCGCGAAGACTTGCATCTGGTACGTATTTGACTCGTCTACCTGCGGAGCCTTTCTGACAGATACATCCGGGTTCCTGGCATAGAGTAGTGCCACCAGAATGTCGATGAAAGCTCCGATTAGATTGGTCGTTACCGCCCATGATAAGTCCGACGTGCCAGCGGCATAGCGGCGATCAATAGCCACCTGTTTACGAAAGTTTTCATCGAACTTGCGCGCATCGTCGTAGCACTTCCATAGTTTGGTGACAAGCTCTTGCTCGTCTTCATCTGCATCCTTATCGTCAGCTTTTTCCTGATCGGTACCATCGTCCTTACCCTCCCCTCCCTGACGAGGATCGGTTTGCGAGTATCCGCCGCTACCCGGCGTCGATGGGCCGTTTGATGCGCCGCTAGTCGCCATGAGGACTCGTTATAACCGGCGTGGCGCTAGGTGCGTGATTGACAATAATCTCAGGACCGGCTTTCGGTGCTTGTGCCTGCATCTTCTTAAATGCCGCTTCGGCCTGTGCCTGCATCTGTTCGGCTGAAGCGAAAGCCGGCGGCTGATCGTGCCTCAAAGGTGACTTGACGGCACCCTGCGCTGCAGATGTGTGCTTAGCAAATGCCGGCTGCATGTCCTGGTTTAGCTTAGCAGGAACCGGCGATTTAGCGCGTGGCGAATCGTGAGTCACTACGGGCGAAAAGCCGGGACGCGATCGGATCATGGGAACAAACCTACTTGAGTCGGGAGCACGATAGGAGTGTGACTTGTAAAGGGTGAAACTACAACCCCTCGCTCAATCAGTACCGCCGGCCATACATTCGTCTCAGTCGATAGAATCGTCTTGCCTGCGAGAATCGGCGTTGCCGAGCTTGCCACTACTGTTGGCAAATTAGTCGGAACGCCGGGTGAACTCATACGGCCGAGCGACTACCTGCCGCGCTGTACACAGGACCGGCAACAGCAAGGTTCTGCTCCGCTTGCACTACGGAGTTAATACCGTAGCTCGGCAACCCTGGGTTCTGTTGCGTTGAAACCTGTGCGGTTACGGCCGGGACGTTCAGGTGACTACCGCCGTAAGGGACGCCAGGTTCGGAATTGACTTGCGCCATGGTTTAAGTCCTCTTGCCTTCTGCAGTATCGTTCTTACGGCCTGGCTCGCTCTGCATATACGTAACTACCGTAGCAGCAGCCTTAAGCAATGGGTCTCCTGCTCCAACGTGCACTGCACCAGCAGCGACGGTCGCATTGCCAAATGTCTGATTCTGTCCCGGCGATGAATTTACTTGTGCCATTACAGGATCTTGTAGATAAGCCCAAGGACACCGAAATGGCTAGCAGCGAAGCCTACGGCTACGGCAACACCCTTGGTGTAGTGCGCCTGAATATAGGCAAACACTTTATTCTCGAAGGCCTTAGCTTTCGAGACATCCGTCTTGACGGCTGCAACCGCAGCGGCGACCTGGGATTCGGGAGTGCTCATTTAAAAATACCTCACTGCTGGCTTCTGGTTACGGTCATTATACTCAAGCCATTTTTCTGTAAATGGCACGAGCAATGGCCTTGACTCCTGCGATGGTAGGCGGGCATCCATCATTTTGTCAACCATGCGCCCAATCAGCCCGCAAACGTCCGCCGCATCGTCCCACCGACCGGCTGGGAACTTGACGAGCTGTTCTATGACCCTATCGGCCCACGGCCTCTTGACTGGAAAGTGAACAGTACCGGCCGTGGCCCTGGCATGAAATGCCTGCAGCTTCACAGCTTTATCGTCAAGAGATGGGAGTGATTCTACCGCGACGAACTTCTGAGCATGCATCATGGCGCTTCGGATTGAGGGGCCAATAGCCTTATCGATTAGGCCGCCTTCATTCGCCCATTTTACCGGCTTCCATTGCGTAACCAGCTTCATGAACGCGGCAATGCCTACATCCGTCTCGCACTGACGGGACCACCAATCTATCGCCCATAGGTCCCCTACCCTATCGACGCCCCACACTCCATGTTCTGTAAAATCCGGCTCCTTCTTGCCATGCCGAGGTTCCATGGTCGCATAATCGCTAGCGCCGTAGATGCGTAGCGACTTAGGGAGCGCATCTAACCCGTCGTAAGTTTTAAGCATCTATTCGTGCCAAGTCTGGATCGTACATCCGAAAAAGTTCCCTATTAAAGTGTACGCCAGTGAAAGGTGCGGGGCGTTGTTGATAAAGTGCCGCCCAAGTGCGAGCCGCACGAGGGTTATCGCGCCATGTGCTCCAGTGCGCTTTAGGAAACCATTCGGGCCATAGAAAGTCGCCCGGCTTACGTCCCAAGGGATCATCTTCCCGCTCGGCTTCCGCTGGAATGCAAAGAATCTCCCACTGCTGTCCGTCACGACAGTGAATGAGCCCGGACTCGCCGGCATAGTCCACTGGTAGTATTGCACCTGCTAAGTCCTCCTCATGCCATCGGGTTTGAATAATAATTGCCCACATTTTCGGCTTAGCACGAGTCATTGCTGTATCGATGTACTCGTTATAAATCTTCTCGCGTATCGTCGGAGAGTCGGCTTGCTCGCGGTTGGCAACAGGATCATCGATAATGATGCCGTCCGCGCGATTGCCGGTAATACCCGCGAGCAAGCCGGCTGCCATCATGGATGAACCGTTGGTTAATTGCCAGTCATCCACCGCCCTCTGATCCTCAAGTAATTGCGGCTTCTCGCTCCATAACGCCGTATAGCGCGGATCTCGCATGATCGATCGAACCTTGCGGCTCTGCTTCGCGGCAATTGACGTGCCGTAGCTTGCCAGAATGATCTGCGTATTCTTACGGCCCATCGCCCATGCGGGACCCACGACGCTTGCGTACGTGGATTTGGCCGATCCTGGTGGCATAAACACCATTAACCGGCCGCGCGGCGTCTCAATACAGCGTTGAATTGCGTTCATTAGAAGCAAGTGGTGTTTTGCTACTCGCGTCTCAATCGGCGAGTATGCAACCTTCTGTCTCTCGAATCTGTCCTTTAGACGCCCTGTCTCATCCTCCTCATCTTCAATGTCCAGCAATGGTACGCCAGGTATCTCAATCGCCTGGGAGAACTCGACTAGCGATGTTCGAGCGCGCTGCCGGCGCAACAGCTCGGCGGCCACTTGTTCAACCGGAAGCTCACTCAAGCAGTGGATCTACTTCAATGAAAGTCGCATCAATCGGCGCAAGTCTGGGGAGCTGCGTCTGATTGAGGATCGCCATTAGCTCATCATCGCTCTTGCCTGCCAGCAGCGCGGCAATCTGCCGGTTGCCAGGCACTGCGATGATTGCCTGATTGGGTTTCCCATGGCCTCTATCCAGGATGGTGTCTGCGGCTTTAAGCCGATCCTTATTTTCCGCGAACGGATCATTCATTACCTCAACCACTACCTCGATAGCTTTCTCGGTGTGCTGGCGGGCTAAAGAGTCGGCCGTCTTCACGGTTCGCCCAATAACGAGCGTGTGGTTTCGGCCGTGCCTATATCCGTTAACCTGGCTTGAGCGCAATGCCCTTTGGATATTGCTTCGAGCGCCTTGCCAACCCAATATAGAAAAAACTCTTGGACAATGTTCAACTTCAGTTCGGCGTATGCCGCCCTGGCTTTGTCGTCCTCGATAAAATTCAACACCACCCAGCACAGCGAGCTGATGGTGATATCCGGCCGGTTAAATAAGATCGCCGCACTGAAGCGATCGAGCGCCAACAGTACGGTGTAGAGATAGGTGCCTTTCTTCATTCGCATAAGCATACCCCTAGTGTGTGCCTAGGCACAAATTTTGCGGGTCCCTCCGCAAATACCCCCCGGCCTCTTTCTGTGTGACAATTTGTTCGGGTCCCTTTTACCGCATGCCCCTGGCCTTCCCCAATATGTGCCTAGGCACAAAATAAAAGCGCATACCCCCGGCCTGTTTAATATTCGCGTTGGGCTTGCAACAAAGCCCCGCTCGTTGCTAGCGCAATGAGCCTCTAAAAAGGGGCCTGCCCATCCCCTTTCGCGATTTGCATAATGCGAGCAGCCCTATGCCGCGCGCCCCTCCGCGCCGCCGGCCGACAGCAGCTCGCCGCTGGCGTATCGATAGCCAGGCTCGGGCTTGCCCGCCGTTACGTTATTTGCAGAGGATTAGTTGCGTTACAGGTCGTGTTACGCGTTTTCTGTAACAATCGTTGTAACACAAAAATAAGTCTTTGATTTATAAGAGTATTTATAGTCTTTTGTTACAAAGTTACAATAGAAAATAGAAGAAGTGAGAAATTCTACCGTAGAAAATGTACTTTCAGCTAGGACCGCAAAAATGGGGGGTTTGATTGTAACGTTGTAACAATGTAACGTAACTAGCCTCGCGATATTCTAAAAGTGTGAACTAAAGCACATTAAATACGTTGCAAACTGTATCACCAATGGGTATTATACGTTTTGTACCAATAACTAGTTGGCGTTCAACCGTGACAAAACAGACAAAATCAGCAACGCTTGACAGTCCACAAGTGCGGTTTAGCTGGGGTTTCCATGACGCTGTAACCGAGTGCGAGCGCAATTCCCGCCGCGATGTCTCAAATCATTTCGATGCTACGTATGCAGAAGGGTACAAGCGCGGCATAGAGGCGCATCGCGCAATAGGCGTCAAAGCCGTATCGTCCGAGTCCGCTTGGCAATGCCGCGAGGATAGCCGCAAAGAAGATGCTGCGCGGCGCAAGCGAATGCGTGATGCACGTCCTCCGGCAAGCACAGTGAGAGTATAATGAAACAGATCAAAAACGTGAACTGTTTCACTTTACTATTTGATACAAACTGTCCCATAATGCTTTGTGCTATTCAATAACTAGGAACCACCCCAATGACTCAAATTACACGTGAAACCATCGACAAAATCCATTCGTTGCTCGACCAAGGCCTTGTCCGTGGCCTAGGGCAGCCAGTCCCGGGGCAGATGTGTGTCGAAGCGGCAATCAACTATGCCTTGGGCCGCCCTCACGGCGATGATCCCGGCTGCGTTGCGCCTAGCCTGCGACGTTTGAAGATCACCCTTAATGACTCTAGTTGGTCCTCCAACGCCGCCAGATCTGAAGGCATGCGCCGCTTAGCCATTGCGCAGCTCGGCAGTAAGGACGTACTGGACGAAGCGCTGTTCGCCCGCAAGTGCGCTTTGAGCGTATCTCACCTATGGAAGATGCCGGACATTGTGCGTCAATACTTAGAGACTGGCGATGAATCGATAAGGCTTAATGCGCGAGCGCGAGACGCCCACGACGGCGCCGCCCGCGCCGCCGCCGCCGCCGCCGCCGCCTACGCCGCCTACGCCGACGCCGCCGCCGCCGCCTACGCCGCCACCGCCTACGCCGCCTACGCCGCCTACGCCGCCGCCGCCCGCGCCGCCGCCGCCGCCGCCGCCGCCGCCGCCGCCGCCGCCGCCGCCGCCGCCGCCGCCGCCGCCGCCGCAAGTGATAAAGTCTTGAGCGATTTCGCGGAGAGCATTGTGCAGATCCTCATAGAGATGAAGGCGCCAGGAGTGCAATGGCTATGAGTAAACGTACTGACTTAGATCGGCGCATCCTTGCACGGAAAATTCGTTTGCTAGAACGCACAGGCACCACAACCACCGAAGTGTGCCAGGCATTGGGCATATCGCGCATGAGCGGATATAGACTCGTTCGCGAGCTAGAAGCCTTCGATCAGGAGCATCAGGACGAATCACGAGCTGAAGGGCGGGCCATGCTGGCCGAATGGCGCGCGCAGCAGCGCCAATGGTGGAAGGCCGGCATAAGCGCACAGGATGCGGCCGGCAAGCTCTACGGCCTGTTAACGCCGTTCACCATTGCCGCGATGCAGGAGATATTTGACGGTTTCAATTTGGATGCGGCTGAGGTTGACAGCGATCCGTTGATGGAATGAGAATAACGTCACAAAATTAAGGAGTTTGGCATGAACACAAATAGAAATGAGATAATTGAGCGATTAGGCCGGATCGGCGTTAGTCATGATGACGCAATTGCCTTGAGGCGTATCGCCATGATGCTGCATCGCTGGTCTGAGTTGGAATGCGGCGATGAGCATGGCAACGCGATTGAGCGCGACGACGCTACCGGCAAGCCCTATATGACCTATGGTGGCGGCCAATACGCCATACCTGACCGCGAAGCTGGCGCACTCAAACGTTTGGCAGCCATCATGAAGCGCTATCCAAAATTAGTTGAGTACGTACAAAGCGATCCGCGCGGCGCACCGTTGTACATCTGTACCAAAGAACAGATCGGCCCTGCAGACATAGATAGCGTCTACAATCGCGGCGTTGCAGTTTATAAATAGAAACCAAAGGAACCACCCCAATGACTCAAATTACACGTGAAACCATCGACAAAATCCATTCGTTGCTCGACCAAGGCCTTGTCCGTGGCCTAGGGCAGCCAGTCCCAGGGCAGATGTGTGTCGAAGCGGCAATCAACTATGCCTTGGGCCGCCCTCACGGCGATG
>Ga0193726_1001374_pt1 | contig 19404 bp, 19 predicted proteins | sample H2c1metaG_FD_144928 | JGI IMG/M metagenome (GOLD analysis project Ga0193726, IMG submission 144928) | Soil microbial communities from a riparian zone of the East river system, Colorado, United States - H2c1 | ecosystem: Environmental > Terrestrial > Soil > Riparian zone | place: USA: East River... | reverse complement strand
GCGTGCCCTCGCGCCCGGCGCGTCGATCTACGGGTTGAATGGAAAGGAAAGAAGAGCGGAAATCGCCGCTGAAACCTTGCTCGTCTTGCGAAGCGAGGTGGCGCGTGATTGAAAAAGGAGGCGCATGAGTAAAGCAAAGGATCGCCGCGACGCCGAACGGGCACTGCGGTTCGACGTGGCGCTCGCCAACCGTATCATCGAGCGCTTCGGTCTCTCCAACGCCTTCGGCCACGCGAGCGCCCGCATCCCGGGCACGGACAGCTTCTACATGCCTACCCGGCGCAGCCCCGGCCTCGCCAGCGCGGGCGCGCTGCTCGTCGTGAACACCGAGGGCAAGATCCTTTCGGGCAAGGGAACGCCGAACAGCGAGCTCTGGATTCATGCGCGCATCTACGCGGCGCGCCCCGACGTGGGAGGAGTGGTGCACGCGCATCCCCCGGCCTGCGTATGCCTGACGCAGATCGGGCAGCCGCACCGCGTGGTGCACAACCAGGGCGGCGGGTTTCACGCCGGCGTCCCAGAATTCGAGCGCATCGGACTGATCCGCACGCGGGAGCTCGGCGATCTGCTTGCCCGAAAGCTCGGTTCGGCAATCGCGGTCATGATGCGGGGGCACGGCATCACCACCGCGCTGCCCGACGTGCGCTCGGCCACCGCCGCCGCGTGCATGCTGGAGGAGAGCTCCGCCATGCAGCTGGACATGCTCGCCGCCGCGGGCGGGGATCCCGCGCGCATCCGCGCCTATACGCGCGAAGAAGCCGAAGGCCTGAGCGACCAGATCGGCACCAGGGTGGTGGAGCGCGCGTGGGAGTACTACTCGTTCGCGGTAAAACAAAAACCCTTGGGTGCTTAGAGGAACCGGTCTCCTCGTGACGGAGAGAATCTTTCCGGCAGGCTTGCCGTGCGCCGTTTTCCTCGCGATGTCGGCAGTGACCGTCCCGGCATTCGGGGCAGACACGGCGCTCGACAAGTGCCGCGACATCCCCGAGCGGGAAGCGCGTCTCGATTGCTTCGATGCGCTGACCCGTGACAAGGGCGGCCCCGGCCACTATCTCTCAAATCTCTGGAAGCTCGGTCCCGGTCGCGAGCGGATCGGCTTCGACCAGTTGCAGACGCACCGTCCGGTCTACGTTCTGCTGGACCGCTGGACGAACAACGTCAATCAGGCTCCTTCCAGTCCCGCTCCCGATCACACCGTCAATACTCCGTTTGGCCTGAATTCGAACGAAGTGAAATTCCAGCTGAGCTTCAAATCGGAGTTGGTTTCGTCTCGCGATTTCGGCGGCGAGTTTCTCGGCCTCTCCAGCGCCCGTGTCTGGTTCGCCTACACGCAGCAGTCCCACTGGCAACTGTACTCGCCGAGTATCTCGCGGCCTTTCCGCGAAACGGACTATGAGCCGGAGCTGATCCTGACGCTCGGCACCGCGAACCAGGGAGACGGCTGGAAGCTGCTCAACTTCGGACTCGTGCACCAGTCGAACGGCCGCGCGCAGCCCGAATCACGCAGCTGGAACCGGATCTACGCGCAAGGCGGCTGGGAGTGGAACCGGGTTTCCGTGCTAGGACGCGTCTGGGCGCGCATTCGGAAAGTGCCGATCGCGACGACAACCCGGACATCCAGGATTACATGGGGCGGGGCGACGCGCTCATCCGCTGGGACCTGGGCGGGGAGTACGCAGTTTCTCTGCTCGTTCGCCGCACGCTCGGCAGCCATCTGGGCCGCGGTTTCCTCCAAATGGACTTGACCACGCCGGCGCTCTTCGGCCCGGCGCGGGGCTACGTCCAGATGACCTCGGGCTACGGCGAGAGCCTGATCGACTACAACTTCCGGCAAACCACCCTCGGCTTCGGTATCGTGTACCGCGAGTGGTGAGCCGGCGCCGCGAAGGCCGCGACGGCCTCGCGCGGCGCCATCGGCCGCCTCACTTTTTCCCGGGGCCGGCCTCCTGCACCAGGTTCTTGTCGATGAGCGTGATCTCGATGCGGCGGTTTTTCTTCCGCCCTTCCGGGGTGTCGTTCTCCGCGATGGGTTGGTATTCGGCGCGGCCCGAGGCGACCATGCGCTCAGGCGGGATGCCGTTTTCCTGCAGGAAGCGCACCACGGTCGTCGCGCGCGCGACCGACAACTCCCAGTTGGAGGGGAAGATCTTCTGCGCCGACTTGCTGATCGGCACGTTGTCGGTGTGGCCGACGATCCGGATGACCTTGTCCTCGTAACCTTTCAGCGCCTCGCCGACCTTTTTCAGGACCGCCTTGCCCGTGTCCTTGAGGTTCGCCTTCCCGGAATCGAAGAACAACTGCTCGGCGACGTCGACCGTCAGCATGTCCTTGTACTGCCGCACCTGGAGCTCGCCCTTCTTGACCTCCTCGGTGAGGTTGCGCACCAGCGCGTCGTATTGCGATGTGTTCTGCTGGCTGGCAGCCAGCAGTTGCGCCTTTTGCTGCTCCAGTGCGTCGACCTGCTTGCGCAAGCCCGCCTGCTGCTGCTCCATCGACGTCCTCTGCTGCTCGAGCGCCGAGCGCTGCGCCTGTAGGCCCTGCACCTGATCCCGGAGCTCGCCGCGCTGCTTCTGCAATGCGTCGACCTCCTGATTCTTGTCCGCCTCCAGCTTGTCGTAGGTGCCTTGGCTGACGCAGCCGCCCGCCATGAAGGCCGCGGCGAGCACGGCGATTGTGGCGTGCAATCTCTTTCCGTTCATTTCCATCTCCTGTTTCAAAAGCGATGACTCCCCTAGCTCGATACAATATAACACCGCGGGGCGCAGGCTATCCAGATCGTCATGCTGACGTCATGAAGCGGACTGACAGAAAACTTGGAGAGTTCACATGAAAACGATCGAATTGTTGTCCGCCATGTCCGCCAGGGCGCTGGCAGTGTTCCTCATGGCCGGCTGCGCGAGCACGCCCCCGGCGTCCGCCCCCGGGGTGAGAGCCGAGCTTGCCCCGACCGGGACGCTGCGCATCGCCGTCTTCACCGGCAACCCGGTGCTCGGCACGCGCGACAAGGCGAGCGGGGAAGTGACTGGAACGACGGTAACGATGGGACGCGCGCTCGCGGCGCGCGTGGACGTCCCCGTGAAGATCATCGAGTACACCGCGATCGCGAAGATGGTCGAGGACGCGAAGACGGGCGAATGGGACATCGCGGTCGTCGCTTTCGACCCGGCGCGGCGCAGCGTGCTCGATTTCGCGCCGCCGCACATCGTCGTCGATCTCACCTACCTGGTCGCGCCGGGCTCGGCGATCAGGAGCGTGCCCGAGGCCGACAAGGCCGGAGTGAACATCGCCGCTGCACGCGGCGCCGCGACCACGCTCTACCTGCAACGCACGCTCAAGGAGGCACAGGTCATGCAGGCCGAGAACGAGCCGGCTGCGTTCAACCTGATCAAGGAAGGCAAGGCGCAGGTTTACGCGCAGAACCGCTACATGCTGCTGGGACTCGCCGACAATCTTCCCGGCGCGCGCGTGCTGGACGACCGCTTTTCAGCGGCCGAGATGTCGATCGCGCTGCCGAAAGGACGCCCCGCGGCGCTCGCCTACGTCAGCGAGTTCGTCGAGCAGTCGAAAAAATCAGGGACGGTGCAGCGGGCGATCGAAACGGCGAAGCTGCGCGGCGTGAGCGTCGCGCCGTGATACCTACATGCGGGGCGCGAAGCTCGCTCCGCCGCGGCTCCCCTGGGCGGGGAGGCTCGTCCGGACGGTGAAGTTTCCTGCCGTGATGGCGTTCGGCCCGTTGAACGTACCGGGCATGATGCCGGGGCCCACGACATTTCCTGCAGTCCGGCCCGTAAAAGGCATCGGGACGAAGTGCGGACGCCGATGGCGGACCGGGACCAGGGCGACGGGCCCCGCATACGGAGTATTGCCGCCGTAGTCTGCCTGCGACGCCTGCGTGTAGGCCGCAAGCTCATACTGTTGTTGCCGGGCCAGTCGCTCGTTGTACAGTTGCTGCTCCAGCCTGGCCACCCTGTCTGAAAGGGCCGGATTCGCTCCAGCGATCGCCGCCGCGCGCGCGATCGACGGGTCGGTCGTATAGACCGAAATCCTGTCGGTCACCGTGTCGACCTTCTTCCTGTTCGTGGGCGCGTTGTCGGAGTAGTGCGTTTTGCCTGCCTCGTCCACCCATTTGTAGATTTGCGCTTGAGCCGGTCCGCCGGCAGCCGCCAGCAGAATCACAACCAGGGATGAGATGAGCGTCTTCATGATCGCGTGCTCCGGGACGATGATTCAGATGCTAGCAAAGTCCCGCTTCGCGCGGAGCGATTAAAGTGTTTCAAATTGTGTTGCGCGTAGCACTTCGGCCACATCCGGTGTCGCCTAGGTCTGGATCCGGATAGGCAACGAGCGAATCGGCTTGCCCGTCGCCGCAAACAGCGCGTTTGCCACTGCGGGTGCAATAACCGGCGTGGCGGGTTCGCCGACGCCGGTGGGTTTTTCGTTCGAACGCACGATGTACACGCCGACCCGCGGCATTTCGCTCATGCGCAGCGGCATGTAGTCGTGGAAGTTCGACTGCTCGACCACGCCGTCCTTCAGGGTGATCGCCCCGTACATCGCAGCGCTCAGGCCGTAGACGATGCCGCCTTCCATCTGCGCCCGGATGACGTCCGGGTTCACCGCTACGCCGCAGTCGACTGCGCACATGACGCGGTCCACGCGCCAGGAGCCGTCGCGCCTCACCGTGACTTCCGCGACCTGTGCGACCACCGTATTGAACGACTCGTGCACGGCGATGCCGCGCCCGCGCTTGTCGCCCAGCCTGGCCGAGACCAGCGGCGTGTTCCAGTCGGCCTCGGTCGCCGCCATTTCGAGCACCGCCTTGTGCCGCGGAGACTTTGCGAGCAGCGCGAGGCGGACCTGATACGGATCTTTCCCGGCCGCCACGGCGAGCTCGTCCAGAAACGTTTCGGTCGAGAACGCGGTGTGGGTCGAACCGACCGAGCGCCACCACTGCACCGGCACGCCCATCTTCGGCGAATGCAGCTCCACGCCGAGATTGGGAATGAGGTAGGGGAGATTTGCCGCGCCCTCGACCGAAGTTGCGTCGATGCCGTCCTTGACCATCATGCCTTCGAACGCGGTGCCGGCGAGGATCGACTGCCCGACGATGCGGTGCTGCCAGGCGATGATGTTCCCTTGGGCATCTAGCCCGGCTTTCAGCGCGTGGTGATACATCGGACGGTAGTAGCCTGCGCGCATGTCGTCTTCGCGCGCCCAGACAAGCTTGACCGGCGCGCGGCCGTCGATGGCCTTCGCGATTTGCACCGCCTCGACGACGTAGTCGGAGTGCGGATTGGCGCGGCGGCCGAAGCTGCCGCCCGCGAAGAGCATATTGATCTTCACCTGTTCGGGCTTCATCCCGAGGACCGTCGCGACCTCCGCCTGGTCGATCGACTGGAACTGCTCCCCGTTCCAGATTTCGCACGCATCCGCGGAGAGCTTCACGACACAGTTCATCGGCTCCATGGCCGCGTGCGCGAGGTAGGGGAATTCGTAAGCCGCCTCCAATGTCTTCGCCGCACGCGCGAACGCCGCGGCGGGATCGCCCTCCTGTTTCGCCAGCCGGCCCGGCGTCGCGGCCAGTTTCCTGTATTCGGCCGCGATCTCGGCGGACCCCAGCTTGAACGCCCCGGACTCATCCCAGTCGACCGTCAGCGCGTCGCGGCCTTTCTTGGCCGACCAGAAATCACTCGCGAGCACCGCCACGCCCTGCGGAATCGCCACCACATCGACCACGCCTTTCACGGCTTTCGCTTTCGCCGCGTCGAAGGACTTCGGTTTTCCGCCGAATCGCGGCGGATGCGCGACCACGGCCGTCAGCATCCCGGGGAGCTTCACGTCCTGCGTGTAGATCGCAGTCCCGTTCGACTTGGCGCGGCTGTCGGTGCGGGGTGTGCGCCGGCCGATCAGGGCGAAGTCCTTCGGGTCCTTGAGCGTTACTTCCTGCGGAACCGGCAGCTTGGCCGCGCTCACGGCGAGCTGGCCGAAGCTCGCCTTGCGGTTCGAAGGCGCGTGCATCACCGCGCCGCGCGCGACCGTGATCGAATCCGGCTCGACCTTCCATCGCTCGGCCGCCGCAGCGACGAGCATCGCGCGCGCCGCGGCGCCGGCCTTGCGCATCTGCTCGTACGAATTGGCGATCGCGGTGCTGCCGCCCGTGCCCTGCATCGTGCCGAGCAGGAGATTGTTGTAGCGGCTCGCATCGGCGGGCGCGCCTTCGGCACGGATCTGGCTCCAGTCGGCGTCGAGTTCCTCGGCGACGAGCGTCGGCAGTCCGGTATGCGTGCCCTGACCCATCTCCAGGTGCTTCACGATCACCGTGACCGTGTTGTCCGCGCCGATGCGAACGAAAGCGTTGGGTTCGAACGTGCCCGCCGCGACGGCGCTGCCGCCGCCCTGGCCGGGACCGGCCATTTGCGCGAGCGAGGGCACGGCGACTCCGAGCGTGAGCCCTGCGCCTGCTTTCAGGAAATCGCGGCGACTGAGGTTGATGATTTCGAATGTACTCATACGTTTCTCCTGACGCATTCGAGTTTCAATGACGCGTCATTTCACGCTCCGCGCCGCGACCTTGATCGCTGCGCGGATACGGGTATAGGTGCCGCAACGGCATATGTTGCCGTTCATCGCTTCGTCGATTTCAGCGTCGGTCGGCCGCTTCACTTTGGCGAGCAGGGCCGCGGCGCTCATGATCTGGCCCGACTGGCAGTAACCGCACTGCGGCACGTCGTTCTCGACCCACGCGGCCTGCAAGACCTTGCCTTCCTTGGTCTGGCCGATGCCTTCGATGGTGGTGACTTTCTTGTTGGCGGCGGCGCTCAAAGGCGTCGAGCAGGATCGGACGGCCTGGCCGTTCAGATGCACCGTGCATGCGCCGCACAGCGCCATACCGCAGCCGTACTTGGTGCCGGTCATGTTGAGTTGGTCGCGCAGCACCCACAAGAGCGGCGTGTCGGGATCGGCGTCCACCGGCATCCGGTGGCCGTTGACGTTCAGGGTCATCATCGAAGAACTCCTCGGGGAAGATCAGCCAGGCTATTTTCTGCCTTGCCGGCGGCTTTGTGTAGTGGGTACGCGGGGCGAGCGCCTTGCGAAGGAAACGCAGGGACTTCGGAGATCGCGTACGCGACGCACGGCCACGCCCGCAAGCGGGCCTGTCCGCGCGAGACCGGTCAAGGCTTGCGCGCCGCTGTCTGACTTTCGCTAGTGGTTGGTCGAGACCGTCGAGTTGGACGTGGCTACCGCCACAGCCGCAGCCGCACCCACCGCGATGACGGCCATGATGGTCGATGTGGGGCCGCCTGCTGCAGCCGGAAGCGACGCCCCTTGCGACGCACCGCCCACCGTTTGAGCGACCTGAATCGGGCCCTGGGCGGGCGCGGTCTGCGCAAAACCGTCGACGGCAAACGCGAGTGAGGCAAGCGAGACAAATACGAGTGAGACAGAGACGAGCGAGACAGAGACCGGCAAGGTTTTCACCTATCCTCCTGATTCAAAAGGGTCGAAGCCCGATTTGGTGGATTATAGGCCTGGTTGCGAGCCGTGCGAACAGGCTTGCGTGATTTTTTTCGCTCATCGGTCTGCCAACGCCGGGTAGAGCGATTGCGCCGTGCGGAAAAAAATCCAGTCGCGATCGCGGTTCGGGAGCGCCGCGAGGGCCGAGCGCGCCTCGGTGAGAATGTCCGCGAGCGCTCCCTCGGAGGCCGGATAGTTCGAGCCCCAGGCGATGCGCGAGGCGCCGAATTCGCCTACCACGCGCCTGAAGAAGCTCTCCGGCGTGGCCTTGCCGGCGCGCGACTCGCGCACATTGTGCGTGCTCAACTTGAGATAGAGATTGCCGTACCGTGCGAGCGAAAACAGGCTTGCCGCGGCGGCGTACGGAGGTCCGTCGTCGATCGCCGGTCTCGCCATGTGGTCGAGAATGACGCGCACGCGCGGGAAACGCTCGAGCACCGTCACGAGCTGCGGAAGTCCGGCGGCGCGCAGCTGAACGCACACGGGGATTCCGGCCCTGCCCGCGTACTCCCAGGCGAGGAAGGAGCGCCGGTCGTCGAGCCGCGCGTTCTTCGCCGCCGTGCTGTGTCCGGCGATAAATACGCGCAAGCCCGTCAAGCCGCGGCTCACCCAATAGTCGATGCGCTCGGGAGCGTCGCGCTGCAAAACGTCCACCGAAAACACGCCGGTGAAGCGCTCCGGACGCGCGGCGACGGCGTCGGCCACGTAGGAATTGTCGTGGCCGTAGCAGGTCGAGGCCTGCACCAGCGCCGCCTTCGCGACACCGGCCTGGTCCATCGCGGCGATCATGCGCTCGAAGCTGACCGGCCTCTCGCGGGACCAATCGGATTGCCGGCCGCTCAAGGGGGCCAGCGGGTAGCGCCCCGTGTCCGCTCCGATGACGTGGGGATGAATGTCGATGACGGTGCTCATTCGATGCGTCCGGCCGCCTTCACCACCTTGCCCATGTTTTCGTAATCCTCGCGGATCAGTCTGTCAAAGGCCTCCGGGCTCAGAAGGCGCGGCTCGACGCCCTGGTTCGCGAGCCGTCCGAGGATCGCCGGATCCCGGAGCAACTTTGCCACCGCCGTATTGATGCGCGCTATCACGGGCCTGGGCGTCTTTGCCGGCGCGAGCAGGCCGAACCACGAATCGAACTCGTATCCCGGCACGCTTTCGGCGATGGGCGGTACCTCGGGCAGGAACGCCGAGCGCTTTTTCGAAGTGACGCCCAGAAGGCGCATGCGAGCGTCTTTCGCGAACGGAATCGCGCCGACGTTCGGAACGATCAGCGCATGCGAGCGCCCGGCGAGCACGTCGTTGGCGGCGTCCTGGCTGGATTTGAACGGAATGTGCACCATGTCCAGGCCCGCGAGCCTCGCGAAATACGCCATCGCAAGATGGCCCGAGCTGCCGTGACCCGCCGAGGTGTAGTTGAGCCTGCCGGAGTTCGCTTTCGCGTATTTGACGAATTCGGCCACCGTCCCTGCCGGTACCGCGGCGCTCGCCATGAGCACGTAACTTTGCATGCCGATGTTGGCCACACCCGCGAAATCGCGGATGGGATCGTACGGAGGATTCGCACCGAGGAGCGCCGTGACGTTGTGGCTGGAAGCCGCGAAAATGAGCGTCTGCCCGTCGGGCGCGGCCTTCGCCACGCTCGCCGTGCCGATCGCCCCGCCCGCGCCCGGCCGGTTGTCGATGATCGCGGTGGTCCCCAGTGCCGTGCCGAGCTCGCTGTAAAAGGTGCGCGCAAGGACTTCGCGGGCACCGCCGGCCGCGAAGGGAACGACGATGCGCATCACCTTGCCGCCAGGTTGTGCCGACGCTTGAGGAAGGAGCGCCGTGCAGACTAGCGCAGTGCAAAGGCGTTTCAAGCTCACCATGTTCACCATGTTCACCATACCCAAACTCTAGCATCCCGCAGCCGGATATACTGTGCGCGCGTTTCGCTCAGGGAGAACACGACATGATCGCGCTGCGCCTCACGTTCGCTGCGGCATTCGCCGTGCTCGCCTTCGGCGCCGCGCATGCGCAGAGCACGTATCCAAGCCGGCCGATCAGATTCATCGCGCCGTTTCCGCCGGGCGGATCGAGCGACGTCCTGTGCCGCCTGCTCGGGTTCAAGCTCGCCGAATCGCTCGGACAGCCGGTCACCGTGGAGAACCGCCCCGGCGCGGGCGCCAACATCGGCCACGAATACGCAGCGAAGCAGCCCGCCGACGGCTACACCATCCTGATCTCCTCGAGCAGCACGCTCGCCACCAACCCGCACCTGTACAAGCACCTCGGCTTCGATCCTGTCGGCGATTTTTCCCCGATCTCTATGGTGGCGAGCGCGGGCCAGGTGCTGGTCGTGCATCCTTCGGTGCCCGCGGCAAGCGTGAAGGAACTCATCGCCCTCGCGAAAGCGCAGCCCGGCAAGCTCAACTTCGGCTCCGGCGGCAAGGGCATCCAGTCGCACATCTCCGGGGAAATGTTCAAGTCGGCCGCGGGCGTCGATATCGTGCACATTCCCTACAAGGGCACGGTGCAGGCGGTGTCGGATCTCGTCGCCGGACAGGTGCAGATGGTCTTCGCGGACATGGTTCCCGCCATGCCGCACATCAAGGCGGGAAGAATCCGGCCGCTTGCCGTCACCACGGAGCGTCGCTCGCCGGTGCTGCCCGATGTGCCCACCATGATCGAGTCGGGAGTTCCCGGTTATCTCACCGGGGTGTGGTGGGCCGTGATGTCCCCGAGGGGCACGCCGGAGGCCATCGTCAATCGCCTCAACGCCGAGCTCGGCCGCATAGTGAAACTCCCCGATGTCCAGGAAAAGTACGCGAGCCTCGGCGTCTCGACCGAGCACAGCACTCCGGAATATGTCATCGAGAAAATCAAGACCGATACGCAGCAGTTCGCCAAAGTGCTGAAAGCGGCCGGCGTGGAGCCGGAGTAATGGAGCGCACTGACCTCCTGAAGATCCCGCTCGCAGCCGCCCTGGCACTGATCTGCGCCGCGGCGGCCGCCCAGAATCCCGGGCAGTACCCGAACCGGCCGATCCGCTATATCGTCGCGAGCGCGCCGGGCGGCATCGCGGATATTACCCCGCGCGTGCTCGGTCCGCGTCTGTCCGAGGCCTTGCGCCAGCCGGTGGTGATTGAAAACCGGCCCGCCGGCGGCATCGTCGCGGGAGGTGAAGCCGTCGCCAAGGCGGCGCCCGACGGATACACGCTGCTCTCGGCGACGCCGCAGGTGGCGATCGTCCAATCGATGGTGAAAGACCTCGCCTTCGATCCGCGCCGCGACCTCGCCCCCATCGCGCTGGTCGGGGTGATACCGAACGTCATCATGGCTGGCCCCAGGACGCCCGCGAAAACGCTGGCCGAGCTGGTCGCGCTCGCTCGCCGCAATCCCGGCAAGCTCAACTACTCCTCGACGGGAGCCGGAACCTCGGTGCACCTGTCTGCGGAGCTGCTCAAGTACTACGCCGGCGTCGACATCGTGCACGTGCCCTATCGCGGCGCGGCGGCGGCGATGACAGCGCTCCTGTCAGGCGACGTGGACATGATGGTCGATTCGGTTCCGCCATCGCTGCCGCACATCCGTGCCGGCAAAGTGCGCGCGCTGGCGGTGACGAGTGCGCGGCGCGTGCCGCAACTGCCCGAGGTGCCGACCATGATCGAATCCGGATATCCGGATTTCGAGGTCAACGGCTGGTCGGGCGTGGTCACCACCGCCGGGACGCCGCCCGCGGTCGTCGCGCGTCTCGAGGCGGAAATCAAGAAGGCGCTCGCGCGGCCCGAGGTAGTCGCGGCCTACGCCAACGCCGGCCTTACCGTTCAATTCATGGGCGCTGCCCAATTCGGGAAATTCTGGGACGCGGAGATCTCGAAGTTCGCGCTTGCGATCAAGTATTCGGGCGCGGTGAAGGAGTAGGAGGCATCGTTGTCTTTCGGCAGTGCCGCGCGATCTCAGCCCCGGTCGCGCGCCACACCCCTTCGCGGCGGCAGATGTGATCGAGTGCCGCATCGAGCGCGCCGATGCGGTGCGGCACGCCGCTCAGGTAGGGATGCAGGGCGATCGCCATGACGCGCCCCGATTCGGCGCCTTCCTCATAGAGCACGTCGAACTGGCGCACCATCATGTCGCGGAACTCGTCCGCCGTACGGTTGCGCTTCTCGAACGCCGGCTTGTCGTTGATCTCGGTGCTGTAGGGCACCGACACGAGGCTGCGGCCGCCTTCCAGCGCCATCACATAAGGCTGATCGTCGTTCACCCAGTCGCACACGTACTCGCAGCCTTCCGCGGCGAGATGGTCGAGCGTGTTCCAGGTTTCCTGCAGCCCCGAGCCCAGCCAGCCGACCGGCCGCGAGCCCGTTGCCTTTGCGATCGTCTGCAGCGCGCTGCGGATGGTGCGGCGCTCCGCGCGCGCCGTCAGTTCGTTGAGCCGCCGCGTGTTGCTCTCGTTGTGGCCCATGAACTCCCACTTGCGCGCCTGGCATTCCTCGATGATCTCGGGATGCCGGGCGCAGAGGTCGCTGTTCAGCGCGGCGGTGCCGCGCACGCCGTAGCGGTCGAGCACTTTCATCAGGCGAAAAACGCCAACCCGGTTGCCGTAATCGCGCGCCGCCCACGCGGGCACGTCGGGCGGCTTCGCACCCGAGCCGCCCGCGGCGGCCGGAATGCTCTCCTCGAGCGAGAAGAACTCAATGTTCGGGATCACCCAGAGCGCCACGCGCGCCCCGCCCGGCCACTGCAGGCGCGGCCGCCGGTGGATCGGCGAGTAGGGGAAGGGGCCATAAGCGCGCGGCTTCATCGCGCGTGTCTCCTGTGGCGCGGCTTCATCGCGCCGCGGCCCGCAGCCTTTCGAGATGCCGGATCGCCTCGTCCACGTGCAGCACGTCGGCGTACTTGTGGTGCAGGTCGAAGAGATTGACCTTGTGCGAGAGGGGGCTCCTGTCGAAGCAGCATTCCTCGACCAGCGTCACGTGAAAGCCGTGCGAGTACGCGTCCACCGCGCTAGCGCGCACGCAGCCGGAGGTGCTCTCGCCGATCACGATGACGCTCCTCACGCCCAGCTGCGTGAGATGCGCCGCGAGCGGCGTGCCGAAGAAGGCGCTGGCGCGAACCTTGGTGATCACCACGTCCTCCGGCTGCGGCGCGAACTCCGGCCGGATCGCGTACATCGCGGGGTCGATGGCGCGCGCGTTCTGGCGGCGCGTGGAGCGCACTTTCTTCGGCTGGCTCTGCGGCCGCGTGTCGCCGGTCGAGTAGAAGACCGGCAGGCCCGCCGCGCGCGCCGCGGCGAAGAGACGCCGGGTCGGCTCGATCGCCGCGTACGCATATTCGCCGCAGGAGCTGGGATAGGTCTTCGCGACCTCCGCCACGGGCTTCGCGCCGCCCTGGTAGACGAGCTCGTACAGGTCGATCGCGATGAGCGCGGGCGAGGGGCCCACGCCGACCTCGCGCCGGTAGCTCGCGTACAGCTCGATCACCTCCGGCGGCATGATGTCCTTCCAGCAGTGGTCCTCGAAGGAGTCGTCGCTGTCCGGGCCGGGCTTGCGCATCGCTTTCTGCATGATCAGTCCGCCTTGATGTTGGCTTCGTGCACGATCTTGTTCCAGCGCTCGAAATCCGACCGGATGAGATCGTGCAGCTCCTCCGGCGTTCCGCCCGCGGGCGTCATTCCCTGCTTCAGCATGAGTTCGGTCACCGCCGGCTCCTTCAGCAGCACCGCGACGTCGGCGTGGAGTCTCGCGCGGACCTCACGCGGTGTCCCTTTCGGCACGAGCATCGCGAACCAGGTACCGACGTTGAAATCCTTCACGCCCGACTCGATGAAGCTCGGGACTTCGGGCGTGCGCGCGGCGCGCTTCGCCGCTCCGGCAGCGAGGATGCGGATGCGCCCGCCCTCGGCGAGCGGCAGCGCCACGCCCACCGAAGCGAACATGAGGCTGACCTGCCCGCCGAGGAGATCGGTAACCGCCGCGGCATTGTTCTTGTAGGGCACGTGCACGAGGTCGATGCCCATGGTGGACTTGAATACTTCCATCATGAGGTGCGCGGGCAGACCGCTGCCCGGGGAGGCATAGTAGATCTTGCCCGGATTGGCGCGCGCCATGACTACGAGTTCCGCGACTGATTTCGCCGGGAAGGACGCCGAGGCCATCAGTGCATACTCGCCGCGCGCAAGCAGAATCACCGGATCGAGGTCGTTCACCGGGTCGTACGAGTTCCTGCGCACGCTCGCCGCCGAGGCGAAGTTGTCGGCCATGATGAGCACCGTGTAGCCGTCCCCGGGCGCGGCGACCACCGCCTGCACGCCGATGATGCCGCTCGCGCCGGCGCGGTTGTCGACCACGAACGGAACCTTCCAGCTTTCGGAGAGCCGCGGGCCCAGATTTCTCGCGATCAGGTCGGCGCTGCTCCCGGGGGTGTAAGGCACGATCGCCCTGACCATGCGGTTCGGGTACTGGGCGTACGCGGTCGCGGTCAATGCAAGCCATCCGGAGAGGAACAGGAACACCGCCCGTGCAACCGAAATTGTGCCGCTACGCATCTTGGCTCCTTGGCGCAATCAGTATGCCATGCTCCACGGCGATTTCGCTGAGCCGCGTCTTCGCGAAAGGCGGGAAGCGAGAGTAGACTTCGCCGCAGGAGGAAACGCCATGAACCGGGGATTCGGATCTGCCCTTGCAATTCTCTTCGCAGCGCACACCGCGCTGGTCCATGCCCAGGAAGCCTGGCCCGCGCGCCCGGTCAAGTTCATCGTGCCCTCGTCGCCCGGCGGCGGCACCGATCTCTACGCGCGCCAGCTCGCGCAGGCGCTCTCGGAATCCCTGAAGCAGCAGTTCATCGTGGACAACCGGCCGGGCGCAAGCGGCAACATCGGCGCCGAGGCGGCGGCGAAATCCGCGCCCGACGGCTATACCTTCCTCGTTTCCGCCAATCCCGCGATCGCGGTGAATCCCAGCCTGTACAAGAACCTGGCCTACGACGCCGATCGCGACTTCACGCCGGTGGCGCGCGGCGTCATCGCGCCGCTGGTGGTCTGCGTGCACCCTTCCGTGCCCGCAAAGACGCTTGCCGAGCTGCTCGCACTCGGCAAACGCGAGCCGGGGAAACTGTCTTTCGGCTCCGCCGGAACGGGAAGCCCGACCTTTCTCGGCATCCGCATGCTGGAGGAAGTCTCGGGCGCGAAGTTCCTGCACGTGCCCTTCAAAGGCATCGGCAACATGATGCCCTCGCTGCTCGGCGGACAGCTGAGTTTCGCCTTTCCCGACGCCGCCGTCGCGCTGCCGCACATCAGGGCGGGCAAGCTGATCCCGCTTGCGATCATCGAGCACGCCCCCCAGTTGCCCAACGTGCCCACGTTCGCCGAGGCCGGATTCCCGGGCCTGGATATCTACAGCTCGTTCAGCGTGGTCGCGCCGGCGGGCACGCCCGCCGCGATCGTGCAGCGAATGAGCGTCGAGATCGTGCGCGCGATGAAAACGCCGACGCTGGCCGGAAGGCTCGAGAACGAAACTCTGATCCCGGTGTTCGACACGCCGGAACTCTTCGCCGCCCACCTCAAGAAGGAAAAGGCCGCCTGGGCCGCGGTCATCCGCCGCAACGGCATCGCGCCGGATTAGGAAGAGCCTCGGCGCAGAGGCTCAATGCAAGGAGGCGAGGCCCGGCGCGGGCGGCTCGCGGAGCAGGCGCTCCATCTCCTCCGAGGGCTGCGGTTTGCCGACGACATAGCCCTGCATCGCATCGCATCTGAGCAGACGCAGCATCTTCGCCTGCTCCTCGGTTTCGACGCCGTCGGCGGTGACGGACAGGGCGAGCGAGTGCGCGAGGGAAATGATGGTCGAGACTACGGTCATGGTGTTCGAATCCTCCAGCATCCGGAAGACGAATGAGCGGTCGATCTTGAGCGCCTGCACCGGAAGCTTCGCGAGATATCCGAGCGAGGAGTAGCCGGTGCCGAAGTGGTCGATCGCGATGTTGACGCCGAGCTTCCGCGCATCCTTCAGCTTCGCTATGCTCGCCTCGATGTTTTCCATGATGAGGCTCTCGCCGATCTCGAGATCGATCCCCGGAGTTGCGGCGCCCTCGGCGAGCGTTTTTTCCAGGACTTCGACGAAGTCCGGCTGACGGAGCTGAATCGCGGAGACCTTCACCGCGATCGGGGGCGCGGGCAATCCCTGGTCCACGCAGTGGCGGTGCTCCAGCGCCGCTTTGCGCAAGGCCCAGGTGCCGACCTCCAGGATCAGGCCGGTTTCTTCCAGCATGGGCATGAACTGCCTGGGAGACATCATGCCGAGATCGGGGCTTTTCCACCGGAGCAGCGCCGCCATGCCCTCGATTTTTCTCGTTTCCAGATTCACCCTGGGCTGGTAGTGCAGCACGAACTCTTCTTTTTCCAGCGCCTCGCGCAGCTTGTTCTCGAGGTTCAGTTTCTCGGCGATCCTTTCGGTCATCGCCTGCGTGTAGAAGAGATATTTTTCGCCGCGGACTTTCGCGTTCTTGAGCGCGGCTTCGGCATGCTTGAACAGCGCATCGGCGTCCCCGCCGTCGTTCGGATAGATCGCGACCCCCATCTTGGCCGCGATCCTGAGCTCCGATCCGTTCAGGCGGTACGGCAGGCGGAAGCATTGCCGGTTGCCCTCTTCGACGTAGCGCGCGACTTCCTCCTCGCTCTTCATGCCGGGGACGATGACCCCGAAAAGATCACCGCCGACCCGCGCGATGCGGCTCAGGTCGCCGGGAAAGGTCGCGAGGCGTTGCCCGATCTGCTTCAGCAGCTCGTCGCCGATGTGGCGGCCGAGGGTGTCGTTGATCGTCTTGAACCGTTCGATGTCGAGAATGCCGACCGCGAGCTTGTGTTTTTCGACGTGCGCGGCGTGAACGCGCTGTTCCAGGCGCTCCTGGAACAGGGTGCGGTTGGCGAGACCCGTCAGCGAGTCGTAATAGGCGAGGTAGTCGAGCTTCTTCGCTTTTTCCAGGTGATCCAGGGCAAACGAGATGTCGGCCGCGAGCTCGAGCAGCAATTTCATTTCATCGGCGTCGAAGAACCCGGACTCTTCCGCGCACAGCGCCAGAACCCCCACCGCTTCGCCCGACACGATGAGGGGCAGGATCGCGAGAGAACGGATGCCGCGTCGGAGGGGAGCTTCCTTTTTCAAGCGCATGATCGGGTCGTTCTCGATGTCGTTTGCGACGATGGCCTTTTTTTCCAGAACGGCCCGCGCCGTCGGACCCAGCTCCTCGGCCGGACCGGCAAGCGTGAGCTGGTCGCGAAGGATTTCGAGCAACCCGCGGTCGTCTCCCGCCGAAGCGACGATCTTCACTTGCTTCGCCTCGCGGTCCACGACGCCGATCCACGCCCACGGGAACTGACCCGTATTCGCCGCGACGCGGCACGCCTCCGCGAACAGTTCCTCCCGGCTGCCGGCGCGGACGATCAGGGAACTGATCTTGCTCAACACGGCGTATACGCGGCCAAGGTGCAGGATCTTGTTTTCCGCCACATTCGCGGTGCGTGTGGTGAAACCGATCAACACCGTGAGGACCACCGTGCTCGTGGCGACCATGGCTGCGAGACCGAACTCGGTTTCATACCAGCCGGCCTCCTGTCCCTTCAGTCCCAGCCAGCCCAGCGCCGGAAGAACCGCGAACGCGGCGAGAGTGAGGCGGCGTCCCATCGTGGCGCTCGGCGTGTCTCGGGTGAATTGATTCATCCAGCCGAGCTCGGGCCGCGCCGCGAGCACTCCCGTTCCAAGCGCGAGGAAGGTGACCGCTGTGTGCAGCGCGACCGAGCCGAACGGGTGCACGCCGTAGAGCGCCGACGCGCCGAACAGGGCGACGATCGCGAGGAGGCCGGCCGCTGCTGCGAGGCCTTGCGCCGCCGGCGGGGCGTGGCGATCGTGCGCCTCGAGGAGCAGCAGCGAACCGCCGATCAGCAGGAAACAGATCGCGGTCGCGGGCGACATGCGGCCCGGGGGCTGACCCGCGGCGGTGCTGGCGGGATCGGAAAACAGATACTCGTCGATGCCCGCGTTCCAGCCGAAGAGGTCCTGGCTCAGCGTGACCGCCGCGAAGGCGACGAGAGGGACCGCAAAAAGGATCGCCGTGCGCCGGGCAAGGCCCTCTTCGACCGCAATCCCGGCCTTTGCCAGGAACCACAGGGACGCTCCCGCGAACGCGAAGCAGGCCGCTGTATTGGCCTTCATCGTGGCAAGCCCGGGAGCAAGACTCTTGAGAACGGCGACGTCGAAGATCCAGCCGAACAACACCACCACGCCGACGGCAAGCGCAAAGACGCCGGCAGCACCAGAGAACCTCGTCAGCTTGCGGACGAGATCCGGCGACGACTGAGCCATCCCTCCCCCCGATCCACGTGCACGCTCGCCCACGCGCCCGCAACCATGCCGCGTAGCACAAGAATTCTAGGGTGTTTCGTCCCCCACTCTTGTCAGGTATCCATGACAGTTCGTGTAGGAGTTGCCCGACACGCGACAGGTTAGACTTGCGGCGCGGATTGGTAAAAGGGAGAGGGAGAGATGATGAAACGGTGGAGACTGCTGTCGCTGCTGGTGGGCACGATTGCGCTTCAGCCCGCGCCTGTCGGCGCTCAGAACTATCCTTCGCGCCCGGTGCGCGTCATGGTCGGGTTCGCGCCGGGCGGGCCGAACGACATCATCGCTCGCGCCTACGGAGCGCGGTTGACGGCGTCCCTCGGCCAGCCCTTCGTGGTCGAGAACCGCACCGGCGCCGGGGGCAATCTCGCCGCGGAAGCGGTCGCGCGAGCCGCGCCCGACGGCTACACGCTCACTCTCGGCTCCACGGGCCCCACCGCTGTCAATCCAGCGCTATACGCGAAGCTTCCCTTCGATCCTGTGCGCGATCTCGACATGGTCACGCTGGTCGCCAATGGCAACAGCGCGCTCGCGGTGCATCCGCGGGTTCCCGCGACAAGCGTGAAGGAACTGATTGCGCTCGCGAGAGCGCAGCCGGGCAAGCTCACCTACGCCTCATCGGGCAACGGCTCCTCGCTGCACCTTGCGGCCGAGCTCTTCAAGCAGATGGCGGGCGTGGACCTGGTGCACGTGCCCTACAAGGGTACGGCGCCTGCGATGACGGACCTCGTGTCGGGCCAGGTGGATATGAGCTTCGCGCCGGTGGCGAACGTCGTGCCGCTCGCCAAGGCTGGAAAACTCAGGCTACTCGCGCTCACCGGTGCGAAGCATTCCGCGTTCGCCCCGGACACGCCGACCTTGAGCGAAAGCGGATTGCCCGGGTTCGACGTGTGGACCTGGTACGCATTCCTCGTCACTGCGGGCACGCCCGAGGCGGTCATCGACCGCCTGCACGCGGCGCTCGCGAAAATCGCGCACGACCCGCAGGTGAAGGAGCAGCTCGCGAACATCGGCATCGACGCCGAGACGAGCGCTTCGCCCGCGGAAGCGCGCGCTTACCGCGCAAGCGAAGTGGAGAAGTGGGGAAAGCTCGTGAAGGCGATCGGGCTGAAGGTCGAATAGTTCGCCGCAGCAGGCAAGCGACCCCGGCTCGAACGGCCCGTAAAGGTCGGCTCTCAGCTACTTCTTGAGAGGAAGTATGGAGGGCAACCCGAGCAGGGGTGGCGGGGTTACGGCGGGCGGCGTGGCCCGCAAATTGGTGGTCGACCCGATCACCGATCCGATCGGGGTCCCCACAGGCCCCAGACTCGCGGGCGATGCGATCGTTGTGACAAGCGGCATGACCGGGGCGGTGACGGTGTTGAGCGTCGTTGTGACAAGCGGCATGACCGGGGCGGTGACGGTGTTGAGCGTCGTTGTGACAAGCGGCATGACCGGGGCGGTGACGGTGTTGAGCGTCGTTGCGACGAGCGGCATGACCGGGGCGGTGACGGTATTGACCGTCGACGCAACGAGCGACACG
>Ga0193726_1001373_pt1 | contig 19411 bp, 13 predicted proteins | sample H2c1metaG_FD_144928 | JGI IMG/M metagenome (GOLD analysis project Ga0193726, IMG submission 144928) | Soil microbial communities from a riparian zone of the East river system, Colorado, United States - H2c1 | ecosystem: Environmental > Terrestrial > Soil > Riparian zone | place: USA: East River... | reverse complement strand
CGATGGCCATCGCCAAGGCCGACAATGGCAGTTCGGCGCGCAAATGATCCGCCATCGCCCAGCCGACGATCTTGCGGCTGTAGAGGTCCATGACCGTGGCCAGATAAAGCCAGCCCTGATCGGTCTCGACGTAGGTGATGTCGGCGAGCCAGATCCGGTTCGGCGCGGCGGCGATGAAGTTGCGCTCGAGCAGGTTCGGGGCGATCGGGAAGTCGTGACGGCTGTCGGTGGTGCGCACCCGTCGTGGCCTCGCCATGATGGCCCTGATACCGTGGCGGCGCATCAATCGCTCAATGCGACCGCGGCTCGCCCCGCGGCCCTGAGCCCTCAACTCGGCATGGACGCGCGGGCTGCCATAGCGGACATTGGTGTCGCGGTGAACCCGCTTGATGTCGTCGACGAGTTCACGGTTGGCGGCGGCTCGCGGGCTCTCCGGGCGCACCCGCCAAGCATAATAGCCAGCAGGCGAGACGCCGAGCACGTCGCACATGATCGTCACCGGATAGTCGGCGCGGCGATCTTCGATGAAGCGGAATCTCATTTCTGAACTCCAGCAAAGATCGCGATCGATTTTTTTAAAATGTCGCGCTCCATGCGCAGCCGCTCGTTCTCTCGCTGCAAACGGGTGATTTCCGCCGCCTGATCCGCCGACGGCAGCATCGCCTGCGTCGTGGGCCGCCGCGCCGCCGCCGTCGGCTCCCGCCTGGCCCCACGTTGCTCTACCCACCGCCGCAACACGGAATCGCGCAGGCCAAGTTCCTTGGCCACCGACCCGATCGAGCGGCCACTCGATGCGACCAGATCAACCGCTTGCCGCTTGTAGTCGTCCGTAAACGACCGACGTCGACGTCCTTCCATCCGACACCTCCTGGCTCTTCGAGCCTACTACAGGTGTCCATCAGTTCGGAGGAGGTTCAGCAGCGGCAGCGAAGCGGCGCGTGGATCACTCGGACGCGCTAGCTAGAGATCATTACTGATGTGCACTTTAAGGCCGACAGAGCCGACGATCCGTCGATAGTCGGAAGGCCTAGGACACCGCCGACACCGCCTCCGATCGAGCCGTTAACGGTCGATAACCAGTAGACCTGTCATCTGCTGTCATTTCGGGGTCGGGCAAGGTCGGGCCGCGCCGAGGCTAATCCGAAACGTGAGGTTGCAATGAGGCTGTAATACCGCGCCGTCCGACCGCGATCTGATCGGGCAAAAATGAGGAAAAGAAGTGATGAGCCTCGATGACTTCTCGATGCTCTGGCATCACGGCTCCTTCTCTCTGCGCTTCGTGCTGTGCGCTGCTGCAATCGGATTTCTGATCGGCTATCTGATCGGGGCGATTGGCTGATGCCCCGCCGTCGCCGCACCATTTCACCCAAGATCGGCCGTCGACGCTATCTGACGGCGCGGCGGAATGTACGGTTGCGGGCACGGAAGAGGCATCAGGACGAAAACGAAAACCTGGACCCGATCGAATACTTCCCTGTCGCGCTCCCACTATCAATTGCCAAGCAGGTTGCTGACAAGCTGGAGCCTTCGAAAGCTAATGAGGGCAAGTGTCCGAGCCGGGAAGATACACCTAGTTCCTAAGGGATGTTATCGCTCCGCCCACCGATGCCATAGGGCTTGTTCAAGAAATACTCTCGATTGCCCAGCGCTGCTTCGGCGTACTGGTCGATGGAAACAATGATCGCCTGCTCACGTAGGATGATGCTGGCGCTGCACGGTGCAAAGCCGATTCCGGAATACGATTCGTCGAAAGAGAAGCATTGGGGACGGCGTAAGCTGAAGCGAGACGAATGACAATACGCGGTGCACCGTAGCTTAAGCAGCACGCTTTCGTTTCAGTGGCCCGGGTAAGAAGGCATCAATCTCGGCGTCGGTGAAGGTCAGGTCTTCCCTATTTTGCAGCGCATTTTGCGCCTCACTGTAAGCCTTTCCGTTCGTGTGCGGTGCCGCTTTGTAAATTGCATGAAGCTGGTTTTGCAGCTCGTCTCGCCGGGCGCGAAGGTCTATGAGGCTGAAGTTCTGATCCCGGATATCCGTGAGTAGGCTCAGGTAGGCTTCACGCACATTCCAGATGTCAGATGCAGCTTCGCGATGTTTTTGCGCATCCTGTCCCGAATCGCCTTGACGTATATCCTCCGCCTCAGGTCCTGCAAATTGTCGGACGCCTTTGTCATCTCGTCCTTGCCTTCCCCTATGTTGGAGACATTGCAAATGGCAGGGCCCCTTTGCTCCGCGGACATCACTCCGCTTCATCGCTACTACGGGCCCGTCCGACACCCTCTCGTCTTTGACCGACTTCCCGGTTTCGCCGGTTATACGTACGTATGCTCAGGAGCGATAGGGCTTCGGCTGGGAACGATGGAGTAGGCAGAGCCGAAAGTCGCCCAGCAGGATAGGTCTCATAAGCCTCGACATGAAGCAAATGGGGGAGCGCAGTGCGGGAAATCCGCATGCTGCGTTCGACGTGGCGGGGGCTGGAAACGTGGCATGGTCGAGATAGTGGGACACTCGCAGACGAAAGGGCGAGACAACAGGGAACCCAAACTTCGACCTAAACCGGCGCGCCAGTCCTCGACCCTACCGATGAGCGGGATGTGGAAACGGAGCCATGGTGGAACCATTGAGGCACCGCCAAACGAAAGGGGCGGCAACAGATATGTTCTACCTAAAGCTACCGCGCCACATCTCAACTCTACGCAAAGCGGCCGTTCATGCCCAACAGCATCTCGTGTTCGATAAGCATGAGTTAGAAATGGAGTCAGTCGCTAGGTAGCCGCCAGGCGAGGAGCCACATTCCTACCACTCGCGAGGCGCGCAGGTGGTCAATCTTAAACCTAAGTATCATCGTCTCAAACAAATGTAAGGCACTGATGAACGTCTGTGTAATGGTCCGATCCGTCCTTCTGTGATTGGTTGTAGTTCGAGGGCGTTATGCCGTTCGAACTGGGATTGTGGAGGCGAAATGCTGAGCAAAGAATATTTGGACACGGCACGGACCATACTCCGGGCGGCCCAAACAATGACCGACCAACGCGTTGCGGGTCAGCTTAAGGCGCTTGCTGAGGACTATGAGCGGCGAGCTGAGAAAGCCGCACACGCTGATGCGGCTAAGGCATTGGCTCGGTCAGCTGCTCGCGAATGTGAAGCACTATCATGAACGTCACCATCCAGAAGCTTAACGGCTTGTGGCACCTCATCGTCGGGTCGTGTCAGATCCGGACTCCGTTCTTGGAGACGCAGGACCGCGCGCTGGTCGTTGCGTACGCTCGCCGGGTCTACCCGGGCGCCAAGATCTTCGAACGCGACTGACGGTTAAGAAGGGTATGAGGCAGCACTCACGCAGGTCAAGTGCTGCCAGCGCTCGGGGCCGGTGCGCGCTCGACAGCTTCGAGGGATGATCGGCTGCGCTGCTGGTGTCCAATGCTGAACTAAAGAAAGTTTTAATGGTGACGGTGCGGTTGTCTCTTATCTAAACATTATGTGCACAAAAGGAGCCGATTACATGAGCGATAATGATGAATGGATCAGCTATTCGCACTGGGGCATGTATACTCTGGAGCGCAAATCCTCGCGGCAGTCGAATTGATCTAGCCAGACAATTCGCGCTCCGACTGCAGTTGTCAGCAAACACACACGACATGCCGGAGGTCAGGCCTGTGCGCCCTAAGAAGCGGTCTGCATTGATCAAGCCATCGCTGCTGCTGGAGGCTACCAGCCACACAGCGATGGGCATTGCCGTTGGTCTCGCCTTTGCGTTTCTCGCAACTCACATCACCGCGTTGGGCATCGCGACCTTGATCAATTACAGCCCAACTCCAGATGTCGTTATGATAATGTTCGTGGGCACATGCGCGATAAGCTTCGGTATCGGAGCGACCCTGACGGGGTTAGCAATCACGTTGACTGAAGATACTGATACCGTGGGGCGCGAATAGCCCTTGCGGTTAGTGTTAGCCGCCGCCCCATCCATTATTCCAAAGCCGCCGCTGATGGCCATTGCCCGGAACGAGCAGCATGACGGTTCCTCCGACGCGCCGCTTCACCGGGGGCGTAACAGCACTGGGTCACTATTTGCTGATGAGGCATCCCTGATGAGCCGGGCCCATGTCGCACTTACGCTGTGGGTCATTCGCGTCGTTGTGGGGATGTCCGGTGTTGGCGCGAGGACCGGAAATTGTCATTGACCATGATATGTGGCAGATTAGCTGTTCAAGCTCGGCGAGACCAACCGAGTGGACTATTGTCATAGGGCCTTTCTTAGCCTCAGTTGGTGAGCCGCTCGACGGTGGAGTGCGGCAGTTGAATCCATCTACTCTGCTCGCAGATGGGAATGCCAACTTCCAGGTCTTGTGGGAGGACGGCGAACGCGTCTTCTGCAGGGTCGGTAGCCACGCCAACGCCGACTGCTCCGTGCTGACCGTGCTGCCAGCTGCAGAGCATCCCACGCCTGCCACGCTCAATCGCCTCGCGCACGAATATGGATTGAAGGACGAGCTAGATGGGGCATGGGCGGTGAGACCGCTGGAGCTCGTCTCCGAAAGCGGTCGGTCCATGCTGGTGCTCGAGGATCCCGGCGGCGAGCCGCTTGAGCGATTGCTCGGCCTGCCTTTCGAGATGGACCTCTTCCTGCACCTGGCGATCGACATCACTGTGGCTCTCAGCAAGCTTCATCGGCGAGGTCTGGTGCACAAGGACATAAAGCCCGCCAATATCTTGGTGAACTGCGCGGACGGGCAGGTGCGCCTCACGGGGTTCGGGATCGCATCACGCGTGCCGCGTGAGCGGCAGGTGCCCGAGCCGCCGGAGGCTATCGCCGGTACACTCGCTTACATGGCGCCGGAACAAACCGGACGGATGAATCGTTCGATCGATTCCCGCAGCGACCTCTATGCGCTCGGCGTCACGTTCTACCAAATGCTCACGGGCTCCCTGCCGTTTACCGCGGCCGATCCGATGGAGTGGGTGCACTGCCACATCGCCAGAAAGCCGCTGCCGCCCAGTGAACGGTTGGAGAATATCCCCGCTCCGGTCTCCGAAATCATCATGAAGCTGCTCGCGAAGACCGCCGAGGAACGCTACCAGACGGCAGTTGGCGTCGAGTGTGATCTTCGGCGCTGTCTTGCCGAACGGGAGCGTAAAGGGCGCATCGATCCCTTTGTGCTTGGCGAACACGACGCGCCCGATCAGCTGCTGCTTCCCGAGAAGCTGTACGGAAGGGCGCGCGAGATAGAGACCTTGCTCGCCTGCTTCGATCGCATTGTCAACAACGGCGGGGCGGAGCTGGTGCTGGTCTCCGGATATTCCGGCATCGGCAAATCCTCGGTCGTCAATGAACTTCATAGAGTGCTTGTTGAGCCGCGCGGGCTCTTCGCGTCAGGCAAGTTCGACCAGTACAAGCGTGACATCCCCTACTCGACCCTGGCGCAAGCCTTTCAGAGCTTGATCCGGCCACTGCTTGGCAAGAGCGATCCAGAGTTGGCTGGATGGCGCGAGGCTCTTCGCGAAGCGTTGGGCCCGAACGGGCGGCTTATCATAGACCTGGTTCCGGAGCTGAAGCTCATCGTCGGTGACCAGCCGCCGGTCCCGGAGCTGCCACCCCATGACGCGCAACGCCGCTTTCAGCTGGTTTTCCGGCGCTTTCTCGCCGTGTTCGCCCGGCCGGAGCACCCGCTGGCGCTGTTCCTCGACGATTTGCAATGGCTCGACTCGGCAACGCTGGACCTGCTGGAGGATTTGTTGACCCAGCCGGACGTGCAGCATCTAATGTTGATCGGGGCTTACCGGGATAACGAGGTCAATTCCGCCCATCCCCTGATGCGCAAACTCGAAGCGATCCGAAACGCCGGAGCGGCTGTGCATGAGATTATCCTTGCGCCTCTCGTCCGTGAAGACCTGGGACGGTTGATTGGGGATGCTCTTCACTGCGAACCCGAACGCGTCACCCCGCTGGCAGAACTGATCCATAAGAAGACGGCGGGCAATCCATTCTTCGCCATTCAGTTGATTTCTGTACTTGTCGAGGAGGGGCTACTCACATTCGATTATGGTGAAGGGCGATGGTCCTGGGACCTGAATAGCATTCGCGCCAAGGGTTATACCGACAATGTCGCAGATTTCATGGCGGCGAAGCTGAGCCGTCTGCCGCCAACGACTCAGAAGGTTCTCGGCCAGTTGGCCTGCCTGGGGAATGCTGCCGAGTCGGAGACGCTTGCGCTGGTTCACGAGGCGAGTGACGAAGCGACAAACGCAGCGCTGTGGGAAGCTGTTCGGGCCGGCCTCGTCCTTCGTTCGGGCGGCACGTACGCATTCCTCCACGATCGCGTCCAGGAGGCGGCCTATACGCTCATTGTCGAGGACGAGCGGGCCATGGCGCATCTTCGCATTGGCCGATTACTTGCCGCGCGCACCCCACCGGAGAACCTCGAAGAGAACATCTTCGACATCGTGAACCAGTTCGACCGTGGCGCGGCGCTGATCAGCACAGAGCGGGAGCGCGAGCAGGTCGCCACATTCAATCTAATGGCAGGTAAGCGCGCCAAGGCGGCAACCGCCTACGCCGCAGCCCTGCGGTATTTTGTCGGCGGACGCTTGCTGCTGGAGGAGAATGGTTGGGAGCAGTGCTACCAGCTCATCTTCGACCTCGAACTCAACACGGGCGAATGCGAATACCTGACCGGGGAATTGGCGGCAGCGGAAGAACGGCTCTCGCAACTATCGACGCGGGCACGGACCATTGTTCATGCCGCCGCGGGCACCTGCGTGCGCATCAATCTGTATACGACCCTCGACCGGAGCAACAGGGCCGTCGAGGTAGGGCTGGAATATCTCCGCCGGGTTGACGCCCGATGGCCGCAGCACGCGACAGCCCAGGACGTCCAGCAGGAGTATGATCGGCTGCGGCAACGGCTCGGGTCCGGCTCGATCGAGGGGCTGCTTGACCTGCCGCTGATGACCGATCCCGACCGGCGCGCAACCATGGACGTGCTCACGGTACTAACATCGCCCGCCTTGTTCACCGATTTGAATCTTTTCCGCCTCGTTGTCGGCCGGATGGCGAGTTTCAGCCTGGAGTATGGCAACAGCGACGGATCGTCCCTTGCGTATGCATGGCTGGGTGGTGTGCTCGGGACACACCTCGGCGATTACCAGGCAGGGTTCCGCTTCGGCAAGCTTGGCCTGGATCTGGTTGAGAAGCGTGGCCTTGATCGGTTCCGAGCCCGCGTCTACCTGGTTTTCGCAGTCCATGTCGCGCACTGGACACAGCCCTTGTCCACGAGCCGCGCCTTCCTGCGGCGCGCTTTCGAGGCCGCACAGGAAGCGGGCGATCTTTCTTATGCCGCTTACAGTTGCATTGACCTGACGGCGAACCTCTTCGCCTCCGGTGCTCCACTCGACCAAGTCGAACGAGAGGCCGAAATTGGGATAAAATTCGCGCAGGACGTGGGCTTTGGTCTTGCCGACAACAATCTCACTGTACAGTTCAGGCTGGTCCGGATGTTGCGTGGACTGACACTGGACTTTGATTCCTTCAATGACGCAACGTTCGACGAGAGCCGCTTCGTGCAGCGATTTGAGAACAATCGCGAGCTGAGCATTTGCGCGTGCTGGTATTGGATTGGCAAGCTGCAAGCCGGCATCTACATGAGCGACTCCGTAGCTGCGATCGCAGCCACAACGAAAGTCACCCCACTGCTATGGACCACGCCCACGCAAATTGAGCAATCTGAATACCAGTTCTATGGTGCCCTTGCCCAGGCGGCGCGGTGCGATAAAGCTCCAGCCGAGGAGCGATCCCAGCATTTGGCGGCGCTGGCGGATCATAGCAGGCAGATCGCTGTCTGGGCTGAAAACTGCCCTGAGAATTTCGAGGACCGCGCCGCACTGGTGGGCGCTGAGATCGCCCGGATCGAAGGCCGCGAGCTCGATGCTGAGCGTCTCTACGAGCAGGCTATCCGTTCAGCCCGCGCAAATGGCTTTATTCACATTGAGGCGCTCGCCTACGAACTGGCCGCGCGCTTTTACGCGGCGCGTGGGTTCAAGCAGATCGCGGACCTGTATCTGCGGAACGCCCGCTATGGCTACCTCCGTTGGGGAGCCGTCGGGAAGGTGCGACAACTCGATGAGACGTATCCAGACCTCAGACAGGAAGACTCACTTCCCGGCCCGACGAGCACCATTGGTGCGTCGGTTGAACACCTCGACCTCGCGACGGTGATCAAGGTTTCGCAAGCCGTCTCAGGTGAGATCGTGCTCGAAAATCTGATCGATACGCTCATGCGTACTGCAATGGCGCAGGCAGGCGCCGAGCGAGCGCTGTTGATTTTGCTGCGCGGGCAAGAGCCTCGTATCGAGGCGGAAGCGACGACCAGTGGCGATACGGTGACCCTACATCTTCTCGGCGAGGCCGTGACCGAGCGCGTGCTGCCTAAGTCGGTGCTGCACTACGTCCTGCGCACCCGCGAGATTGTTATTCTAGACGATGCCGCGGCCCATTCCCCGTTTGGCGTCGATTTCTATATCGATCAGCGCCGGGCCCGGTCCATTCTCTGCCTGCCCCTGCTCAATCAGGCCAAACTCGTCGGCGTGCTCTACCTCGAAAACAATCTGACGCCTCGCGTCTTTGCGCCCGCCCGGATCTCGGTTCTAAAACTGCTCGCCTCGCAGGCCGCGATCGCATTGGAGAATGCCCACCTGTATCGCGACGTCGCGGAGCGCGAGAAGCAACAAACTGCCACCTCTACGATGCTGCGCATCATCGCGAACTCGCCGATTCAGTCGGTGCTCGACGCGGTAGCCGAAAATGCCGCGCAGCTGTCCGACGCGAACAATGCGGAGATCTTCCGCCTGGAGGACAATGTTCTTCGCTTGGCAGCCTCATACGGGGAAATTCCAGTGGTAATCCATGCCTACCAGGGCGTTCCCGTAAACAGAGACACGGTGACCGGACGAGCCGCATGCGATCGTCGGACCATTCATGTCCATGATCTCGCCGCAGAGGAGGGCGAGTACCCGGTGGGCAGCAGTAACGCAAAACGCGAGGGCCACCGTACCACGCTTGGGACGCCGTTGTTGCGCGAGGGTATCCCCGTTGGAATAATTCTAGTACGGCGAAGGGAGGTCCGACCGTTCTCGGACCGACAGATCGCGCTCATCGAAACCTTCGCCGACCAAGCGGTGATCGCGATCGAAAACGTGCGCCTGTTCGAAGCCGAGAAGCAGCGCACGTTGGCGCTTGCACATGCCAACCGCGATCTCGCAGAACGCGAAGCGAAGATTCGGCGTCTTGTCGATTCCAACATCATCGGAATTTTCGTCTGGGATTTCGAAGGTCGCATTCTTGAGGCCAACGACGAATTTCTTCGCATGCTGAACTACGATCGCGAAGACCTGGTTACGGGCCGCATAAGGTGGGCGGACCTGACGCCGCCCGACTGGCGCGACAGGAATAACGCAAGGATCGAACAGCAAAAAGGTGGCGGTCGGTTCGAACCGTTCGAAAAGGAATACACGAGAAAAGACGGTAGCCGTGTGCCCGTGCTGGTTGGTGGGGCAACATTTGAAGAGGGCGGTCACGAGGGCGTCGCATTCGTGCTCGATCTGACGGAGCGCATGCGCTTAGAGGACCGCCTCCGCGTGCAGCACAGGGTCGCGCAGATCTTGGCGGAAGCAGCCACGATCGAAGAGGCCACTCCGATAATACTGCGGGCTATGGGCGAGTGTCTGGGATGGGACGTGGGCGCGCTCTGGCGCGTGGACCGGGAGGCCGAGGCGCTGCGCTGTGTCGAGCTTTGGCATAAAGCGTCGATAGAAGTCCCGGAGTTTGAAAGAGTCAGCCGGGAGGTCACTTTCGTTCCGGGCTTGGGACTACCGGGCCGGGTGTGGTCCAGCCTTGAGCCCGAATACATTCCCGATGTCGTTCCCGATCAAAACTTTCCGCGTGTCTCCATCGCCGAACGCGAAGGACTACACGCGGCCTTCGGCTTTCCCATCCTGCTCGGGAGGGACGTCTTGGGCGTGATCGAGTTTTTCAGCCGTGAGATCAGACAGCCCGATCAGGACCTGCTCGACATGCTGGCTACCATCGGCAGCCAGATCGGTCAGTTCATCGAGCGTAAGGGCGCCGAAGAGGCCTTCCGCAAGGTGCAGATGGAGCTGGCGCACGCGAACCGCGTCGCCACCATGGGTCAGCTCTCGGCCTCGATCGCCCATGAAGTGAAACAGCCGATCACTGCGACAGTCACATACGCGTTAGCCGCTCGGCGCTGGCTAAGCGCGGAGCCACCGAATTTTCGCGAGGTGGATGACGCGCTCTCTCATGTTGTCAAGCAGGGGAACCGCGCAGGCGAGGTCCTCGCGCGAATGCGCGCGCTCATCAAGAAGGCGCCCGCACGAAAGGACGCCGTAGCGATCAACGATGCCATTCTCGAGGTTATTGCTCTCACCCGTACGGAGGCCGCGAACAATAGCGTCTCGGTGCGGACGCAGTTAGCGGCGGGCTTGCCGTGTGTCCAGGGAGATCGGGTCCAACTGCAACAGGTGCTACTTAACTTGATCATCAATGCCATCGAAGCGATGCGCGACGTCGGCGAAGAGGAACGGGAATTGTTCATCAGCACCCGTAACGAACCCGATGGCGTGTCAGTCGAGGTGCGAGATTCGGGTCCAGGCTTCGCGCCGGAGATTCTCGATCAAGTTTTCGCGGCCTTCTACACGACGAGGCCGGGCGGTTTGGGGCTTGGGCTGTCGATCTGCCGGTCGATTATCGAAGCGCATAACGGACGATTGTGGGCGAGCCCTAACGTGCCACGTGGCGCTATCTTTGGCTTCACTGCTCCGGCTCATCCGGCCGCCGCATCGTGAGTGGAGTGCCGCTTCGGATCCGCGACGTGGCAGACGTCGAGTCTAGCAGGCACCCTGCCGTCCATGGTGAAACGCAATGGGACCATTACGGGCTGAGCGTCTGCGCTAGGCAACGCGACCTGGGCTACGCGGCTTTGTCGGCGGCAGTTGCAATTGGTCGGCCATGCGCGCCAAGTCAGGCAAGGACGATGCCCGCATCTTACGCATTACCTGGCCACGATGAACTTTTACCGTGATTTCGCTTACGCCGAGGTCGGCTGCGATCTGCTTGTTTAACCGCCCGCTCACCACGAACGCCATGACCTCGCGCTCCCGCGGCGTCAACGTTTCGGAACGAACTTTCAGCTCTGCCATAGCTCGTTCCTGCTCAAGCCGCGCTCGATCACGGGCATGACCGAGCTGAATCGCTTCAAGCAAATCCTGCTCCCGGAATGGCTTTGTCAGGAATTCGATCGCGCCACCCTTCATCGCCTGCACCGACATTGGAATATCACCATGTCCGGTGATGAAGATGATTGGCAGCTGCCTTTTGGCACCTGCCAATTCGCGCTGCAGTTCGAGTCCGCTCTGGCCGGGAAGCCGCACGTCAAGCACCAGGCAAGTGGGCCCTTCCGGCAGATCCGTTTCGAGAAATTCGCTCACCGAACCCAGTAGGCTGATCCGAAAGCCCGCCGATCGAAGCAGCTTGCCTAGCGAGTCCCGCACTCCCGGATCATCGTCGATGACTATCACTGTTGGCGGTTGCTCTACCACATGTTCCTCGTTGACATGCGCATCAGCTTTTCCGCCATGGAGCATAGCGAGATTATCGCGTGGACGATAGAGGGGACGGCCAGCCCAATTCGGTTCCCACGGATCGCAGCCATCGGTGAACTGGCCTGTTGAAGTCGGCGCCGTGTTTTGCGTCAGGCAGCCAGCCGCCCATCAAGGTCGAACCGACGAGCGCTGGCAGCGCACAACCTTCGTATGTGCGCACATTCCCATTTGGTACTCGATCTTTCCGCTAGTTCAGTAGTGAGCAGCAATGCGTGCCGTTATGGTGAAATTCTCCCTCCCCCGAGGCCGATCACTCCCTGCGGCCTCCCCTTGCCCCTCCAGTCCCGCCCACGCTGGAGGGGCTCTCGTGAGCTAACAGGGGCTAGGGTGATATGAAAGTCGATGCCTGTGACGCGGCGTGCTCCATGGACCACAAGAGTTCCGATCGAGTTACTATACAATTGTATAATCGAAGCACGTAGCGGTTGCGCCTAGCTTGGATAAGCAAGAATGTCGCGGACGACAACCGTTTCTCCAAACGCTGCTCGCGGTTACCGGTCGTGCCAAGTGCCAAATACCAGATCAATAGTTGCCATAGTCGATGACGACGAAGCGGTTGGAAACGCAATCGAATGATTAATGCGTTCGGTAGGGTTGATCGCCAAGGCATTTTCGTCCGGAGAGGAGTTCTTGCGGTCACCCGAATTGAGCCACACCGGCTGCTTGGTTGTCGACTTCGACATGCCCAAGATGAGTGGCCTCGATTTGCACTACAATTTGTCTCAATTGGGCAAAGAGATTCCCACTGTAATGATAACTGCCTATCCGAGCGATGATATTCGTGCCCGTGCACTTCAGGCTGGGTTCATCTCCTATCTGCCCAAGCCGTTCGATGAGAGCGACCTCCTGAATTGCATTCAGACCGCTCTAGATCGCCCAAAGGGAAATAGAGACGCACCTTAGTTTGCCTACATTGCCTCACCGGCCGCTTGGCACGCGAAAGGTCGCCTCCGCTGGCCATCGGCGATGCAACTCAATTCACATCGGCATCGCAGCGCGCGCGAACTAGACCTGTCCATTATCTGCCGACTGATCTTGGTGCAACACGTTTCAGCGACTAGACGCGCAGCGCAGGACGGTCGTGCCGGGGCACACTGCTCCTGCCCGTCATTGTGGTCGCAGCGGTGCGGGGGTTTGGCTCAACTCCGCGTTGACGGTGATTCAGTTATACCAAGGTGTAGTTCGTACTTTCCAAAGGTGAGGGAAAGACTACGAGCTTCGTTGGGGCCAACTTTCCGCGCGCACAATTGCGGCGTTTGCCGACCGACGGTACGCATGCCGGGCCGGGGAGATCCAACATTTGGCTGACACACATGCATGGCACCGTAGTTCACAGGAAGCTGAGGTTCGGCCCTTTTGAACTTTCGATTGGCGAGAGGGTGCTCCGGCGCGACGGTGTCGTGCTGCCCCTTGGCGGCAGAGCCCACGACATCCTGATCTATCTTACCGGCCGCCCGGGTGAGGTGATCGCCAAGCAGGAACTAATCGATCACGTCTGGTCGGACGTAACCGTCGAGGAGGGGAGCCTTCGGGTCCACGTGGCCGCGATCCGCAAGGCACTTGGTGACGGCCAATTCGGCAACCGATACATCGCAAATATCAAGGGACGGGGCTACTCGTTCGTCGGCACCGTCGTCCCGCTGGCTGGTGGCACGGAAAACAGGAACGCCAAGTTCCGGCACCAGGGCAGGCTCCCCGTGCGACCGATCATGATGATTGGGCGCGAAACGGTCGTCAGCGAGGTTACCAACAAGCTTCGAAATGAGCGGTTCGTAACACTGCTGGGCCCCGGCGGCATTGGCAAAACGACCATTGCCTTGGCTGTTGGCCGCGCCGCTGCCGAGGAGTTTGGCGGGGAAGTCTATTTTGTTGACTTGGAAAGCCTTATCGATCCGCGCCATGTTGCGGGGGCGGTCGCGGCATCTCTGGGACTTGAACTCAAATCGAGAGATTCCGACCTGGAACTCGTCGACCTCGTTCGTTCGCGAAAGCTTCTTATCATTCTCGATAGCTGCGAGCACGTGATCGAGGCGGTCGCGTTGCTTGCCGAGCAACTCCACCAGGAAACAGAACAAATCTATCTTCTGACCACGAGTCGCGAATTGCTGAAAGTAAGGGGCGAGCATTGTTACCGGGTTCCTCGCCTGGATTATCCACCAGAGGGCTCAGAGCAGACGGCAAATGCCGTGCTTCGATATCCGGCAGTGCAGTTGTTTGTACAACGCGTGGCGGCGAGAGCGGGAAGCTTCGTTCTCACCGACGAGGAGGCGCCGTTTGTCGCGGAAATGTGCCGAAGGCTGGATGGGATGCCGTTGGCAATTGAGTTGGCGGCGGGTCAGGCGGCCGCAATCGGGCTTAAGAACACGGTTGCCCGGTTCGAATTGTTGAAACTAAGCCATCGGACGGCCGTTCCCAGACATCGGACGCTTAAGGCGACATTGGATTGGAGCTACGATCTGCTGTCTGACGGAGAGAGGATTGTTCTTCGACGCATTGCTCCTTTCGTCGGCCATTTCACCCTTGAGGGCGCGAGGTATGTCGCAGGCGAACTCGGCATAGGCACCGGAGAAATTTTTGACGCGATCGCCGGCCTGGTTGAGAAGTCATTAATAGCAACTCGGATCGACGAAACGCAGGCACGGTATCGGTTGCTGGACGCGACGCGAGCATATGCACTCGAAAAGCTAGAGGAGCATGCCGAAGTCGACGTAGTCGTCCGCCGGCATGCGGCATATGTCGCCGCCTACCTCGAATCGCGAAGAGTTGCGCTGTTGGCTCTGGCAAAGGGCTAAAGTGTTGATCGGCGTGGGTCCCGACGCCGATTGGCGAGCCAAGCTGTTGATCCATCAACTGATGGAGGGGACAATCTTGGACGCGAGTGTGCAGAAGCCGACAAGTCGTCGCACGTTCCTCCAAGCGGCGAGACACCTACGCGCCTAAGCTGGTGCAGATGCGTTGCTGCGGCGGGTGAGAATGGGCAGCCAACAAGGCGGCGCTTTCCAGTAGGTGCAAGCCCCACTCGGAAAACGCTCCAGCCGGAACAGTCATGGAGGTAACGAAATGGCTGAAGCCTCTGGTAAGCGTGTCACGAATTGGTGACCGCGCGAGTGTGCAGGCCGTAACGAGAGTGATTACCGAGCAAGCCTCAAAGTACTTCCACCAGGAGCCTTCATGAACGGGCTCTCGGGCTACGTATTCTCATCGCTGCGGGAGGGCGGCACTGCTCTATACCGGGGCTCTGGCAACGGCTTGACGCCGATCCTGCTTGTTGCTGCAGAAGAAACCTCGCGCGGTTGCGTCGAGCGACTTGAACATGAATATGCGCTCAAGTCCGAACTTGACGCCGACTGGGCGGCGCGACCCGTCGCGCTTACGCACGATAACGGCCGTATGACGCTGGTGCTTGAGGATCCCGGCGGTACACCGCTCGATCAACTGCTTGGCCGTCCACCGGACGTATCGCATTTCCTGCGCATCGCGATCCCGCTCGCGGGCGCGCTCCGCCGTGTGCATGAGCGTGGCCTCATCCACAAGGACATCAAGCCGGCAAATATCCTGGTGGAATCGGCAAGCAGCGGCGTGTGGTTGATGGGGTTCGGGATCGCATCACGCGTGCCGCGTGAGCGCCAGGCGCCAGAGCCGCCGGAGACTATCACCGGTACACTCGCCTACATGGCGCCGGAGCAGACAGGCCGGATGAACCGCTCGGTCGACTCCCGAAGCGACCTGTACGCGCTGGGAGTCACCTTTTACGAGCTGTTGACCGGCGCGTTGCCCTTCACCGCCGCCGACCCGATCGAGTTGATCCACTGTCACATCGCGCGAGAGCCTGTCCCGCCGCACGAGCTTGCAAGGGGGCTGCCGGCTCCGCTCTCGATGATCGTCATGAAGCTTCTCGCGAAGACAGCCGAGGAGCGCTACCAGACCGCAGCAGGAGTCGAGGCGGATCTGCGCAAGTGCCTGACTGCTTGGCAGTCGTTCGGGCGAATCGAGCCGTTCCCGCTTGGTCTGCAGGACGCGTCGGATCGGCTGATGATCCCGGAGAAGCTGTACGGACGCGAGGGCGAGATCGCCACCCTGCTCGCTGCCTTCGATCGGGTCGTGAAGCATGGCGGTTCGGAGCTCGTTCTGGTCTCTGGCTACTCGGGCATCGGCAAGTCGTCGGTCGTCAACGAGCTGCACAAGGTCATCGTGCTGCCTCGCGGCATCTTCATTTCGGGAAAATTCGACCTGCGCCTCAGGGATACCCCCCACTCGACATTGGCTCAAGCGTTTCAGGGACTGATTCAACAGCTACTGAATGGCAAGGCGTACGACATCGCCCGCTGGCGAGACGCGATCAAAGAAGCTGTCGGCAATCAGGGCCGCTTGCTGACCGACCTCATTCCCGACCTCGCTCGACTGATCGGCCCACAGCCGACCGTAGCGGTCCTCTCGCCCGTCGATGCCGAACTGCGGTTTCAGACCGTATTCCAGCGGTTCGTCGGCGTGTTTGCGAGGGCGGAACACCCACTCGTCATTTTCGTCGATGACCTGCAATGGCTCGATCCGGCCACGCTGACGCTCATCGAATATCTCCTGCTCCATCCGGACACGCGGCACCTGTTGCTAATCGGCGCATATCGCGACAATGAGGTCGACTCGGCCCATCCGCTGATGCTCAAGCTGGAGGATCTGCGCCAAGCCGGCGCGAAACTCGATCGGATCGTCCTCGGCCCGCTCTCGGTCGACGACATCAACCAACTGCTGTGCGACGCGTTGCGGCGCGCGCCCGACGAGATGCGGCCGTTCGCTGAGCTGGTGCACAGGAGAAGCGGCGGCGGCAATCCCTTTTTCGCCGGACAGTTCCTCACCAGCCTCGCCGAAGAACGGCTGATCGAGTTCGATCCGCTCTCGCGGTCGTGGACATGGGATTTGGACGCTATCGTAGACAAGAGGTTCAGCGACAATCCGGTGGACCTGATGATCGGCAGGTTGCGCCGCCTTGCTCCGGAGGCCCAGGAAGCGTTAAAACTGCTCGCCTGCCTGGGCAATCATGCTGACTTTGCGACCTTGGCAAAGCTGCGCAGCGAATCCGACGAAGCGATGCACGCAAGCTTTCGCGACGCGGTCCGCGCCGGCGCCGCCGTCCCCCGGGAGGGAAGCTATCGGTTCTTCCATGATCGGGTTCAGGAAGCCGCCTATGCGCTGATTCCGACGGAAGGTCGCGCCGAACTCCATCTGCGGATCGCACGTCTTCTTGTCGCGGAGACCGAGCAGGAGAGGATCGCGGAGAAGATCTACGACCTCGTCAACCAGCTCAACCTGGGCTCGGCGCTCATTTCCGAGTGGCCCGAGAAAGTGCGCGCGGCCGAACTCAATTTCGTTGCAGGGCGGAAGGCGAAAGCCTCGACCGCCTATGCCTCGGCCTCCAATTACCTCGCAGCAGGCATCGACATTCTGTCGGACGAAGGGTGGCAAAGATCCTACGAGTTGATGTTGGGCCTATCCCTGGAACGGGCGGAATGCGAGATCCTCAACTCGAACCTGGAGCAGGCCGCGGGACTCGTCGAGGCGTTGTTGATCAAGGCGCAATCGAAGATCGATCAGGCCGAGATTTGTCGCCTGCGCATGCTTCTTCAATTGAGGCAAGGCAACTACGCCCCGGCGGTGCGCACGGCGCTCGAATGCCTGCGAACGTTCGGCGTCGACCTTCCGGACTCGCCGACGCCGGAACAGTTGCGAGCAGAATACGAGGAGATGCGCCGAACCCTCGGCGATCGCCCGATCGAGAGCCTGGTCGACCTGCCGATGATGGACGACCCGGAGATGCGGGCGGTCATGAAGCTTTTCAGTGCATTGGGCGAATTGGCCTATCACGCCGACGGCGATCTGTTCCAGATGATTTCCTGCTGGATGGTCAAGCTGAGCTGTCGCCATGGCACAAGCGAGTACTCCACGATCGGCTACGGCGCGATCGCCGTAATCCTTGGTCCAGTGTTCCATCGCTTCGGAGACGGGGAGGCCTTTGCGCGGTTGGCGGTCGCAGTTGCCGAACGATACGGGTTCACCGCGCAAAAGGCGGGCGCACATTTCCTCATGCAAATGGCGGTCCTGTGGACGCGTCCAATCGGAGACGCTCTGACCTGCCTCGAGGCCGCGATCCGATCTGTCGCGGAAACCGGCGAGATGGTTTACGCCTGCTATAACCGTCAACATCGGCTCACCGATCTGATGGCGCGCGGCGATCCTCTCGACCAGGTGTGGCTCGAGTCGGCAGGCGCCCTGGATTTCGTCCGCAAATACAAATTCGGTCAGTTGGTCATCTTGAGTATCCAGGGTTTCGCCCAAAGCCTTCGCGGCGGAGCGGGCAGCCGCGCGCCCCTCGACGAGACGGCGCTCGAAGCACGAGTACTCCGGGGTGGCGTTCCTCTCGTTGCCTGCTTTCATTGGATCCTGCAATTGCAGCGGCACTTCTTATTGGGCAACGCGGAGAGAGCCCTTGAGTTTGCCGCCAAGGCGAAGCCGATTCTCTGGTCGGCCCGTCTCAATCTTCAGTCGATGGATTACTGTTTTTATCATTCTCTTGCCATCGCCGCAGTGTTTCAAGCGGGCTCGCCGGAGAGACGGGCAGAGCTTCGCGAGGACCTCATTGGACACCTGGGGTCGTTTCAGCGATGGGCGGAGAGCTGCCCGGCGACATTCGCGCACAAACACGCGTTGATCTCGGCGGAATGGGCGCGCCTCGAAGGACGGGACATCGAGGCCATGCCGTTGTACGAGCAGGCGATCCGCTTGGCGGCGGAGCGCGGCTTCCTCCAGGACCAGTCGCTCGCCAGCGAATTGGCCGCTCGATTCTACCGCCTTCGCGGTCTCGAAAAGGTCGCAGATACTTTTTTGGACGAGGCCCGCGACTGCTACGTCCGCTGGGGCGCCTGGGCTAAGGTCGCTCAGCTCGACAAGAGCCACCCCCTGATCCGACAACAGGCATCATTAGCCGCAAAGCCCACCATCGAGACGTCTGTCGAGCGGTTGGATCTGGCCACGGTCATCAAGATGTCGGAAGCCGTGGCCGGCGAAATCGTCCTCGAGAGGTTAATCGAGACGCTGATGACTATTGCGGTCGAGCATGCCGGGGCCGACCGCGGCCTCCTGATACTCCCGCACGGCGGCCAATACCAGATCGAGGCGGAAGCGAGGAGCGGTCGCGACGGCGTCAGGGTCCATCTTCTCGGAGCACCGGTGACGCCGTCTGAATTGCCCGTGCTGGTCTTTGAACAGGTCACCCGGACTGAGAGCCAAGTGATTCTGGATGACGCCCGCGGGGAGAACGCGTTTGCCGAAGATGAATACATAGGTCGCAAACAGGCACGGTCGCTTCTTTGCCTGCCGTTGCTGAAACAGGCCGAGCTGATCGGCGTACTGTATCTCGAAAACAGCCTGGCGTCGCATGTGTTCACGCCGGCGCGGATTGCGGTGCTGAAGCTGCTTGCCTCACAGGCGGCAATCGCGCTGGAGAACGCCCGGTTGTACAGTGACGTCGCAGAGCGCGAGGCGAAAATCCGGCGCTTGGTCGACGCTAATATCATCGGGATTTTCATCTCGAGTCGGAAGGGTGATATCATCGAGGCCAACGACGCGTTCCTCAAGATGATGGGGTACGACCGAGAGGATATCGCCGCGGGCAACCTGCGCTTGGCCGACTTGACGCCGCCGGAATGGCGCGCCAGCGCCGCCCTCGCCCTAGTGGGCATAG
>Ga0193726_1001372_pt1 | contig 19423 bp, 13 predicted proteins | sample H2c1metaG_FD_144928 | JGI IMG/M metagenome (GOLD analysis project Ga0193726, IMG submission 144928) | Soil microbial communities from a riparian zone of the East river system, Colorado, United States - H2c1 | ecosystem: Environmental > Terrestrial > Soil > Riparian zone | place: USA: East River... | reverse complement strand
ACCAGACTTTGCGATGGAATCCAACTTCCATTTGCCATAATGGTTTTAGCTGCGGGAGCTTTTTTCTTAAAGTTATATTTTCGGAAACAAAAGATCCTTGTATTAGGACTTTGCGTGAAATGGATTAGTTTCGAGTTAGGAGATGATAGTTGATAGATGAGAGTTCAGAGCCGCGAGTAAAGAGCTGTGAGTTTCGAAATCAGAAATCCAAAAATCAGAAATTCTGGATGCGGGTTTAGAGTTGGGAGGGCAAATTTTTCATTATTCATTTTTAATTTTTAATTTCCCTCGAATGAAAACCAAGGAAGAGATTGTACACAATTGGCTGCCGAGGTACACCGGCGAAAAACTGGCAAATTTTGGGAAGTATATACTGCTTACAAATTTTAGTCACTATGTTCATTTGTTTGCCGCATGGAAAAACGTTGAAATCGTTGGCTTGGATAAGCCTATGCAATGCGCCACGGCAGAAGACATCACTATTATAAATTTTGGAATGGGGAGCCCAACCGCCGCAACGGTCATGGACCTGCTTACCGCCATCGAACCGAAAGCAGTTTTATTTTTAGGAAAATGCGGGGGGTTAAAAAAAAGAAACAAATTGGGCGATCTCATTTTACCAATCGCTGCCATTCGTGGTGAAGGTACCTCTGATGATTATTTTCCAAAAGAAGTTCCCGCCCTTCCGGCCTTTGCCCTGCAAAAGGCTGTATCAACAACCATCCGTGATCATGGCGTAGATTACTGGACCGGTACGGTATACACCACAAACCGCAGGGTGTGGGAGCACGACGAAGATTTTAAAGAATACCTGCAGGAAATAAGGGCCTATGCTATCGATATGGAAACAGCAACGATATTTATTGTTGGGTTTTATAATAAGATACCCACCGGAGGTTTGCTGTTGGTAAGCGACCAGCCTATGATACCGGAAGGAGTAAAAACTGAAGAAAGTGATAAGCATGTCACCGCGGAATTTGTAGAAAGACATTTGAAAATCGGCATCGATTCATTGAAGCAATTGATCAACGATGGAATGACTGTCAGGCACCTTAGGTTCTAATTTTATTATGAGTAAAAGGCTGCCCACTCATCCCGGTTCAATCATGAGTTGCATCAGCGTTCTTTAAATTAATAATGAAAAATCTTCTCGAAATAAAAAACCTTTCCGTTGATTTTGTTTCTGAAAATGATATTACCCATGCAGTAAAAAATATTTCATTTACGCTAAATCGCGGGGAGATCGTGGCCATTGTTGGAGAATCAGGTTCGGGCAAAACAGTTTCATCACTTTCTATATTACAACTTCTTCCCTCCCCTCCTGCTATCTATAGTTCTGGGGAGATCCTTTTCTCCGAAACCGGGGATGAGATTGATGACCTGCTCAAAAAAGATCATAAAGAATTAAAAAAGATCCGTGGCAATAAGATAGCCATGATCTTCCAGGAACCTATGAGTTCATTAAACCCGGTATTTACGTGCGGCCAGCAGTTGGTGGAAGCAATTTTTACCCATAAAAAAATGACATCACACGCTGCGAAACAACAAGCACTTGGATGGTTCTCAAAAGTAAGATTGCCCGATCCTGAAAAGATCTTTAACCGATATCCTCACCAATTAAGCGGTGGTCAAAAGCAAAGAGTGATGATCGCAATGGCCATGTGTTGCCATCCTTCCATATTGATATGCGATGAGCCCACAACGGCTTTAGATGTAACCGTGCAAAAAAGCATCCTGGAATTGATCAGGGAGCTCCAGGAAGAGCAAAACATAGGAGTCCTATTCATAACTCATGATCTTGGCGTAGTGGCGCAGGTAGCTGATAAAATAATTGCTATGTACCGGGGAGAAATTGTGGAGCAAAATACTGTAGAGGCCATCTTTAAGAACCCCAGGCACCCATATACAAAAGCATTGCTGGCTTGCCGCCCTGTCAATCATCAGCGTGGAAAGCGATTACCTGTTGTGAGCGATTTTCTGCAGGAAAGCAAATCAGGCTTGGGTATGTTTGAGTTCGGCGATCCAAAAAAAGAAACTCATGACGTTTTCGCAAGAACAAAGGAACCCCAAACCGAAATACTTCTCCAGGTAAGTGACCTCTCAGTATGGTTTCCTGCGAGAAGAAACTTATTTGGAAAGCCACTTGATTTTGTAAAAGCAGTGGATGGTGTAAGTTTCGAAGTATATAAAGGAGAAACCCTTGGGCTGGTAGGAGAATCGGGCTGCGGAAAAACAACCCTTGGCAGGGCTTTGTTAAGATTAATTGAACCTGCGTCAGGTAAGATCATATACAAAGGCCGTGACCTTGTTCTTGAAAAAAAAGAAAAATTAAAATCCTTACGCAAAGAAATACAGATTGTTTTTCAGGACCCCTATTCATCATTAAATCCAAGGATTACCATCGGAGCTGCGATTGCGGAACCATTGAAAGTCCACCACATAACAGGGGATGCAAAAAAAAGAAAAGAAAGGGTATTGGAATTATTGAAAAAAGTGGACCTGCAGCCGGGGCACTATAGCAGGTATCCGCATGAATTTTCCGGCGGTCAAAGGCAACGCATTGTCATTGCCCGGGCGCTGGCATTGAATCCTTCATTCATTGTTTGCGATGAGCCGGTGTCTGCTCTGGATGTAAGTGTCCAGGCACAGGTTTTGAACCTGCTGAATGATCTCAGGAAAGAATTCAACTTCACGATCATTTTTATTTCGCATGATCTTTCCGTAGTTCGATATATAAGTGACAGGATCCTCGTTATGAACAAAGGAAAGATCGAAGAAAGTGGAAATGCAGATGACATTTATTTCAAACCGCAAAAGGAGTACACTAAAAAACTGATCGACTCGATCCCAAAGGGAAGGATTGCTTAGTTCCTCGAACGGAAAGAAGTGATATCGTCCGGGTTTGTTTTCGGAATATCATAAAATTCCTTAGCGCTTTTTCTACGGGCATACAAAAGTTTTTTCAATTCCTTATTTAATTGCAACGATACAGGTACATCATCCAGTAATTTAGAATCGGTAAAAGAAGTAACATCGAAGTTCGAATTGGGATATTGATCCTCATCCGTGTTGCCATATTCCGGTACTGATGGTTCCCGCACCTCAAATTTTTTGGGGTCCTTTGATAAAAGGCCAACGGTGGCAATTCTCCAAACGGGATCGTCTTTCTTCTCTTTGTATTTAAAGAAATAAATAAATCCTTGTACGGAATTAAATTCCGCCGGTATTTTATCAAGGTATAAAACAGAATCAGGCTTATTGTAGGGTTTTGAGTTGATCAATTTGCTCCTGGCAAGCGCTGCCTGGTTATTATATTTTTGAGGGAACATTTTCAGCTGATCTGTTTGTTTCAGATCACTGTAAAGCGTGTACCGGTATTCATCCATGCCGGCAAAATAATCCAGGACACTGTCTGGAACCGGTTTTTTATCCTGGACCATCAGGATCATGGTACTGTACTTTAATTTCTTATCATTTGATTGGAGGATCTGTTGAAAAAAGGGAGGAACATTTGCGTTAGCGTTCCAGAATGGCAAGATCAGTTTCAAATAGGTTTCCAATTTCCGGTTTCCAAAATCAGTACCCTCATCATCATCCTCACCATCCGGGTTGATGTTCTCATCAGAAGCTTCTTTTATCAATGCTTTCTTTTCATTGATCACCTGTTTTCTGAATTCCTGTTTTGCTTCGATAAAAAATTTACTGAAATAGATTTCATAGTCGGCCGGCTTAACCAGGTTACTGTCGATCATCCTTTCCAATAACTCCATCATTTTCCATTTATAATCATCCAGGTTCACAAGAGGCAAGATACCCGGCAATAGGGTCCGGGTGAGTTTGATCGAATCATAAAGTTCATCCCAGAAATCGCCGTTATCGTAACTGGATTTATCAAGGCCACGCAAGTTATAATTATAACGACCCATGTTGTAACGGTTCGTGGAGTAATCGGAATTTGTTTCAAGTACCGGTGGGTCGGCTATAATGATATCTTTAAATACGTTAAAGGCATATTGTGTTTGCTGTTGCAATAAGCTTTCCAATACCACATATTGAATTTCGACGGTATCACCCTCCGAATCGTATATTTTTTTAAGAAGATCCGTGCTGGCTCTTGTATCGAGGTCACCAAGTTTACCGACAAGTGATTTTTTTGTCGTAAGATATTTTTTATCCGACCAGTTTTCCGACGCTATCGCCCTATCCAGGTTTGGAAAATCTACCGAATCCAATTTAACCTCATCAATGGCCTTTGCGGCCCTTTTATGAACCAGGGTGTCGGTGCTGAAAAAATCTTTGAAAAAAGAAATTGATTTCTTTTCATACGGATCGAAACCCTTCAGGGAATCAGATGGAGTAAACGTTTCAAAGAAACTTTTTACAAAAGAACTTGGGGCTGTGAGTGTATCCCCTTCCGTTACCAGGAAAAAACCAATGCCGGCTTTATTGACAGATTTTGTACGGATCAGGCGGCTGCTGTTGGTATCCGACAACTGAAATTCAACTATTTTCCAATGGCCGGGTATTTCATATTTCTTCTTACTCCGAATGATCCATGAACCATTCCGCGTAATCCTGTTCTCATTTTGCCCGGCACTATCGTTGTTATAATAATATCTGCCATTCTTATAAAAAGATATGTAAATCTTCTCACCGGTGCTATCGTTTTCAATGATTCCATTCTTCAGGCTTCCCCATGGAAAAAAATTATTCTCGTTATCATCATCTCCGTCATTGTCCTCATCCCGGTTGTAAGAATTATAAGTATCATTGCCCGGGATGATCAATTTTATTTTCTTGTCCTCAGGATAAAATGTTGTCTTCACGGAATAATATAAGGAGGTGTCCTTTTTTTCAAAGGGTTGGTTATAAACTAAGGGCTCTATCCCGAAAGAATTAAAAAATTTCTGGATGCCCGCATTTTCTTTTTTGCTTTGAGCGGCCAGGGTATAATAATGAGGACCCTGTATCAGAAAGCGGGCCCACAAAACAGAACCGTTCTTGTAACTGTATTTACAATCTAATGCCGGGTAGCCTTTCCAGGTAATGAACTTCCGGCTTAGCTGCTTGTCTATAAATTCTGAGCTGGAAAAACTTTCGTTGAGTAAATTCAGATCAAAGCTGTCTTCTTCTGCAAATCCATAATTATGAATGTCCGTTCTGAGAATGCTATAAATAGTTCCCGTGGCTTTGTCTTCAGATTCGTATTGCCAGTTCCCCAATTTTGAAACAAATGGTTCGTGCGGTAATTCGATACTGAATCCTCCATAAGATGGCTGGTATTTTTTCCATTCCCCTGGAGTGTCATCGTAATTCTTTAGCCTGATGCTTTCAAAAAATCTTTTTGATTCATCTCCATCCTTTACATAATCCCCATTGCCACCCATTTTAAAGATGATCACTTCATAGGGAGTAATAAAAATATTATACCGTTGCACATCTCCACGCCTGGTACGATTGAGGATATCAAGACCCTGGTACCCGTCGCGAACAATCTCTTGTTTACTTAGAATTTTGCCTGGTACGTTCTCATACAATAAACTATCAATTTTTCTTTTTACCGCGCCTTCGCTTTGGGACCAAAACAGGCTGTTGGTCTTTATGCGGGTAACCATGTAGTAACTACCATTTGCCATATCTGCATATTGCAATTGGTCCAGGACGCCGTCTTCATTAAAGCGATAAAATTTGCCTGGGATATCAACTTTAAAAAATCCGTCTTCAGAAGTCTGGGTGCTGAAAATTACGGGCACCCGAAGTTTTTCAACTACATCTTTCTGGTTGCTGTCCCTTTCACCCATGTTTATCGGACGGAGCTTGTACCCCATCCTTCTCAGAATCTCAATCACTCCGCGATTCCCGGGAAGGTGAGCGGCACCAACGCCTACAAACAATGATGATTTATTTCTCAATATCGAATCAATGGAAATAGCTTGTAAAAGATCTCTCCTGTATAAGAATTTTTCATCGAAGGCATCGGAAAAACTGTTGAGCCTGTTAATGGAATCAAGCAGGTCAAGGTTACCGGACCGGTAGGCCTCCTGCAATTTATCTGCAGAATAGGTATCGTCATTATCGTAGCTTCTTTGCTTATGATTTTTTTCTTTTGCGGCATCCCTGTAGGCTTCCATCATCAGCTTCATGCTTTCCTCATATTTCTCAACTCCAGCCACGCGCTTACCCATTTTTTTCCCGACCTGGTAGATATACATGTCGAGGTAGGTGTTTTCTTCAAAATCGCTCGAGTAATCAGAATAGTTACGGTACAAAAGATTATTGATCGTAGAGGGGCGGCTATATAAAGCTGCTTCGATCTGTTTTTCGTATTTATCAAATTGGAGGGTGCGGATATTTAAATAATCGTCAGGGATCTGCCTGTAATTGCTCCAGGGAAAACGCAACTTTGAATTATCCCCGAGGTCGTATTTGACGAGGTCTTCCTGCCATGACTCGGGGTTGGTTTCCAGGGCAACGACATCCACACTCTTTATTGCAAAGTAAAAGGAGTCCGGCAGATGAAAAACCATCTTACTACTTACATGCATGGTGCCGAATAAATAGGATGGCTTCGACATGCCGTTTCCCGTGATCTCCCAAAATAGACTGGGGTATTTTTTAGAGCCGATCTTTGTTTGAGCCCCGGTTTGCAGTATAAAACCTGATGCAAGTAAAAGCAGCACAATTTTTTTCATAGCTAAAGCACAATTCGGTGTGAGGAATCAGCAAATGTAAGATGCAATTTTTTGGGGAAAGCATAAAACATAGATAAATATGATGGGTGACTTAATTAACTAAGGCAGTCGCCTTATCCTTGTTTAATTGGCAATGGTTGAATTGCTTTTTTGACAAATGGTGAAGTTGTTCTATTGACAAACGGTTAAAAAAAACCGATTGTAGAAACAAACGGTTTGCATATCCACGCATGAAAGTAAAAAAATTGGTCCGCTGCGTTGCGCTATTGGGACCTGGCAGGAACTAAAAAATAGTCGGAGCTTATTTTTCGCTTGCATAATAAATTCTAAACCGTTTGCTATATCTCCTTCTTTCCCTGCTAAAATATTAATGAAAGTGGGATGGCGCCCAGCTAGTATGACAAAGGTCACATTGATATCTGTCTTTAAATTGAAAGAAGTAGTTTCACCCGGGTTTTAGGGAAATATCTAATGAGTTGCACTTAGTTTTGAAATCTATCTCTTTGAAGCCTGTCAATAATCCAAAGCAACCGCCTCGCTCATCCAATAGCTCTTTAAAAATTTGAATACTCTTTATAGGTTTCTTGAATTTCTTGGAGAGTGATTATATTGTAAACTGGCAACAGCATTGATGTAAGCCAGCATAAAATATATATAATGAAGAAAAAGATATTGGCCGGTTTGATGATCTATATAGGAATTTGCGTTGCAAACCCCATGCGGGCGCAAAGAGATTACCATGAACCGCATCGCTTGCAAATTCATTTTTCCCCGAAAGATCATTGGATGAATGATCCTAATGGTATGGTATATTATAAAGGAAGCTACCATTTGTTCTTTCAGTATTACCCCGGAGCGAATGTTTGGGGACCAATGCATTGGGGACATGCCGCCAGCAAGGATCTTTTACACTGGACTGAACTTCCTGTTGCATTGTATCCTGATAGCCTGGGTTATATTTTTTCGGGAAGCGCTGTCGCAGACATGAACAATACTTCAGGTTTTGGTAAAAAGGGAAATCCGCCATTGGTTGCAATCTATACCAATCATGATCCAAAAGGAGAGAAAGAAGGGACATCCACTTTTCAAAATCAAAGTATTGCATATAGTCTCGATGAGGGTAGGTCCTGGAAAAAATATCTGGATAATCCCGTTTTGAAAAACCCCGGCATAAAGGATTTCCGTGATCCAAAATTGAGTTGGTATGGAAATGAAAAGAAATGGATCATGACCCTGGCTACATTTGACCGGATTAGTTTTTTCTCGTCAAGAGATTTAAAAAACTGGACAAAAGAAAGCGATTTTGGTAAAGATGCAGGTGCACATGGAGGCGTGTGGGAGTGTCCTGATCTTTTTTCATTTAATTATCATGGTAAAGATATTTGGGTTTTGTTGGTTAGCATAAACCCGGGTGGACCCCATGGCGGATCAGCCACCCAATATTTTACGGGACAATTTAATGGGCATGTATTTACTCCTTATCAAACACAAACAAGGTGGATCGATGGGGGTACAGATAATTATGCAGGAGTGACCTGGTCAAATACAGGCAACAGAAAAATATTCCTGGGCTGGATGAGTAACTGGGAATACGCCGCAAAGGTGCCGACAGAAAACTGGCGCAGCGCAATGACGATTCCCAGGGAATTATCAATAGAAGAATTAAAAGGCAACTTCTATCTGAGGTCCTTTCCTGTGAAAGAACTCTCTCTTATCTCGGAACAAAAAACCGACCTCTCCCCGGATGCCCAAAAATCGAGATCATTAAAAGGTCCCTTAAAATTAGAACTGGATTTTCCTTCCCTTGATAATTTTTCTATTGAATTAAGCAACGGCAACAATGAGCATTGTACTATCGGATTTGATACGGGGAACAATTCGTTCTTCATAGACAGGACGATGTCCGGAAATGCTAATTTCGAAAAAGAATTTGCAAAAAAAATATCATCGGAAAGAATCAGCCAGGAAAAAGGATGTGACATAATATTAATTATAGACAATAGCTCTGTCGAATTCTTTGCAGACAAGGGTCTGACAGCCATGACCGCGATTTTTTTTCCAACTGAAGACTTTGATACTTTCAAACTGAACATTGATCCGAAGACTAAAGTCGGAAAATATAATTCCACAATATTGAGATCAATTTGGAAATAGCTTTGTTCCCTACATTAAATTTTCATCATTTGCCGCGGAGGGTTCCTTATTGATTTTCTCTTTTGTAATTTTAATTGATGGAGGATGAAGCGAAGATAGAAGATCTGAAAAAGCGCATTGATGAACTTACTTCAGAAATGGCAGGTTTCCAGCAAAAATTATTTGCTCTGCGGGAGGAGCTTAACCGGTCGCAGAAAAAAGAAATCACCAGCGACCCACGCCGCACTCCAACCTTTTCCCAACATTTCAAAATTGAAAATTTTATCGGGCTCCGCGTTATTCATTTTGTTGGGATTATTGTGTTGCTTATCGGGTTATCTATCGGGGTCAAATATGCCATTGACGAGCAATTGATATCCGAAGGACTGAGAATTATTCTTGCCTATGCTGCCGGAATGCTTTTATATATTTTGTCATGGCGATCAAAGAAGAATTATCAATTGTTCAGCGCCATATTATTCAGCGGTGGTATGGCCTCTTTATATTTTACCACCTACGCTGCTTTTGTTTATTATGGCTTTTTTTCTTTTGCTGTCACTTATTTATTGATGGTGGGGTTTACCATTTATACAGCGATTGAAGCCATCCGTTATAACAGGCAGGAGATAGCGGTCCTTGGAATGGTCGGTGCATATGGGATTCCTTTTTTAATCAGCGCCAACAGCGAAAGGGTCGATCTATTCTTTTCTTACATCATCCTGATCAACATCGGTATTGTTTACCTCTCATTTAGAAAAAAATGGAGGATCATGGACCAGTTTGCGATGGTGGTTTCATGGACACTCTTTATTTTCTGGGGATTTTTCAGGTATGAGGGAAAAGATGTTCTTACAGGATCAATCCTGTTAAGCATCTTTTATTTCTTATTTATTGTGAGCGCCCTTGCTTACCGGCTTTTTCGATCCGAATCATTGACGTTTCGGGAAATTCAACAGGTGGCATTGAATAATATCGCGCTTTATATTTCTGCTCTCCTGGTTTTTGGTTATGGTAAATTTGGAACCCATCTTGCTTTGATAACAGGCTGCGTATTTGTTTTCATCCTGATCCTTACGGCAATTAGTTTTTTAGCCTTTCGCTCAGAAACTATGTTGCATGACCTCCTGGCCATTCAAGCGATTATTCTTCTTACATTGTTCGTTGGATTTAATTGGAGTGGGTTATTGGTAACCTTGTTATGGATTGCTTTGGCGGCAATAATTTTTATTTTTGGAGTTTACAATCAGCGTTCATGGCCCCGGTTAGTAGCTATGTCTTTAATGGGTGTTACCCTTGGCAAGCTGATTATTTTTGATAGTTCAAAATTTACAACAATACAAAAGATCATCGCCTACCTCATTATCGGGGTTTTGCTTTTGGTACTTTCCTTTCTGTATCAAAAAAATAAGCAAAAGTTTTTTCAAAGCCCGGATGAGACGCAAGGCAAATGAAAAATTAAAAATGAATAATTTGAGACTTCTGATTTTTTGATTTCTGATTTCTCACAGCTCGTAGCTCAAAGCTCTGAACTCGAAACTCTGAACTAATTCATTTCATGCAAAGCTGCATAAGATGCAAAGGCGCAAAGGAAATGAAAAATGAATAATGAATAATTTGAGGATTTCTGATTTTCCGGACTCGTAACTCGATCCTGAATTTGTATTGACTCTGAACTCTAAACTCGTAACTCTGAGCTTTATTTCCTGCTATAATTCGGCGCCTCCCTCGTTATCTCAACATCATGTGCATGACTCTCTTTCATTCCTGCATTGGTGATCTTGATAAAAATTGAATTCTTTAATTGAGAAATGTTTGCCGCCCCGCAATAACCCATTCCTGCGCGCAGGCCACCGGCATATTGATATACGATCTCTTTTACCAATCCTTTGTATGCCACACGGCCCTCAATTCCTTCCGGAACATATTTTTTGACTTCATCCTCAACGTCCTGGAAATAGCGATCGCTACTCCCCTGGTTCATTGCCCCTAATGAGCCCATGCCGCGGTATTCTTTGAATTTCCTTCCTTCATAAATGATCGTTTCACCAGGACTCTCTTCTGTACCTGCGAAAATACTTCCCATCATCACGCAATCGGCACCAGCGGCCAGCGCCTTCACCATGTCCCCTGTATATCGAATGCCGCCATCTGCAATAATGGGAATGTTTTTTTCTTTCAACGCAGCCGCCACTTCCATAACCGCAGTAAGTTGTGGCACCCCGGCTCCCGCAACGATTCGGGTAGTACAAATAGAACCCGGGCCGATTCCTACTTTCACTGCATCCGCTCCGGCATCCGCCAATGCTTTTGCACCTGCCCCGGTTCCAACATTGCCCGCAATTACCTGTATTTTTTTAAAATTCTTTTTTACATTTTTCAAGGCATTGATCACTCCTTTGCTATGACCATGCGCACTATCCAGCGCAATGACATCAACACCCAGGTTTTGGAGTGCATCCACCCGGTCAAGCATATCATTTGTAATACCAATACCTGCGCCTACAAGGAGGCGGCCAAACTTATCTTTCACCGCGTTGGGATGACTGTATAATTGCAGAATATCCCGGTAAGTGATCAGCCCGATAAGTTTACCTGATTTATTTACAACTGGAAGTTTTTCAATCTTATAATTGCGCAAAATAGTTTCGGCTTTTTTGAGATCAGTTCCTTCCGGCGCAGTGATCAAATTTTCTTTGGTCATTAACTCACTCACTTTTCTTTCGGGGTTGTCCTCTTCAAACCTCAGGTCCCTGTTTGTAAGAATGCCTACCAGCTTACCATTTTTATCAATGATGGGGATGCCTCCAATTTTATTATCCCGCATAAGCCGCAGGGCATCGCCAATTGTGGCATTTTCCAAAAGTGTTACGGGATCAATGATTAATCCGCTTTCACTACGCTTTACTTTACGCACCTGTTCGGCTTGTTGTGCTATGCTCATATTCTTGTGTAAAAATCCAAGGCCACCTTCCCTGGCAAGTGCTATGGCAAGGGTTGCTTCAGTCACTGTATCCATCGCCGCAGAAAGCATGGGGACATTTATCGTTATATCTTTTGTAAGCCTTGTGGTAATATCTACATCCCGGGGAAGCACCTGGCTATAGGAGGGCACCAGGAGTACATCATCAAACGTAAGACCTTCACCGAAAAATTTATTGGAATTGTTTTTGGCCGAAGCCCGTCCGGAAGAGTTGCCCGGACGAATATTTATTGTTGCCATGTGCAAAGATAGGCGCCGGGGTGAATATGAGAAAATGAAATTTTTATTGACTGTGATAATTATGACAAGGAGGTTAGTTATTCACAAGGCAGGCAAATGTTTATAAATACCGGAAAGTTGTATTGGAAATGGTATTCCGAATCACTTAACTTGCACTAGATAATAATATTTACGCACGTTTAAATTTGAGTACTATGATTAAGTTACAAGTTATCGGCAATTTAGGAAAAGACTGTATCGTGAATACAGTTAACGGAAAAAATGTGATCAACTTTACAGTGGCACACACTGAAAAGTATCGTGACAGCCAGGGCAACAACCAGGAAAGAACAACCTGGGTAGATTGCGCTTACTGGACGGATCGCACAGCTATTTCTCCGTATCTAACCAAAGGCAAACAAATTTTTGTTGAAGGCACACCTGAAGTCAGAACCTTTACAAGAAATGATGGAACAGCAGGATCCTCACTATCACTGAGGGTTCGTGAAGTTCAATTGCTCGGTGGGCGCGGTGAAAACAGTGGAGGTTCACCTGCTATGGCAACAGTTGAATCGTATTCCGCTTCGAAAACATCTATTCCAAATGCGGCTGATATTAATGAACCCATTGATGATCTACCGTTTTAATTGTACCAATTTATGTCAACGGGAAGCCTCTCATTTATTGAGAGGCTTTTTTTATGAGCTGCGAGTTACGAGTTCAGAGTCACAAAATCAGACATCAAAAAATCAGAAATTATTCTTCATTTTTAATTTTTCATTTGTCTTGCGTCTTTGCCCCTTATGTTCCTTTGCGTGCAATGTATTAGTTTGGAGTTCAGAGCTTCGAGTTACGAGTTAAAAATTTGGAGTTGAGAGATGATAGATGAGAGTTCAGAATTGAGAGTTCATAAAATCAGAAATCCTCAGCCCTGCAGTGTATTTTTGTATATGCCCGAACTATTATTTTCTTTCCAGCAATTGTCTGATTTTACAAAAAACATTTTTGAAAAGATCGGCTGCCCACCGGGTGAGTCTGAATTGGCTACGAAAGTGTTGCTGTCCGCAGATCTTCGGGGCATCGATTCTCATGGGGTAGCCAGGTTAAGCGGCTATGTCCGGCTTTGGGAATCAAAAAGGATAAACGCAGTACCTGCTATTAAGATTTTGCACGAGACTCCTTCCACTGCTGTTGTTGATGGAGATAGCGGATTGGGCCTGGTTGTGGCTCCTTTTGCCATGAATGTTGCTATGGAAAAAGCAAAGCAGGTTGGAACCGGGTGGGTAAGCGTACAGAACAGCAATCATTTTGGAATAGCGGGCTACCACGCTATGATGGCATTGGAATATGATATGATCGGTATTGCCTTCACCAATGCAAGTCCATTAGTTGCCCCAACATTTTCCATTGAAAGGTTATTGGGAACAAATCCTATTTGCGTAGCCATCCCGGCAGGTGAAGAACCCGCTTTTGTTGCAGATATGGCAACGACAACCGCAGCGAATGGTAAACTTGAAATGCTTCAACGGAAAAATGGTGTGGCTCCGCTGGGATGGATACAGGATAAAAAAGGTAATCCCTCTACAAATCCTCACGAATTAAAAGCCGGAGGTGCTTTATTACCTCTTGGTGGAGATAAGGAACATGGAAGTCATAAAGGGTATGCCCTCGGTGCTATCGTGGATATTTTTTCCGCTGTTCTAAGTGGAGCAAATTATGGACCCTGGGTGCCTCCGTTTCCTGCATACGTCCCCATGCCCAATGAACAACCGGGAAAAGGGATCGGGCATTTTTTTGGAGCGATGCGAATCGATGCCTTTCGACCAGCAGATGAATTTAAAATGCATATGGATAAATGGATAAACCGTTTTCGTTCAGCCAAAACAATCGAGGGCCAGCCAGCAGTTGTGATTCCCGGCGATCCGGAAAGAGTGATGGAAACATTACGAATGAAGAATGGTATCCCGTTGTTGAAACCTGTAGTAGAAGATCTGAAGTTTCTTGCAGAAAAATTTCAAATAGAATTTAAATAGGTGGCCAAATTAAAAATGAAAAATGAAAAATTTGCCCTCTGAATTCTGAACTCTCATTTCTCAACTATCAATTATCATCTACCATCCCGAAACTCGCAACTCTAACTCGCAGCTCGTAGCTCAAGGCTCTGAACTCTCAACTCTCATCTATCATCTACCAACTCTGAACTCGAAACTCATAACACGAAACTCGCAGCTCAAAGCTCTGAACTCCGAACTCTGAACTTGTATTAACCTGGAACTCACTTATCTTTGCACTCCAAAATTTTTAAGAATACTTAAGTGAATATTCTATGAAGGTTATGAAATTTGGCGGTACATCTGTAGGCAAACCAGAACGGATGCATCATATTGTGAACCTGGTTACTTCGGAAAAAGAGCCCACTATTGTGGTGTTGTCCGCTTTATCAGGCACCACGAATTCGCTTGTTGAGATTATCTATAACATTGCAAAAGGCGACAGGATAACAGCAAAACAAAATATTGATACCCTCGAGTCCCACTATAATAATTTTATTAATGACCTGGTAAAGGAACCGGCTACCGTTCAAAAAGCAAATGCGATCATAGCGGAGCACTTTGAATTTCTCAATATCATTTTAAAAATATCATTCAGCGAAGCGTTGAGCAAGGATATTCTTGCGCAGGGAGAATTACTTTCAACAAAATTATTTTCAACCTACCTGGAAGAAAAAAAGATAGACCATGTATTACTCCCGGCCCTTGAATTCATGACCATTGATTATAACGATGAGCCCCAGATTGGAAGTATAAAAGTCAAATTAACGCAACTGCTTACGCAAAATCCTAACAAAAAATTGTTCGTCACGCAAGGGTATATCTGTCGAAATGCAAGAGGTGAAGTGGATAACCTGAAAAGGGGAGGCAGCGATTATTCGGCATCGCTGATAGCCGCAGCCATCGACGCAACATCCTGCGAGATCTGGACAGACATTGATGGGATGCATAACAATGATCCAAGAGTAGTTAAAAAAACCATCCCGGTGGAACAGTTGAGTTTTGAAGAAGCCGCGGAGCTTGCTTATTTCGGAGCCAAAATTTTGCACCCGGCATCGATATGGCCGGCACAGCAATACAAGATCCCCGTAAAACTGCTGAACACTATGAAGCCGGAGGCAAAAGGAACCCTGATCGTTGAAGAGGCTGGTTCGATAGGCGTAAAGGCAGTCGCGGCCAAGGATAATATTATTGCCATCCGCATCAAAAGCAGCCGGATGTTATTGGCTTATGGGTTTCTTAGAAAAGTATTCGAAGTATTTGAAAAATACAGAACATCTATTGACATGGTGACCACATCCGAAGTAGCCGTGTCCTTAACCATCGATAATGCCACACACCTAAAAGAAATTCGAAAAGAATTGGAGCCATTGGGAACAGTGGAGATAGATGAAAACCAGGTGATCATTTCAGTAGTCGGAAATGAAATCTCTCAAACGGTGAATATTGTAAAGAAATTATTTGAATCCATTCAGAATATCCCGGTGAGGATGGTTTCCTACGGAGGCAGCCCGCATAATATTTCTCTGCTGGTTCCCGCTGCTTATAAAACACAGATCCTTCAGCAATTAAATAAAGGGATGTTTGATCTTCATTGATCCCGGTTTACTCATCCGAATCATCACCTTCATCATCTCCTTTTATTGTATAAATTGCGATAACACCTCCCCCACCATTGCCAACGGCTCCTGCAAATGGTCCTTTAATGATCTTAACCATGGCGATATCGTCAACCTGTAGGTCTTTTAAATAGCCAGCATCTACAGGAGTTTCATCAACAAAAATGCTCGCTTTTTGGTTTCGGATAAAGGGAACAGGTGTTTTATCGCGGGCGTAATAAATCTGTAAGCCCGCAACATGCCCATTGAGGTAATTCAAAATATTCAAATAGCCAGAGGCTGATCTATTGTCTTGCGATAAATCTATAATAGTCCCGTCGCAAGATTTGAATAAACCGCTGCAATATTTATCATTCAATTTTTCGTTGGGGGACAAAGCAGCTTTTCCGCTGTATTGCTGTGCAAAAACCAAGAGACCAAAAATCAAAGAAAAAAAAGTCAAAGTGATCTTTTTCATATTCTATCCTCTCTTTTCAAGTTACGACAGAAATCTGTTAGCGTATCGTTAAGGCAGTGAGAGCAGGGAAAAATTGGATATCAAGGAAAAAACAAAGCCTTCCCGGGAGAAGGCTTTCAAATATTATTTCTTCAAATTCTTATTTTTCTTAAATCACAAGCATGGCATCTCCATAGCTGAAAAACCGGTATTTATCCTTTATGGCTTTTTTGTATGCTTCCATGGCAAGATCGTATCCGGCAAAGGCACATGTCATGATCAGCAGGCTTGTTTTGGGCAAATGAAAATTGGTAACAAGGGCATCCGCAATATTAAAATCATACGGGGGATGAATAAAAATATTTGTCCATCCTTCCGAAGGTTTCAAAAGTTTCTGTGCCGTAAAAGAGGACTCAATGGCACGCATGGTAGTGGTTCCAATAGAACATATCCGATGACCGTACTCTTTGGCCCTGTTCACTATTTTACAGGCTGCATCTTCAATATGATAATATTCGGCATCCATTTTATGTTTGCTAAGGTCCTCCACTTCAATTGGCCTGAACGTTCCAAGCCCGGTATGAAGGGTAACTTCGGCAAAACGAATTCCTTTTATTTCTAATCTCTTGATTAATTCGCGGCTGAAATGAAGACCTGCAGTCGGAGCAGCAACGGCGCCTTCATGTTTTGCATACACCGTCTGGTATCTTTCTTTATCTTCTTCATCCGGCTTGCGCTTTATATATTTTGGTAAAGGAGTTTCTCCCAATTTTTCCAGCATGCCCCTAAACTCTTCCTCACTGTTTTCCCATAAAAATCGGATCGTACGGCCCCTGCTTGTGGTATTGTCAATCACTTCGGCAACGAGTTCCTCGCCTTCTCCAAAATATAATTTATTTCCTACGCGAATTTTTCTTGCAGGATCAACGATTACATCCCAAAGGCGGTTTGGTTTGTTCAATTCACGCAAAAGAAACACTTCGATCTTTGCGCCTGTTTTTTCCTTGCGTCCATACATACGGGCAGGGAAAACCTTCGTGTTGTTGACTACGAAAACATCCTTGTCGTCAAAATAGTCAAGAATGTCGCGGAAATGCTTGTTTTCGATCTGTCCGGTGTGGCGATGCACGACCATCATTCGTGAGTCTTCTCTTTTCTTTGTAGGATGCTGTGCAATTAGATTTAGTGGGAGGTCGAACTTAAATTGTGAAAGCTTCATGGATTAATTTTCTTTTTTGGATGCCGGCAGCAACGCTCCTGTTTATCTTCGTTACGACGGCCCGATTTCTACCGGGAATATTTTGGCTGAGTTAAAAATAGCCCTTGTGACACGACCAGTGGAGGAAAACTGGAAAGGAATTAACCGAATCCGGTCTTACGGCACCGGGCCAGGTCATTAGGGTCCCGCTATAGCGGGATAAAGTGTGCAAAGGTATGGTATTTATAACGCAAAAAAAGTTTTTGTTGCTCACAACACAAGGGGTTCAGCGCTTCATTGGATCTTCTTGTTGTGTCGCAGATTCCAGGGGTATATCTGGCATCGATAAAAAATTTAATCAAATCAAAATATGAAGAAACGTGGGTTGCCCCCTATGTTTCCGGGAGTCAATGGCTGGCTATTTTTGAGAAATAAATTCAGTTCCTTGAAAAAGGATTTCTGAATGTTTCGTTTGGAGACCGCTCTGATACTGAAATGGAACCAATATTTTCAAGCGTGTTGAACTCTTTTGAATTGCTATCGTAAAAAAAATCCGGGATCCCTTCTTCGGTTCCGGGATTATTTTCCATGAATCCGTCTTTCCCAGGTACCGATATGCCATGAATAAGAATCCGGTTGAATTCATTATTTAATTTCTCGGGGACGCCGATCACAAATTTCTCATGAAGGCTCACCTGGAACATTGAAATAAGTTCGAAAAATCGTTCCTGCCAGTCACCCTTCAATAGGCAGAAGTATTTGCCATTATTGTTATTCATAGATTTAGATTATTTCGCGCTCTCACTAATTCCCGAAGCAAACCTACAAACCAGGTATCCACCCCCGGAAAAAATTAGTTGAACACGGATCAAATGACGGTGAAATCTATCAAATTCCCAAGCAGATTGCCTCTTTATATCATTAATAAAGAGAAAATACTTAATGTGGATAGGGAAAATTTCTAAGAAAATAATTGCCCATGTTCATTAACAAAACATGAGGAGCAATGCATAAGCACCGGTTTCCCAGGATGATGAGAGGAGGCTGAAAAAATAAAGCATGATACTACTTTGATTGATAGTATCATGCAAATTCAAAAGAGAAGGTTGATGATTAATGGCTGATTACGCCCACTGCAATATTGAGGAATAAAACTTTCACAAACAAGACGGGAAATACTTATCACGACTAGGTATTAATACCTATTTTTTATCTTCTACAAACATTCATCTTGCTGAAATTATTAACACTTAAATCAAAGTTTTATGAGCGACCATTTTATCGGGCTTCCCCAGGCTATTGAAATGACAACACGTTACCGGTCAAAAAAGGAAACTATTTTAGACCCGGCCTACAGGGGAAAAGACATATTGCTTTTATCTGAAACCTTTGGCAGGGAAGCTTTTGATGCTTTACTGTCGGAGCAGGATTGTACATCGATCCGGATCTATTTTGGCATGAATGAAAATCTGCAGGTGCGGGCAATTATTGTAGGTGCCAATAGTAAGAATGAGGATCTTTTACCACAGGCCGGATTAATGATACCCGCAAGTACGGGCTCTAAAATTGTTGAGGAAGGAACACCTTGTCCCCCGGCATGTCCGCCCCCTTCCCCATTGAATGGATGATCGTAATTTCAGCAGATGAACTATTATGTCGGTGTAAGTTTTTCTTTCAGCGTCGGTATTGCAGCTGTGATAGGTTGGATCCGTTTCAAAAAAATAGACTCAACCTATTTTCCATTTTTATATATAATATGGATTGGCTTCATTACCGAGATCATTTCTTATATCATCACCAACAAAGGATATTCTAATGGGGTCCTTTATAATATCTATGTCCTTGTTGAAGCGATCTTTATTACCTGGCAATTTAGAAAATGGCAATTATTTGAAAAAAGACCAATCCTATACTTCACCATCCAGGTTTCCTACCTGTTATTCTGGTTCATCGAGTGTTTTTATTTTCATTATATTTATTTTACAGCCTCTAATTTCAGATTGTACGATTCATTTATCATTGTCCTGATGAGCATAAACATTATTAACTCCGAGCTTATCAGGGAGAACCGGAGTGTTTTCAGAAACCCGGTTTT
>Ga0193726_1001371_pt1 | contig 19454 bp, 20 predicted proteins | sample H2c1metaG_FD_144928 | JGI IMG/M metagenome (GOLD analysis project Ga0193726, IMG submission 144928) | Soil microbial communities from a riparian zone of the East river system, Colorado, United States - H2c1 | ecosystem: Environmental > Terrestrial > Soil > Riparian zone | place: USA: East River... | reverse complement strand
CGTCTTGTTAGACATCAGGGAGAGTCGATCGATGATTACGATGTTTGCCGCACGCCTATTGAGCGCGCTCGCCGTCTTGGCGCCGGTTGTCCTGGCGCTTCCACCTGGGATACGTGCCTTGTGCGCAAGGCAGTTGGGGAAGACGTGGGCGAAGCCGCGCTACCGAGCTGTTGAAAACGATCACGCCGGCCAGAATTGAGAGCTGGTCTCATTCGGAGCCGAAGGACTGGGCAAACGAGTCCTTCGCCATCGCGGAACAGGCGCAGACCAAATACTGCACGCGCCGGGGTGCATCCTGCGATCAGCCAGCGGGGAAAGTGACGATCGATGCTACCTATGTGGCGACGAACGCTCCGATAGTTCGGGAGCAATTGCAGAAAGCCGGTGTCCGGCTCGCGCATTTGCTCGATACCGCCTTGGAAAAGTAGCGACGCCGAGAGCGGCAAGGTGCGGGCGACGCGGTATTTGTCTGGGTTCCGATTAAGAGCCCGTCATGGGCGTCAAGAAGAAGAGTCCCCCGAATGATCTTTGGCATTTAGCGCCTCAAGGAATTTCTCCAGAGATGCTTCTTGCTGGGGCGTCGGTTCTACTCGAATGGGCTGAGGAAAGCCTAGAGCGTCAGCCTTCCCTGACATCCTTAGTAGGAAGGATCTACTTATGTATGAATGAAAGCCGTCGTCTTTCGGACGCCGACCGCCCCAGGCGGGGGGATGCGATAGCGGGTACAAGCCCGTTCCGACCGGAAGTGAAGTTCAGGAAATACTAACGCGTCGGTATAAAGCGGAGAGAATATGAAGCGAGTTTTGATTACAGGGATGTCCGGAACCGGAAAAAGCGCGGTGATCCAGGAATTGGCATCCCGGGGCTACCCGGCTCACGACCTCGATAGCCCGAATGGTCTGAATGGATCGACGCCGCTCCGTCAGATGGTCTGACACCGGTTCAAGGGAAGGATTGGGTGTGGCGGGAGAACCGCGTCCGCGACCTCCTTTCTGGCTCGGAAGAAGGGACGTTGTTCATCAGTGGGTGCGCTGAGAACATGGATCGACTTTTCCCTTTGATTGATTGCATCATCCTGCTCTCTGCTCCTGTCGAAACCATCGTCGAGCGCCTCGAAACCCGCTCTTCCGGCGGGTACGGGCATGTCGCGGAAGAGCGACGAAAGGTAGTGGATCTCATCTCGACGGTTGAGCCGCTGCTGAGGAAATCGGCCGATCAGGAAATTGACACGAGGAAACCAGTGCGTGCCACGGTCGACGAGATACTGCAAATAAGCGGAGGTCTTCTCTAGTTCAGGACTCATTGTCTGAGTCAGAGATGTTCCTGAGCCTAGCGCGCTGTGCGGTTCCCGGCGCGCCACACGGGTTCGCAGGTGTGACCATGTATGCCGGCCCGGACCGCCGCAGCCTCGCGTTCTTCCTCGACGTAGTCGCGGCTATATCGGACGAAGGCCCAAGCATGGCCACCGGCCACCATGTAGGTCGCGGCCATCGGCGCGGCAAATCGCGACGGTGCGTCCGTATCGGTCGAGGGTCCGGGGTTCGCAGGTGATGTGGCGGTCACCGATGAGGGCGCGCAGGTGCTCGGTGGCAGTCCGCCCCGCTGGCCACTCGTCGGCACAAGATTGGTGCGCCTCGTGCGCGTCGATTCTCCAAAGCCGATACGTCACGCCATCGATCCTAAGCGTATCGCCATCAACCACGCGGACGGACTCGGCAAAAGCTGGTGAGGCAAAAAGCGCGAGGAGAGCGGCCAACACGGACAGTTTCATCGGCGCTGGTTAGCGAGAGACTAGGGCGATAGCGCGGCGAAATCCTAACGGCGGTCGCCGCACCTGTGCGGTAAGGTTGGCTTGTCGCACGCCGGATCCAGCATAGAGCGAGGATGCCGGTTCGGTCGCCGCTTTTGTTTGTTTCTTGGCTGTGCGGATGATATTCTACGTCCGTCCCGACAAGCGCGGCACTCGAACAGCCGCGAAGTTGTTCGCCGGGTTTGACCGACGGGCTGAGCGTCTAAACTCAACGAGACCTTCGCCGGCATATGAGCGACCCCTATCTGCTGCCCCCGCTGCCTCCCGGCTTCGAGCTCGATCCGCCGCCTAAGTCGTCTTCGGCTGCTGCTAAAGCACCGAGCGACCCTACGCTGCCGCCGGGGTTCGAGCTTGAAGCACCCGGCACGCTGCGCGCTGCGCAGCCCGAAGCTATTCCGGCGCCTCCGCCAGGTTATGTACTCGAGGTGCCTGGCACGCTGCGCGCTGCGCGTCCCGAGGCTATTCCCGCACCGCCGCCGGGTTACGAACTCGAAGCACCCGGCACTCCGCGGGCGGCGCGCCCCGAGGCAATTCCTGCACCGCCGCCCGGCTACGAACTCGACACAAAGCCTCCGGAGCAGTGGCAGCGCGCCACGGTCCTGCCGTTCGAGAAGAACGCGGCGACAGGCAAAGCGCGGCTAGCCGTCCCTCAGATCGCCAAGGATATGTGGGACGCTATCATGCTGCCCGGCCGCGCTCGCCAGGGCGAGGCCGTCTCCATGGACGACATCATCAACGCAGCGGGTTTCATAAGCCCCGGCGTGGCTGCCGTGCGGGGCTCCAAAATCCTGACAGCAGCCGACAAGGCCATCCCCATGCCTGTGGCACGGGCGATCAAGAGCGACGGCCTGTTGCCCGAGCAAGTGACGCCCAAGGTCGCCGAACTCGGTCCCGAGGGCGTTATAGCCGACCTCGGCCCCAATCTGCAGGCGCAGGCGGGCGCGGTGGCCACGACGCCTGGCGCTGGCCAGAAGACGGTCGTTGACGCCATGACGGCGCGTCGCGCCGGCGCCCCGGAGCGCTTGCGCACCGAGCGCGACACGACGCTCGGCCCGGCGCCGGTACCGTCCGAGGTCGATGCCGGCTTGAAGGCTGGCCAGAAGGCGCTGAGCCCCGAATACACGGCGGCGCTCGCCAACGCCAAGCCTGTGGACATCAGTGCAATCGCCAAATCGCTCGACGAGGCCATTCCGACGTTGCGCGGCGATGCGCAAACAGCGGTGGCCGGCGTGCGCAAGATGCTCAACAAGACTGGCGGCGCGCCAGTGACCGACCCGGCGACCATCATCGCTGCCGAGACGGACCCCGCCAAGCGGCGCGAGTTGGCGCGCAAGTATTTCGCCGGCGAGCCGTTGGAGGTTGCCACACCGCTCGAGACCGATCCGGGCGTGCTGCTGGAGACCCGCCGCGCCATCGGCGGCATGCTCGACACCACCAAGGACGGCAACACCCGGCGCGTGCTGACGCAGGCGAAGCAGGACGTCGACAGTCTGTTGGCCGTCGCTGTCCCCGGCATCAAGGAGATCGACGCCAAGCACAGTTCGCTTGCGCAGGCCCGGACCAATCTGGAAACGGGCCAGACCGTCCTCGGCAACGGCCGTGAGACGCCGCGCCCCGCCGAGCTTCGGACGCAGATGACCGAAGCCAACCAGCCAATCGGTACGGCGATGGGGCCGACGCCGCAGGCGCTCGCCATGACGCAGGGCGCCCGCGCCGAGATCGACCGTATTGTCGGCACCAACCTTAACGACCGCGCCGCGCTCAACAGCCTGGTAAAGGGCGAGGGCGACTGGAATTACGACCGCCTGTCGACGCTGTTCGGCAAGGACAAGACGGACCGCATCTATAAGGTGCTCGAGAACGAGCGCACCATGGCACAGACGGAGAACCTGGCCACGGCCGGCTCCAAGACGGGCGCGATCACGGCCGCGCAGAAGGAAGTGCAGCCAGGGGCCGGCGGCCCCGGCGTGTTTCAATCCGCTTTGGATATGAAGACCGGCTCCGCGCTAAAGCGCCTTAAGGATCTCGCTTGGAGCGGTGTCGCCCAGCGGCGGCAATCAAACCTCAACGACAACATCGCCGACGTCATCATGGGTTCGGGGCCGCTCAAGGCCGACACCGTCGGCAAGTCCGCGATGCTGCCGGCCATGCTCGAAGCCATCATGCGCCCCGACGTGAATCCCAACCCGAACGCCGTCGATCGGGATAGGCTACGACGCCACCAGGGCGACAGGGTGTACTGACAAGGAAGCAGTGTGCCTCTCCGCCCGGCGAGACGATTAATGTGCCGCCCCGCCGCGTAGCAGATGACGATAACCCTGTTCAGTCATCCATTTGGCCCGCGCGAGATGGCTCGCCCACACCCGATTGGCCCGCTCCGGATCCGTCTCGACGTCCAGGCTAAGCACAATTCGAGCGGCCTCCTGCCAAGCCGCGCCTTCCGCGTCGGCGTCTAGCAGCCGCAGATACGTGACAAGATGGGCCATCTCGTAGCCCGTCAGAAACGGCTCGTTGGGGGCGGAGTCGGTAACGTGCGGCGGCTGCTGCATATGACAAAGATAGGCTGCCCGAAGTATCGCCGGTAGTGCGCGCTATCGATGCGCGTGTTGCAGCCAGCGCAACCCCTGACAGTGACGGTTTGCGTCGCGCCGCTGCGGGAGCTGGGGTTACTGCGGCGGCCGCTGACATCAGGGCGCCCAGATCCACGCAACGACATACCAGCCGAGAGCCCTATGTAGCGCTTTAATGGACCGAAGCTTTGCAGTTTTGGCCTTCTCGGCGGCCTTTGTTCCACCCCTTGGGCTCGGCGAATTATCATCCCTTGCGGGCCAGCCGCCGCCCTTCATCGGTTAATGCCGCCTCGCTTTTCAACAGCTTGCTGCCCGCCCGAGGCTGGAGGGCCACCCACCCGAGCTCCACAGCTCGCGCTATCGTTGCCGGGGCTTCATCTATTCCCTTCAATGAAACCCACTGCATCGGCTCTCGACGCGTGGCGTCGTATATCTTGTAGATAAAATATCTAGCGGCCACGTCGAGTGCGTCGCGCGTTGCCTTGGGCTGGGACTTTGAGGCGAAGATGTTGAAGGTCTTGCTGACCATTTCCCCGATGATAGCCGATGTTGACCATTCGGCGTGCAGCCAGGTTGGCGAAAACACAAAAAGCGCCCAAGCAACCAAGAACTTGAACATTGAGCGACATCGACGCTAGGCCGGCTTTCTTGCCCGTGGAATCGATTTCGCCCTTGGCTGGTGGTTGGGTGACTCCCGACCGGCCAAACCGCTCCAGTGAGTCAGACTTTGACTCGCGTGAGGGCCGCCCAGCAGCCAATACGTAGACGGGCAAGCAGGCGTGCGACGGTCGTGGGGTGCCACGCTCCGCCCCGCGCTGTGCGCACCTGTCGCTTGCGCAATTCGTGTGCGATGGCACGCGGTAGGACGATGCCGGAGGCTTTGAGCTCCGCAATGATTGGTGCGATTTCGTAGGCGTACAGGTCCGCAGCCTGCCTATTTGCCGATGCGCCTTGTCCCCCACGCTTCCGGGGCAGGCCAACTTCCTTAGTCATTGGCGCTACAAGGAGAGCGCAGCACATACGAGCAGCAACAAACCTGCCGCGGTCATCAGCATCCACACCAAATGTTGCCAACTTCTCGGCCTAGACCCATCGAGGTAAGCCACGGCAATTCCTTCCCAGATCCCACCTTGGAAGGCTAAGGCGCAAGTCGCAGGTATGCCGATTCTAATTCTGTGACTTTCGTGAGCACTAAGTTGGTGACGGCTATCCTATGGTGCTGTCCGGACATTGCCCTAGTCAGCAATCTGAAAACCCGCCGAACGTTACCTGCAAGCCTGCGGGCCGCCGGGCGACTTCCCTGCAGCCCCAAGGTCGCCCGGCGCACTCCGGCAATAGCTCCAATGGCGTCCGCCGTCGCCACGCCGAGCCCCCAAACTTGTCACACGCCAAGAGCGCCCTGGGGATGATGGTATGCAACCGGAGGCCCGCTTCTCCCCGCTGCTGTGCTCCGATTGACCTGACCGCGGATGTACCGGCAGGTCAAAGGCCCGTCCGGGCCCAAGTTCCTGGACGGGCCTTCGCTTGTTGGCGGGGGCTCGAGTGAGTCGCGGTCGGTCAATCTGCTGCTGCCCGAACAGTTCCGGACTTCGACACAATCTTAACATTGGCCGGCGGCTAGCAAGGCGCGGCCATAATCGCCCAATGGAGCCAGTACGCGGGGAAACTTCGCCCAGCAGGCGCGAGATGCACGGTGCGTTGGCCAATAAGCGGGGCGCAGACGCCCGCGCCCTTGCTTTGCTCGCGACCATTCGGAAGCTTATGGCGGCAGGCTTCGTTTCCCAACGTGAGCTGGCGAAGGAATTGAACCGAAGAGGAATTGCGAGCGCCCGTGGTGGCAACTGGCATCGCAACACTGTGCGGAGGACGCTTCGGCGCGTGGCGCTGCCTATCAAGCGGGTCGCTGACGTGCGAGCTGAGGCCCTTCGCCCAACAATTCGTAAACTTCGGAAAGCGGGCATTGTTTCCATCACGGGCATCGCTCGCGAATTGAACGAGCGAGGGATACCAGCGGCACGAGGCGGCAAATGGCGCCTGACCACCGTTACCCGACTGCTGGAGCACCTTGACAGACTTGATCGTGTCTCGCGCAGCCAGCGTCGTCGCTAGGGCCATTTTTCTGCCCGTGGAGTCGATTTTGCCACGCCTCGATGGCCCGCGGCGCAAACTCAGAATGTGGTGGTCAACCACGGTCTGCCAGCTGTTTGAGGAGCTGGTCGCGATCGGCAACATGACCCGCGAGGGCCTTCTCGAACATCCTGAGGAGTGCCTTCGCGATTGTTGGGTCCTGGTTGTCTCGCTCAAGATCCGAGACGGTCTTGCGTTGATGATCGACATTGCGCTGGCCGCGCTGAATGCGGCTTTCGGCTTCCTCGATGTGTCGTTGCAGGAGCGCTCGCTTCATCGGACATCGTACCGGTCAGCGAAGGAGGTGGGCCACTTTCTTCTCGACCGGAGGCATAGCGACAGGAACCCGTTGCGCCGCGCCATGCACGACAACAGGAATAACCATAGAGCAGAGACCGAGGCTGGCTTGCGTCGCATGGGACAGCCCTCCGGACGTTGGACGAAGGTGGGGCCAAGACCCCGTGCCCCGGAAGTCCTGGCCCCAATGCTGCAGCTCAGCCAATGCTTGGCAGCTGTCCTGAGCCGCATCACCTATCGAGCAATGCGGGCTGAACCAGTCAGTTGCGCCGCCCCCAAACTAAATCGCCGCTAAGGGCTGTTTTTCTGCCCGTGGAATCGATTTTGCCCTCGGCTGGTAGGTGGGTGACTCCAGACCCGCCAAAACGCTCCAGTGAGTCAGATTTTGACTCTGGCGCCTGCTCAGGGATGCAACCTTTCGCCGGAATGCACTGTTCCCCGCGAGGTGGCCGTCTCGCTGCCTTTGGCTGAAACAAAGGGAGCGACGCGTGTCCTGGATCTGGTACTGGGCAATCCTCGATCGCGAGGGCGACGGCCGTATCGTCGCAAGCATTCCCGACTTTGGGAATCTCGCGGCACATGGGGTTAACGAAAAGGACGCAGTGGCTCACGTCGCGAAACGCGCGGGCGAGCATGTCCGGGCCCTTGAGGAGAGCGGCCAGCCGGTTCCCCGCCCACGCCAGGCGTCTGAAATGCCCACCACTCTTCAAGCCAAAATCGGCCGGGCCATGATTTCTGTGCAGGTGGGGGGACCAGCGGCAAAGCCGGGCTCACCGGGCTAGTGCCGTCGATTGAGGCTCTTTGCGGTTACCCCATCGAAGGGGGCTTCGGGCCACTTGTCAGTCCGCCGAAAGGTGATGCGCCTCCTTCAAGTCTTCGAAGAGCTCGGGGTTACTCTCCCGCGTTTCCTTTCTCCGTTGACGGGCGAGCTCTAGTTTCTCGCACACCAGCTCAACCGGCTTTTGCAAGTTCCTTAGCTCAATCTCCACGCCCAGATCCTTAAAGTCCCGCAGCCGCGCCCGATCACCTCGCCAAAAGTCTATGAAGGCCGCTGCCCACAGCATATAAAGGTCAGGCTTATTCATGCTTTGGAAGCGCCGGCCGCTGCCAAGATAGGACCGTATGGCCGCCACCGTCTCACGTTCCAGGAATGCCAGCGCCAGGGCATCCACGTCTTGCGTCATCGCGCCTTGCCCTTTGTCTTCAACCCCACTTCGGCTAACCGACGCATAGCTTCGGCCCTCGACGGAAGGTCCTCCTGATCACGGCGCCAATTGTCAATTTGATCAATCATTTCAGGCTGAAGGCGGACCATTACTGGCGTTCCAGTACCCTTGGTCAGCCGCCCCTTTGGTTGCGTGGTAGCACGGCTCTTCTTTGCCACGGCAGCATGATATCACGAAAGCGAGCAGAATGGAAATATGCACATCCGCTCGCTGCTCGTGGCGGTGACCTTATGCGGCGTCGAATAATTGGCGGGGCTGCTGGAAACACTGGCCGACAAGGGCTTTAGCAACGCCAGCGCGGCGAAGGACGATTGGCAAATGCGTTGGTGGGAGCAGTCTCAGTGCCTCGCCTCGATGCTCGAGCGTGCGGCTACAAAAATGAACGCCGATGCCGATGCTATCTATTCCATCGTGTATGACATTCGGCACCGGGGGCGCGCACAATGGCCGCGCCCAACACAACGGCCGAAGATCCGCGCATCGTAGAGCCGGACCATGACGCCGCAAGGCTGCACGCGCTGATCATCAGCCTGCGCAACCTCGACGACACGCATCTGATCTTGACTGACGAAGAAGAGGTCAACATTCGCGACTGGTTGATCTACATGGCGAGCGACGAGTCGAGCCTGCTTATGCGAAGCCTCGGCTTCACCGTTCACTTAGGTGAGGGTCACTAGCCATGTGGCTCGTATCTGACCTTACGCCGGCCGACGTTGACGACCCGCAACCGGGCACCGTCATTGCCGGCGGGAAGCCGATGACCCGGGCGAGCCGTTCAAGCTCGGCCGCCTCATGATGATGCAGGTACAAGAGCCGGATGCCCCGGTGTCGATCGGCACGCTCTACATTCTCGACGATGGCAGCGACGTTGCCATTGTGCGGCTGCGGGGCGAGTCGCCCGACCTCTGGATAGTCGATCGCTTCTCAGGCGATGGCTGCTGCCGGCGCTGCATCTTGGCCCGCCGCCGATGGCATCCGCGCGCGGCTGTCACGGTCCAGTAATTTCCACGGGCCAACTCAGCCCCGCTCAACGGGGCCTTTTCTTCCCATGTCCACCATCCCCCTTAGTGCCGAGCTGCTGGCTGTGTCGGTGAAGCTCCCGGCATCGGGCACGCCCGTAAGCCGCAGAACCTGGGCGACGGCGACCCGCCTATCAGCGACCGTCCAATCAGCTGCCATGAAAACGACCGTGCTGCCCTTGTCGTCTTTGATCTCGATCGAGTAGCGACTTTGCTTCGCCATGTCCCCTAACGCCTCCTGGGCTCCGCGAACATGGCGCGCCCGCCATGCTCGTCAACGGCAGCGGCTGCTTCTGCGCACAGGTCTTCCGCAGCCCGAAGTACAGCAGGGTCGGAGACGAACCGGGTTATCCAACCCAATCGGTCGCGCGCCTGGTGTAAAGCTCTCTCTAGTCGAAGCAATTCAAGGTCGGAGTGCACGGTGCGAGTGTCTCAGTATCTTGGCGTCCTATCTGTTCAATTTGGCACACATAGGCGGCTTGGCTGGGTGGGGGATATGCCAGCACTGAAGGCAAAAAGTTGATTCGGAACGCCGCAGGGAGGCCGTTAGGACTCGCTCGGGGATAGGGGGCCGGGCCAAGCATGGGAGCTTGGTCATGGCGAAGGCGAAAGGCGGCGAGCCTGATCAGCCTGGCGCTCGACGTCGAGGTGGCGACCCATCATCTCTTCCGGCAAGGGTAGCGGAAATGAATTCGTTGCATTCGCTTACCTTGTGTTAGCGTTGTGGCAAGCGGGGAGAAACAATGGATTTGCAGCGCTTGCAGTCGCGTTCGTCATTCGTCGTGGCACGCCAAAGTTCGGTGGTTCGTGCAGCGTTTCTTATGAGTATCTGTACTGCTGCGGTGGTCATATTCGGCGTCGCCGCAGCGCGAGCACAACAAGGGGCGTTCGTCTATGCGACGCGCGGAAATGAGGATGCCGTCAGCGTCATCGACACGATCACCGACACGGTGGCGACGACCTTTGCGGTGGGAGATTTTCCCATTGCCGCAGCTGTGCGAGGTGACCAGTCGCTAATCTATGTCTCAAACCAAAACGGCAATACGATTTCCGTCATCAGTACCCTGACGAATGCGGTGGTCGCCACTATTCCGGTGACGCAGCCTTATGGCATTGGTCTAAATCCTGCTGGCACCCGACTCTACGTCCCCAGTTTCGGGGGCACGACCGTTTCCGTTGTCGACACGACCAGCAATACCGTCGTCGGCATCATCCTTGTCGGAAATTCTCCTACCACTGCTGCAGTCACACCCGACGGCAGCCGCGTCTACGTCACGAATTCAAGCTCCAACACAGTGTCAGTCATCGACGCCGCTACAAACACGGTCGTCGGCAGCATTGCTGTTGGAAATGCTCCGGTAGGTGCTGCAGTTACCCCTGATGGCACGCGTGTCTATGTTTCCAATCATGGCAGCTCGGATGTCTACGTGATCAGCACGTCCACCAATGCCGTGGTTGCCGTCATCCCGCTGGCGGGTGACGATACTCTTGCAATCAGTCCCGACGGCAAGCGAGTCTACGCCGTCGCCGGAAACGGATTTAACGTGATCGACGTTGCGACCAACGCCGTAATCGCATCGGTATCGGTAGCCGGCAGCAACAATGTGGTCGGAATCGCGGTATCACCCGACGGTTCTCGGCTTTACTTGGCCAATGCATCGGGTACCGATGTTTCCGTTGTCGACACCGCGACCTACGCATTGATCGGCACCGTGCCCCTGGGAGGCTCTCCTTTCCTTTTGGGCGTCTGCTCGAACGGCAATGCGTTGCTGGGGGCTGGCGCAACGTTCGAGGCCGGCACCGGCGGCGCTCTCGCCTGCACTCAGGCATCGGGACCTACCGGCTCTGCCGGACCGGTCTTCACCGGCGGAACGCTGCTGATCGCGGGCGCCAATGTCTTGAGCAATCTGCCGATCTCGCTGCAGGCCCAAGGCGGCATCATCAACACCAACGGCAACAATGCGACGCTCTCGGGCGCGATCAGCGGGCCAGGCGGCCTCACCAAGATCGGCGCCGGTACGTTGACGCTGGCGGGACAAAGCACCTACACGGGCGCGACGGGAGTGAACGCCGGCACGCTGCAGGCCGGCGCCGTCAACGCGTTCTCGCCGTTCAGCGCCTTCACGGTCGCGAGCGGCGCAACGCTCGCCCTCGCGAGCTTTAACCAGACGATCGGTTCGCTCGCCGGCACGGGCAGCGTGACGCTTGGCTCGGCCACGCTCACCACCGGCAATGACAACACCAGCACCATTTTCTCCGGCACGATCTCGGGCGGCGGCGGCCTCACCAAGATCGGCAGCGGAATGTTGCTGCTGGCGGGCGCCAATACCTATGCGGGCCCGACCAATATCAACGCGGGTATTCTGAACGTGAACGGCTCACTCGCCTCGGCCGTATCCGTCAATGCCGGCGGCACGCTGATGGGCAACGGCATGATCGGCGGCCTCAATGTTTTGAGCGGTGGCACCATCGCGCCTGGCAACTCGATCGGCACCATGAATGTTGCCGGCAATGCCAGCTTCGCCCCGGGCTCGATCTACCAGGTGGAGGCCAATGCGGCAGGGCAGTCCGACAAGATCGTAGCTGGCGGTGCGGCGGCGCTCAACGGCGGCAGCGTTCAAGTGCTGGCGCAGAACGGGACCTATGCCCGCAAGACGACCTACACGATCCTGACGGCGAGCGGCGGCGTCAGCGGCACGTTCGCGGGCGTCACCAGCAACTTCGCCTTCCTGACGCCCACGCTCACCTACGACGCAAACGACGTGTTTCTGAACCTGTTCCAGTCCGCCTTCGCCGCAGGCGCACAAACGCCCAACCAATACTCCGTCGGCACGACGCTCGATCGGGCCAATGCCTCTGCGACTGGCGATTTTAGTTCGGTGTTGGACGCGCTTAGCGTTCTCAGCAACACGCAAGGGCCTGCCGCCCTGAACGCTATCAGCGGCCAGCCCTATGCTGATTTCGGCACCCTGAACGTCAACAACGGCGCCCTGTTCATGAACGCGCTCGGCCAGCAGATGGCGAACGGGCGCGGCACTTCCGCCGGCGGCCAACGTCAGGCGCTGGCACAGGCCTGCGAGGTCGAGGCCTGCGATGGCATAGGCCCGCTGAGTGCTTGGTTCAGCGCGCTGGGCGGTTTGGGCAGCGTGCTGGGCGACAACAATGCGTCCAGCTTCACCTACAATCTGGGGGGCGCCGCCGCCGGCATCGACTATCGCCTCGACCCACGCTTCCTGGTCGGCATCGGCACCGGCTACACCCACGGCACGCAGTGGGTGAACAGCTTCATGGGACAAGGCTGGAGCGACAGCGTCAGCGTCGCCGCCTACGGGTCGTTCACGCAGTGGGGCTTCTACATCGATGCCCTGGCGGGCTACGCCTATTCCAACAACCAGCTGCAGCGGCAGATCCTGATCCCCGGGCTGCAGCAACGCACCGCCAGCGGCTCGACCGGCGCCAACCAGTTCCTCGGCCAGATCGAGGGTGGCTACAAGATCGACGTCTACGCACCGGCGATGGCTAGCATCACCCCGTTCGGCCGCTTCCAGATCTCGAGCGTAGCGCAGAACGCCTTCAATGAGTCGGGCGCGCAGTCACTCAATCTCAATGTGGCGCAACAGACCACCAACTCGCAGCGCACCACGATCGGCGCCGACCTTGGAAGCTCCATCGGCCTGGGCGGTGAGCGCAAGCTCGACCTCGCGGTTCGACTCGGCTGGCAGCACGAGTTCGCCGACACCGGCCGGCCGATCACGGCGGCCTTCGCTGGCGCGCCGGGCAGCGCCTTCACCGTGTTCGGCGCCACGCCGGCACGCGACAGCGCCGCGCTCGGCTTGCAGGCCACCACCACCATCGCCGCCGCGACCCAGATCTACCTGCGCTACGACGGTGGGGTCGGCGGCGGCACCGACAACCACGCGCTGATCGCCGGCCTGCGCACGAGCTGGTGAGGCTGCCGTTGATTCCGCCAGCACTGCAGGCAAAAAGTTGATTCGCCGTTGACCACGGTGGGGCTCTAGCCGGCCACCCTTTCTGCGAACGGGATGGGGCCCCGATGACCGCTATCGTTGCCCGGCCCGCCGAGGCAGGATCGATTGGCGCCTCCATGGGCCGACGTGGCGGCCGACCTACACCGACGGCGCTACTTCAACCGTTGCCGGCCGGCCGCGGTAAGGCTCGACGAGTGCAGGCCGCCAGAAATCCGTAGCCAACCCCATTCGACCGCGTAGGCGATGCCGGCCGACGGCCTTGACCGCGCCCAGGTTGGCGAGGGACTCCCATCGCTGCGGCCGGCCGCCGGTCGCCTCGTACAATACGCGGACGAGGTGAAGGGCTAGGGACTCGGGTCTCGCTGGGCATGGCCGGAAGTCTGGCAGGCCGATCGCCGCGGTGCTAGGCCGCCCGGCTGATCAACGAATTCTGCGCCGTCAAACAATTCTAAGTTATGTAGGCCACGGTCTCCTTGCAGAAGCGTTTAGAAAAGAGCATCGCTTGGCGGGGGAACGACGTAAAAATAGCGACCAGTAGAGTGAGACGCGTAACTAGCCATGGTGAACCCCCCAAAATCGGGCAAGAGAGTAACTGTCACGCCGCGCATGCTGCGCGCGGGAGCTTTGGCGCTCGCCACGATGGGTGCCGACACCAGCGAGTATGAGCTTGTGGGCTTGGTCTACCGCGCCATGGCCTCCGTTGCCCCGCAGACCACGTCGGAAGACCACACCCCGCCCGCCAATTTCTTGGAAGTCATGCGGATCATGCGGTCGGGGCGCCGCGACGTCTGACCAGGCGTGGCCCGGCCTTACCATCGTCATCGCTTCTCAGTGCGCCAAGCGTCCCGCACCCCAAAGGGCCGAGCTTTCCTTGTTACACCACTTGCTTTACCATCCTGCATGTTGCGTTCGCGTGCCTAGCATCGAACTCCGACGAGGGGGACGACATGCAAATGAGGCACTTACTCGCTGCTGGCGCCGCGGGACTGCTGTTAAGCACCTCGGTCCATGCACACGACGACGCTTACTGGATCGAGCACAACCCAAGCTACGTCGGCGAGAACGGCAAGCACTGTTGTGGGCCTGGCGACTGTAGGCGCTTGGGCAAAGAGCATTTCCGACAGGACGACGACGCGATCTACTACCTTCCGACAATGCAAGAGTTCAGGCTCAATGGGTCCGGCGTCCACCGAAGCCAGACTGCTGACTGGTGGGCATGCACTCCCGGCGGGACCGGGACGGGTGAGCAGCTGCCGCCTCCATCCGCTAGCTGCATTTTCTTTCCGTTTCATAGCCAGTAGCTGCCGGCCTTCATCCATTGCCGCCTGTAGCCGGCTGAACACTGGCAGGCCGTCCGCGTTCAGCGCGCAAAGCTCGCCGTCGAGGTGGGCGGACTTTACCTTCAGCGAGCGCAGGGATTCGATGGTACGCTTATATCGATGCGACCAATCCAGGCCGGTTCTGGTGAGCAGCTGGATCTTTTCGCCATCGATTCGCGCGTGCATGCGGTAGCCGTCGTACTTGATCTCGTGCAGCCACTCTTTGCCCGTAGGCGCTTCGTCTACTAGGCGCGTGAGCTGCGGCTTTATCCACCTGGGTAGCCGATGTTCAGCAAGCGCCATTCCCGAGCTTAATTTCATACCGTAGTATTTTCTGGCGCCTCAGCTGACCGATCGGAATCGGATTGCTCGGTCTTTGGCTCGTACAGCAGCCCGAGCTTGAGCGTGACCTGGTAATTGACGACCTTGTTATCGCTAATTTTGCCACGCACGCTGACTACTTCGAACCATTCAAGATTACGGAGGGAGCGCGATGCTGTCGCTATCGCCGACGCAATGGCATCGGAAACCGACATGCTTGAAGTGCCAACGACTTCTGTCTTTACGTAGGTTTCGTTTTGCATCGGACTTCTTCTATTTCTCTATTTCGTCATTCTCTAGTTTAGCGCGCCACCCGGGCACCAGCGGCACGCCTGTCGGAGTATGACCACGCTTAAGGGAACAGCACTGGCGCTTGACGGCTAGTAGCGAGGCGTGTTGCCGCTCGCGACCGGATTGGCGTTCATGGGCCCAGTCCCGGGAGTAGTGCTCGAGGGATTGCGGCTCTTGCCGTTGATATCGTCGTTATTGAAACCGCCCTGCTTGCCAGGCATCGAATTGTAGGTGCCGCTAGAATACTGCTGGCCTCCAGCACCGGCTGGATAGGGTCGCGGGAGCCGTACGGGACGACTCCATATCGCTGGAGCCCACGGCGCTGGAGCACGCAAAAGCGATAACTATGATTGATGCCTTATTCATGAAAGCTCCTTGGTTTGTGCCAAGGCAACACACCGCAAGCAGATGAGTTGCTTGCAACGGAACAAATCTCTTCACGAGGATAGTCTGGAGAGTTCTACCAAGCGAGCTGCAAGGCCCCGCCATCGACGGAGGAGCGTGCAACCTCCGCGACGATTCGGCGGGCAAGAAGTTCATTGTATTGCATGGCCGCCAACGCCGCGCTGGGCGCGAGCGTTCCCATCTCGGTACATTAGCGGGTCGCTGGCGCCGAAATGGACCGATCGGCTCGGCTGCGCTCGCCTTGACCCGCAGCCAGTCCCCAAGAGGCGGTCGCTTAGTCCCGAGCACGCAAAGTGATACCACTCAGCTTTGACGGGGAACGTGTACCCGATTTCGCCGTTGGCACGACACACTTACCCGGAGGACATGATGAGCAGTGGACCCACGGACAAGATCAAGGGCGCTACCAATGCAAGGCCAAGCGTGCAGTCGGCAAGGCAACCGGCAGCGCGAAGCTGAAACGGGAAGGAGACATCCAGGAAGCTAAGGGCGACGCTCAGACGGCGATCGGGAAGGTAAAGCAGGCATTGAAGAAATGAGGATTACCATGAACCGTTCGATTGCACTGATGGTGGGGGCTGTTGCCGTGGCGGTAGCCCTCAGCGAGCCAGCCCTGTCCCAGGGCACCCCACAGACGGCGGCGATAATGAAGGTTGATCCGCAATCAGTGGCTACCGGTTACAGGACATCCAAGGTAGTGGGTAGCACCGTCGTCAACGAAGCAAACGAGACCGTTGGGACAATCGACGATTTGATCGTCACTCCCAGCGAGAAGGTACCCTTCGCGGTGCTTTCTGTCGGCGGCTTCCTAGGCATGGGCACCAAATATGTCGTTGTGCCCTACAGTGCCCTCCAGGTGCGCGACAAGAAGATGGTACTCCCCAACGCTACCAAGGATTCCTTGAAGGCGCTTCCAGAATTCAAGTACGCCAATTGAGGCCGTAAACGTGCCCCGAATAACAGGTCGTCATTGGAGGGCGGAGTCGTTATTGGAGGGCGGAAATGGCTCACGCAGCATTGGTGGGGTTGTTGGCTCTTCCTGTCCCGATACTTCTACTCCTCATGTGGGCGCTCGGCTGGCTGCATTAGCCCGCGACTTCCCAGCAACCCGATGGCATGTACCAAATCGCCTTGAAGGAGCGAGCCATGCAGCAACCCAAAACCAAACATGATAGGTCGGCCTACGAGCAATCGGTGGACCGTCTCGCCAGCGCGATGCGCGAGATGCTGGGGATGGGGGTCGCCCAAGAAGGCAATGTCGGAGCCAATAGATTGGGTCAGCCGGAAGCGAATCTGGAGCATGCCGAACGCGCCGTAGCCAGCGAATAGAAGGCAGCACTGGTGGCAGCCACGCTCCACTAGGCTGCGAGCAGCCGGGAGACTTGGGCCGGCGGCCAGCCGTAGCACCTTAAATTTATCCTTGGTTGTAGCGCGGGCCGGCGTTGTCACCCCAAGGACGAGGCGCCGGCCCGCGGGGCGATAGATCGCCACCATGTCGCTTCCTCCCTTGGAAGTGGCACTCCAGTTGAGAGCGTGTCGGCTCTAACCCCGACTTTCGACCTCCCAGCTCGATAGGGTGGAACACATGAGACGCAGATTGTGTGATATTTCAGTGCGAATGCAGCATGGAGCAGTAATGCTGACCTATAATTCCAGCTGCCCGGACCGCGAGACCTGGGGCCGGCGCCCGTCAGCCTCGGACGAAAGCGCCCTACGGATGCTTTGAGCGATATTTCCGGACGACTTCAGTTGCTTCCGTCCATAAGGCTAACGCCACCTCCTGAACGCCCCGGGGATAGCCCCTGAGCCGGTCGTAACGCGCTAACGCCAGGCGTTCGCCTTCAACAAGTGCTCAAGCTTAGGGTCCGGGTCGGCCACGCAAGACGCATACACCAAACGGCTTTGGGCTGGCGTCCGATTACGGACAGAACATCGCTGCCGTCCGATTACGGACAGAACCTCCTAGGTGTGGCTGTAGGGCGGATGCTTTGCCCATCCCCGAGCCGGAACTCGGCCGAGGTTCACCCGTTGCAGGCAATCGGATACACAGGGAGGCCGAAATGGCTCGTGCAGGATTGCTGTGGTTGTTGGGTATTCCCATACCCATTCTCTTGCTCATGTGGGCGCTCGGTTGGCTCCATTAGGCTTGGGCCGAATCGACGCGCGTACCTACGCGACAGCGCATGAATGGCATCTTCTATTTGGTCGTCACGTATGCCCTGTGGCTTTGGTGAGAAAGCGTACGAAGCGGCGCTGCTACTCGGCAAGGCTATCTGTCTCGGCCACCTCCCCGACCACAGGCGCCCGGATGTTGGTCGTCGGCCAGCAGTAGGGAAGCGCAAACCATGACCGACAAGACGATCGACCTAGACGGGCGCCGCGGAATGGAAGCTCAGAAGGCAACCGATCTGCGCCGGTTGCTCGCCGAGGTGGAAGCCAACGAACTCGCCTTGCGCCTTCGCCAGGAAGAGCTGGAAGCGCACCTCGCCGACGCCCCGGCAGCGAACTGGGAGGAAGCCGCAGAGAAGGCCCGCTATGTTCTCGGCCTCTATGCGGCAACGCTGACCGCCGAAGACACGCGCCGGCGAACCCTGGTCGCGGCCGTGCTGGAGGATCTGGAGCGTCTCGTCAGCGCGCCGCCCTAGGGCCGGATCACGCACCGGCCAGACGCATGAGCGGAGCGGCGGCGGCGATCCGGGCTAAATCTGGCCCAAGGCTGGCATAGGGCGCTAGACAGCGAAGTCTTCGAGCTTCTTGCCCTTGGCAATCAAGCTGCTCAGCCATTTCGGCTTGTGGCCGCGCCCGGCCCAGGTTTCACTGCGCTTCGCGGGATTGCGGTATTTGGCCTTGAGCTTGGTTCCCTTCGCCATGCTCGGCCTTGCACCCTTAGAGCGCGGCGCTTTCATCGCTGCTTTGATATCCGCCGGCGCCAGTTTGAACTTGGCGATGACGGCCTTGAGTTCGGCCATGCCTGGCTTCTCGGCTTCCTTGAGCTTCTTGGCTTGGGCTTCCAGTTTGCGGATCTGCGCTTCGACGGCTTTGAGGGTCAATTTGCGAGGCACGCGTCAAGATCTCCTGGTTTCTGATTTAAATGGTTCGGGGCGGTAGGGTTGATAGCGCAAACGCCCTCGTTTGCAAGCGGGGCGGCTCAGCCCCGGGACTCTCGAAAGTGGCGTCAGCTTTGCCATTCTGCCCGCGGCGTTGGCGGCTTATCTTCCCGACGGCAGCATCCGGTCGATCGCAGACCACCAAACGCCTTGCGCAGCGTCCGTCGAAAGGCCGTGACAGTGGCGCATCTGGTCCCAACTTTCGAAGCTGGTCAACGCGGCCAACGCGATCAGTAACTCATCGGCCGCCGCCTCAGGAAGGCTGGAAAGCTCACGCCGATACATCAGCTTCATTCTCTCGATGTTGGCGAGGCGCACCAGGACGACGCGCGTCCTGAGTTCGGCAACCTGATCCTGATTGGTGATTATGCGCCACAGCGGCAGCCATCTTTCGCAGGCGCGCGCTCGGGTCTCCACGTGGGACCGGATGCGGGTCGGACGGTCGCCGTCGACATGGCGCGCCACTGCTTCTGCCTGGCCCTGGGCAATCGTGAAGTCCGCAGTCGCAAGGCTGAGCGCATCAAGATCGGAAAAGCGCTCGAAAACGGAGCGCACGGAGCAGCCGGCCTGCTCCGCGATCTGGACCGCCGTCGGCATAACCGAATTCCGGCGAAGCAGCTCCTGATAGGCCTCGATAATTGCCAGCCGCGTCCGCTCGCTGCGCAGGCGGCGGCCATCGATCTTCGGTGCCCTGGAAGAGGTAGAGGCAGATTCTTCATGGAATGACACAGAGTGCTCCGATCCTCGGCTAGGGCCTCGTCTGCTTTAAATTTGCTTCGATCAGGCGTCGTATGGCTTCGGACCGTGTGGCCTTAGACGCCCCAGCAGTGCCAGTAGCAGATCCGCGGGCTCTTACTAGGTTGATCGCGAACGCCCGCGGGAGCGACCACCGAGTAGGGTTGCCCCCTTGCGTCGGCAAGATATGTGACACTTCACAAAGAAGGCGGCACCCCAAGGCGCGGGCTTCAGTCGT
>Ga0193726_1001370_pt1 | contig 19478 bp, 32 predicted proteins | sample H2c1metaG_FD_144928 | JGI IMG/M metagenome (GOLD analysis project Ga0193726, IMG submission 144928) | Soil microbial communities from a riparian zone of the East river system, Colorado, United States - H2c1 | ecosystem: Environmental > Terrestrial > Soil > Riparian zone | place: USA: East River... | reverse complement strand
GTGATGGCCAACTGGATCAGCGGCGCAACGGTCACCGGCGTCGAGGACACCGCCGCGTGGATCGTTCTGGTGCTCGCCAGCGCGTTCGTGCTCGGGTCAAGCGCGGCCGTCGTCGATTTCATGCTCGGCTGCGCGGCGTCGCGCCTGTACCGGGCGCCCAGACGGGTCTGCGTGCGGTTCACGCCCACATGGAAGAACAGAGACGCGTTCGGTCCGGCATGGGATCAGGTCCAATGCGGGCCAGCGCACCGGAGGCGCGAGTGAAGGGACCGAACGTGCGCTGCACCTCGGTTTCGGCGATCGCATCTCACGCGCTAGAGGTGATCGAATCGCTTGCGACGCAGTTTGGCGCGGTCGTCGCATTGCCAGCCAGATTCGTGACTGCTGACGTAAGACGCACGTCCGACGATCTTGCTCGCGCGGCGCTGAAATTCTCGCAGGATTTTAGAGATAAGGCCGCGGGTACGAACTGGCACATGACGTCGCCTCTGTCGCTGAGCCTTTCAGATCGTCTGCGGCTGCTGTTCGGCACACCGCTCTACGTGCGCTTCGACAGCCCTGACGGTCAGTGCCACGCGTCGTGTGGCCTCTCTGGATCGGTTCAACGCGACTGGCCTAATGACTCGAACGAAGAAGGCCCGTATGCCGTTTAGGTCGTGGGCCTCGCTGCTCGTCGCCATCGTCGTCCCGGGAAGCCTGCTGCTTGCGCTCTGGTGGCTGGTGCGCGGGCGGTGCAGCGCGACGCTGTACACCTGCGCTCACGATCCGATGTTGACGCGCGTGCGCGACGCGGAGGGGAAGGCCACGCCGCACACGATCGCGTGGGAGTGCCTGCGCTGCGGACGGCCATGCGGCGTGACGACGCTCGCGCCCAGTTGGGAGTTACTCGCACGGCTCTGCCGGCAGGCGGTCGCGAAGCGCGACGAGCGCCGAAGGAAAGCCGCGTAGCGATGCTGATCTGGCGCAAGGGCGAGAAGCCACTGCAGATCGTCCAGATGGCGGTCCCGTTCACCTTTCGAATGAAGCGATTTCTAGCGGGGAGCTGGATCGTGTTCAGCACGCCACGGCGTGCGCTCACCCCAGCCGAGTACGCGCGACAGTTTCCGCCACCGCCGACGCCGCAGTGGTAAATCTCCCGGCCCGCGCAGGAGCCTGAGAACATGAGTCACGAGCCACACGATCATCGGCCAGGCGTGCCAGAGACCTTCGCTCCGTCTTCGGAAGGGTCGGCTCGCGCCAACGGCATTCCGACGCAGCAAGACGACCTCGATACCGACCGCGTCGACGACCAACCGCAGGACGAGGATAAGCCTCGTGACGCCGACGCGCTCGAGCACGAACACGCGCTGGCCACCGGCGAAGGCAGGCCGGAGCCGCCGGAGGGCCTCCGTGGCTGAAGTCTATTTCACGACGTTCTACGTGGACGCCCTGATCCAGCGGCTCGGCGGACGAGCAGCGCCGGCTGTCGCCATTGTCGCGATGCTCGACGAGCGGCAGCGTCAAGACGATCAGTGGGGCGGTCCTGCGCGCGACGACGAGCAGCGACGCGTCCTGGACTGGCTGAACTTGATTCAGCGCCAGATCCGCCTTGCGCACATGGAAGGCGTCGACCAGGACGGCCACGCCGATGACGCCGGCGGCTACTTCGACGTAGCCCGCGTGAAGGAGAGGCTCACCAAGATCGCGGCGCTGGCGCTCGCTGGGTTGGAATCGATCGATCGCAAACACGCGCGGGGGGAACTGTGATGGCGAGCCTGATCGATCGCGTCTTCAGCCGCGAGGAAATGGACGGCGATGGCCGGTGCGCGACGTATCTCGTGCGCTGGACGCTCCTAAAGTGGCGGGGTCGCGGCATTTATCTGCATCACTTCGTCGGCGATGACTGGTCGAAGGACCTGCACGATCATCCGAAACGGTTTATTTCTATCGGCCTGCGCGGCGGCTACATCGAAGAGACGCCGGAGTCTCTCGCGCGTGAAACTGACGGCCGCTGGGAAGTCCTCGTGGATCCGGACGGTGAAATGGTTCGCGTCAGGTGGTCAGTTCCCGATGCGCACGGGCTGTTCTGGTGGGTCCGCCACTACCCGGCGACGCCCTGGGGGATGAACGCGTGCGAGGGCCAGGCGGCGCGGTTCAATGCTGAGGGCCGCTCGCCGTACGAATGGACAGACTACCGACCAGCGCGAGGCGTCGACGAGCGCGTCTTCTCCGCGCCGTGGGTGCGAACGTTTCCAGCCGAGCACATCCACCGTATTCGTCTGATCGACGGTCGACCGTGCTGGACGATCGTCATCGTGCTACGCACCGAACGGCCGTGGGGTTTCTGGCACGCCGGCGCGTGGATCCCCTGGCGCCAGTACGTCAACAGCGACACCGCCACACAGATGAAGTCATGCCCATGACGGTGTACATCGCCGCGCCCTACCCAGAACAGGCGCGCGCCCGCGCGCTGGCGCAGCTCTTCGCCAGCCACGGCATCACGCCAGCCTGCCGGTGGATCGACAGCGGCGAGCAGGACTCCGACAAGTGGGCGCGGTTCTGCCTCGAGGACGTGGCGGCCGCGGATCTCTTCGTGGCCGTGAATCCGAAGGAGTGGGCAGAGACGGGCACCGGCGGCCGGCACGTGGAGCTGGGCTGCGCGATCGCGCTCGGCAAACCGATCGTCCTCGTCGGCCCGGCGAGCAATCTGTTTCACCGGCTCGCGACCGTCGTCCGGGTCGATGAGCACGAGGATCTCATTCCCGTCGCGCGCCGGCTTGGCGAGGCCGCCGCCAAGACCGACATCGTCAGCTTGTTGAAACGGTTGGTGATCGCGTTCGACGCGGAGCAGGACGAGGAATTCTCAGAGGCCATCGCGGACGCACGCGGGCGGCTCGGCTTCGTGTTGTCAGATGACGAGGAGACCGCATGTCTGTAGCCGCACGCGTCACCGCGCTGCTCGTCGACGAACTCGGCGTCACGCCAGACGAGATCACGCCGGATTCCTCGCTGGTCGAGGACCTCGGCTGCGATGACCTCGATCAGCTGCTGCTCGTCATCAGTGCCGAGAAGGAATTCAGCATCGAGATCCCCGATGAAGACACCGACGCGCTCCGCACGGTCGATGACGTCGTGAAGTACATCGCCCGCCGCACGGAGGCGTCCTGCTGATGGCCCTCACCAAAGGCCTGCGGTATCGCGACGTCCTGGCGCTGCTGAAGGCGATGGCCGCGGACGCCCGCGTCTCGTCCGACGCGCTGCGCGAGATTCTCGGCGGCAACATGGGCGACGCCTCGACGACGCGCTACACGCAGGCCGACATCGCGACGGTGCTGACGTTGGCGGCCACGCTCGGATGGGACCTCGCGTCGATTCACACGATCGATCAGGCCGGCGCCGTCGAGCTCGACGCCCAGGCGGCACCTGCTGACTACCAGACCGAAATCCGCCGTCTGCACGGGGAGCTGCGCGCCGCGCGAGAGCGCGTGACGGACCTCGAGCGCGTCTACGCCAACGGCCAGCGCAAATCACAAGAGCGCTTCGCACATCGGAAGGCGCAACTGGTCGCGGCGGACCTCCCGTCGGTGGACGCCGCCGTCGATCTGCTCGCCAAATTCCGCGCGCGCTGCACATGCGGCCTGACGGTGAGCGCGTAGAGTGGCCCGCTACATCCTCGACGGCGAGAGAACGATCACCGTCGCCAGCGTGATTGAGGAGATCGAAAAGGCGCAGGACGAGATCTCGGCGATCTGCCACGGAAAGCGTTGGCGGATGTGCGTGCCGGTCGATGACGGCGAGAGCGACATCGTCATCGGTGACGCGCTGCGCCACGCCAAGATCCTGATCCAGCGGCTGCAGGGGTCGACGACCTAATGGAGCCGTTGCTCGCGCTCGTCGTGCGGCACGCCATCGTGGGGCACGTGAATCCTCGCTGCCTGACGTGCGGGCGGACGCCGATGCAGATCCAGCGGCAGCCGACCGCGGTGTGTCAGCGCGCCTCGCTGCCGTTCGACGACGCGGCCGCGCTCACCATCACGGCGCCGGCGATCGCGCCGCTGACGCGCGCAGGAGCCGCGTAGGGGCATGGCGCAGAAGAGCCGCACCGTCCGCACGCAGATCGGGCAGTTCGTCATGATCCCGCGCTGGGTGCTCGAGCGCGTGGCCCGGCAGGCGTCCGCCGCCGGCAAAGATGCCGACGCGGCGGCCCGGGCGGTGTACGTGTACGCCATCCTCGGCGCGAAGTTCGCAAACAGCAATCAGCGCGCCTCAAGGGAGCGCGAGCTCCTGGCTGCGGAAGCCGGCATCTCCCTGCCGGCGATCGCGCGCTCCCTTGGTCTTTTGCGTGCCGCCGGCGCCCTGAAGACCGAACGGCGACACCGGGCCGACGGTGCCGTGATGGGACTGGAATACATCCTGATCCAGGTCGAACCGGCGGACACGAACCATCAGGTCCAGCCAGACACGAAGGCTAGCGGCCACCATCGTATCCAGCCAGATTCGAAGGACGCCACCAACCATCAGGTCCAGCCAGATACGAAGGCGGCGCCTGACCATCAGGTCCAGCCAGAGACGATGGTGGAAGACCTTCGTATCCAGCCAGATATGACCTTCGTATCCACGGGGATACCGCTAGTAAAGGAAGAACCAGATCCATTGAACCAGATCAGAAAAGACTTGTCGGCTGCGCCGACGAATCGGCCAGCGCTGCTGGACCTGTACCACGACGGCTTCGTGACCAGGTTCGGCCAGAAGCCGCTCATCACGCCGGGCAAGGACGGCCGGCTGCTGAAGGTCGTCGAGGACAGCCACGGGTACGGCGTCGCGCGGCAGCTGCTCGAGTGGTTCTTCCGGATCCGCGACCCGTTCATCAACAACTCGTCGTACTCAGTCGGCGTGTTCTACGCGGTCTTCAATCGGCTCGTCACGACGTATCGGCCCGCCGATCCGCCGGTGACGGAACAGACCGAGCTGCTGCGCGACGCCCGGGCACGCTCGGAAAAGGTCCAGCAGGAACGCGAAGCCGAGGCCCGCCGGGCGATCGTTGCGCTCTCGCCGGCGGCGCTCGACGCGTTGAAGCGCCTCGTTACCACCGAGATGGCCGAGCTGTACCAGGGCATCGCCACGTACATGAAGCCCGAGGAATACCAGAAGGCGATCAAGAGCGCGACCGTCCAGCACGTGGTCAACAACCTCTGCAAGGGCGGGAAGTCCGTGACTGAGGTCATGGCGCAATTCGCGCGGAGCCACGCCGCATGAGGGAATACACCACGCGCGTCTGGGCCGACATCAAGGACCAGGGGAAGTGCCGCGACTGCCACCAGCCCGTCGTGTGGCGCATCAACGATCGCGGCAAGAACGTGCTGATCAACCCGTGTGCGCGCGTCGTGCACACCCAGACCGACGAGCACCAGCGGCGCTGGGACGTGTTCTCGAACGATGATCTGCACTTCGCGACATGCCGCGTGCGCCGCGAGAAGGCATCCGGAGCGCACGCGTGACGATTCAGGTCCGATACTCGTGTGGGCTTTGCGGGCTCGAGAAGCAACCGCTCGACGTGCCGCTCCGTGAGGCCCACGAGGATCTCATCACCTGGATGGACGCCACGATGGCGCTCGTCGGCGTCGATAATCGTCTGCGATCACCGCGTTGCCGGTCGGTACACGCAGATCTGTACGTCCCTCACAACGGCGCCGACCGCCTCGGCGGTGAGGCCGTGCACTGATGCCGCGCCATCAGAATCTGAATTGGAACTGCGGTGGCACCGCGCGCGACGGGAAGATCTACGACGTCACCTTCGCGGGCAAACAACTCGCGGTGCTGATGGACATTCGCGATGAACTGCAGAAGCTGAACACCCTGCTCGGCTGTCCGAACTTTGTCGGCATCCCCAGGACGCTGCGCACGATCAGCAGGAAAATTCCAGCGCGTCGCCGGACGAGGAGCCAGACGTGAAGGGGACCGAGTGCACGCCGGCGCAGATCGAGCACGCGAAGGATTTCATCATCGACCGCGGATGGAAGTCTAACCCGCACCAGCGGGCCATGATCTCGCTCGACGATTTCGCGCGCATGCTCGCGCGGTACGGCGCCGTGCGCTTTCAAGCCGGACGAGACAACACGGGCGGCACGCTCGAGCAGCCGGGTCCAATTGTCGACGTCGAGCAGGCACTGAAGCTGGACGAAGAATCGGTCGGCAACAACGGTCCGCGACGGTGGGTCTGTAAGCAGTGCGGCGCCGCGCGCCGTGCGAGCGAGTGCTTGGCGTGCGGCAACGAAGAGCCGATCACGGACGAGCGCGTCACGTCGGGGATTGTCAGGTGAGCCCGCTGCGCGTCGAGTCGGTGCGCGAGCTGCGTAGCGCGGAGCTCGCCGCCGTCGGCGTGGACGGGCGGATCGAATTCAGGATTCAACGCGTGCTCCGCTCGCCAAACACCTACCTGGGAATGCATTGGCGGGAAAAGAACCGCGAGCGCAAAGCCTGGATGGCCAGCCTCTCCAATGCGGTCGTCGCCGCGGTCGGCATCAGCCGCGCGCAGCAGCTGCTCGGGCCGGAGTCAGGAATCCCGAACTGCACCGGCGGCTGCACCGTGCGTCGTCGCGTGGAGGTGACGCGCTTCGCTCCGACGCGCCGCAATTTCGTGCGCGACGATGACAACCTCCGCTTCGCGGTCAAACCCGTACTCGACGCGCTGAAACATCTCGGGCTGATTCGTGACGACCACCGCAAGTGGATCGAGCTGGCCCTGCCGACGCAGGAGCTCTCGACTGACGGAACGTTCTGGACGTGGATCGCGGTTGGGAGTCCGGAGGTATGACGCTAACAGATACGATCCGCCAGCTGCTGATCGACCGCCAGGCGCTCGCGCGGCGCGTCGCCGACATCGATCGCGACATCCTCGCGGCGCGCAAGACGCTCGCCGCGGCCGCTGTTACGCCGCTGCCGCCAGCACCTGCGGCTCGAGGCGTCGCCACGCCGGCACCAGCCCGGCATCGTCGTGAGCCCGAGCGCGCGCAGTGCCGACGAGACATCCTCGCCTTCCTCAGCACCGGGCCGAAGTCGATGGCACGAGTGCTCGCCAATCTGGGCCGGTCCCAGCTCGTCGTCCGGGAAGAACTGCGTGAGCTGAAGCTGCAGGGCGCCGTCACGCGGACGGGCACGCTCGGCCGCAACGTGCGCTGGGCGATCGCGCCGGCGCGTGATGTCGCCGTCACGGTCTGGCCATTGCCAAACGACCCCAGGCAACCACCGTCAGCGTTGGGAGCCGCCAGTGTTTGAGGCCGGCCGCCGTGAAGGCCCGAAGCGGATTCAACGTCAGCGGACGAGAGGCTGGCGGATGCCGGAAGGCGCGGTCTACGTCGGCCGTCCGACAAAGTGGGGCAATCCGTTTCTAGCTTGGCGCGATGGTCATCCTGGTTACAGCCCGCGTTCTGTCGCGCCTGAAATATCAGTGGATTCATTTCGTCTGCTTATCAAGAGCGAATGGTCAATGGAGTCCGGTGCCGCCTTCGAGATGGCCGAAGGGAAAGATCCCCGCCGTGTGGACGACGGTCGAAGACGTGAAGCGCGAGCTGCGCGGGAAGGATCTCGCCTGCTGGTGCCCACTCGATCAACCGTGCCACGCGGACGTGTTGTTGGAGATTGCGAATTCAGGGGCGGCTCACGAGGTCACAGCGTGAACGAGCGCAAGACCATGGACCGCCGAAAGATCGAACGACGCGCGGGCAAACGTGGCGTCACGGTTCGCATCGGTGACACCGATCCCGACGACACCAAGCGCGTGAAACGAGGAAAGCACGAGCGGACGGTAACCCACAAAGGAGTCACACCATGACGCGTAAGCAGCTGCGGCAGGCGGCGGTCTATTGTCTCGGGAAAGCGTTTAAGGGCACCAACACGCCACCGCCGCACGTCACGCAGGCGGCGGTCGACGTCCTCGCGCAGGAACAGAAGCGGAAGGAATAGGGCACGTGAGCGAGTCATCCGCGATCGAGTGGACCGACGCGACCTGGAACCCCGTGCGCGGCTGCACGCAGGTGTCGCCAGGCTGCGCGAACTGCTACGCCGAGACGTTCGCGGAACGCTTCCGCGGCGTCTCGGGCCATCCGTACGAGCAGGGGTTCGATCTGCGCCTCGTCCCGGAGAAGCTCGACGAGCCGACGCGGTGGAAAAAAGGCAAGCGGATCTTCGTCAACTCGATGAGCGATCTGTTTCAGGACGGCGTGCCGAACGCGTTCATCGACCAGGCATTCGCCGTGATGGCGCGGACGCCGCAGCACACCTACCAGCTACTCACGAAGCGCGCGGAGCGGATGCAGGCGTACTCGGCGACGCTCGCGGCCATCGACCCCAAGGCTCGCGCTCGGAGGATCCTCGGCGCGATGTACGAGCAGCATCCGGCGCGCAATCTCGTGCTCGCGAACATCGACGACGCGCACCTGGGCGGCTTCACATGGCCGCTGCCAAATGTTTGGTTTGGCGTGAGCGTCGAGAATCAACACTTCGCCGACGAACGAATCCCGTTGCTGCTGTTGACGCCGGCGGCCGTGCGGTTCATCAGCGCGGAGCCGCTGCTCGAGCGCGTCAACTTGCGCGATCTGCGTCCAGGCCGCGGCGTGCGCGAGCAGCAGCCGCTGCAGCCCGTGCTGGGATGGCCGATCTACGACGCGCTCTGCGGCGTCATGGAAACACGCGCGAACGGCGGCGGCGGTCTCGGTTACGACTGCGCGCGTCTGGACTGGGTGATCGTCGGTGGCGAGAGCGGCGCCGGCGCGCGATCATTTCATATCGACTGGGCGCGCACGATCGTCAGCGCCTGCCGCTCGGCGCGTGTCCCGGTCTTCGTGAAGCAGCTCGGCGCCCGCGTCATCGATCGCAATGACGCGGGCTTCATGGGCGAATGGCCAGAAGCCTGGCCGGATCACATCGACATCGAAGATCGCGTCGAGCACGACCTCGACGGCACGCGTGACGGCTACCAGGGTGCACCGGTGCGCGTGCACCTGCGTTCTAGGAAAGGCGGCGATCCGCTCGAGTGGCCGGAGGATCTGCGCGTCCGTGAATTCCCGGCGGTGCGCGCATGAAGGCGCTGACGATCTGCCAGCCGTACGCCGAGCTGATCGCCCGCGGCGACAAGGTCATCGAGAACCGCACGTGGGAGCGGCCATACCGCGGCCCGCTCGCGATCCACGCCGGCAAGACGCGCACCTGGATGGACGAGGGCGACGACGAGCGCTATCCAGTCATGGTGTTCGGCGCCATCATCGCCATCGCGACACTCGTCGACGTCGTCCGCCTGAACGACCTGCCTGAGCATCTCCGCGACAACGAGCACGCCAATGGTCCGTGGTGCTGGCTGCTCCGCGACGTGCGCCGCATCACGCCGATCGCCATGGACGGCAAGCTCGGTCTCTGGTACGTCGACATCACGATCGCGCCACCGGACGGAGCGGCCGAATGATTCGCCGCACGATGGCCGATCGCGCCGAAGCCTTCCGGCTGAAATTCCCGAAGTACGAGGCGGCCTGGCCGCGCGTCGTTCGGGAGGCCGGCCGCGACGTGCTGTACGCCATCTGGGTCACCGGCGCCGACTACCGCAACAAGTCCGGCTACTACGGCGCGTATCCGCCGCGGTTTCTCTCGTACCTGATGGCGCTCTTTCCGGGCCTGCTGTCGGCGCCTGTGCACGTGTTCAGCGGATCGCTACCGCCGAGCCCCGACTACATCCGCGTGGACGTCAACCCGGAGTTGAAGCCGGACATCTGCTGCAACGTCTACGACCTGCCGGCCGCCTGGGGCGAGACCCGCAAATGCGAATTGCAGATTGCGGATCCGCCGTACTCGGCGGAAGACGCGAAGCGGTACGGCACGCCGATGGTGAACCGCGCGCGGGCGGTGGCCGCACTCTCTGAGATCGCGCAGCCGGGCGGTCACCTGGCTTGGTTAGATGTCCAGTGGCCTCTCCACACAAAGCGGCAGTGGGTGACCGTCGGCCGGATCCTCGTGCAGGGCTCAACGATGCACCGCGCCCGCGTCTGTTCGCTGTTCGAGCGAGTCGCGTGATGGCGAAGAAGACATCGACCTCGAGCGGCCGCATGACGGAGTCGGTGTTGGTCGCGGCGCTCCAAACCAGGTACCCGAAGGCCGAGTATGCGTTCCTTGAGCAGGTGCGGAATTCGACCGGCCTTAGCCGTCACGTGCGCACCGCCGACGCGCTCGCGCTGTCGCTCTGGCCGTCGCGCGGCCTGCACCTGCACGGGTTCGAGATCAAGCAATACGGGGGCGACTGGAAGCGGGAAAAGGTCAATCCCGCGAAGGCCGAAGAGATCGCGCGCTTCTGCGATTATTGGTGGCTCGTCATCACGCACTCGTCGGTGATCACAGACCGATCGGAGATTCCAGAGCCGTGGGGACTGCTGCAGCCGGACGACGAAGGCAAGAAGCTCGTCATCGTCAAGCCGGCGGTGAAGAACGAATCGCCGGAGCCGTGGACGCGAGGGTTCATGGCGGCTATCTTGCGCAACGCGTCGGACGCCTCTGAGCCGGCGCGCGCCGTAGCCGCCAAACTGGAAGCGGCTCGACAGGCGGGCATCACCGTCGGTCAGGGCAAGTCGCCTGAAAACGAGGCGGAACGAGAACTGAAGCGTCTACGCGAACTAGAGACGCGCGTCGAGCAATTTGAAAAAGCCAGCGGCCTGTCCATCAGGTACGGCTACGCCGGCCCGGAGAAGGTCGGCGCCGCGGTTGGTGTTGTGCTGCACACGATCGAGACGCACCGCCGGTTCATCTCGACGGTGCAGGCGTTCTCGACGCGGCTCGCGGCCGACGTCCAGGCCGACTTTGATCGCCTGAAGGACGAAGCCGCGCGTGTCGAGCAGTCTCTCAAGGTCCAGATGGCGACGCTGGATCGCGAACTCGCCGAGCCGAGCGGAGAGCAGGCGTACCTGTGACGTGGCCGAATGTTCCACGCGTTCCACGTGGAAAGTGCTGGCGGCGGTGCTCGAAATGCCGCGTGAACACGCCACGTAAGGGCCAGCGCACGTGCTCGACCTGCCACAAGGCTTACATGGTGACATGGCGGGCGAAACGCAAGGCCGCGCTGATCGCGCTCGGATGGGAAAAGCTCCTGCGCGCGAAGGTGGCCTCGTGATGGCACGAGACTTGAGTCCGTCCCTCCGTCCGTCCGTCCGTCCCTCCCTCAGCGCGTGTCGGCATGACGCTGCGCGCGCCCTTCCCATGGTTCGGCGGCAAGTCGCGCGCGGCGCATCTGATCTGGGAGCGTCTCGGTGACCCGCCGAATTACGTGGAGCCCTTCGCCGGTTCGCTCGCGGTGCTGCTCGGACGGCCGACGCCGCCGCGCATCGAGACCATCAACGATCTCGACTGCTTCGTCGCGAACTTCTGGCGCGCGCTGGCTCAGGATCCAGAACAAGTCGCGCACCACGCCGATTGGCCAGTCAACGAAGCGGACCTTCACGCGCGGCACACGTGGCTGGTTGGCCGCGAGGCATTCCGGGAACGCATGAAAACCGATCCCGACTTCTTTGACGCCAAGATCGCTGGCTTCTGGGTCTGGGGCCTCTGCCAATGGATCGGCGGCGATTGGTGTGTCGGCTTCGAGCGACGCGGTCGCACGAATGAGGGACGGCGCGCGCGCGGCATCCACGCAGGTGGGATCTGGCGGAAGCGACCGAAGCTGGGCGGCAACGGGGTCGGCTGCGGCGTGCATCGAAGCCGGCCGAATCTCGGCTCGAGTAACGGCGTTCACGGAACCAGGCGGCAGTTGCCAGCGATCGCCGGGCGCGGTGGCCGTGGAATCAATTCGACCGTCATTCAACCTGCGGGACAGATTCCTGACATCTCCGGCGATGGCGGCGCGGCTGGACGCTGGATTCACGCGAGCGGGCGGCGCGGCGGCATCCACGCCTGGTTCGAGGCGCTCGCCGAACGGCTGCGACCAGTCCGCGTGTGCTGCGGGGACTGGCAGCGCATTCTCGGTCCGGCGCCGACCACCTGTATCGGCGTCACGGCCGTCGTTCTTGATCCGCCGTATAGCGACGCCGCAGGCCGTGATGCAGGGCTCTACGCGCAGGACAGCCTCGACGTCGCCCATCGTGTACGCGAGTGGGCCATCGCGAACGGAGACGATCCAAAGCTGCGGATCGCGCTCTGTGGCTACGACACCGAGCACACGATGCCGGACTCGTGGGAAGTCGTCGCCTGGAAAGCCGCCGGCGGCTACGGCGGACAGCGGCGCAAGGGCGAGAACGTCAATCGCGAACGTGAGCGCATCTGGTTCTCGCCGCATTGCCGGCGGCCGGCGCACGGTCTCCAGTTCGAGGTGCCCGCGTGACGCTGGACCTGTTCGATCGGCCCTCGACCGCCGACACCGGCGAGCGGAGCGCGTTCGACCTGTACGAAACGCCAGTCTGGATGACCGCCGCGCTGCTGCACCACCATCCGATCCTCGGCGGTGAGAAGCTGCGGCCCGTCGTGTTCGAGCCCTGCGTCGGCGACGGGGCGATCGCGCACGCGCTGACGCGCGCCGGATGCCGCGTCATCACCAACGACATCGATCCTCGCCACCAGGCCGAGCTCCACCAGGATGCGCGCCAGCTCGCAGTCTGGTCGGAGCCAATCTTGGCTGACGTCGACTGGGTCATCTCGAACACCACGTTCAGCGACGCATTTGAGATTCTGGAACAGGCCGAACGCCTCGCGCGCGTCGGCGTCGCGTTCCTGCTGCGCAAGACGTTCCTCGAGCCGACCAAGGAGCGCGGTGCGTGGCTATCGATTCATCCGCCGACGCGCATCATCGGCCTGCAGCGTCACCGCTTCCGCGGCAAGGGTCAGGATTCGGTGTCGTGCGATTGGTGCATCTGGGAGCGCAAACCAAATCGCGCACTGCCGCCGATCGTGATCGACCATCACTCGAAGAAGCGGAGGATCGCGTGAAGCCCATCGGAAGACCGCGGATGCGATCGAGAGCCGCCACACGTCAGCGCCGTGGCTTTCAACACGCTCGCTGGATTCAGCGGATGCTCCTGGCCGGCCGTTGCACGGCCTGCACGGCGAAGAAGCGCGGGAAGAGCAAGCGGCATCATCGCTGTGATGACTGCCGCCTGAAGGACCGAGCACGCTGGCTGGCCCGCTACGCGCGCCGGCACGTCAACAACACATCCCAGAGGGCCGCGTGATCCTGACGCCGCGATCGATCGAGATTCGACACTTCCACCTGTTCTGCGGCCTCGGCGGCGGCGCCCGGGGATTCAATCGCGGCACCGCGCGCGTCGGCCACGCGAGGGCCACGTACCGCTGCGTCGGCGGCGTCGACTCCGACAAGGCGGCGATCGCGGACTTCGGCCGCCTTGCCGGAGTGCGCGGCACTGTACTCGATCTGTTCAGCCGCGAGCAGTACACCGCGTTCCACGGACACGAGCCGTCGGCAGACTGGCGCGAGGCGACGCCGGCCGACATTCGTCATGCCGCAAACGACGAGTATCCGAACATCGGATTCGGTTCAGCCCCCTGCAAAGGGTTCAGCGGACTATTGAGCGAAGCGCGCTCGGGTTCGTCGAAATACCAAGCGCTCAACCAGCTGGCGCTGCGCGGCCTGTGGCTCGCGCTCGAAGCGTGGAAAGACAATCCCCCAGAATTCTGGCTGTGGGAGAACGTTCCGCGCATCGCGACGCGCGGCCGCACCGTCCTCGACCAGATGAAGCACCTGCTCGAATCATACGGCTATGCGGTCGCCGAGACGACCCACGATTGCGGCGAGATCGGCGGCCTCGGCCAGCGCCGCAAGCGGTTCCTGCTCGTCGCGCGGCACGTCCAAAAGGTTCCGCCGTTCCTCTACGAGCCGCCAAAGCGTGCGCTGCGTTCGGTCGGTGACGTCATCGGACGGCTGCCCCTGCCCGGGCCGGATCTCATCCTGCCGATGCACCGTCTGCCGTCGCTGCAGTGGCAAACGTGGGTCCGCCTGGCGTTCGTCGAGCCCGGGAGCGATTGGCGGTCGCTGAACAAGCTGTCCATCGTGGACGGCGTGCTGCGCGACTTCCGGCTTCAGCCGGACACCGACTGGTATCGCACCGCGCTCGGCGTCGCAAAATGGGGCGACACGTCGAACACAGTCACATCAGAAGCGCGACCGCAGAACGGCGCGTTCTCCGTCGCTGACCCGCGCATCGACGGACATAAGAAATCAGTCCAATGCGGCGTCAGACCGTGGAACGAGCCCGCTGCGGTCGTCACCGGCAAGATGTTCGTCGGCGGGGGACCGCACGCGATCGCTGATCCGCGGTACGAGGCGTTCGGCGAGCACTACGGCAAGATGCGCGTCGAAGGCTTCAACGCACCAGCGCACACCGTCACCGGATCCGATCGCGTCGGCAGCGGCGCATTGTCAATCGCGGACCCGAGGCCATATGCGGCTGACAAATGGTCAGAAGGTCGTCGCGGGTTGGGCGTGCTGCCATGGGAGGGTCCAGCCGGAGCCGTCACGTCACAAGGCGGACCAAACCAGGGCAACTACGCAGTCGCGGATCCGAGAATCACTGGCGCGCCGCGTTTCAACCACGTGTACCGCATCGTGCCGTGGGGCGCCGCGGCGCCGGCGATCGCGGGCGCCGGTGGACCTGCCGGCGGATTGTCCGTGGCCGATCCGCGGCCGGGATACAAAGACTCTGCGCATCGCAACAAGTTCGCGCTGTCGCCGTGGGAGGAACCGAGCGGAACCGTCACGGGTTCGAATCATGTGACTGGCGGGGCAATGTGCGTCGCCGATCCTCGGCCAGCCGCGCTTCGCGATGGCAAAGACGTCTATCGAACGACCGGTGAATACGGCGTCGTGCCGTGGGATGCCGCAAGCGGCGCAGTCACTGCAAACGCCGGCCACGACAACGGACGCTGGTCCGTCGCTGACCCGCGCGGCGGTGTCTCCCGCGCGGCGTCAGCGCTACCGTCAGCAACCGAACGTCTCGTCGCTGTCATCCGTGCGATCGACGGCACCTACCATCGACCGTTCACGACGCTCGAACTCGCCGCGCTCCAAAGCCTCGTCGATCCCGATGAAGTGCTCGAGCTCGAAGGCCATTCAGACAGCGCCTGGCGCGAGCGCATCGGAAACGCCGTTCCACCTGACGCCGCCGAAGCGATCGCGTGCGTGATGGCGCAGACTCTCCTGCTGGCCATGGCTGGTGAGACGTTCCAGTTGAGCGCGACGCCAATCTGGGTGCAGCCGATCGCGATCGCGCTGAGCGTCAAGTCGGAGGTGATCGCGTGAGAACGACGCCGGAGTTTCCGTCAAACCGAGTGCTCCTGGACAGCGAGATTCCGTGCTCTGTCTGCGGTAGCGGCCCGCGCGCGCACATGAAGGGCTGGCCACCGACACGTGACCACGAATATGCACGGCCTCCGCGTTCGGCGTGGTGGGGCATTCTGCTCTTCGCGCTCGGCGCATGTTCGTCGGCGATCTTTCTGCTGCTCGCGATCGGCGGCTGCCGTTGATCGCGTCTGGGTTCGCGTGGCTGAACGAGCTGATGACGTGGCTCGGTCGCTGGGTGCCGAGGATTCGGCTGATCCGTTGTGGTCAGGACGGCGTGCTCTTCAGTCCTGGCGGTCGGGTGCAGCGCAAGCCACCTGGCGTCGTGATGTTCTGGCCCATAGTTCAAGATCTGGAGATCGTCTCCACGCGTGAACGCACGATGGAGATCAGCGGGCAAGCGATAGGCAAGGGTCCGTTTGAGACGCGCATGATCTCGATGATCGTTACCTTCCGCGTCATCGACGCTGTGCGTGCGCTAGTTTCATTGCAGGGCATCACCAGCAACATCGACGATCGAGCGCAGGCGCATCTGACGCGCGCGGCGATGAACATCACGGCGGCCCACACGGCGCTCCGTGTTGAGTTTGCGCCGCATGGTATCGACATCATCAGCCTCGACGTGCATTGCGATGCGTGGGCGCTGATCGTAAAGAACGCGCTCGACTACTCACCGAGCCATCAAGCCACGGAGGAACGGTGAGCGGAACGGACGCTGTCAAGCAACTGCTCGCCGCTGCCGATCGCGAGGACGTCGTGTCGGCCGATCTGGTCGCGCGTGCGCTCGGTCAGTCGAAGCGTCGCCTGCTGCGCGACTGGCGGAGCCGCCATAAACCAGAGACACGCGTTGGCCGCGAGATCCTGCTCGCGTCGCGGCTCGTGTTGGAGATCTACTTCCCGCATCATATCTCCGGTCACTGACGACCACTCGCGACCACTCAGGCCGCAAGCTGATCAGATTTAGAGATCGGCTCGATCTGTTCTGCCTCATCCTACAAACCATGCTGCATCGAATACGCGGAGCGTGTGTGCTCACGGTCCTGCTCATAGTGACTGGGTGCGCCTCCATCGCGATCGCAAAACCGCCGCCGCACGTCACCGGCTACGCGCCGGCTCCAACCTCGAATGCGAATCCACAATCGCTCATCGTGACGGGCTCGAGCTTCGCCGCAGGCTTGGTTCCGAGCCTTGGCGTCGCGAGCAACGTCACCCCGTCGTCATTCACGTGGACCGTCACGCTGGCGACGTCTGGCGTCGTGTCCTTGACGGTTAAGAACTCGGACGGGAAAACGTCCAACGCGTTTCTGGTCACCGTCTCGCCCGCGAGCTCGCTGCCGTCGCCAACTCCAACGCCGACGCCAACTCCAACGCCGACACCCATTCCCACACCGACGCCTTCCCCGACGCCGAGCCCAACGCCTGCGCCAACTCCGACTCCCACGCCAACTCCTGCGCCGACGACCGACCCCTCGACGCTGCCGCTCGTTCAGGCGACGTCGATGGTGTCTCTGGGCGCGTTAACGCTGCCGTCTGGGGTCTTCGGGAACGTGCCGCCAGATCGTGGAGAATCGTCCTCGTTCGATCTCGCTCCGGCGTATGGGCTGGCCTTCAATCCAACCGGCAACAACGGGCTGGGTTCGCTGTTCATCAGCTCGAAGGAAAACCTGCTCAACGTCGCAGAAATAACTATCCCGACTCCGGTCGTCGCTGAAGTGGCCGCGCTCCCTGTCGCCGCCGTCCTGCAGGGCTTCGCGGATCCGAGTGAGGGCAAATTCGGCGCGCTGCAAAATAACCGTATTGGCGGGCTGCTCGTCGCGGCCACAAAGCTGTTCTTCAACGGCTACATCTTCTACGACGGGATCAACAGCCAGACGCTCTCGCACTTCTCGCGCAGCCTCTCGCTCGTGCCGACTGGGAATGTACAGGGGCCGTTCGGAAACGCGTACACCACCACAGCCGGCCTCGTGGACGGCTACATGGCGAACATCCCGCCAGCGTGGCAGGCAAAACTCGGCGGCACGGCACTGACGGGCAACGCGGACCTGTCGATCATCGGCCGGACGTCGTGGGGGCCGGGCGTGTTCGCGTTCACCCCGGAAACGCTCGCCGCGAACTTCCCGGCGCAGCCGTTGGTGTACTACACGATGGAGCACGCCACGCTCGGCGCCGGCACGCCGGCGCAGCCGGGCGCGCTGTTCAACCTAGCTGACACCATTCACGGCGTCGCCTTCCCGGCCGGTACGCGCTCGGTGTTGTTCTTCGGCATCCACGGCACCGGGGCCTGGTGCTACGGCAACGGCACCAGCGATCCGACGCTCGACCACGTGCGGTCACCCGACGGCGAAATCTACTGCTACGACCCGGACCGCGGCGCGAAAGGGCAGCACGCGTATCCCTATCAGCACTTCGTCTGGGCGTATGACGCGAATGATTTCGCCGCGGTGAAGGCGGGCAGTAAGCAGCCGTGGGACGTCGTGCCGTACGCGACGTGGGCACTTCCGCTGCCGTACAGCGGCGTCTACGAGCTCGGCGGGGTGGCATACGACTCGAAGAGCAATCGCATCTTTGTCGCGGAAGTCGGGCGCGTCCAGTCCGGATGCTGCACGTTTCTGCCTGTGATTCACGCGTTCACCGTGAAGACTGCAGGCTAGGTCGTGGAACGACGATGGCATCACGCTCGCTGCGCGCCTGTCCTCGTCCAGGCCATGCACCGTTCCAGCCTCCTGGCCGCTGCCCGCTCTGCAACAAGGCCAGCGAAGAGCGGCGTGGCTCAGCATCATCGCGTGGCTATGACAGCCACTGGCAGGCCTACAGCCAGGCTTTCAGGCGCGAGTTCCCGCTCTGCGGTCAGCGGCCACCAGAGGCACCGATGACGTCCGACAGCGTGTGCGAGCGTGAGCGCAGGGTCGTCGCCGCTCGGGTCACAGACCACATCGTGCCGGTGACTGGACCGACCGACGTTCGGTTTTACGATCGATCGAACCATCAGTCGTTGTGCGAGACGTGCCACAACGCGAAACGACAGCGAGAGCGGCATCGCCGTGGGTAGGGGGTTCAAATCTCAAAAGCGCGAGGCCTTCCTCACCGCGCTTCAAGTCCACACACACACCGTCAGCAAATGAATTTCGATCAGATCACCAAAAATGTCTGGTAACAAGAACTCCGGGGGCCGAAACAAGAAGCCCACGCAGCTCCATGTTCTCAGCGGGACATTTCGGCAGGATCGTCACGGCGATCACGAAACGCCTGATCCGCCGTCAGGTGTCCCGAAGCCGCCGAAGCCGCTGCCGGCGGAAGCCAAAGCCGAGTGGACGCGCATGGTCGGTCGCCTCGAGCACTCCCTCACGCTTTCGATCGTCGATGACGGCGCGCTGTACCAATACGTGAAGCTCTTCGCTGAGACGGAGAGCATCAACAGCGATCAGGTCGAGACGCGCAAGTTGTCGATCGTGCTGAAAAAGACGCTCAACGACCTGGAGGGAGCGGACCTCGTGGCCGCGGTCGCGGAGATCGTGAAGCTGCGGCAGCTGCTCGGCAAGCAAACCGCGCAGCTCCGTCAGCAGCGCATGGCCATCCGGCAGTACCTCGTCGAGTTCGGTATGACGCCATCGGCCCGCGGCCGCGTGAAGGTCGCGAAGGGACAGAAGACCGTGGCGGATCCGAACAAGGAGCGATTCTTCGGTGGCGGCCGTCGCAACCCGTAGCCGCAACAAGCCGGCGCGCGGCAGAGCGACGAAGAGTCGTGCGAAACGCACCGGTCCGCCGACCGTTGGCTGGTGGGGCGACGGCGTCGCGCCGCATGCGCGTTGGCCAGGCGCGACGATCGCGATGCCAGCCAACTGGGTCGAGTCGCGCAAACGCTGGGAAAGCCCAGACGGGATCTATTACTTCGACGCACACGAGGCCGCGCGCGCCGTCGAATTCTTTCCCGCCTTTCTACGCCATCACATCGGAGAGTTCGCCGGGGAGCGCTTCGAGCTGCTCGACTATCAGCGGTTGCTGCTGACGATGCCGCTGTTCGGGTGGAAGCGAGCGAGCGACGGCCTGCGTCGATTCCGGAAGGTCTTCGGATTTCTTCCGAAGGGCGCGGGTAAGAGTCCATGGGGCGCCGGCACCGGCCTCTACCTAACGCTGTGCGACAACGAGCCTGCCGCAGAAGTGTACGCCGTCGCCGGCGACAAAG
>Ga0193726_1001369_pt1 | contig 19485 bp, 20 predicted proteins | sample H2c1metaG_FD_144928 | JGI IMG/M metagenome (GOLD analysis project Ga0193726, IMG submission 144928) | Soil microbial communities from a riparian zone of the East river system, Colorado, United States - H2c1 | ecosystem: Environmental > Terrestrial > Soil > Riparian zone | place: USA: East River... | reverse complement strand
CGGAAACGATTTCACGGGGTGAAAAGTCGGTCATGCGTTGCGTGCCATCATGATGTCGATAAACCTGGTTGCGGGAGCCGACGCGTCAGCGCAGACGGTACGATGCCCAGAATTCCAGCTCGGAGCGGTCGCCAGCCGGCACTGAGCAACAAGACGAACGCACCGAGCGTCAATATCGTGAACGGGGTTGTCATGTCGGAGAAACCCGCTTGGCTGATCAGCGTCCAGAAAGCAAATCCGGCGTAGGAAAGGCCGGAAACCAGCATCGCGCGGCGGTCGATCAGGACCGCGACAAAACTCAGTGCCAGAAACACGACCATGATGGCAACAGCCGATTCGGGGCTGAGTTTGGAAGCTACGGTCACCATTCCCTTGATCAGTGAGTGAACGATCAGGGGCGCCGCAAGCAGATGAAGCCAGAAGGCAATGTCGGTTCGGCGGGTCAGTCGTTGTGGATCGGCCATATCGAACCGCATCGCCAGCGCGAAAATCGCAACACCGCAGACAAGAATGACCGCGTTATGCGCAACGGGCGATAACTCCGGAGCCAGTCCATAAACCAGTCCGATGACGGTGCCTGTCAGCGCCCCGCAGCCCGCCGCGATCGTGATGGGCACACCAAACCGCCAGTAGTGAACGGCAGTCAGCAAGACGGTCAGCAGCGCCGCAATAGCCAATAGCGTAGGCTCGTTGCTGTTGATGCCAAACATACCCATCGGGGTTACCGGATAGCTGTACGGCGATATACCGGCGCCGAGAAAGATGCTGGCGCCTATGAACACAGCCACCGCGAACACGATCAGAAGGACAATGCTCGGTAGCGCCATCCGCCGCAGCCGGGTGAAGAATTCGGCGAGCAACCATGCCGTAATGGCGATGGCGATCCACATCCCAAGCTTGCCGCCGGCCTGCAGCGAAAAATACCCGATAGCGCCGAGGAACATGGCAAGGCCGATGGTGACGAAGATGTCGCTGAAACCGCCGATGAAGCGAAGTTGCTCGTCGTCGGGCGAGGCGGGCAATTCGGGCGGCTCACGGACATCTTCCAGTGCACGCAGGCGCTCAGCCTGTTCGGCACTGATGATGCCCTGCTCAACCCCTTTCGCCAGAATTTCACTTGCAATCATCGGTACTGAACCTCTGGTACTAGCTAAGCCGGATCGGCGCTCTCGCAAGCAGTCCGACGCGATCGTCCCTAGAGCGGGATGACTTTTCTTCGAATCGTCATCCCGCTCCATCTTTTTGTTTGAGCATGATCTTTTCGGAAAACCGGTACCCGCTTTTCCGGATCATGCTCTAGATGATCGGCGGCCCACCCTGCCATAGCCGGATCGCCTCAACCGGATGGATCAGCATCAGAACGTTCAGGGTAAGATTGTCGCGAATGTGAAGTGCCATCACGAGTTCAAATAGAAGTGCGAGCGCAATGGTCGCCGCAATCAAAAGCTTCCTGGCGAGCAGAAAGCCTGCGACCATCGACAGCGTATCGGAGACCGAATTGACGATGCTGTCGCCAAAATAATCCAGCGACACCGTGCCGGCGCGGTATCGCTCGATGATCCAGCTGGAATTTTCCAGGAGTTCCCAGCTGCATTCGACCAGCATCGCGGCCATCAGCCGCCCCTGCCAGGGCAAGCGCGGCAGCAGCAGCCAGGTCGCGCCATAAAACAGGAAACCGTGGAGGATGTGCGAGAACGTGTACCAGTCGGTAACGTGCTGCGAATTCTCGGAGCTTTGCACCACGCCGTGCCAGAGCTTGACATATCCGCAGGCGCAGATCGGCAGCCGTCCCATCGCGAACAGGATGGAGGCTTGCAGGGCGATCAGGCCGGCCGCGAACAGCCACCACTGCCGGATTGAAAAACCGGTCGGGGCTGTCATGTTGCGCTCAAGCGTCATGGGTTGCGGATCATCAGCAGGGCGGGGCCATCGGGTGTTTCTACCATACGGTCCTTTTCAAATCCTGCTTTCTCATAGGCACGGACCGCGCGACCATTGGCTGGGTCAGGATCGGTGACGATGCGCGGCGCGCCTTGCTGCAGCCGATCATCGACGAAGCAACGAACGAGCGCCGAGCCGTGACCTCGTTCGATCATGTCGGGTTCGCCGATGAACAGATCGATGCCTCGCGTGCCCAGCGGATGCGGCCCGAAACCTGAATTCCATGCGGTCAGGTCATAACACTGGAGGTAAGCGAACGGGCTGCCGGCTGTCGAGAAGATATACTGGTCCATGGCCGGCTCATCGAGGTCACCGCTGACCAATGTATATTGTTCCTGGGGATCGCCCCACCATTCCCGAACATGCGGCAACGCGAGCCAGTGCCGGATCAGCGGAAGATCGCTCACGGTCATTGGACGAAACAAATAATCCGGCGCCATCGATCAGCCGCCCTGCAGCGTCTCGATGGTCACATTGCGATTGGTATAAACACAAATGTCGGCGGCGATATCCAGCGACCGGCGGACGATGGCCTCGGCATCCTTGTCGGAATCGACCAGGGCCCGGGCGGCCGCCAAGGCATAATTGCCGCCGGACCCGATCGCCATCACGCCGGCTTCCGGCTCTAGCACGTCGCCGGTGCCGGTCAGAACCAGCGACACATCCTTGTCGGCGACGATCATCATCGCCTCCAGCCGGCGCAGATAGCGGTCGGTGCGCCAGTCCTTGGCGAGTTCGACCGCGGCGCGGGTCAGTTGCCCCGGATATTGTTCAAGCTTGCTTTCCAGCCGCTCAAACAGGGTGAAGGCGTCCGCGGTGGCGCCGGCGAACCCGCCGATGACGTCGCCCTTGCCGAGTTTGCGGACCTTTTTGGCGTTGGATTTGATGACGGTCTGGCCGATCGACACCTGCCCGTCGCCGCCGATCACCACCTTGCCGCCCTTGCGGACCGTCAAAATGGTGGTGCCGTGCCAGACCGGCGACTGGGATTGTGATGTTTGCATGAGACCTCGCGTTGGCAGGGATTTAGGGATTGGCGCTCGGGGTTGCAATCGGCGCGGTCTGGAGCGTTTTTGAGCGAGGCAGTCCTTCGGACGTGATCCCGGGGGCCGGACACCGGTTCACTTGAAGAAAACGCGTCAAACCAGAAGGCCAGTGCCCGATTCCGGTCACCATAGGCTGAAGTTCGGCCATACCGCAGTAGCGAAGGCGACATGAGCCTGTTAAAAGGGCCGCGTTTTCGGCACAGGAAAGCGGTTTTCATGCGCACGGCGACCATCAAGCGCAAGACCAAAGAGACCGATATCGAGGTGACGGTGAACCTCGACGGGGCAGGCGTGTCCAACGTGGCGACCGGCATCGGGTTTTTTGACCATATGCTCGACCTCCTGGCCCGGCATTCGCGCTTCGACCTGTCGGTGAAGGCGGTTGGCGACCTTCACATCGACCACCATCACACCACCGAGGATGTCGGTATCGCGCTCGGCCAGGCGGTGAAGCAGGCGCTCGGCACCATGGCCGGCATCACCCGCTATGCCAGTATCCACATGCCGATGGACGAGACGCTGTCGCGCGTGGTGATCGACATTTCGGGGCGGCCGGTATTGGTGTTCAAGGTGGAGTTTCCGCGCGACAAGGTCGGTACCTTCGATACCGAACTGGTTCGCGAGTGGTTCAACGCCTTTGCGATCAATGCGGGCGTGACTTTGCACGTCGAAACCCTATATGGCGAGAACAGCCACCATATCGCCGAATCCTGCTTCAAAGGTCTGGCGAGGGCGCTGCGTGCGGCGGTGGCGATCGATCCTCGCGCCGCAGGCGAGGTGCCATCCACCAAGGGTCAGCTCGGCGGCTGATTTTCTGTTCTCGGCGGAGAGTTACGATGCCGGTTTACACAGTTCATGCTCCGGTGGTGACCAACGCGGGTATCGCTGCGGCCGACAGGTTCGCATTCGTCCGCGACGGGTTTCACTTTTGGGCCGCGCTCACAGGCGGGCTGTGGCTTGCGTGGCATCGTCTGTGGCTGGCCCTGCTTGGCTGGATCCTGATGCTGGTCGCTGTCGATGTCGGCCTGTCGGCACTCGGCGCCGGCGGAAGCGCGATATTCTGGGCCAATGTCCTGGTCGCGCTGCTGATGGGATTTGAAGCAGCCAGCCTTCGGCGCTGGACCTTGTCGCGGCGCAACTGGCGCCAGCTCGACATCGTGGTGGCCGACGACGAAGAAGCGGCCGAGCGGCGTTTTTTCGATCGCTGGACCGCCAAGCAGCGCGCGCTCAGCAACGATCAAGCGGCGATCGATCGCGGCGCGCCGCCGCCGACGCGCGATATCCCCGGCCAGGCATTTTCGAAGCCGCCGCCGATGCCGGAGAGCAGCATCATCGGATTGTTCCCGGAACCGGGAGCCTCGCGGTGAGCGTTGCCATTATCGATTACGGCTCCGGCAATCTGCACTCCGCCGCGAAAGCGTTCGAGCGCGCCGCGCGGAGCATGGAACATCCGGAAAAAATCGTGGTGACCCGCGATCCCGAAGTGGCGTTTCGCGCCGATCGCATTGTGCTGCCCGGCGTCGGCGCATTCGCCGATTGCCGCCGTGGCCTCGATGCGCTTGACGGCATGATCGAGGCTTTGACCGAAGCGGTGCGAAGCAAGGCGCGGCCGTTCTTCGGCATCTGCGTCGGCATGCAGCTGATGGCGACGCGCGGCAAGGAGCATGTCACCACCGACGGCTTCAACTGGATCGCCGGCGACGTCGAAAAGATTTCGCCGCGCGAGGAGAATTTGAAGATTCCCCATATGGGCTGGAACACGCTGGATATGGTCCGCGAGCATCCGGTGCTCGAGCGCCTGGCCCTGGGGCCGAAGGGCCGCCACGCCTATTTCGTGCACTCCTATCACCTCAACGCCACCAACGAGGCGGATGTGCTGGCGCGCGCCGATTACGGTGGGCCGGTGACGGCCATCGTCGGCAAGGATACCGCGATCGGCACCCAGTTTCATCCGGAGAAGAGCCAGCGCTTCGGGCTGGCTTTGATTTCGAACTTTTTGAAATGGAAGCCGTGATCCTGTTTCCCGCCATCGACCTGAAGAATGGCCAGTGCGTGCGTCTTGAACAGGGCGACATGGCGCGCGCGACCGTGTTCAACCTCGACCCGGCGGCGCAGGCCCGTGCCTTCGCCACGCAGGGCTTTGAGTATCTGCACGTGGTCGACCTCGACGGCGCCTTTGCCGGCAAGCCGATGAACGCGCACGCCGTCGAGGCGATGCTGAAGGCGGTCACCATGCCGGTGCAGCTCGGCGGTGGCATTCGCGACCTGAAAACCATCGAGGCGTGGCTGGCGAAAGGCATTGCGCGCGTCATCATCGGCACCGCGGCGGTGCGCGACCCCGAGCTTGTGAAGGGTGCGGCGAAACAATTCCCCGGTCGCGTGGCGGTGGGGCTTGACGCCCGCGACGGCAAGGTCGCGGTCGAAGGCTGGGCAGAGACCTCGCAGGTAACCGCGCTCGAGATCGCACGGCGATTCGAGGATGCCGGCGTCGCCGCGATCATCTTCACCGACATCGCGCGCGACGGCCTGCTGAAAGGCCTCAATCTCGACGCCACCATTGAGCTTGCCGAACGCATCTCGATCCCCGTCATCGCGTCGGGCGGCTTTGCCTCGATCGACGATGTCAGGGCGCTGCTTGCGCCGCGTGCCGGGAAACTGGCCGGCGCGATCGCGGGCCGCGCGCTCTATGATGGCCGGCTCGATCCCCAGGCTGCATTGGCGCTGATTCGTAACGCGCGGGCGGCGGCCTAGGAGTTTTGCATGTTCAAAGTCCGCGTGATTCCCTGTCTCGACGTCAAGGACGGCCGGGTCGTCAAGGGCGTCAACTTTGTCGACCTGCGCGACGCCGGCGATCCCGTGGAAGCGGCGATCGCCTATGATGCCGCCGGTGCCGATGAGCTGTGCTTTCTCGACATCACGGCCACCCACGAAAACCGCGGCACCATGCTGGATGTGGTCAGGCGCACCGCGGAAGCCTGCTTCATGCCGCTGACGGTGGGTGGCGGTGTGCGCACCGTCGACGATATCCGCGTGCTGCTGCGATCCGGCGCCGACAAGGTTTCGATCAACAGTGCCGCGGTCAGCCGCCGCGAATTCGTCAAGGAGGCGGCCGAAAAATTCGGCGATCAGTGCATCGTGGTCGCGATCGACGCCAAGCGCGTGAAGCGCGGCGGTGGCGGCGAGCGCTGGGAGATCTTCACCCATGGCGGGCGTAATTCGACCGGCATCGATGCCATCGAATATGCCCAGGAAGTGGTTTCGCTCGGCGCCGGTGAAATCCTGCTCACCTCGATGGACCGCGACGGCACCCGCCAGGGCTTTGACATTCCACTCACGAGTGCGGTGGCCGACAGCGTTCCGGTGCCTGTGATCGCGTCCGGCGGCGTCGGCCATCTCGATCACCTGGTGGACGGCATCCGCCAGGGGCATGCGACCGCGGTGCTGGCGGCGTCGATTTTTCACTTCGGGGAATTTACCATACGGGAAGCCAAGGACCATATGGTCCGGGCCGGACTGCCGATGCGGCTCGATCCCTGACGACTCTTTGTGACGGAAGTGCTAAATCTCATGAGATAAGCGGCGTCCCGTCCTCTGGGGCACGTGTTGAGTAGAGTTGATGGCGCGTTTCACGATCCACGACCTGGCCGCCACCATCGATGCCCGTGCGGCGTCGGGAGGCGAGGCGTCCTATACCCGCAAATTGCTGGACAAGGGGCCGGAGCATTGCGCCAAGAAGTTCGGCGAAGAGGCGGTGGAAACCGTGATCGCCGCGGTCGAGAATAATCGCGACCACCTCATCGCCGAAAGCGGCGATCTGCTGTTTCACCTGCTGGTGCTTTTGAAATCGCGCGGCGTGAAGTTTGAGGATGTCGAGGCGGCGCTGGCGCAGCGCACGTCAATGTCCGGACTTGAAGAGAAGGCCGCGCGAAAGCGGGACCAATAAAGGGTAGCTTCATGGATATTCGGGCGCCTGAGCAACAGTACAATCCCTATCGGATCTTCACGCGCGAGCAGTGGGCGCGATTGCGTGACGACACCCCGATGACGCTGGAGCCGGGCGAGTTCGAGCGGCTGCGTTCGTTGCATGACCGCCTCGATATGAGAGAGGTCGAGGACATCTATCTGCCGCTGTCGCGGCTGCTGTCGATCTATGTCGATGCGACCCACCGGCTCTATCAGGCACAACGTCAATTCCTCGGCATCCGGGATCGCAAGGTGCCCTATATCATCGGTGTTGCGGGTTCGGTGGCGGTGGGCAAATCGACCGCCGCACGCGTGCTGCAGGCGTTATTGGCCCGCTGGTCGCCGCGGCCCAAGGTCGATCTGGTGACGACCGACGGTTTTCTGTTTCCGAAAGCGGTGTTGGAGCGGCAAGGCCTGATGCAGAAGAAGGGCTTTCCCGAAAGCTATGACCTGCCGACGCTGCTGGCGTTTCTCAGCGACATCAAGGCAGGGCGGCGTCCGGTGCGCGCGCCGGTCTATTCGCATTTGACCTACGACATCATTCCGAACGAATGGATCGAGATCGATCGGCCGGACATTCTGATTGTCGAGGGCGTCAACGTCCTGCAGACCGGCCGGCTGCCGCGCGACGGCAAGGCCGTGCCGGTGGTGTCGGATTTCTTCGACTTCTCGGTCTATATCGATGCCGACGAGCCGGTGCTGCGCGATTGGTTCATCCGGCGCTTCCTGGCGCTGCGAGATACCGCGTTCCACGATCCGCGATCGTATTTTCATCGCTACGCGCCGCTCTCCGACGAGGAAGCCACGGCGACCGCATTGGCGATCTGGGAACGGACCAACCTTGCCAATCTTGAAGAGAATATCTTGCCGACCCGGCCGCGTGCGACGCTGATCCTGAAAAAGGGCGCCGATCACGTGGTTGAAACCGTGGCGCTGCGGCGGCTTTAGGGCGGTTGGATTGGAATGACGCGTTATCTTTCCTCATCCCTGCGTAACGGCTCCGCCGTTATCGCTGGAGGAGCGGCGTCTTCGCCGCGTCTCGAAGGATGGGTGTTGTTCTCCCTCATGGTTCGAGACGGCGCACCGGACAGCGCAAGCGCGCTGCCGGGAGAGCGCCTCCTCACCATGAGGAGTGAGTCGCATCACCCTGGCCGTCGCGCTATGCCGCGTGTCGTGACGCATCGACGCCAAAGTGCTCGATGTAGCGGGCATTGATCGCCGAGACCGGCATCACGATCAGCACGTCCGTGGTGCCGAATTGATGATCGATCACCGCGCCATCGCCGATATAGGCGCCGAGCCGCAAATATCCCTTGATCAGAGGCGGCAGCTCGTGAAGGGCTGCCTTCGGATTGATCGCTTCCTTTGCCATCCGGTTCATCTCGACACGGCGTGAGCCATGCGCCGCCGCGCGCCAGGCTTCCGGCGCTTGTGCGTAGTGATGCAGGAACGACAACGGCAATGCCAGCCGGTCGGGGTCGGTGCCCTCGAAGCTGGCGCAGCCGATCATCACGTCGAGCCGGTGCTGTCGCACGTAGCTCCAGATCCCGTGCCACAGCAATTCGACGGTGCGCTTGTTGCGGTAGCGCGGCAACACGCAGGATCGTCCGAGTTCAAGGAAACGCAAACCGGAGTGACGATCGGTCAGGCCCGATATGTCGAACTCCTCTTCGGTGTAGAAGCCGCCATGATTTGCCGCCACCTCCTGGCGCAGCAGGCGATAGGTGCCGACCACGGGCTGCCTTCCGCCGATCGATGGTTTGGCGGCGTGATCGATCACCAATAGATGGTCGCAAATCTTGTCGAACGCGTCCTTGTCGCGCCGCGCCAGCATGGTCGCGGCGTCGGCGATGGCGCTGCCGTCCTTATAGAATACGCGATAACGCAGTTTCTGGGCGCGCTTCACGTCGCGCTTTTCCTGCGCAAGCCGCACTTCAAGCGAGCCGATCCGCCCAAGCGTGGCAGGAAACTCAGGCAAACGGATCGGCTTGATGACGTTTGACGAGATCGGCAGCGGCTTGAACCAGGTCATCGCCGTCTGCGCTGCGGTCCCGACATTTTCCGGTCGCAGCATCTCAATCAAGCGCTGCGTCGATCGCGCCAGTTCGCGGTTCTGCATCGATATCCTCGCGACCGCATGCTTTTCGAAATCGAATCGGCGCGGTCTTCGAGGTCCACAAATCACGGGCATTCAACAGCGATGTGACGTCGCCATTGCCGGAGTGTGACAGGCTTGCGCAGGATACTTCATGGCAACGGCAAGCCCGCTGACTCGACGCCCGGACCTAACTGCTCGATCGGCTAATTCGGAAATCAGTTAGCGGCCTGGTCGATCCAGAAAGCCGCCTTCACGCGGGTGACAAATGCCGAAGGAGCCGATCCATTGGATCGGTAAATGAATGCTTCCCCCTCCTGCACATCACCAGCCTCTTTTCCGAACGCATCTGCGATATTTGTCTTATGCGTCACGATGAAAGTGTTGGTGTGGGCTTTCGGTGCGGCATTCACCAATTCCCGCAGGGCGAGCCCAGCTTTTGCGTTGCCGCCGGCGGGGTTCGTCATCGCAGAAGCGCTTCCCGCGCCGCTGTCCGTCAATCCATCGACGGGTCTCGCGTCTTTGCCGGACAGCAATTTGCCGGTTTCAATCGCCCGATTGAGCCTGCTTGTGTAGATCTCGTCGACTGGAATGCCGAGCTTCTTGACCGCGGCTCCGATCTGGCGGGCCATATCCCGCCCCTTCTCGCTCAACTGCCGCTGGGCTTTCATGTCGTCAAAATCGAAGGGATAAATATCTTTCTGGCTATCGTCAGTGGCGACATGACGGAATACGATAACGTAACCCCCTTGCTTCAATGCCGATACAAGTTCTCGCGGATCTTCCGCGGATACCTGGGAACAACCGAGTAGAAGCAGGAGGACTGCGCAGATGATCTGTAGCGTCTTCATCATTGCTCCTTTTCCCTTTTGCGTATTCTGCTTGATCGCAGGCCTTTCTCTCTCCGGCATGATGGTGCAGTTGCTTTTGATTTCAATCAGCCGATTGGAGGACGAAGGCCGCTCCGCGGCGAGCGCGGAGCCAGCTCCCAAACGCAGAATGCCGGCCCGCGCGCGCGGTTTTCAGGCAGCGAGATGCCGCGAGGCGGCCAGGCCTGCAAGTGCGTCGGCAAGTTTTTCACGATCGAGCGGCTTGATCAGAAAACCGTCCATGCCGGCTTCAAAGCAGGCGTAGCGATCCTCCACCAGCGTGTTCGCGGTGAGGGCGAGGATCGGCGTCTGGCCGCCCGGCTTCCCCGCCTCAAGGCCACGGATACGCTTGGTGGTTTCGATGCCGTCGAGTTGCGGCATCTGGATGTCCATCAGAACCAGATCATAGGGAGTGCCGGCGGATTTCGCGGATAGCCAGGATTCCAGCGCTGCTTCGCCATTGGTGGTGATCATGGCGTGATGTCCGAGCCTGTTCAAAAGCGAGCGCATCAAGAGCGCGTTGATCTCATTGTCTTCCGCCACCAGAATTGAAAGACCGCCTGCGAGCGCGCGCGCTGGTGGTTCAGCCACCTCAGGCGCCTCGATCAGAACATCGCCGGCAAGGTCTGGGGCGAGAATTTCCGGCGCCATTGTCAGGCGTGCCGCGAGCGAAGCGGCGCGCAACGGTTTGACCAGGTAGCCCGTGAAAGCGGAGGAGGCGGAGGGCTGAAGTTCATGCCGGGTCGCCGGCGTAAACATCACGATCCGATGCGTTGCGTGCGGGCGTGCGGTTTCACCGGCGACGTCGATATCGGCAGCGCCCAAGGCGTGATCGAGCAGCACGGCGTGCCACGACCGCTCCGGCAGCAGGGCCTGCGCCACCGCGATATCCGAAACCATGCAGGTCTGACCGCCCCAGCGTTGCAGCCGCCGGGCGATCAGCGAAGCCTCGATGCTCTGGGGCGCGACCAGCATGATCGATTGACCTGTCAAATCCGGTGCCGCGAACGCTCTTTGTTCGCTGCTGTTTTTGTCGGAAGCGGCCAGCGGAATCGACACCTCGAATGTCGAGCCGACGCCGGGCTGGCTCTCCAGCGTGATGCGGCCGCCCATGCGCTTGACGATGCGCTCGGAGATGCTGAGGCCGAGGCCGGTGCCGCCATAGCTCCTGGCGATGCGTTCGTCGGCCTGTTCGAACTCGCGGAAAATCCGCTGTTGTGCCTCGGGCGCGATGCCGATGCCGGTATCGCGCACCAGGAAGCTGATTTCATTGGGCCAGATACCGGGCTCGACAATCAGCGCCACGCCGCCGGTCGAGGTGAACTTGATCGCATTGCCGGCGAGATTGAGCAGTACCTGCCGCAGCCTTGCGGCATCTCCAACCACTTCCATCGGCAGTCGTTCGTCGACATAGGCCGCGATCTCGAGCTTTCTGGCCTGCGCCCGCGGCGCCAGCAGCTCGGTGATGTCCTCGACCAATGCGGCAAGCGCGAACGGACGAGATTCCAGATCGATCTTGCCGGCTTCGATCTTGGAATAATCCAAGAGCTCCTCGATCAGCGACAGCAAGGCGTCGCCCGAGGTTTTCACCGCCCGGGCGTAGGTCATCTGTTCCGGCGTCAGCGGCGTATCCAGCAGCAATCCGCTCATGCCGATGATGCCGTTGAGCGGGGTGCGAATTTCGTGGCTGGCCATCGCCAGGAATCGCGATTTGGCGCGATTGGCCGCGTCGGCCTGATCGCGGGCCTCGGCGAGCGCCCGTTCGGTCTCAGTGCGGTCGGTGACGTCGCGGCCGACGCACTGCATCTCCGCCGGTTGGCCGGCATCGGTACGCACCAGGCCTTCGCGCCATGCGATCCATCGCGGTCCCAGCGCGGTTGCGACCCTCTGGTCGTGAATCCGGGTACCGTTGGTTTCAATTGCCGCGTCACCTTGCTCGAGGACATCAAGCGTGAAGTGGCTGCCGACCAGCGCGCTGCGCGGCAGTTCGGCCAGTTCGCAATAGGCGTCGTTGACAAAAGTGATGCGGCCGTCGGCGTCGCGCAGAACGATCAGATCGCCCTGCGATTCGAACAGGCTGCGGGCGCGTTCCTCGGCTTCCTTCAATTCCCAATTGCGGTCGGCCAGCGCTTCATTGTGCAGGGCGATCTTGCGCATTCTCTTGCGCATCCAGCGCAACCGCATGCTCAGCGTCGCGAGCACAACGCACGCCAACGCGAACAGGAAGCTGGCGCCGATGGCAAAAGCGTGGGGGTCATAGCCGGAATCCTCGGACCGGCTTCCGGAGATGAATCCATACGCACCGCCGAAGGCGGCGGAAAAGATCATGAACGAGCGGACCGTGAAAATGAGCCATGGGTGACGTCGCGTGAAACGACGCATGCGCATCTTGATCCGGAAAACCCGCCCCATCGCCAACTCCCCTGAGATTGCCTTCTGGCAGCGTGATCGCCTGGCGCGACCGGCATTGAGAGTGCCTCGACGCGCGCCATGTGCTGATAACCATGCGGCGGCGATCTTGAAGAAGTGCTTGAGGCGGTGCGATGTCGCGCCGCCCGATGAGAACATGGTTGACAAAGCGTTAAGGCGCTTCAGAGCGAGGCGGCGGCAAGGCGGCTCGGTATCCCACTGGCGCCGACGACCAGGGCTGCCGCGTCACGCGCCGTAAGTCGCTTCGAGTGGACAAAAATCCGATAATCGGCGGGCCCGTCCGGCGAGAGATAGATGACAGGCGCGGACGGCGGCGGACTTGCGGAGATCGCCACAAATCGCGTCGCCGCATTGGCCGCGCAGGCGCCGTCCTCCGCGCTGTCGACATCATCGACAACAGCGAAATCGGCAGCGCCCGCGCTCTCCGATAGCTGGACCCGCACGGTGGCGGTTGACGGGTCGCTGGTGAAGCCGACCTGAAGCTGGGCTTGCCAGGGTAAGGATGCGATCTGGACCGATGCGCCGCCGATCGCGATGCACGGGCGCGAGCCGGTCGAGAATTCGCCGCGCGCGAACACGGCGGCAACGATCAACGGCACAGCCGAAGCCAGAATCTTCAAACGCAACATGATACGCCCGCCCAACGAAAAGCCCGTAAAACGCCGGACTTATGGTTGGCGGAATGTAAACAAAACTCGTTACCGTCGCGTTCACGCGCGGATGCCGCGGCCGAGGCTGTCGATGATTCAGGCCGCGCGCCTGAGATCGTCGGCGAGCGCGCGGTAGGACAAGGCTTCGGCCAGATGCAGCCGGCTGATCTTGTCGGCGCCATCGAGGTCGGCCAGCGTCCGGGCGACGCGCAGCACGCGATGATAGCCACGTGCCGACAGCCGCATGGTCTCGGCGGCGTCGCGCAGCAGTTTTAAGCCCTGCGCGTCCGGCTGCGCGATGGTCTCCAGCACCGACGCCGGTGCTTCCGCATTGGTGCGGATATTCGGCAATCCGGCCGAGGCGTAACGCGCCAGTTGGATGTCACGCGCCGCGGCGACGCGCGCGGCTACTTCAGCGGATCCTTCCGTTGGCGGCGGCAGGATCAGATCGGCTGCGGTCACCGCCGGCACCTCGATCCGCAGATCGATGCGATCCATCAATGGCCCCGAAATGCGCGCCTGATAATCGCCCGAGCACCGGTCGATCCGTCCGCGCTTGCACGAATAGCCGGGCTCATAGGCGTGGCCGCAACGGCAAGGGTTCATCGCCGCGACCAGCATGAAGCGCGCGGGATAAGTGACGCGATGATTGGCGCGCGACACCGCCACCTCGCCATTTTCCAGCGGCTGGCGCAGCGAATCCAGCACGCGAGGATCGAACTCCGGCAGTTCGTCGAGAAACAGCACGCCCTGATGCGCCAGCGAGATTTCGCCGGGTTTGGCGCGCATGCCGCCGCCGGTGAGGGCTGCCATGCTGGCGGAATGATGCGGGCTGCGGAACGGCCGTCGCGCGGTCAACGCGCCATCCCGGATTTCGCCGGCGACGGACGCAATCATCGACACTTCGAGCAGTTCGGACGGTGACAGTGGCGGCAGGATCGAGGGCAGCCGTGCTGCCAGCATCGACTTGCCGGCGCCGGGTGACCCGATCATCAGCAAATGATGTCCACCGGCCGCGGCAATCTCGAGCGCGCGTTTGGCGCTTTCCTGTCCCTTGATGTCGCGCAGGTCGAGCATATCGGCCTCGCGCGCGTGCACCTTCGGTAAGGGACGCGACAGCACCTGCGTGCCCTTGAAATGATTGGCGATCTGGATCAACGAATGGGCGGCGATGATCTGGATATCCGGGCTCGCCCAGGCCGCTTCCGCCCCGCACCGCGCGGGGCAAATCAGGCCTTCGTCGCGCGAATTGGCACCGATCGCTGCGGGCAATACGCCGGCCACCGGCGCGATCGATCCATCGAGGCCGAGTTCGCCGAGCACCGTGAAGCCGCTCAGCGCATCCGGCGGAATGGCGCCGATCGCCGCCATCAGGCCGAGCGCGATCGGCAGATCGTAATGGCTGCCCTCCTTCGGCAGGTCGGCGGGCGCGAGATTGACCGTGATTCGCCGCGCCGGCAGCGCGAGGCCCGAGGCGATCAGCGCCGAGCGAACCCGTTCGCGGGCCTCGGAGACCGCCTTGTCGGGCAGTCCGACGATGGCGAAAGCCGGCAGGCCGGGCGCGACCTGCACCTGCACGTCGACGGCACGGGCTTCGATCCCCTCAAAAGCTACGGTGGAAACCCGCTGAACCATGTCGCCCTCTCCCGCGGCAAACGGTAGCGTAAAATATTACCGATGACAAGAACATTAAGGGAACGGTGGGGCGGCCGGTAAGGAAGGCTCAGACGCGCTGATCTTCGCTGTGCGTTGCGGTAACCAACCTAGGCCACGCCGGAATGCCCTGGCGGGCCAGCGGGCTGGTCTCGAATCACATATCGCGGTACGCTTAACGTTAAGAAAAGCTTACCAGCGCGTGTAGTTGGTGTTTCGGCTAAGCACAATCAGGTCTTGTTCGGGCCTGCGCGATCATTCCAGTCGCGTCATTTCAACGGAGAACTTCAGAAAGAAGAAAATTGAACTGCCAGGAGATCGTGATGTTGCACCGAATGACAACATTTTTGTCAACGGTCGTCGTAGCGTTTCTTGCAGCTCCTGTGTTGAACGCCGCGTTTCCGACCGCTGCTCAGGCTGCCGAGAATTGCCTCGCCAGACCGACCGACAACCCGTCCGAGGGAATCCGTTGGTATTATCAAACGAACCCCGTCACCGGTCGGAAATGCTGGATTATTGACTCTGGAAAAGCGACGGTCCGGAACGTCGCCTTGCAAGGATTGTTTAATCCGGGAAGCTCAAACGAGCGCGCAGAACCAGCCGCAACGGCGAGTTGCATCGCAGCGCCGAACGGCCGAGCCCCTTCGGGCAAGCGTTGGCGCCATTACACTGACGACACAACCGGTCAAAGATGCTGGCAGTTGAGCGCCCGGCTTTCCAGAATTCGCAATGCCATCCCGGCACGGTCGCCACCCATAAAGTTAGTCGCGGAAACGTCAGCCGTCGCGCTTCCTCGAGCCACCGCGAACGCCAACGCGAGGCTTGCAGATAAAACAGGACCCACAGAACCAGTCGCTGACCCCCTTGGGCGGGTCAAACCCGAGTCTTCGCCGGAGTCTGCCACCACCGTGGTGGCCGATGAGATTCCTGCCACATCGACGTTCACATCGCGCTGGGTCAATCTGTGGGAGCAGGCTCATTCAAGCGATCGGCAGCAAACCCCGCCGGGCAATTCCCGAATTGATCATCAGGCTCTGAGCGTGTTTCACGATGTCACGACTTCCGGCAAAGCCGACGATGAATTGCTCCCGGACGATCGACCGCTTTACCTCAACTTGTTTATTTTGCTCGCGGCGCTCGGGGGCGCGCTTCTGCTTTGCGGGTTGACTGGCGGCTCATTTCTTTATCGACGCCCAGCGCCTGCCGTGCAGCTAAATCTTCCTCCGCTACCCGATGCGCTTCGCGTCGCCGAGTTTGACGATCTATCGAGCCCGAGTCCGCCGGACACCGCAAAGCCGCTCGATGCGTCCGGCGCAGTGACCGATAGCCGCCCTCTGGACGAGCGCGATTGGCAGATCGCCGTGGATGACCTGCTTCGGGAGGTCGGCGGGGATCAGATTGACGGCGATTCATCGCGCGGGCAGCGCGAGGCCGGAGGCGATCAGCTCCTGACGAACCCGTTCGCGGGCATCGAAGACCGCCTTGTCAAGTAACCCGACCGTGGCCCGGAGGCTCCAATCCCTAGAGCGGGATGACTTTTCTTCGAATCGTCATCCCGCTCTATCTTTTTGTTTGAGCATGATCTTTTCGGAAAACCGGTACCCACTTTTCCGGATCATGCTCTTGAAAAGCCGCGGCGGAAATCCGCTGTATCATGCCGTCCTCTCCCGCGTCAGCAGCTTGACAGCGAAGCGGATACGTCTGCGGACAGACCGGCGCTGCTCCTGGGTCTAATTTCCGCAAGATCGACCAGCTCGGCAACGACGCGCTGAAAACCCAGTCGCTGTTCGTCGATGTCCTTCTGCCGGGTGGTGTAAGTCGGATGATGAGCTGCGAGGTCGCCGACGTACTCTATCTTTCCCATCACCGCGCTCGCGCCGCGGGCGAGCTTGATATGCCGGTTGGAGCAAGCTAACCCAATGATGTCGGCAATCGCCCGGTATTCCCCGGAGGCATCCCTGATGACTTCGCCTTTTGCCGCCCGTTCGAACGCGAGCAGCAGCAGGCACTCCAGCAATCGACGGCACATCACCGCGCAGGCATCATAGAAACCGCCCTGGTATGTTCCGTTGATCTGGATCACCAGGGCTTCCAGGTATGGCCGGGTATTTTCGAACAGTGCGGTCGGAATGACGTGCGAGTGGATCTTGCCTGCGTCGGCCGATCCCGTAATTTCGCTGTAGCGGTACGAGAGGCGTGGCTTGCTGGCGAGGCGCAGCCTCACGGTGCCCATCTCTTTGCCCCGGATCACATCACGGTTTGCAAGCAGCTGTCTTCCGAGACGCGTGATGTTGACCCGCCGGCGAAGCGACAGATCGTGCATCAACTCAGCCAGGTACGCCGGACGCAGCTCCGGCCTTCCTTCCTCCTGATCGAAATACCAGAGCAGCGCGACGGCATAGCCGACCTCTGTCAGGCCGAGCTTCGAGATGCCCTCAGCGAACGAAGCGAGACTGGTTTTCATCACCTGCGAGGAGCCACTTCTCAAACTCTGAATGGGCAATGCCCGTCAATTTACCAGCGTCTGGCGCCCGCCTTGCTTGCCAAGCGACGGCGCCAGAACAAAACAATCCGATATAAAGGCCAGCCCTACGTCCATAGGGTTTTTCGAGCCGTCCCCATGACGGCACTCGCAGGACTGCGCCAGTGAATGAAACCCCTTCGCGGGAATTGAATTCCAGATCATTTTGGCAGGGCTGAAAAAAAATTGCAGGAAATGCTCGCGAAATTTGAAGCATTCTAGATTTGAGACGTTCTAGAAATGAATGGAGCCCGAAAAGAAACACACAGCGAGCTGTTGCGACCTAATGTCCGCGATGTCGTGGCAGTTTGTCGCAGCTACCCAGCATCATTCAAAAAAGATGCAGTGCGGAGCAGGAATAAGCAGATGCCGGCGATGCGCCGCAGTCGATCGGCTGTGGATGAGTGCAACTTCATCGCTGCCGATGTCGCCCGGATCGGGCTTGGAAATTTTCCGCAACCGGCTTTCCGGGGGCGGGCCAACCGGCCGCCCCCGGCAGACGCCGTTCAGAGCGTCATGATCATCGGCTCGGCGATATAGTGGAAGCCCTCGCTGGTCTTGACGATGTGGCCATATCCCGGCCACGCGAAGTGATAGGACATTACCGGCGTCTTGTTGGCTGCGATCATGTCCAGCAACTTCACGCGCGTATTCGCCGCCTGCTTCGGATCGGTGTCGTAGGAGAATTCCATCCGCGGCCTCTCCAGCAGCAAGATCGCGTGATGCGTGAGATCGCCGAGGAAGGCGAATGACTTTCCTTCCGAGGTCACCATGAAGATGGTGTGACCCACGGTGTGCCCGGGCGCCGCTATTGCTTGAATGCCGGGCAGGAATTCCTGGCCGTCCTTGAAGAACACCAGCCGGTCGCGCACCGGCAGCAGGTTCTTGCGGGCGTGAAGCACGAAATCCTTCAGCGGGCCGCCCACCTTCGATTCGTCGGTCCAGAAATCGAAATCGCTTTGCGCGATGTAGAACTGAGCATTGGGGAAAAGCGACTTGTCATCGGCGCCGACAATGCCGCCGATATGATCGATATGAGCGTGCGACAGCACCACCGCGTCGATGTCGCCAGGTTTGATCCCGGCTTCGGCCATGCTCTTCTGCTGCCGGCCGGTGGTCGGACCGAACAGCTTCAATGTGCCCATGCCGGTGTCGAACAGCACGAGCTTGTCACCCGTGTTCACGATCGGCGAGTTCTGCTCCAGCACCACATTGTCAGGCGACAGGAAATTGTCGGTGAGCATCTTCTTCACTTCTTCCTTCGGCACGCCGATAAAGGTGCCGGAGGGGTCGCCGAGCGGCAACGGACCGTCGGACACCACCGTGATCTCGGCGCCGCCGAGGATGAACCGGTGCCAATAAGGTGTCTGCGTGCCAAGCTTGGGAGCGCGCGCCAGGGCGCTGCCGCCGAGCATGGCGGTTGCTCCCAGGCCGGCGCCGAGCGCAAGCAGGGACCGTCGCGAAACATTTTGTGTCATGCGTTCCTCCATTGTTTTTATGAAAATTTTTCGTTGTCGCCCGGACCAATCCGTCCGCCGCCTGATCGAGCGGGCACCGATATGCTGCGCCCGCTTTTGAAAGCTGGCAAGTGGAATTGGCGCGTTGGAAATCGTATGACGGAAAGGCGACAGCTGCATATCGCAACGCGAAGCGGATCAGGCTTTGAGTCTGACTCGAAATGCAGCCGTCTTTGGCAAGGCTCGAAGGGTGGACCATCGCGCGTGGACCATCCCCTCACGCGGCCGAGATATCGCTACCGGCTGCCTTTCGAGTAAAAGTGCCGATTCAATTTTCAAACAGCAGCCGTCAACTTACTCCGTCATTGCCGGGCATAGCCGTCCGAAGGACGGCGTCGCTTCCGCTCGCCTATGCCCGGCAATCCATCTGCTTCGAAAATGGTCTTGCGAAGATGGATGGATGCCCGGGTCATCTAGCGCGAAGAGGCGCTTCGCGCTTTTGCCTGGGCATGACGCGTGTCGAGACATCGCGACTCCAAACACACAGTTGCGCCCTCGCGGCGCCAAGCGCCCGAGGCGTTGATTAATCTCCCGCCCAAAGAGGGCGTGGGGAACGCCGGGTGCCCGTGGCACCCGCGGCCTCGCGTGCACTTTGTATTGGTAGAACGCACACGAGTAAACGAGTACACCGGAATCACCCGACGTTCCCGCACGCAATGGTTTTAACGGTTTCCTTCGTGCTCTTGTGTCCGAAAAATCTGCCAGAATATGCGAACGGGCGGTTCTCACCAACCGCCCGTCGCTGGGTCTGAGCCCGTTCGTGCTCGAAGGCCAAGAGCCTGCCGGGGAGCGTGGGACAG